>Ga0066675_10001455_pt1 | contig 10154 bp, 10 predicted proteins | sample GraSoiAngelo_124_FD_62295 | JGI IMG/M metagenome (GOLD analysis project Ga0066675, IMG submission 62295) | Grasslands soil microbial communities from the Angelo Coastal Reserve, California, USA - 14_0927_05_20cm | ecosystem: Environmental > Terrestrial > Soil > Grasslands | place: USA... | reverse complement strand
CGAAGAGGACGACCTCGGACTCGCGTCCGATGAGGTCGCTGCTCAGGGCCGCAGGGTGATCCATGACCGGTCCAGCGCTTTGACATCATGGGCGCCGATCAGCGCGAGCGTCAGATCGATCTCGGCCGTCAGGTTGCGGATCACGCGTTCCACGCCGGCCTGCCCGCCGACCGCCAGCCCATAGACATAGGGCCGGCCCAGCAGGACAGCATTCGCGCCCAGGGCGAGCGCCTTGATGACATCGGCACCGCGCCGGATGCCGCTGTCCATCAGCACCAGCGCGACGTCTCCTAGCGCGTCGCGCACCTCCACCAGCGCATCGAGCGCGGCGACGGCCCCATCCACCTGGCGGCCGCCGTGGTTGGAAACAATGACGCCTTGAAAGCCGGCGTCGAGGACCCGACGCGCGTCCTCGGCGCGCAAGACGCCCTTGGCCAGCAACGGGAGTCGCGTCCGTTCTCGCAGCCACGCGAGGTCCTCCCAGCGCAGGCCGAGATTGGAGAACATCGCGACCATGGCTGCTCCCGCGCCGCGCGGATCGTCTTCGGGCGAGACGGACAGCCGCGAGCGGAACACCGGGTCGCTGGTGAATTGGGCGATCCCCTCGCCCAGAATGAATGGTAGGTACCGGGTGCGGAGATCGCGAGGGCGCCAGCCCAATTGCAACGTGTCCAGGGTGAGGACGATGGCTGCGCAGCCGGCCGCCTCCGCCCGCTGCACGAAGCTGGCTACCACATCGCGGTCGTTCGCCCAATAGAGCTGATACCAGCGCGGCGCGGCGCCCATCGCCTCGGCAGTCCTCTCCATCGATGTCGAGGCGGCGGTGCTTACCACCAATGGGACCCCGGCGGCGGCGGCGGCTCGTGCGACCGCGAGATCGCTTTCCGCGTGGGCGGCGGAGAGCACGCCGACCGGGGCCAGCAAGAAGGGCGCCGGCGAAGCCGTGCCTAGCAGGCTGACCCGGAGGTCGCGCTGCTGGTTTCCGGCAAGCATCGCGGGACGCAAGCGCCAGCGCGCGAAAGCGTCCCGGTTGGCCCGCATCGTCGATTCGCCGCCGGCACCACCGGCGATGTAGTCGAAGGGGCCGGGCGCGAGGACCGCTTTGGCGCGGGCCTCCCACTCATCCGGGTCGAGGGGGAAGTCGTCCGCGCCGCCGCCGTAGATCTCGGCCAGCGTCGCCGCCCCAATCGGAAATGACATCTCCGGCATCGCGTTAGCCGGGAGCCGGCCGGGCCGGACCATGCCTCGCTCGCTGGGGCTCCGTCCGCAGGTCGATGGTGATGTTCGTCGCGCGGCAGCTGGCCAGCAGGACGCCAGCCTCGTCATGCAGTTCCGAGGCGGCGAAGGTCACGCGTCGCGTCTTGCGCACCACCCATCCCGTGGCGCGGATGGTGCCGGGGCGGGTCGGCCGGTAGAACTCCGTTCTCAGGTCGGCGGTGAGGTAGACCTCGTCCCGGTCGAGCAGGCTCCACGTCGCGCTCCCCATCGCGCTGTCGAGGAGGGCCGTCACCATGCCGCCATGGACGATCCAGCCGTCGCCGGCCGGAAACGCGTGATCGGTGTTCGGCTCCCACTCGAGGACCGCGCGTCCGGCTTCGAGCTCGGCCCGTCGCCAGCCGAGTGCGTTCCAAATGCCCGGCTCCCCTTGGGCCGGTTGCTGCCACGAGTCCATCTCGGCGAACCGCTCGCCGGGGCGAAAGCCGGTTGACGATGTCGTCATGATCCGGCACGCGTCCGTTCGTGTTCGACGAGGACGCGGCGCAGGATCTTTCCAGATGGGCTCTTCGGGATCTGAGTCACGATGTCGAGCTGCCGGATCTTCTTGTACGGCGCAACTTTCTCGTTCACAAAAGCCATCAACTCGTCCGGCCGGGCGGCGCCTTTGAGCACGACCAGCGCTTTCGGTACTTCGCCCGCCTCCGGATCAGGGCTCGGAATCACGGCGGCGTCGGCCACCGCCGGGTGCGTCAGGAGAAGCCCTTCGAGCTCGGCGGGCGCGACCTGGTATCCCTTGTATTTGATCAGCTCCTTGAGCCGGTCCACGACAAACAGGTAGCCATCGCCATCGACGGATCCGATGTCCCCCGTATGCAGCCAACCATCGCCATCGAGCATGGCCGCCGTCGCCTCGGGCTGGTTGAGGTAGCCCGTCATGACCTGGGGTCCACGGATCCATACCTCGCCCTGTTCACCCGCTCCCAGTTCGGCCCCACTCGAGGGATCCATGACCTTGCATTCGGTGTTGGGGATGAGGAGACCGGCCGAGCCACCGCGCCGCCTCAAGGGGTCGACGGGCGTAGTCGACACGACCGGGCTCGTCTCGGTGAGCCCGTATCCCTGAGCCACGAAGCACTTCAGGCGGTCGCCGCAGGCCTGCTCAACGTTGGCGTCCAGCGGCGCGGCTCCGGAGTTGATCGACAGCAAGGCGTGCAGGTCATATCGCGCCACCAATGGGTGCTTGGCCAACGCCAGGACGATCGGTGGCACGACGTTGGCGCGCGTGATCGCGTAGTCCTGCATCAGACGGAGAAAGAGTTCGAGGTCGAAGCGGGGCATGGTGACGATGGTGACGCCCTGGTAGAGGCTGATGTTCAGCAACACAGTGAAACCGTAGATGTGGTAGAAGGGCAGCACCGCGATCGAGCGTTCTCCCTCGGTGGCCTGCACGACAGCGGAGGTTTGCACAATGTTGGCGACCAGGTTTCGGTGGGTGAGCATGACGCCTTTCGGCAGGCCGGTCGTCCCGCTCGAGTAGGGCAGCGCCACCAGGTCGTTCCGCGGATCGATCGTTACGGCCGGAACGTCATCGCCCCCTTCCATCAGGGCCGCGAAGGGAGAGGCCCCGGCCGCCTCGCCAAAAACGAAAACCTCCTTCACGGGCGCCTGGCGTGTCGCCTCGAGCGCGTGGTCGAGGAGCTGGGGGATGGTGACCAGGTACTTCGCTCTGGCGTCATTGAGCTGAAGCGCGAGCTCGCGTGGCGTCGATAGTGGATTCGCGGTGCTGGCGATCCCACCCAGGGTGGCGACGGCGTGCAGGGCCACCGCGTACTCGGGAACGTTCGGGCTGTAGATCGCGAAAACGTCGCCTTTTTGGAAGCCGCGGCGCGCGAGGCTGGTAGCCGCCTGGCGGACCGACCTGGCCAGATCCGCATAGCTGAGGGTGCGTCCGGTTGGCCCATCGATCAGGGCGGGCTTGTTCCCGAGGGCGTCCGCCCCGGCAAGCACGAAGGTCGGCAGTGAGGTATCCGGGATGTCGACATCCGGGTACGGGCTCGTGAAGATCACCTGGGCATCCCGGTCAGCTCCAGGCGCGGAGCGTGGCGTGTCCCTTCAACAGGTTGCGCGCAATCGACCGGCGCTGGATCTCGTCCGTGCCTTCGTAGATCCGATAGACGCGAACATCCCGCATCACCCGCTCGATCGGCATCTCTTTTGTGTACCCCATCCCGCCGTGGATCTGCATCACCCGGTCGACGACCCGCCAGATCATGCCGGCGCCGGCCAGCTTCGCGATCGCCGCTTCGTGCCGGACGTCGCCGCCCTGGTCGGCCTTCCAGGCGGCGTGGAGCACGAGCCACTTCACCTGCTCGATCTCAACGGCGCTGTCGGCCAACATCCACTGGATCGCCTGGTACTCGGCGATTGGACGGCCGAACGCGATCCGCTGCCGCGAATAATCCAGTGCCATCTCGAGCAACCGTTGTGCCTGGCCGAGTGCCCGGGCCGGGATGATGATCCGTCCCTGGCCGATCCAGGCCATGGCAAGCTGGAAGCCCTTTCCGACTTCGCCAAGGACGTTTTGTCCGGGCACGCGGACCCCGTCGAAGCTGATCTCCGCCGGCCGCCACGCGCCCATGGTTTGAATCGGTTGGCTGCTCCATCCCATCGCCCGGTCCACCAGGAAGGCTGTGACGCCTCCCTGGTGACCCTTGCTCTTGTCGGTCACGGCAAAGACGATGGCGAAGTCCGCCTCGAGCCCATTCGTGATGAAGACTTTGCGGCCGTTGAGAATCCAGTCCGAGCCCTCCCGGACGGCCGGCATCTGGATATTGGTGGCGTCGGAGCCGGTGTCCGGCTCAGTCAACGCAAAGCAACTGGATCGTTCACCTTCGATGGCGGGGAGGAGGTAGCGCTGTTTTTGCTCCGCGTTGCAGTCATAGAGGATGTTGTCCGCGTATCCCCCGTAGGTGAACGGGATCAGCGCTTTGGACGTCTCCGCGCTGATCAGTGCCGTCATCAGCATCCCCAGATTGGCACCCCCGTATTCTTCCGGAGTCAGCAGGCCCCACAGCCCGGCTATTTTTGCTTTTTGCTGAAGCCGGCGGAGGTCCCCCGGACCCGGAAAGGACCGGCCGTCGAGTTCGGCGCGCTGCGCCTCCGCCTCCAACGGCAACAGCTCCTTGGTCACGAACTCGCGAACCGTCCCCAGGATCATGCGCTGTTCAGTGGTCAGCCCGAAGTCCATTTACGGTTCCCTTACTATCTCCCCACCTTTCCACGCTGGGGTGGGGCCCCTACTGCCTAACGATCGTTCGATCGACAATATGAACCGGCCGGTATGATGCTGTCAAGGGAAGGGAGCGATGAGGAATGTCGACCGGGCAACGCTGGGTGGCAATCTACGGATCGACCAGGTCCTCGAATCCGCCACGCGGCTCTTCACGGAAAAGGGCTACGAGGCCGCCAGCGTGCGGGATCTCGCGGCCGAGTTAGAGATCCGGCCATCGTCTCTCTACCATCACTTCCCTGGAAAGCAGCACATCCTTTTCGCCATCTGCATGCGGATGCAGACGGACTTCAATGCTGAGGTGATACCCGAATTGACTGCCAATCGCCCGCCCGACGAGGCGATCGCGGCAGCCGTTCGCCGGCATGTCCTCTTCGGGCACCGGCGGAAAGGCGAGGTCGTGGTCAACATCCGCGAGCGCCGCAGCCTACCGGCGGAGCAGCTCTCCCAGGTCAACAGCCTGCGGAGGGAGTACCGGGATACGATGGCCCGCCTGATCGAGGCTGGCTGTGAACAGGGATTGTTTCGGGTCGGGGATCCCAAGCTCGCCACGATGGCGATCGTCGACATGATCAACGGCTTGCCCCACTGGTTCAAGCCGCGCGACGAGCAAGACCTCGAGCGGGTGGCTGACCTCTACGCGCGCGCCGCGCTGGCCTTGCTCCGCGGCTGGGAGACCGACCACGTGAGCTGAGCGGCGGCGGCTTGACTTGCCCCAGCGTCAGCGGATACTGTCTGATCGAACGTTCGTTAGGGAGAGGAGAGCGTGGGAGAGCTTTCGCGGCCGACCCTTGAGGTCGTAGACCTGAAAATTCGCTTCGGGGGAATCCTGGCGCTGGATGAGGTCTCCCTCCGTATCGATCCAGGTGAAGTGGTCGCCATCATCGGACCGAACGGCGCCGGCAAGACGACACTGTTCAACGCCGTGTGCGGATTCGTGCGTCCGGACTCTGGCCGCATCAACTACCGCGGCGAGCCGCTGCTCGGCACTGCGCCCCACCGCCTTGCGCGGCTCGGTATCGCCCGCACCCTCCAGGGCCTGGGCCTCTGGCCAGGACTTACTGTTCAGGAAAATGTCGTCGCCGGATCGAGGGTGCGTCCGGGCCTACTTCCGTCGCTCCTCGCCCTGCCGAGCTCCGATCGGATCGAGGCCGAGCTCGCCTCGAAAGCCCACGAGATCCTCGACCGGCTCGGCATCGCCGGCCACACGAGAGCCTACCCCGGCACGCTGCCCTATGGGGTACAGAAACGGGTCATCATCGCTCGGGCCCTCATGGCGGAGCCTTCGCTGCTGCTGTTGGATGAGCCCGTCAGCGGACTCTCGGCTCAGGACATCGATGAGCTCGCCGCCCTCATCAAGCAGCTCCGCGCTCGGATGTGCGTCGCCGTCGTCGAGCACCACCTCGATTTCGTGATGGCGATTTCCGACCGCGTCATCGTGCTCAACCTCGGCCGCGTGATCGCGTCGGGGACGCCCAAGGAGATCCGGGACGATCCCCAGGTGGCGACGGCCTATCTCGGTGAAGATGTCAAAAGCCCGGAGGCGTCTTCCGATGCTTGAGGTCATCGACCTCACGGTTGCCTACGGTCCGGTTGTGGCGCTGCATGCTGTTTCCCTCACGGTGCCGGACGGGTCGATGACGGCGGTCCTCGGGGCCAATGGGGCCGGGAAAACGACCCTGGTCCGGACGATCTCAGGTCTGACGCGGCCGCGTGGCGGGTCGGTGCGCCTCGATGGGCGCGACATCACGCGCCTTGCCCCCGAGGAGATCGCGCGTTTAGGGGTCGCGCATGTGCCCCAGGGCCAGGGTGTGCTCGCCGAGTTGACGGTGGACGAAAACCTCCGGCTCGGGGGTCTGTGGCGACGCGATCCCAAGGGCCAGCGCGGCGCGCTCGCCGAGGCCTACGATCTCTTTCCCCCGCTGGCCAACCGCCGGCACGTGGCGGCCTTCAGCCTCTCGGGGGGCGAACGCCAGATGCTATCGCTCGGCCGCGCTCTGGTCGCTCGCGCGCGGGTGCTCCTCCTCGATGAGCCCTCGCTCGGCCTCGCCCGGCTCGTGCTCGTCCAGATCATGGCTCGCCTCAGGACGCTGGTCACGGAGCGCGGGTTGACGGTCCTCCTGATCGAACAGAACGCAAAGAGCGCCCTCTCAGTTGCCGACGAAGGCATCGTTCTCCACCTGGGGAAGGTGGTGGCCCAGGGCCGAGCTCAACAGCTCTTGGGCGAGGAGCGGCTTCGACATGCTTACCTGGGTTTCTAAGCCATGAGCCGGTTCTTCGTCCTGACCTTGAACGGCGTGACCCAGGGCGCGATCTACGCCGCGATGGCGCTGGCCCTGGTGATGATCTGGCGCGCCACCAAGGTCATCAACTTCGCCCAGGGCGCGATGGCGATGTTCACGAGCTATCTCGCGGTCTTCGCCATCGAGCACGGTGCGCCCTACTGGGTGGGCTTTCTGGTTGCCCTCGTCAGCGGGTTGCTGCTTGGCGCGATCGTCGAGCGCGTGATCGTTCGCCCCGTCGAGTCGGCGCCTGCCCTCAACGTGGTCATCCTTACGTTGGGGCTGCTGCTCTTCCTCGAGGCCCTCGCTCCCATGGCCTTTGGTGGCCAGATCAGGTCCTTCCCTCCGGCCTTCTCGATCGTCGGCCTGCGTCTGGGAACCTCGCAGGTCCCCTTCTCGCCGTTCGATCTCTTTACCCTCGGCAGCGTCGTGGCCGTGATGCTCCTCCTCCTGGTGCTCTTCCAGAAGACGGACCTGGGCCTCCGCATGCGGGCCTCGGCCTTCAACCCCGAAGTCTCGCGGCTTCTCGGTATCCGGGTTGGACGAATGCTCACCCTGGGATGGGCGCTCGCGTCGCTGGTCGGCGCGCTCGCCGGCGTGCTGATCGCCCCCTCGCTGCTGCTCTATCCGACGTTCATGGACGACGTGCTGGTCTTTGGTTTCACCGGGGCTGTCCTCGGGGGACTCGACAGCGCGGTGGGGGCGGTCGTCGGCGGGCTGCTGATGGGCTTTGCCCTCACGTACGTCGGCGGCTATTTCGGCTCCGACCTCGAAACGGTCGGGGCCCTGGTCATCCTCATCGCGGTGCTGATGGTGAGGCCGAGCGGCCTCTTCTCGGTGCAGCGGGTCCGGCAAGTCTGAGATGGTGGCCGTCCAGTCGCGTCTCGATCGGCTGGTCAGGCCAACCTTCGGTCGTCACCTGCTGTTCGCGCTGGCGGCGGCCGTCGTGCTGCTCTTGCTCAGCTCGCAGATCGGGGCCTACGACGACTACAACCTGACGGCGGTCGCCATCTTCGCGGTCGCGGCGGCGGGGCTCAACCTGCTAACGGGGCTGAACGGGCAGCTGTCGCTCGGCCACGGCGCACTAATGGCTATCGGCGCGTACACCGCCTCACTCTTACTCAAGGACCACCGCCAGTTGCCCGTCATCGTCGTGCTGCTCGCCGCGGTGCTGAGCACAGGGGTCATTGGCATCGGCTTCGGGTATGCCGCGGCGCGTCTGCGCGGTCCCTACCTCGCGGGCGCAACCCTCACCCTGGCGGTCGCAATCCCGCAGGTGGCGACCCGGTACAAGAGCATCTTCGGCGGTGAGTCCGGTCTGACCGTGGCGCCATCGTCGCCCCCCGACTGGCTGGGAGCCGACTTTCCCCCGGAGCGCTGGCTCGCCTGGATCGCGTTCGCCGCCGCCATCGTGACGATGGTGCTGCTGGCCAACCTCCTCCGCGGCGCCCCGGGTCGCGCCTTCAAGGCCGTGCGCGATAACGAAGCTGCCGCGGCACTCGCCGGCATCAATGTCGCTCGCACCCAGGTACTGGCTTTCGTGGTCAGCGCGGCGTGCGCGGGCCTGGCGGGCGCGTTGCTCGCCTACTGGACCGGGGTCACGGCGCCGGCCGGATTCACCCTCGCCCTTTCCCTCCAACTGATCACCGCGATCGTCATCGGCGGGTTGGGCAGCCTGGCGGGCGCCGTGTGGGGCTCCCTCGTACTGGTCTTCGTCCCGCTGCTCACCAGCGGAATGGCGAGCAGGTTGAGCCTTCCGAGCTCCGTCGCCGACAACCTGCCGCTCGCGATTTACGGCTGCATCCTCGTGATCGCCATGCTCGTGGCTCCGCACGGCATCCAGGGCGCGCTTCGGAGAATTCTTGCGTACGGCCGGGCTCGCTGGGGAAACACCCCGGGAGGTGGGCAAAAGGGGGTGGTGGATTGGGACGATCCCGCACCAGATACCTAGTCGATGAACTTGTGAACCCGCACAAAGGAAGGAGGTTCGATTGAAAAGTGTGATGGGCGGCAATGCCTTAAGGATTAGAGCGATTGCGATCGTCTGTCTTGCCGGGTTGCTCGCGGCCTGCGGCACGAGCGGCGATAGCAGCTCCGGCACCAACACGGCGTCGGCGCCTGGCATCACGGCGACGACGATCACGATTGGGAGTACACAACCGCTGACCGGGCGGGCCGCGCCTGGCTATTCGGAGATCTCTCCCAGCTCGAACGCCTACTTCAACTACGTGAACGACCACGGCGGAATCAACGGGCGCAAGATCACGTACTACTACTACGACGACGGCTACAATCCGACGAACACCGCAAGCCTTACGCGCAAGCTGATCCTGGAGGACAAGGTCTTCGCGATGTTCAGCGCGCTGGGAACGCCGACGCACCTGGCGGTCGTCGATTACATCAACTCTCAAAAGGTGCCCGATCTGTTCGTATCGAGCGGCTGCAACTGCTGGAACGATGTCTCCAATCACCCCTACACCTTCGGCTGGCAGCCGGACTACACCATCGAGGGCAAGATCCTCGGCCAATACATTCAGAAGAGTCTTGGCGGCAAGAAGGTCGGGTATTTCTACCAGAACGACGAGTTTGGCACCGACGGCGTCAAAGGTCTCGATGCTCAGCTCGGCGCGTCGTCAGTCCCCGACGCGAGCCGGCAGAACTATGTCCCGACCAACACGAACATCGGGCCGCAGATCGCCGCCCTGAAAGCATCGGGCGCGGAGGTGGTCGTCTCCTTTTCGATTCCGGCCTTCACCGCGCTAGCGCTCCTGGGCGCGGCCAAGCTCGGCTACCATCCGATATGGGTGGTGAGCAATGTTGGCTCCGACGTCACCACCTTGACCGGCCTGCTGAAGAACTTCTCGAAGGGCGCGGTCGGAGGAGCGTTGCTCGGCGGCATGGTCACCGACGCCTATCTCCCGCTGACCGGGGACAGCGCGAATCCGTGGATCAGCCTATTCAAGGGGATCCACGACAAGTACGTCTCGAACCTGCCCTGGGATGGCAATGTCCTTTACGGCATGGCGCAGGCCTACACCTTCGTCCAGGCCATGAAGGCAGCGGGCCGCAATCCGACCCGAGCCAGCTTCGTGAAGGCGCTCGAGACGACCAAGCTGAGCGGCGGGCCGGGGCTCGCGCCGCTTGGCTTCTCGTCCAGCAACCACCTCGGCTTCCTCGGTGTGCAGATCTACACGATCGCGGCGGACGGGACGCAAACGACGACGGGTCCCGTGTATACGTCCTCCGACTCGGGCCCGATCTCCCAGTACAGCGGATCGGCATCGACGCCTCCGGCAAACGGTATTCCGTAGGGTACGCGTCGCGGGAAAGGGCTGCCGGCGTGATCCGGCGGCCCTTACTGCTCC
>Ga0066675_10001444_pt1 | contig 10178 bp, 6 predicted proteins | sample GraSoiAngelo_124_FD_62295 | JGI IMG/M metagenome (GOLD analysis project Ga0066675, IMG submission 62295) | Grasslands soil microbial communities from the Angelo Coastal Reserve, California, USA - 14_0927_05_20cm | ecosystem: Environmental > Terrestrial > Soil > Grasslands | place: USA... | reverse complement strand
CGCCGGGAGAAGTCGAGCAGCGACTTCTCGATGTCCACATCTTCCGTGTACTTCATCTGCGAGAGGGTCAGGTTGCCGCCCAGCATCGGTTCGGAAGGCGGTCCGTAGAGCGTCAGGTCTCCCTCGACGATGGCGCCGACGCTCTCCTGGAAGTGCACGTTCACGTCGCTCACGTGGGCGGACATGTCGATCTTCTTGGGGACCAGCCGCTCCATCTCCATGCCGCCGGCGACGCGCGCCTCGCCGTTGTTCAGCTTGCCCGAGAGCGAATCGATCACCAGGGCGTCCTGCGAGAACGAGATGCTGCCGTTCAGTGCCCGGGCGGCGACGGGCAGGCCGCGAAGGCTGCCGGCGCCGTCCTCGATGCGGATGTTGCCGAGCACGGTCGGGTTCTTCACCGTGCCGCTGACCGTCGCTTGGATGAGATATGTTCCCGAGGCGTGCTCGACGTCTGCGAGCAGGCCGGGCAGCACCCGCCCGTCGATGCTCGCGCCGAGCCGGAGATCGAGCTTGCCGTCGCGCCCGCGCCCGCCCGAGAGATGCGCGGTGGTGAACGGCGCGCGCAGCGCGAGGCGCTCGGTCCGGATCCCCTCGGGACCGAAGGAGACCTGGGCCGGCCCGTCGTTCTCGAAGGGCAGATCGCTGCGGACGATCAGGAGCTGCGAGAGCGTCATGGTGCCGGCGCTCTCCCGCAAGCGCAGCAGCGATCCGCGCACCTCGAACGCCGCGGTCAGCGAGCCGCTCTCGATGTCGAAATCGGGCGCGACCAGATCGACATACTGGGGAAGATCGGGTACCCGCAGCGTTCCCTCGCAGCCGTAAGGGAAGTCTCCCTCCAGCCGCGCGTGCCCGCTCACCCGGTGCGTCCCGATGGTCGCGTTCCAGGTCATCGCCTTGTCGTCGATGCGCAGCTTCAGCTCGCCCTCACCCAGGTCCGCCTCGTCCGCCATTCCCTCGGTGAACTGGAGCGCGGCGTCCAGGCGGGGATGCTCCGGTACGCCACCGAGGTGCGCGGTCGCTCGCAGCGGACCCGACAGGTGGGCCCGCTCGGCCCTGTCGAAGTCGGCGAGCGTGAAATTCTCCGTGCGCGCGTCCAGGTCGAGCTGCCACTTTGGTCCGAACCGGCCCGAGACGCGCAACGCCGCCTCGCCGTGCCGGAGCGTCAGGTCTTCGATCTGGAGCCGCGGCTCGTTCCCGTGCAACGACAGGCGCGCCTCGCCGGCATCGAACGATTCGCCCCAGAGCGAGAGATCGCGGAACTGCAGCGAGGCCGTCCCCAACGGCGAGGCGGCGGGCCCCTTCACGTCGATCACCCCCGCCACGCGCCCGTCGACCTCGCGGGGATCCTCGATCGCCGACAGCGCCGGCACCATTCCGGACGCCAGATCGACGAGATCGTTCAGGTAAGCTTCCGGGAGCTCGACGTGCGCTTCGAGCGGCGTCGCCGCGCTGCTGAAATCGATCGCGATCCGGCCGCGATATTCGCTTTGATCCTTGTGCCCCCGGATGTCCTCGAAGGTCAACTTCGTCGAAGTGGTGTCGAAGGCGACGTGGGTGGTGACGTCCCCGAGCGACAGCTCCATGAAGTGGACGTCTTGCCCCGCCGTCCTCCCTTCGATGGCCAGCGCCTGGTAGGGACCGCTCACGCTCGCCGCCAGCTTCAGCGTGCCGCTCGCCGGCAGCGGTCCGAAATGGCCGCGGAAATCGTCGAGCGACAGGTTTTCCGTGTGCGCAGCGATCTGCATTCCCTTGGCCTGGTCCGTGAAGAAGGTGCTCTCCACCTGGACGCGCGATCCGCCGACCTCGATGGCGATTCCCTGCGCGACGATCTTGTCCGCGTCGGCAAGCAGCGCAGCCGCAAGCTTGCCCCGGGAGAACTCGAACATCTTGCGCGCCTGTGCGCGCTTCTCGTAGGTCCGGTCGAGGACGGCGAAGTCCGCGAGCTCGAGGGCAGTGTCCCCCGCGAGGTTGAACGGCACCATCGTGCCCTTCGCCTGCACGCGGCCGCTGGCGCGCAGCACCACCCAGGCATGCTGCAGCCCGAGCTTGTGCAGGAGCTCGGCGAGCTCCATGTCGTGGAGCTGCAGGTCGGCCGTGAGCGGCAAGCTGGTGTCGGCGAGGGAGAGCTCGAGGGACCCGTTGATCTGGCCGCGGCCGGCCGGGACCTCGAGGCGATCGACGCGCACCCGTGAAGGCGTCAGATCGAAACGCAGGCGGGTATCGCCGGGGAAGAAGCTTCCCAGCGCCACCGCCTTGAGCCGCAGATCCCCCCGGACGTGCGGCGCGCCGCGTCCCCAGGACACGGTCGCGTCGGCCGAAACGCCGCCCTTGATGTCATGCATCTTGCCCGGGATCAGGCGCGCGGCCGCCTTCTCCAGATCGTCGATGCGGACGTTCGCCGCCATCTCCAGCTGCGGGTCGCAGAGATTGTCCAGCTTTCCTTTCACGAACAGGGACGCTTCGGTGCCGATCACGTCCGCCCGCCGCAGCTCGAGGGCGCCGCTCCCGCGCAGGTCCACGAGCGCCGCCGTGCGCGAGGAGATGAGACCGATGGCGCGGCCCGGCAGCTCCACCGAGCCGCCGCGCGTCGAGACGCTGACGGACAGCTGCGGCCCGCTGCCCTTGATCGCGAGCCCCAGGCGCGGAATCTCGACCTGAGCCCCGGAGCTGCGCACCTCCACGCTCGCCTTGCGGATCCTCACCCTTCCGAACTCGAACCGATCGAGGACGTCGGGCAGGCATTGACCGCCCTTCGCGGGCGACCCACCGGCTTCGTCCAGCGCCAGGCGCAATTGCGGGTGGTCGATCTCCAGCCGCTCCAACCTGACCTTCTGCAGGAGCGGGCGGACCGTCACCTGCGCAAACACCCGGGCGACTTTCAGATCGATCCGCCCTCCCGGGTCGCCGACGCGGAGCCCTTCGATGGTGAGCTTCCCCTGTTCGGGCTGCACCGAGCATTGGGACACCTGCACCCTGGCCGCAGTCGCCTCCTCGATGGTTGCAACCGCGTAGGCGCAGAGGTTGTTCGCGACGAAATCCGTGCGCAAGAAGACCATCGCCGCGGCCGACACCACAGCCGCGGCGAGTCCCAGCGCGACGAGGACGCGGCTCAGCACGGGTCAGCTCGGTTTCGCGAGCCCCGCCAGGTACCGATCGATCTCCCCGAGGTCGATCGGCTTGCCCTTCTCCGCTGCGGCGGGCGGCGGGACGGACACCGGCCTGCGGGGAGGCGCCGGATTGGCCGCCGCGGAGGCGCCGTCGAGCGCAAGCTCCCGCGCGACGCGCTCGATCATCTGTTCATCGATCATCGGCACCCGGGCCACGTATCCCTCGAAGAGCGCATTGTCGCACAAGGTGTTGATCACGCGTGGGGTCCCGTTGGAAAAGCGGTGCACGGACTGCACCGCGCCGGGCGTGAACGGCATCCGGGCGGCGCCGGCCAGGCGCAGCCGGTGCTTGATGTAGGCCTCGGTGCTGTCGGCGTTCAGATGCTCGAGCCGGTACTTCATCGCTACACGTTGCGCCAGAGGCGCATCGAGCTGCAAGTTTTGCTCGATGTCCGGCAGGCCGAAGAAGATCAGGTTGAGGAGCTTGCTCTCGGGCACTTCGAGGTTCAGGAGCCCCCGGAACTCCTCCATGATCTCCCGGGTGGCGAGCATCTGCGCCTCGTCGATCAGGACCACGGCCTTCTTCCCGGCCTCGTGAATGCGCACGAGGCGTTGGTACAGCTGTCCGAGCAGGGTCAGCTTCGCCTCGCTGGGAGACTCCACGCCGAGCTGAAGGGCCACGCGCTTGAGCAGCCAGGAGGCGGTCACGCCGCTGTGGATGATCACCAGCAGCGCGGCTTCGTACTCGTTCTCCGGGAGCGAGTCGAGCAGCCGGCGCGCGAGCGTCGTCTTCCCCGCTCCGATGTCTCCGATCAGGATCCCGAGGCCCTTCATCTGCGAGCACAGATGCGTGAGCCGCACCAGCGCCTGGGAGTGCTGTGGCGAGTTGAAGTAGAAGCGCGAGACCGGCGCGTTGGAGAAGGGCTCCTGGGCCAGCTCGTAGTAGTCGAGATAGTTCATCAGACGAAGCCGATCTTGCGGTTCTTGCGCGCCGGTTCGGGCGGAGGTTCAGGTTCGCGGCCCCCGCCCGGACGCGACCCCGCGGTGGGACCGGAAGTGCCTTGCGCTGCGACCTTGCGGGGCGCCGCGGCCGGAGCCGCCGGCCGCTTCGCGATCAGCCGGGACGCCACGCTGACCCGTCCAGACAGGTTCGTGATCCGCGCCGCGACGTCGCGGAAGCCGGGATCCTCGCCGTGCACCGCCTGGTACTGTTCCAGCGCCTCGGCGTTGAGCCCCCGCGCCTCGTAGACGGCGCCGAGCTCGAACTGCAGGGCGTGGCGCGCCGCGGACGTGAGGTCGGTCAGTTCGAGGCCCTGCTGGAAATGCCCGACCGCGGCTTCGGCATTGTCTCGTTCCACTTCGCACAACCCGAGCATGGTGAGCGAGTCCGCCGCGCGGGTGCCGGCGCCGTGGCGGAACGCGACCTCGAACTCCGCGATCGCCTCGTCGAGAAGCCCCATCTCCTTGTACGCGATGCCGAGATCGTAATGGGTCTGCACGTCTTCCGGCCGTACCAACTGCTTCACCTTGGCGCGGAACTCCCCCAACACCTCGTCCGCCGGAACCTGGAACGACTCGAGCACGTCGCCGTCGAGCGGCTGATCCTCTTCCTCCTGCGTGAGCCCCACTTCCGCCGCGAGCTCGGCCGCCAGCTCGGCCGCGAGATCGTCGTGCTCCGCGCTCCGGTTTGCCGCGGCGGCCGGCCGGGCGGGGGACTTCAGCTTGCGCAGCCGCTCCACTGCGCCCGGATAACCCGGCGAGGCCATGGTGATCGCCTCGAGGATCGCGCGCGCGTCTTCGGTCAGCCCGGCCTGGATGAAGAAGTCCGCCTCCGCGAGCTCGGCGGCGAAGTCGTCCCCCTGCGGCTGGACCGGCTCCGGCTCGACCTCTGCTTCGAGGACGTCGGCGTCGTCGAGAACCGCCACCGCCTCCAGCTCCAGCTCGCCGTAGGTGGCGAGCGCTTCCACCTCGAGCGGCGCCTCCTCGAGCACGAGCCCGCCCCGATCGCCGGCGCCCGCCGAGCCGAGCTCCTTCAGCTCCGCGCGCACCGCTGCCGCTCGGCGGTCGCGCTTCTCCGTGCACAACCGCAGCATGGTGGTCAGGGTCTGGATGGCGTCGTCGGTCCGTCCCATCGCCAGCGCGACGATCTTCGCTTTCTCGTGCGCGTCGATGTTGTTCGGGTCGACCGAGAGGATGCGGCGGAGGTGCTCGAGGGCTTTGTCGTGAAGACCGTACTTGACGTAGACCTCGGTCTCCTTGAGGAGCTTGGGGACCTGCGCAACGGTGGGCGGAGCGGAGACACTCCTCGCCGCCGAGACAGGGGCGGAGGACGGCCGCGCCCCCATGATCGGCGCAGTCGGCCGGGGTTGAGGCGTGACCGGCTGCCGGGCAGCGGCAGGAGGCGGAGAGGCTGGTTTGATCGCCGGGGACGGCTTCGCGGCCGGAGCAGGCCTTGCCGCGGCGGCCCGCGCCGGCTCGGGAGATTTCGCGCGGGGCGCCCCCGCGCTTTGGACGCTGCTCAGGGCTGCCTTCACCTCCTGGTCGTCCGGCGCGAGCTCCAGCGCCTGCCTCCAGGTCTTGCGCGCGTCGTCGGTGCGCCCCTCGTCGAGGTGGACGCGCGCCAGCTCCTTGAGCACCGAAACCGTCTTCGAGGTCTGTCCCAGCTCCTGGAAGGCGCGCGCGAGCATCTGCAGCGTGCTCAGCTCGCGGGGGTTCGCCTTGAAGCAGATCTGCAGCTTCGCCAGCGCCCGCTTCGAGTCGCCGCGGCTCAGGTACTGCTCGGCGAGCTCCTTGGCGAGCCCGACGTCCGCCTGGTCCAGGTGACTGATGCGCTCGGCCACGCGCAGGTAGTCGTCGTGCCGCCCGTTGCGCTGCAGGTACTGTGCGGCGCGCCGCAGCTCCGCCACCGCCTCGATGAGATTGTCCTGCCGCGCATACTGCTCGCCCAGACGGATCCTGGCCGCGACGTTGTCCGGGTCGAGATCGACGAGCTTCTTGAGGGTGTCGAGGCTCGCCTTGGTGTCGCCCGCCTTCTCATGGTAGGCGGCGACCGCCTGCCACTCCTTGGTCGCGTCGCCCACCAGACCGAGCTGCTGGTAGAGCTCGGCGAGGCGGACGTTCACCTCGACGCGTTCGATGACCTTCAGCACCTGCTTATAGAGCGCGACCGCCTTGAGATAGAACCCCTGCTGCGAATAGGTGCGGGCGACCTTCTCGAAGCAGTCAGCCGCCTCGGCCTTGCGGTTCATCTTCTGGTAGAGCTCGGCGAGCTTCTGCAGGATCCGGACGTCGTCCGGATCAAGCTCCAGGACGCGCTGGTACTCCTTGACCGCTTTGTCGAACGCACCCTTCGCGATCAGCTTCGCGGCCGACTCGATTGACTTGTTTTTGTCCATCGGCCGGAAGCTCGTTGGGGCGTTGGGAGGGGACGTAACGCCAGCGACTCAACGTAACGGTGAATCTGCTTTGCGGTCAAGGATGTAGACCGAGGTAGACGCCCGCGCACGCCGCAAGATTTACCACCTTGCGGCACCGCGTCAGTTCGGGTTGTCGGCGAGCAGCTTCTCCACCAGCCTGGTGTCGTACCTACCCTGTACGAACGGCTCGTACACGAGCAGTTTCTTGTGGAAAGCAATGTTCGTTTTGATGCCTTCCACGATGTATTCCTCGAGAGCGCGGCGCATGCGCATGATGGCCGCCGGCCGGCTGTCGGCGTAGACGATCAGCTTCGCCACCATCGAGTCGTAGAAGGGCAGCACGCGATACTGCTCATAGGCGGCCGAATCGATCCGGACCCCGAGCCCGCCGGGGGCGTTGTAGGCGGTGATGAGCCCGGGTGAGGGCGCGAACGACACCGGATCCTCAGCGTTGACGCGGCATTCGATGGCATGCCCCTTGAGGAAGATGCTCTTCTGCGTGCGCCCCAGGTCCTCGCCCGCCGCCAGCCGGATCTGCTCCTTGATCAGGTCCAGGCCGGTGACGCTCTCGGTCACCGGATGCTCCACCTGGATGCGGGTGTTCATCTCCATGAAGTAGAAATCGCCGCGCTCGTCGAGGAGGAACTCGATGGTCCCGACGTTGTTGTAGCGGACCTGCTTCATCGCTTCGACGGCGACGCGGCCCATCCGCTCCCGCAGCTTCTCGTTCAGCGCCGGCGACGGGCTCTCTTCCAGCATCTTCTGGTGCCGCCGCTGGACCGAGCACTCGCGCTCACCGAGATGGATGACGTTGCCGTGCTCGTCTGCGACGATCTGGATCTCGATGTGGCGCGGCCGCTCCACGTAGCGCTCGACGTACATGTCTCCATTGCCGAAGGCGGCGAGCGATTCCGCGGAGGCCGTGCGATACATCTGCGCGAGCTGCTCCTTCTCCCGGACGATCTTCATCCCGCGCCCGCCGCCTCCCGCGGCCGCCTTGAGGATCACGGGAAAGCCGATCTTCTCGGCGAGCCGCACCAGGTCGCGCTCGTCCTGCACCACGCCTTCGCTGCCCGGCAGCTGAGGGAGACCGCCTTCCTTCATCGCTTCCTTGGCGCGGATCTTGTTGCCCATCATCCGGATCATCTCCGGGCGCGGGCCGATCCACCCCAGCCCGGAATGCTGGACCATCTCCGCGAACTCCGCGTTTTCGCTGAGGAAACCGTAGCCGGGATGGATGGCGTCGGCCCCGCTCACCTCCGCGGCGGAGAGGATGGCGGGAATGTTGAGATAGCTCTCTTTCGACGGCGGCGGACCGATGCAGAGCGACTGATCGGCGAATCGGACATGCAGCGAGTTCGAGTCCGCCGTGGAATGCACGGCGACGGTCTCCACGCCGAGCTCGCGCGCCGCGCGGATCACCCGCAGCGCGATCTCACCCCGGTTGGCGATGAGGATGCGGTGGAACACTACACTGGCTCGAGGCGGAAGAGCGGCTCGCCGTACTCGACCGGGCTGCCGTTCTGGACCAGCGCCTCGATCAGGCGCCCTGGCTGCTCCGCTTCGATCTCGTTCATCAGCTTCATCGCCTCGACGATGCAGAGAACCTGGCCCTTCTTCACCACCTGCCCCACGTCGACGAACGACGGGCTGTCGGGCGAAGCCGATCGGTAGAACGTCCCCACGAACGGCGAGTTGACCGTGAATGTCTTCTTGTCCTCCGCGGGCCTGACGGCGGGCGGCGGCGGGGGAGCCGCGTCCGGCGCCGGAGCCGGGGGCGGATGCGGATTGGCGGCTTGCATGTGCAACGGTGCCGCCAGCGGAGCGGCCATCGGTACCGCGTGGACCGCCGTGGTCGGCGGTGGATGGCCGAGGCGCAGGTCGAGCGTTTCCTGTCCGGAAACCCAAATCAGGCGGCTGACGTCGGTGCCCTGCAGCGCCGCCAGGATCGCTTTCAGCTTGTCGACGTCCACTCGCGCCCTTTCGATCAGCCCACGCGGGTCAGATACTCACCCGTCCGGGTATCGATCTTCAAGATGTCGCCTTCATTGATGAAGAGCGGCACCTGAAGCGTGTAGCCGGTTTCCAGCGTCGCCGGTTTCATCGCGCCGGACACGGTATCGCCGCGGACGCCGGGATCGCACTTGACGACCTTCAGCTCGACCGTGTTCGGCAGGTCGACGGAGATGGCCCGGCCGTTCCAGAACAGCACGGAGGCGTCCATGTTTTCCTTGAGGAAATTGCGCGACTCACCGAGACCCTTGTCGTCGATGTGGCTCTGGTCGAAGGTCTTGGAGTCCATGAACACGTAGTGGTCGCCCTCCTTATAGAGGTATTGCATCTTTTTTTCCTCGATGTCCGGGCGGCCCACCTTCTCGCCCGATTTGAAGTTCTTCTCGAGGACGCGGCCGGTGATCAGGCTCTTGTAGCGCGTGCGCACGAACGCCGAGCCCTTGCCCGGCTTCACGTGCTGGAACTCGACGATGACGTAGGGCTCGTTGTCGATCAGGATCTTGAGCCCGTTGCGGAATTCGCTGGTGTCGATCACGTCAGCCATCGCTGCGGTCTCCCTGCCTTTCGACCCGAGGGCGCGCGGTCTACCGCAAACCCGCCCAATCGTCCAGACCAGCCAAGGGATTGAAGGCTACTTCGGTCGACGTCGACATCGACGTGGACGTGATGTGGACGTTGACGTGATCGTGGACGGCGACGGCGACGTGGCCGTGGGCGCGCCGGGGTTAAAGCTGCGCCGCGAGCTTCGGCCCCGCCACCCGCAGCTCGTACCGGGCCCGGCCCACGTTCCCTTCCGGCGCCAACGCGAGCACGACGAAGTAATCGGGCGTCAGCGGCCGCGCCACGGCCACCAGCCTTTCCGTCCGGATCGAGACCTCGCTGGCTTTCCCCATCTGCAGCGTTTCCGCCGCCTGCCGCACCTGCGAGACGATTCCGGAGTACTCCACCAGAAGGCTCTGCAGCTCGATCCCGTCCGGCGGCCGGGCCTCGTGCGTCTCGATGGGAATGCCGTCGAACCCCATCACGCTGGCCGCGAAGGAACCGTCCACCTTGCCGCAGATCTGCTGGAGGTCTTCCTTGAACCCCATCTGCTAGTTCCCCCGCCTGCGATCCTGCACCCGCGTGAGCAAGTCCCGGAGCACGGCGATCGGTCCCTCCGCAGAGGGTAGCTCGGACAGCCGCTGCCGCGCCCTCTCGTCGCCAGCCTCCGCGAGCCGGCGGTAGATCTCGCGGGCCCGCCCGATCAATCCCTGCCGGACGTACAGCTCGGCGAGCGTGAGGGTCACCCAGCCGATCTGTCACGTCGCGAGCGACAGCGTCAAGCTACAGGCAGGGGCTGTTGCACCCCGCCGCGGCGCAGGTCACGAAGATGTACTCGTGCTCGCTCGTTTGAACGACTGACCCATCGTCGAGCTTGCCCTCGATGTGGAAAGTGACGCGGATGGTTCCGGACATCGTCGTCGTCGCCGCCGGCGAAAAGAAGGGTATGAGGACCGGACCGGAGCTGCCGGGGCCGACTTGGGCGCCGGACACCGGAATGATCACTCCGCGCGTGATGGCGCCGCCGACGATCTCGTAGTCGCCCACCATCTGGTGAGGATGGAACGTCGCCGAGGTGGTCCGCAGCGTCGAGTTCAGCGAA
>Ga0066675_10001442_pt1 | contig 10185 bp, 6 predicted proteins | sample GraSoiAngelo_124_FD_62295 | JGI IMG/M metagenome (GOLD analysis project Ga0066675, IMG submission 62295) | Grasslands soil microbial communities from the Angelo Coastal Reserve, California, USA - 14_0927_05_20cm | ecosystem: Environmental > Terrestrial > Soil > Grasslands | place: USA... | reverse complement strand
ACTGCCTCGAGGGAACCAAGTCGGGAGCAGACGGGCGACGATTACGGCAACTGATCGGCGAACTCGGTCCGGAACGAGCAAAGAGGGTCGCTCAAGACCTGTTCGGAAATCGCTGGCAGAGTGCAGTGGAGGCAGCGCGCACCGCTACGGCTGGGGCCCGGTTGCCGAGCGAACTTAGAAGGCGCCTCTGGTGGAGGCACGTTTCGAGCGACCCGCAAGTATTGCTGAAGTACGCCGGGAAGGCATTCCGGGAAGTTCCGAGTCGCTGGTTCCGCCCAAAAGGGTTGTTGGTGGCCATCTTGGGACCGGATGGAGTGGGAAAGAGCAGTTTTTCAGCGGAGCTGCTCGAAATGTTTCGGCCCGTGTTTGCGAGCGGGCGCGTACTGCAATGGCGGCCACAGGTAATCAAGCCGCGGCCAGAGAAAAACCCGTTGATCTTCGAGCCGCCGCACAGCAAGCCGGCACACGGAAAAGTGGAGTCGATGCTGCGGCTGCTTGCTGTGCTGGTGGACTACTGGGTTGGTGAGGTGGTGCTGATTAGGCCGTTGCTCGCGCGGTCCGGCTTGTTAGTGTATGACCGCAACTTTCACGACATCCTTGTGGACACCAAACGCTACCGGTATGGTGGTCCGCTGTGGCTGCTGCACCTACTGGAAAGAATGGTGCCCCACAACGAGCTTGTCTTTCTAACACTTGAAGCCGATCCCGAAACCATATTGCAGCGCAAACAGGAAGTCAGCCCGGAGGAGGTGGGTCGGCAGTGCACTGAGTACCGTAGGCTGGCCCAGAGACTTCCAAACTCGCACGTGATTCGCACAGACCGTGATCTCGAACAATGCGTCGCCGAAGGGTCACGAATATTAGTGGGCTATCTGAACCAACGGTTCAAAAAGCGAAATAGGCAGTCGTTTCCATCCCTGGAGCCCCCCAGAAAGAAAAAGAAGCATGGGTCGAGCGGCGCGGGGCAGATGCCGGCGTGAGAGCGCGGCTGCTTCCGGAAAGAAAAAACATATGTCCGATGTTCCATTCCTTTCAGCATTGCAGAATCTGAAGAACGAGGTCGCGTCCCGGTCCTGCGGTTGGGGCAGATGGCTGATCAAAGGGATGTATGCAGTTCTAGATCAAGGATTGATTTCTGGCTCGAACTTCTTACTGGGAATCCTACTGGCGCGATGGACCGGCGCGGAGCAATACGGCGCCTACGCGCTGGCGTTCGCGATATTCATCCTAGTGTCGATTGTGTACCAAGCGCTGGTGCTCGAGCCTATGACTGTGTTTGGACCATCGGTGTATCACACCGCACCAAAGCAGTATCTCGGCATCCTAGTTCAGCTGCAGATGGTGTTGGGAGCTGCGATGTTCGGGGTAGGTGCGCTCGGGGGGGGCTATTTCCACGCGCGCGTGTCGGCGGAACTGGGGCCAGCGCTAATGGGAGCAACCATTGCCGCTCCGTGTGTGCTCTTGTTCTGGTTTGCGCGCCGCGCCTGTTACGTTGAGCTCAGTCCGAGCCGGGCCCTGGGCGGGGCGATGCTGTATATGCCCCTGCTACTAAGCAGCATCTGGGTCCTTCGCAGACTGAAGCTGCTTTCGCCGTTTTTCGCTTTTGCCGCCATGGGAGTTTCCGCTCTACTGGCGAGTGCCGAATTGTTATGGCGGTTGAACCCCAGGCTGGGACGAGACCCGCAGGGCCCGTGCCTGCGCGAGGTGAGCAGACGACACTGGAATTATGGCCGATGGGCACTGGCCGGTGCCGTGTTCCTTTGGGTTCCATGGAACATCTGTTATCCCCTGGTGACCAAGTTTTGGGGTCTTGCCGAGACCGGTACGCTTCGGGCCTTGCTGAACTTGGCCTTGCCGATTACGCAGGCGCATTCGGCGCTAACCCTGCTTTTCCTGCCGTACACCGCGCGGCTGGGTCAGCAGGAAGGCTGGCGAGCCATGAAATGGCAGGCCATGCGGATCGGAGGCGTGTACGCCGCTGGCGCCGGTGTGTACTGGCTGTTTGTCTGTATGTTCGGCGGGCCACTGGTCCATTTTCTTTACGCAGGCCGCTACACAGAGATCATTCCGCTGCTGCCATGGGTTGCGGTGTCGTCAATCATTGGCGGCGCGTTGCTGGGACCGACGATTGTGATTCGTGCGATGCAGTCGCCGGCGTCGGTTTGTTGGATTTATCTATGTTCGAGCGCAGTGGCAGCAGGCGTCGGCGCTCCGGCAATCTGGGCATGGGGAATGCGCGGTGCGGTTGTTGCGTTGGTTCTTTCGAGCCTCGCCGCGCTCGTGAGCGGATATGTGATTCTTCGGACACGTGTCGGGACTGTGCAGTCTCGCGCGACGTTCGAGGAGCCAGTCGTTGCGGTCCTGCCTCATTGAGCAGCTCGTCCTAAAACAGAGGTCCAAAGGAAGTCAGAGTAAGACTCCCGGTCGAGCGGCAAGCTAAGGCCATTCATTTTCCGATTGAAAGGGCGGCTTCATGGAAAGACTTCTCGAGGTCAAAGCACATCTACATAACCTATCGCTTCTGGTGATGAGTCCGGTCCGGGCTGAGGAAGCGTTCGACTACGTTGCTGGACTCTGCTTGGAGGCTCGTACTCATTTTCTGAAGCTGGCTGATGCGCATCACGTGGTCATACGCGCCCTGGAGCCCCTCGAGCAGGCCGCTGTTGCTGCGGGAGCCGGCGAGGTGGCCCAGTTTGCGAACGCAGCTCTCGGCCGGGAGCATGCGCGAATCGCCAACGGTCTGAAGTTCCTCAGCGAGATCTGCAGAGAACTAGAAGCGGACGGCTGCGCCGTTGCAGTGATGAAGACGCTGGACCACTGGCCTGACTTTGGGAACGACCTCGACCTGATCACCATGGCGGACGAGCGTTTTGTGCAGAATATTTTTCTACACAAGTTCCACGGCCGACCGCTGACACGCACCATTGGCGACTATCTCGCCCATAAGCGGAGTTTCGCGCTGGAGGGCCTTCAACAAGAAGTTGAAATTCATGTCGGGAGGCTTGGGCAAGCAGGGGAGCACATCGAGCTTGCGCGCCGGTTCCTCGACAGGCGCATGCCAGTGGAGTTCAACGGCCACACCTTTCTTTCACCCGCGCCCGAGGAGCGCATTGTCGTCGGCACGCTTCAGCGCATGTACCGCCACCTGTACTTTCGCATATGCGACATTCCGGACACGGCGAAGATGATCGAATCCGGATGGGTGGATTACAAAGAGCTGCGGGCTGCGGCGGACCTTGGCGGCATTTGGGACGGCGTAGCGGCGTATCTGCGGATCATCTCCGAGTATCTTCGCGACTACCGCGGCACGGGGCTGGACCTGCCAAAGGAGGTGCTCACTTCCGCGCGCTTTGGGGCGGAGAAACTGTCTGCGCGCGGCAGGTTCCTCCACTTACGAGTTCTGCCGCACGGCTTGGCCCTCTATGCAAACCAGCTTGCACACCTTGCGCGAAACGGAAACGTCCCTGGGACTGCGCGGTTGAGCCTTTTGCCTCCCTTGGCTGGCGTGGCAGCTCTGGCTTACGCCGTTGCTGGCAGCAGCGACAGGATCTGGTAACCGCCCTATGGAAGAAACAGGAGCTCAACCGCTTTGGCAGCGATTCTCGGGGACAAACGCTTTGCGATCCGTCCTGGCCCGGAAATGGAGGATGGCCCGCCGGGTACTGCAGAGTGAGGGACTCTGGGTACTCGTTTGGGAGATATTCTGTCAGGGGCTCAAGCCACTGCTAAAGGTTTATGAATCTTTAGCGTGGCTGTGGAGTCGTGCCAGTGGCTGCCTCTGTTTTAAGGTGCACGGCAGTGTGCTCACCGTGTTGCCTGGGGATCACGGGATCTCGCGGGAGTTGGCAGCCTACAGGACGCATGAACCGCTGGCCTCTAAGCTCCTCCAAAAGTTCCTTAAGCCGGGAATGAACCTAGTGGACATTGGCAGCAACCTAGGCTACTACGCTTTACTGGAAGCCCGGACAGTCGGCGGTGCCGGGCGCGTGATTGCCATCGAGCCTGTCGCAGGCAACTTTGCACAATTATCGAAGAATGTTCACGCGAATGGCTATCGCAACATCCTGTTGCACAATGTGGCCATCGGGGCGATGAACGGCGCCGCGACGATGTACATTGGCAAGAAGTCTAACTGGCACGCTCTTTATCCCGTGCCCTGGAAGACGCGAGAGATCACCGTGCGCGTCTCCACTCTTGACGCCGTGCTCGATGAGCATAATCTCCGTTCGGTGGACCTGATTCGCATGGACCTCGAAGGCTACGAAGTCGAAGTTATTCACGGTATGCGGAAAACGATTGAAAACTACAGCCCGCGGCTATTGGTCGAACTTCACCCCCATGTGGCCGGTGCGAATGCCATCCTTGGGCTTCTGAGACATTTGAGGGCTCTTGGATATGACATAGATTGGTTGGTCGACAGCGAGCGGGATTCTCCAATACGCTCGTGGTTTTTGCGGCCAGAGAAGATCCCCCTAGCAGAACTGTTCAAGGACCGACGGATCATCACTGGCACGAGAGCACTCCATGTGCTCTTTGCACGCAGGCATGCGAAACGAATTCCATTGGAACGGGGTTCCACCCGGGCACTAGTACAAACGGCTCTCGACGTCCCTAGGTCCGTTTCAGAGGATTGAAGCGGGGTTCTCGTCGGGCGGTTTCCTTTCCGGCGCACCGTGTTCCCGTTTCGGCTACGAACCACCTGGGAGCCCGAGCAAATACGCCTTGTTATAAAGGAGGAGTCACAATGAGCATTGAGAAGCGCATCCTTGTTACCGGGGCCGGCGGATTCATCGGCCACCACCTCGTCCGCCGGCTGAAGTCCGATGGATCTTGGGTCCGGGGTGTGGACATTAAGCATCCCGAATATGAGGATTCAGTTGCCGACGAGTTCGAGCTGCTGGATCTCCGGAAGTTCGATAACTGCCTATTGGCAACGCGAAATATTCAACAGGTGTATAACCTCGCAGCGGATATGGGCGGCATCGGATACATAACCGCCTATCTTGCTGGTATCTCATGTAATAATACTCTAATTAATACTCACATGCTGGAGGCGTGCCGCTTGAACGGCATTGCGAGGTTTCTGTTCTCCTCATCCGCTTGCGTCTACGCACAGTCCAAGCAAAAAAACGCAGAAGTAACTCCCTTGAAAGAGGAGGACGCTTATCCGGCTGACCCGGAACCCGGCTACGGGTGGGAGAAGCTCTGGGCGGAGCAGCTGTGCCAGTACTTCTGCAAAGATTACAAACTGGAAACCAGAGTCCTTCGTTTTCACAATGTGTATGGTCCCCTGGGAACTTACGATGGTGGGAAGGAGAAGGCACCCGCGGCCATCTCGCGTAAGGTAGCGCTGGCCCGCGACGGGGCCGAAATCGAGATCTGGGGCGACGGTGAGCAGACACGCTCGTTTATGTACGTGGACGATTGCGTCGAAGGCCTGGTCCGTCTGATGCGTTCCAACCACCGCGAACCGCTCAATCTGGGTACCGATCGGTTGGTGACCATCAATGAACTCGTGGATCTGGTCTGCAAGGTTGCCGGAAAACGCCTGCGCAAGCGCCACGACCTGACCAAACCTCAGGGTGTCCGCGGGAGAAACAGCGACAACTCCCAGTTGCGACAGGTCCTTGGCTGGGAACCTGCCATCACCCTCGAGCAAGGTCTTGCAATCACTTACAAGTGGATCGAAAGCGAAATCATGAAGGGGCAGGAGGCTCTGGCCGCGACGCCGACCTAGGGAACTGCCATGTCCGAAAACTTGAAACTTGCCGGACTCTCGCGCGTCAACGTGCTGGGCGTGGGAGTCCATGCCATCGACATGCGCCAAGCCCTGGCGGTCTTCCGGCGCACACTGGAAGACCGCAGGAAAGGCTATGTCTGCGTCACCGGCGTGCACGGAATCATGGAGGCACAGAAGTATCCTGAGTTCAAGGCCATCCTGAACGGTTCTCTGCTAACCACTCCCGACGGCGTGCCCACGGTCTGGGTGGGCAGGTGGCAGGGCTATTCGCAGATGCAACGCGTCTTCGGTCCGGAGTTGATGCTCGAAGTCTGTGCCATGTCCGTCGGCAAGGGCTATACCCACTTTCTGTACGGGGGTGCAGACGGGGTGGCTGAACAACTCAAGGCTTCCCTTCTGCGCAGGTTTCCGGGGCTGCGCATTGTAGGCACTTACACGCCGCCCTTCCGCCCGTTAAACCAAGCCGAGAAACAGGACCTATATGCCCGAGTGTCAACGGTGAAACCGGATATCTTCTGGGTCGGTCTCAGTACGCCGAAGCAGGAGCACTTCATGGCTGAGTACTTGCCGCACCTGGATACCCGGGTGATGGTCGGAGTGGGCGCCGCTTTCGATGTGCACACGGGCCGCATCCAAGACGCTCCTGACTGGATGAAAAACGCGGGGCTTCAGTGGCTTCATCGCCTGGGTCAGGAGCCACGGCGTCTGTGGAAGCGGTATCTCTATAACAATCCTTTGTTTGTTTTCAAGATGACATCGCAAATCCTAGGCCTATCGAAATACGACCCCGTTTAACCGGTTGTACGAGGCAATCGCAAGCGAACGGGATTGGCTCACGGAAATCTAGGAGAAGACGTGAGTAACGTTCGGTCTTCAGGTCGCCAGCCTTCACCTGAACCGGAATCCCGCGAGTTTCGGCTCCCGAAACGAACATCAACAGAAGCAGCCCGAGGTTATAGAGATATCTGGTCATGGAATCGGAATGCACGTGTTGGCCAAACGTTCTCGCTGACGATTCTAGCAGCGTTCCTGATAGTTGGATGTGCGCTCAAGTTTTTCACTGTGGGATTGGGAGCTAGGCTGCGAGATTTGCGTGGTTGGATGCCGTGAATCTCGCTGTCGCCACTAACGCGCGCGGCGGTCCCGGATCGTCTTGGCGAGTGTCGCCTATGACGCGGGGATCATTAACAGGGCGTTTTTCACCACGCTGGTGCTGGTGGCGACTCTAACTTCCCAGGCGGCCGGTGCTTGGCTGAAGTATGTTCTGGGAAAAGGTTAGGACTTGCTCTCTGAACAGCGAGCCAAGCCAAGAACCGTTCCCGTGGGATCGCTCATTAGTGAAAGCAAAAAAAGGCCACGTTGAAGCCCCGAATCCTCGCACTGATCATCTCGCTGTCCATCGTGGCTCTGGCTTCACCGCCCAGCTCGCAGGCGCAGTCTAGAGACAACAAGTGGGCGCCCACGCAGCGCTCTTCAACGGCCTCCGCGATCGCTGTAAGTGCCCGCGGCAGTTCTTCGGCTCCCCCTGCCAGCGGTATCCCCCTCACACTGTTTTCGATGCATGTCCAGTCGGAGCTTTTCTCTGGGATGCCCTGGCCGTCAGTTTCTTTCGGCAGCATGAGATTGTGGGACACGTACACTACTTGGAACGATCTCAACCCTTCCGCAGGTAACTTCAACTGGCCCGCGCTGGACCGATGGCTCGATGCCGCCCAACAACATGGCGTTGATGTAATTTACACCTTTGGCGCCACGCCGACTTGGGCGTCGTCTAATCCGACCGGAAAGTGCGATTACAACCCTGGAGCCTGTTATCCGCCGGCGAATATGCAGGACTGGGATAACTTTGTCCGGGCGGTCGCCACTCACGCTGTCGGCCGGATCAAATACTGGGAAATGTGGAATGAAGCGAACCAGCACGGATACTGGAGCGGGAGCATCCCCGCGCTTGTGACGATGACGCAGCACGCTTCCGCAATCATCAAGTCAGTTGCTCCCAAGGCGATGATCTTTACGCCTTCGGCGGTGGGCGGCGACGTGGATACTTCCACATTCCTCGACAAGTTTTTCGCAGCAGGTGGTGGCGCGCCTGTGGACGCCGTGGCATTCCATGGCTATGTGAATTCGATTCCTGCAATCCCTGAAAGTGTCAACCAGATTGTGGACGCCGTGCAAGACGTCATGGCGGCTCACGGCCAAAGCGGCAAGCCGCTGTGGGATACTGAAGGAAGTTGGGGACCTTCGGACCACCTCACCGGGGACGATGCGCGGATGGCCTTTGTCGCGCGGCACTATATTTTGCAGTGGTCGAAAGGCGTGCAGCGCTTCTACTGGTATGCCTGGAATGATAAGAGCTACGGAACCCTTTTCAAATCCGGCACGGGTACGCTCGAAAAAGCAGGTATGGCATACGCACAGGTGGAAAGGTGGCTAGTGGGTGCCAACCTGACTGCGCCTTGCTCGGCGAGCAAAGAGTCGACTTGGACATGTAATTTGACGCTCGCCGGAGGAGCGGGCGGCCAAATCGTCTGGAATGCCGGGGTCAACATTCCTGCGACTATTCCGTTTACACCTGCTTCGAACTTTGCGCAATATACCGACCTTGACGGCAAGATCACGCAACTTTCCGGCGGGCCAATTCAAATTGGAGCCAAACCCATTCTGCTGACTGTTGGCCCTGCACCACATGCGCCCGCCAAAAAATCTGCGCGCAACACAGAAACAGGGCAAACCAATCCCTCAGCGCGTCGCCGAGCGTTTGAAGAGCCTGGGAATGGTGAGTCTAGGGCTGTGTGTTGTCTGTTGAGAGCTGCGGTACTCGCGCAAAGGTCTGACTTGTCTGCTGACGCTTCGAAATCGCGCACACATTCCTTTTTCAGCGCAGCAAAACGGAAGTCCAACCGCGGCGCTCGAGGCGCGACGGCCCGCTTAGACTCAGGAGTGACTGATGTTAACTCTTTCAATGGGCCCCTCTTCAGCGGGTCAGCGCGCATTCCATTGCCCCAGTCCTCCAGTTCGCTGCCCAATCCTCCGACGGCAAATTCGCCTGCCGACGGAGCTACAGGGGTTTCCACTTTCCCGACGTTGACGGTGAATGTCTCCGATCCCAATTCCAGCAAGCTGACCGTGAACTTCTATGGCAAGGCCATTCCTTCAGTCACGCCGGGACCGAACTTCACCATCGTTGCGCTTCCTGATACGCAGTATTACTCCTCCAACCTGAATGGCGGGACGTTGGCGATGTTCAACTCGCAGACGCAGTGGATCGTCAACAACCTAGTTGCTAAGAACATTGCCTTCGTAATCGGATTGGGAGACATCGTCCAGGATGGAAACAACGGAGGAAACTATTCGGAGTGGATCAACGCGAACTCTGCCGTCAGTGTGCTGGATGATCCCACTGCCACCGGACTTCCACAAGGCATACCGTACAGTTTCGGCGTCGGTAATCATGATCAAGGCCCCTCTGGAAATGGCTCGCCGAATGATACGGCCGGGTACAACCAATACTTCGGCGTCTCTCGCTACAGCAGCAAGTCCTACTACGGCGGGCATTATGGAACGCAGAACGATAATCATTATGAATTGTTCAGCGCTAGTGGCATGGACTTCATCGTCATCAATCTGGCATACGACGTATCAGCGAATCCCAACGTTTTGGCTTGGGCGAATGGCCTGCTCCAAACCTATAGTTCCCGGCGCGGCATCGTAGTCAGCCACTACTTGATCGATAATGGTTTTAATGCGGCATGGAGTTCGCAAGGGCAGGCAACATACAACGCGCTGAAAGGAAATCCAAATCTCTTTCTGATGCTCTGTGGGCACGTGACGCCGCCGGAAGGTCAGAGAGCAGACATTTTTAATGGAGACCGGGTCTATACGCTCATGTCCGACTACCAGGAGGATGGCGCTGGAGGTGATGGCTGGCTCAGGATTTTGACCTTTTCGCCAGCGAGCAATCAGATTCAAATTCAGACGTATTCTCCCTACATCAACCAGTTCGAGAGCACTTCGGCTGGCAACTTCACGATCAATTATGACATGCAAGGCACCGGCAACAACTTCACGCTGCTTGCAAGCAACACGGGTGTTCTTTCCGGCAACCCCACAAGTTACGCCTGGTCGAATCTTTCCCCCGGTTCACAGTATGAGTGGTATGTCACTGTCAGCAATTCGTCAGGAACAACGGTCGGTCCACTGTGGAGCTTCACGACCACTGGCGGTTCCCCTGTGACTCTGTCTCCGTCGAGTTTGAGTTTCCCAAGTCAGCTGGTTAACACGACCAGCGCAGTGCAGACCGTCACGCTGACTAACACCGGGACTGCCGCGCTGAGCGTTACCAGCATCGTGGCCAGCGGCGACTTCATGCAGACCAACACCTGCGGCACGTCCGTCGCGGCAGGGGCCAACTGCGCCATCAGCGTGACCTTTACCCCCACGGCCAC
>Ga0066675_10001439_pt1 | contig 10192 bp, 7 predicted proteins | sample GraSoiAngelo_124_FD_62295 | JGI IMG/M metagenome (GOLD analysis project Ga0066675, IMG submission 62295) | Grasslands soil microbial communities from the Angelo Coastal Reserve, California, USA - 14_0927_05_20cm | ecosystem: Environmental > Terrestrial > Soil > Grasslands | place: USA... | reverse complement strand
CGCTCGGGGATGTCCAGCGCGGCAGCGATCTGCCGGTTCGTATAGCCGTGGTGGTGGCGCAGCACTATGGCCGCCGCCTGCTTGGCGGGCAGCTTGCGCAGGGCGTTGAACAGGTCTGATCGCTCGGCCAGGGCGCCTGGATCCGATGGCGGCGCCGGGCGCCCCATGCGCCTGAGAACCTGACCCACCTCCCGCATCCTGGCGTAGCGCTGATACGAGATGGCGGTGTTGATCGCGATTCGGTGGAGCCAGGCCTCAGCCGGCGCATCCCCCCGCCACGACGACCAGGTGCGGTATGCGCGTTCGAAGGCGTCGTGTGTGCAGTCCTCGGCCGCGGCGCGATCACCGAGGACCCCTATGAGGGTGCCGAGGATCCTGTTGTACGAGGCCCGGTACAGGCGCTCGAAATCCGCTTGAGCGCCCGGTTTGTATTCGTCAAAGGCTGTGATGGTCGACCACCCCCGTCCGTAGCTTGAACCGCGGCGACCGCGGTGAGTCCGCGTTAACTACGGAACGGCGGGCAGGGCGGGCGGGGTTACGGTCGGGATCGGGAGCGGGCTCAACTTCGGGATCGCAGGCGTTTGACCGGCGGATGGCCGCGAAGGCGCAGGCGATGCCTGGGTGGTGTGTTTTGCCGGCGTGGTGCTTTGGTGATGGGAGGCCGGGTTGGCGTTCGTGATCTGCTGCCCGACGCTTCGGCTCCAGTCGACTGGATTGAGGCTCTTGGTGAGCGTCGCCTCGAACCCGACGGCGGCGATCAGCGCGGCGACGGCGAACCCGGTCACGAGCCTGCTCCAGGTGCGGTGCGGCACGTGCCGGCGACGCGGCCGCGGCGGGCGGGCGACAACAGGGTCGAGAAGCTTGCGCAGGTCGGATTCCAGGTGCAGCTCGAACTCGATCATGTCCCCGCCCATCTGAGCGCCAACGCCTCAGCCCTTAGAAGTACTCACAGAACTTGCGCCGACTTCTCGCTTGACCACGAACGCATGTTCGGTTAACCTCCAATTCGCCCGAATGTCCCCGCTCCCGCCTTTCGACGCCGCCAACTTCCAGGGCGAGGTCACCCTCGACCACTTGCTGCCGGCCACCGAGGCGGTATTCGCTCCTCTTCCCTCGGACCTGAAGCCGGAGCTGGCCGCCGCGCTGAGGACCCGCGGAGTCGAGCGCCTGTACTCCCACCAGGCCGAGGCTTACGCCGCGGTACGGGCCGGCCGCCACCTGGTCGTGGTCACCCCGACAGCGAGCGGCAAGACCCTCTGCTACAACCTCCCGATACTTCAGCGCCTGCTCGAGAACCCAGAGCGCCGGGCGATCTACCTGTTTCCCACCAAAGCTCTCGCGCAGGACCAGCTGGCGGAGCTTGGAGCGCTGAAGCGTGGCCTTGCCATCGACCTGCGGGTCGACACCTATGACGGTGACACCCCACCAGGGCGCCGCACCGCGATCAAGGAGGCCGGCCACATCGTGATGACCAATCCCGACATGCTGCACACGGGTGTGCTGCCTCACCACACCCGGTGGCGAAAGCTGTTCTCGAGCCTCGAGTTCGTCGTCATCGACGAGCTGCACATGTACCGCGGACTGTTCGGGAGCCAGGTCTCAAACGTCATCCGCAGACTGAAGCGCGTCTGTGCCTTCTACGGCTCGCATCCGACCTTCATCTGCGCTTCCGCAACCATCGCCAATCCTCGCGAGCTTGCGCAGCGCCTGCTGGAGGAGGACGACATCGCGCTCGTCGATCGCAGTGGTGCCCCACGAGGCGAGCGGCGCCTCATCTTCTACAACCCACCGCTGCTCAACCGGGAGCTCGGCGTCCGCAAGAGCTCGATGCTCGAAGCCCGGCGCATCGCGGCGCCGTGGATCCGCGCGGGAACCCAGACCATCGTCTTCTGCCGCAGCCGACTTCAGGTGGAGGTGATGCTGAGCTACCTGCGCGAAGACCTCGCGCCGCGACTTGACGCGCGCCAGCGCGTGCGCGGATACCGCGCCGGCTACCTCCCGCTACACAGGCGGGAGATCGAGGCTGGACTTCGCGCCGGAGAGATCACCGGAGTCGTCAGCACCAATGCCCTCGAGCTCGGCATCGACATCGGCAGCCTCGAGACATCGGTCCTCGTCGGATACCCCGGCACGATCTCATCGACCTGGCAGCAGCTTGGCCGCGCGGGCCGGCGCGCCGGCTCCGTCGGCGTTTTCGTGGCCTCCAGCTCCCCGCTGGACCAGTTCATCGTCCGGCATCCCGACTACTTCCTCAACGCCAACCCTGAGGAGGGCCTGATCGACCCCGACAACCTGCTCATCCTCGCCGGTCATCTCCAGGCTGGTCTGTTCGAGCTGCCATTCGAGGATCAGGAAAAGCTCGGGCGCGCTGACGTCAACGACCTGCTGCAGGTTTTTCAGGAGGACGGCTCGGCAACCCGCTCGGCAGGGCGCTGGTTCTGGAGCCGCCAGGCCTTTCCCGCTGAGGAGATACACCTCCGCCGCATCGCGGCCGACAACGTGATCATCATCGACACCTCGCACCCTCGCCCACAGGTGCTCGGCGAGATGGACCAGTTCTCCACTCCGGTCTTTCTGCACGAAGAGGCGGTTTACCTCCACGAAGGCGCGCAGTTCCACGTCGACAGACTCGACTGGGATGAGAAGAAGGCATACGTGCGGCCGGTCGAGGTCGACTACTACACCGACGCGCTTTCGTCGGTGGCCGTGCAGGTGCTGGACACCTTCGCAGGCCCGGACGGATGCGGCCTCGCGCGGCATCACGGCGAGGTGAAGATCACGTCCCTCGCTTCGATGTTCAAGAAGATTCGCTTCCACACCCACGAGAACATCGGCTCGGGTCCTATTCACCTGCCGGAGCAGACCCTGCATACGACTGGCTACTGGCTGACCCTGGACCAGGACCTGTGGGCCGCCCTTGGGCGCGAGACGTTGGAAGCAGGCCTGCAAGGTATGGCGCACTCGCTGCGCCACGTCGCCAGCCTGCGATTGATGTGCGACCCGCGTGACCTTGGCTCGGTCGCAGAGGTGCGATCGGTGACGACACGACTTCCCACCGTCACCGTTTACGAGATCTATCCCGGCGGCGTCGGCTATGCGGCGCGGATGTACGACCTGCATCACGAGCTGCTCGATGACGCCGCCTCGCTGGTGCGCGAATGCCAGTGCCTCGCCGGGTGCCCGTCCTGCATCGGACCTCTCCACATGGTCGAAGGAGCCAAAGCTGCATGTCTGCGACTGCTGCAAGCACCCTCCGAGAGCGTCTTGATCGCTTAAGCGGCGCACCGCGCCGGCGACCGCACCCGGCGTTGTACACGCCGCGCGGGTTCGAGGCTGTCGCGACCCCTTACGGCGATGCCCTGATGCGGCAGGACGTGCTGCCGCTGCCGGCGCTGGAGCCACATCCCGGCAACGTCGCTTACCTGGACACCGAGACGACCGGCCTGTCGGGTGGCGCCGGCACCTATGTGTTCGCAGCCGCCATCGCGCGGCCGATCGACTGCGGCCTGCGCCTGGCTCAGCTCTTTCTCCCGAATCCCGGCATGGAACCGGCGCTGCTCGCGGCCCTGCAGGACGAGCTAGCGCCGGCCTTTGGCCTTGCCACTTTCAATGGAGGATCTTTCGACCTGCCTGTGCTGCGTACTCGCTGGGTGATGGCCCGCATGAATGGCGAGCTGGACCATCCGCGGCACGTGGATCTGCTCACGCTCGTGCGCTCGCTGTACCGGCACCGCATGGAGCAGTGCAACCTGCGCACCGTCGAGGAGCGCCTGCTCGGCTACGAGCGGGAGGATCCTGTCTCCGGCGCGCTGGCACCGGAGGTGTACTTCGACTACCTGCAGGCCGGCTACAGCCCGAACCTCGAGTCAATCCTCGAGCACAACCGGCTGGATGTGATCAGCCTCGTCCACCTTCACTCGCTGCTCATGCGCAGGCTTCAGGGGGCTGACGGGGCGATGGACGCTGCGGATTGGTTGGCGCTTGGCCGGCACCGCTTTCGGCGCGGCGCTCGCGCAGATGGATGGCGGGCGCTCCGCAACGCAGCCGGATTCTCTAGCGGCGACGCTGCGGCCACCGCCGGCTTGTGGATCTCGCGCCGCCTGGTGCGGCGGGGCTCGATCGCAGGCGCGGATCGCTTGCTCAAACGGATGGAGGAACACTTCTCTGAGGATCTGCGCGTCGCCCTGGCCCGGGCGCGGCTGCTGGAGTGGCGGAGGCGAGATCCTCACCGGGCGTTGACGGTGGTCGAGGACGCGCAGCGGCGATTTCCGGAGGCTGCCGCCGAGCTCGAGCCGCGGCGGGAGCGGCTGGAGCGCAAGGTGCTGCGGCGTGGTGGCGGGAGGGAGTCGTTCCAGACCTCCATCCCGGACTGAGAGTCATCGATGCCGGGAATATTTCTTTCTTATCCGCTGGCCGGATGCCGGTTCGGAGGCTACCATTCACACTCGCGAATTCAGTCGGCTCGCCGCACGAAACCGAACATCGCTTCGTTATGGGTCTCAACAAGGTGAATCCCGTGTGCACGTCAGTGGCTACACGCCGCCCACAAACGGCGTCCAGCCGAACGCTCGTTCGGAGGCGTCAGCGCGGGCAATCGCTGGTGGAGTTCGCCATCTCCTCCATCGTGCTGCTGCTGCTGATGATGGGACTCCTCGATCTCTCGCGCGCGTTCTACTACTCCGTGAACCTCCAGGGCGCGGCGCGCGAGGGGGCCAGGCACGGCGCCTGGTTCAACACGGCCGCCCGTGCCAACAACTACCTCGACGACAACGACGTCATGGCCGCGGTCAACTCAGGCCTCAACGGGGCAGGCGTCACCGCCAACTTCATCGCCAGCGGTGGGTGTCTGTCACCGACTGACGGCAACGCCTTCAACAACAAGCCTTACGCAAACGTCGCCTACCCCGGCTCCACGCAGCAGGTGTTCGCTTACGTCTGCTACACGTACCCCGGTGGCGGCCTCCAGCTGGGCACGCGGCCTTTGCCGCCTGGCGACAACTCGTGGCGTCTGGGCGATATCAACGTCTCCCTGCTGATGAACTTCGCCCTGATCACGCCGTTGATCCAGGGACTGTTCGGGACAGGCTTGAAGCTCGCATACAACGAGCACTTCACCATCCAGGGCAAGCCATGAGGCGCGGGTACCTCAAGCAGCAGCGCTCGCAGGGCCTGACCGAGTTCGCCCTCATCGCCCCTGTGCTTCTGCTGCTGACCTTCGGCATCATCGACTTCGGTCGCGGCCTCTACTTCTACATCACCCTGCAGCAGGCCGCCAACGAAGGCGCCCGAGTCGCGGTGCGAGCGTCCTACTTCATCGACCCCAACGGCTCGACCCACCAGTGGCCAACCGATGCCGATGTGGCAACCGCGGTGCAGCAGCACGCAGTGACCGAGAATCTCGCCAACCCGTGCCCCAACGGTCCGATCCCCAACAACGGCAATCCAGTCGGGTCGGCCCAGCTGCCGCCGTCGAACAGTGGATGGATCTTCATCACAGACGCAGTCACGGCCGGCGGCACCGGTACGCCCAACGGCCCGCGCGGCGGTCTTGGATCCCTGCCGGCGCCCGGCCCGGGATGCAACACGATCACGCCGGCAGTTGGCAATGAGGCGATCAAGGTGACGCTGTGGTTCAACTTCCAGCCCCTCACGCCGCTGATCCAGCAGGCCGTGGGCAACCGAATCATCATCACCGCCTACGCCGTCTACAGGGCTGAGTACAGCAATTAGCAAGATGCAAACCACTGGCGCGTCCACCAACTAGCGAGATGTCGAACCTGAATCGGAAACGGTCCAAGCAGATCCAGATGGGCGCGCAGAGCGGCCAGGCCATCGTCCTGGTGGCCCTGCTCATCCTGGTCTTGTTCGGCATGCTCGGACTTGCCGTCGACTCTGGGCGCGCATATGTCGACCGCCGCGATCAGCAATCGGCCGTTGACGCCGCTGCGCTCGCCGCGGGCGACTGGTACGAGAACTACAGCGATCTGTTCGGCTCCACGATCCCCAACTCGCTGCAGGTCTATGAGAGCAACCTTCACCTGTACACGGGTCCCAGCTCGACCACCTGGTCCCATGCGGTGATCGGGCCCAGCGCCAACCTGCCGCAGGACACCTGGGACTACACCTTCAACGGCGGCTACACGCTGCATGTCGTGGCCACGAACACCCAGTTCAACGGGTACCAGTTCGTGTTCACCAGCGCCCACAACCTCCCGCTCGCGTTCATGCAGCTGTTCGGGGGCAGCCCGACCATCGGCATCAACGCCACCGCGACCGCGATCGTGGGCAACCAGAGGCAGACGCCCGCGCTGCTCACGCTGAGCACAGGCGGCTGCTCGCTCAAGCTGACTGGCGCCGCGACCCTGACGCTGCTAGGGGACGCCTACGCGAACGGCACCGCTTGCGTGGACTCCAACCTGCAGGAGGCGGGCAACTGCTACGGCGCCGCGGGCTCGAACTGCAGCTCCGCGACCTACTACTGCTACAACTCAACCCCTGGTTTCGTTCCCTACCCGCCGCCATGCAATCCCGGCGACACGCAAGGTGCACCTGTCGTGCCTGCTCCGACCCTGCCCGATCCTGGCTACCTGGCGCCTTCAGTGGGTGTCTACGACGCGCTGGGCTTCCAGGCGTACAGCAAGGACAACCGCGGCACCTGGACCGAGATGACGCCGGGCGAGTACGCAAGCTTCCACCTCACTGGCGGATCTGCCAGCTGCGCTTTCCTGGACCCGGGCGTCTACGACTGGACTGGCGGATACCAGTCCGATGCCAATGGCAGCCTGCTGTCGAACGAGCTGAAGGCCCCGGACGAGCAGGACGAGTCCCGCCCTGGGACCTCCAACACCGCCCCCCTGCAGTTCTGGAACATGAACGGCACCAACTGTGCCGGGCACTTCACGGTCGCGGTCGTCTCCGGGCTGGGCCCCAACGGCCTGAAGCACAGAGGCGGCAACGGACCGTGGGGCGTCGAGCTCACCTCCGTCAGGTGGGACAACTTCATCGACCCGACCATCGGCCCCAACCCGTGCTTCGCAGGCGCAGGCTGCCGACGCGAGAGCGCGCCGTCGGAGTGCCAGCAGACGAACACCATCGACACCAACGGCAACGGGATCAACGTGTCGATCACCAAGAACGCCCCCGGGGCGCAGTACTACAACGTTTACGTCAACCCCAACGGCTGCGACGGCACCCAGAGCAACTTCGCGTTCACGGGCCGCTTCCTGGCCCCGGGCTGGAACGATGCTGGTGGCCCACCGGCCTTTCCGATCGGTGGCTACCCGAACGGCGGCCCCGGCACGGTGCTGAAAAACGGCACCGGCGGATATGCCTGCGGCGCCGCCGGCGTGACGATCTGCGGCATCAACTTCCCCAGCCTCTCGCCCACCGTGAACTGCTACTCGAACGTCCGCTTTGCCAACTGCATGCCAGCGGACAATGAGATTCAGCCGCAGTGCTTCTCGAGCTGCCCACCGCCGGCAGGCCTGCTCTCGCAGGAGAACGCCCCGTTCGACCTGCAGTACCTGCCGTACACCGGCGGCGACGAGGCCAACGAGAACTACTGCCAGGCACCAGCACCGGCGGGCACCGGTGACCCGAACTCGCCTTGCGCGAATGCAAAGATCACTCCAGGAGCCGTCCAGTTCTACTTCGGATCCGCTTGCTTCAGCCAGAACTCCCAGGGCGCGACCTACGTGTTCAGCGGCGAGCAGTACAACTGGATCTCCATCTACATGCCCGCTTCGAACGGCTGCAGCAACAGCCTGAATGGAGGCGCTTCAACCCAGTTCATCGGCACCATCTACACCCCCGGCGCGGCCTGGAGCATCAACGGAGGCGACCGGTCGCCCCTCGCCGGGCAGGTGATCTGCTTCTCGGCCTCCGTCAGCGGGTCGGCTGCCGTGGGCATCGACTTCAACCCCAACTACTCGCCCGCGCCGCCTGCCGCCCGCCTGATCAACTAGCGCTCCCTTTCCGACCAAACTTTCCGAGACCGGTTAAAATCGCGTGCAGATTTTTCCCGGGGGCTTCTGCATAGGAGGGTGGGTGGAATTGGTGAGACGCAAACTTCTGTTTCTTGGCATCGTCGTTCTAGCCGCTTCGGTGGTTTCGGTCACGCCCGCAAGCGCGGCGGGCAACGGCCGGCACATCCTGGCGGGGGCCAAGCCAAGCTGGGCGACGGCCCTTCCCAAATCCGGATACCTGAGCGGTGAGACAGTCACTGCCAGGGTCTGGCTGGCTCCGCGCAGCGCCGCTCTGCTGGACTCGATGGCAGCTGCGGTCAGTGACCCGTCGAGCGCGTTCTATGCGCACTACATTTCGGCAGCTCAGTACAACCGCATGTTTGCGCCGACCAGCGCTCAGCTGTCGGCTGTCACCCAGTGGCTGACCGCCAGCGGCCTGCACGTTGACTCGGTTGGGGCCGACAACGCCTACGTTGCGGTCTCCGGCCGGGCGGCGGCATTCAACACGGCGTTCGGAACCCGGCTTGCTGCGTTCAGCATCAAGGGTAGGACCGAACGCGCTCCAGCGGCCGATGTCTCAGTGCCGGCCGAGGTGGCCGGGACCGTGATGGCCGTGACCGGCCTGACGACCTTCGGTCATCGCACCAGCCCCGCCAACCTCGGCTCTCCGGCGGGATTCCGCAATGCCACGCCGTGCTCGGCTTACTACGGTGAGAAGGTCGCGTCGAGCCTGCCGCAGTTCAACGGCAGCACCCTTCCCTACGACCCATGTGGATACACGCCTTCTCAGTTCCGTAGCGTTTATGGCGTGACGGCCAGCGCCAAGTCGGGCGCAGGCCAAACCGTGGCGATCACTGACGCGTTCGACTCTCCGAACCTGTTCAGCGACGCCCGGACCTACTCCAGCAACCGCGGTGAGTCCTTCAGCTCGTCGCAGTTCAACGACCGCAGCGTGCACGAACCCGACCGCAACGCCCAGAAGGTCGCAGATTGCGGCGGCAACGGCTGGTACGGTGAGCAGAACCTCGACGTCGAGGCAGTCCACGGCATGGCGCCCGGCGCCAACGTCTGGTACTACGGGGCGTACAGCTGCTACGACGACGACCTGCTCGCCGCCTTGAACCAGGTCGCTAGCGACAATGTGGCTTCGATCGTCACCAACTCTTGGGGCGAGCCGACGTTCGTGGTGATCAACGGCACGCTCTACATCACCATCGACCAGAACCTGATCAACGCTTACGAGTCGGTCTTCAAGCGCGGTGCCTTGCAAGGGATCGGCTTCTACTTCTCGTCAGGCGACAACGGAGACGAGCTCGACGCCTGGGGCTACAAGCACCCCGATTGGCCGACCGGCGACCCGTGGGTCACCGCCGTGGGAGGCACCGCCCTCGCCATCGGACAGAATGGGAACCGTCTCTTCGAGACCGGCTGGGGCACCTCCCAGTGGCGGAGCAGCAACGGCTACGCCAGCTGGAACCAGAACACGTTCCCGTTCCAGTACGGGGCAGGTGGCGGCTACAGCCAGATCTTCCCGGAGCCCACATATCAGAAGAGGGCGGTCGGGGATGACCCCACCTCAGGTCGCGCCGTCCCGGACATCGGCCTGGACGCCGACCCGACCACCGGCATGCGCATCGGCATCACGCAGGACTTCGCAGATGTCACTCCACATATCCAATACGGTGAGTACCGCATCGGCGGCACGAGCCTTGCCTCACCTCTGTTCGCGGGCCTGCAGGCCGACGCTCAGCAGGGCCGCTCGCGGATTGGCTTCGCCAACCCGCTGATCTACTCGATCGCCAGGAATCACCACAGCGCCTACTACGACGTGACGCCGCAAGGGGATCTCGGCAACATCCGATCCGACTTCATCAATGGCCTGAACTCCGCTTCAGGCATTCGCTACAGCGTCCGCACGTTCGACCAGGACTCGTCGCTCGTCACCGGAACTGGATGGGACGACGTGACGGGTGTTGGCGCGCCGACGGCGGCATATATAGCGGCCGCGGGCTCGGCGTAGAAAGCAGCAGCTACCAAGGAGGGGCCCACAGCTGGGCCCCTCCTTTCTATTGCTTCTTCTCGCTGATCCTGTAGCCAAGCTCGCCGAGCGCTTCGTCGATCCATGCCAGCGCCATCTCGCGCGTGTTCGGCCAGACATCAGCGCTCGCCGACGCAGTTCCGGTGTCGATCGCCACGCGCCCGCATACCCTCAGCAACCTCCGGATCAG
>Ga0066675_10001437_pt1 | contig 10194 bp, 9 predicted proteins | sample GraSoiAngelo_124_FD_62295 | JGI IMG/M metagenome (GOLD analysis project Ga0066675, IMG submission 62295) | Grasslands soil microbial communities from the Angelo Coastal Reserve, California, USA - 14_0927_05_20cm | ecosystem: Environmental > Terrestrial > Soil > Grasslands | place: USA... | reverse complement strand
GGGGCGCAGGGTGGTGCCCATTGAGGGTTAAGCGGGTGCCGGGCCCCGTAACCCCCGGATTCAAGAGGCCCAAAAGTATGACTATTGCCGCTGGCCTGTTCTCGATTGATGGAGTTGTCCTAGCAGCCGACACAAAAGAGAGTTATGGGGAAGTCCACACGTATGTGGACAAACTAGAAAGCGTATCGACTGAATATTGCAATGGCGCAATAGCTGGTTCAGGTGACGGATACCTTTTGGATTACGTGACTCCCTGCGTCCTTAACCTCATGCGATCCAAGATCACAACGAGCGGAGAATTTGAGGATCAATTGCGGGAACTGATGGTCACGCTCTACCAGAGTCCGGCTGTAAAGTCATATCCAATCGATAAGTCCTCAGATTTGTACACGCAATTTCTAGTAGCGACAAAGCATCTAGATGACGTAGAGGCTGCCATATTCGTGATTAATTCAACACTCGTGACGCGATCAACGAAGCTTGGAACTGTCATTGGTTGTGGTCCGCTGAGGCAAGTTGCGGAGGAACTAGGGACAGTCTCTCCGTTCGGAATCAACAGGGCAAAAGGCGCTGCTGTATGCATCGTAAACGAAGCCAAGCGGAGATATTCAGACGTTAGCGGGCACACGCAAGCAGTGGCAATCAAGAACAGCAATGATCTGACTATTTATGACGTAGAGGACCTGGCTAAGCTGGAGGCGCTACTTGATCGTATCAGGCACTTGACGAACACGATCACAACAGCAGTGCTTGATGCGTCAATGGATGGCCCACGCTTTAGCCGCATATTAAGTCACAGTGTTTCCGAACTGCGCGATCTACATCGAAAAGCAAAGACTGTCGAAGAGGATGCAGAAAAAGACCGTAACCGAAGAGTTGCACGAATGTTGCAAGTGGTAGGAAGGCGGCGTGTTAAGCGGTTAGCTTCTCGAAAGTTAAAGGATCGGCAGTAACCATATGGCGCAATGTGTCGAGAAACAAATCGTGACGCTTACGGCGGTTAAACCGAAAAGTCATTTCGTCCAGATAGGCCGACAGATGCTTTGCGCTGATTTTATGCCAGCTTCCAACGATCCCACGCTTGAGCAGGGAGAACGCGGATTCTACCGTGTTCGTATGCACATCCCCGTCAACGTACACGCGGTCTTTGTGCTTAATCGTCTTATGCTTTGCCCCGTGGACTCCAGCCTTAATCATCGCGCTCGGATAGGCCATCAGTTCATCGGTAACCATCACATCTACATCAGCGCTCACGTTATCGCGGATGTACTTAGCAAGTGTTCCCGATTTCGCATCTTCAGCATGAAAGAACCGCAGATCGCCACCACGTTGCCGGATACCGATTACGATTTCCTTGTTGCCGCCCGCGTGTGGCCCCAAACCCTTACCGCGTGTTCTGCCGCCCACATAGGTTTCATCCATTTCGACAGTACCGTCCAGCATGGTAGGCATGGATTCTTTCATAGCAGCACGAATGCGATGGCAGAGATACCACGCGGTCTTATAGCTGATTCCGAGCGTTCTCTTAATCTGATTTGCGCTCATCCCCTTTCGGGACTCGCAAAGCAGGTATGTGCAGGTGAGCCACTTAATCAATGGCAGATGGGAGTCGTGGAAGATTGTGTTAGCGGTAACGGTGAACTGGTAGTCACATTCGGAGCAATAGAGCAGCTTGGAGCTATTCGCCAACCTCACAACCTCGCTGCCCTTGCAGCGCAAGCATTGGGGGCCGTTGGGCCATCGCATACGCTCCAGCAATTCGCGGCAACGGTCATCAGTCGAAAAGAGGTTGCATACATCAATTAACGTCATGGCAAACACTCCAAAGAAACCAGACTTGAAGCGGGTGCCGATGCGGAAGCTGCTTGCGTCGGTGAAGCAGGATATTCGGCGGCAGTTGCGAGCATCAGCATTGGCTAAACCTAAGAAGAAATGAGCCTTAACTACCGATGCGATGAGATTAATTCAGAGATGCACTTTTGTCAAGTATATAATCATGAGGCATTACTACCACATTTTTCTTTGTCTTCGCGTATCGGATGTCACTTTCCATACTTTCGTGCTATTACGTCGGTAATTCTCGTAAGCCGGTTTTCGGCCGAGGCTCAAAATCGTCGGGATAGCATTGGAGGAGCTATATCCCCCCCGAGGATGTCGGAGTAGATGACGCCCGAAGCCCTCATCTTAAGCAGCGATTCCGAACTGTCTCACATGGTTCGGGCCGCAGTGGAGCGCTTCGGAATCACCGCCGGCATTGCGTTAGGCGCGAGCGACGCACTCAAGCATCTCGAACGCAACAAATTCGACCTTGTGATCGTGGACTGTTCCGACCTCGATCAGGGCTGCGCAGCTTTGCGCAAGATGCGGTTGAGTCGGACGCATCGCTCGGCGGTGTCGATCGCGATCATCGGGGATCGAGGGCATACGAAGTATGCCTCTGACTCCGGTGCCAACTTCGTAGTTTCGCACGCCAACTATGAAGTTGAGATCATGGGGACCCTGCGCTCGGCCTACGGGCTGGTGCTTCGCGAGCGCGGGCGTTACAACCGGTTCCCCTCAACGTCGGCAGTAACGGTTCGCTTGGGGGCTTTGGTCGCAGAAGGAAGAATACGAAATATCAGCCAGGGTGGGCTTTGCATTAGTGGGATCCGCGATAGCTTGCAGGGTCAGGTGCAACTGGAATTCGCGCTAGAGGAAAGAGGCGTACCTGTACACGCAAGCGGGAGAGTCGCATGGCAGCGAGAGGGCCTTTTCGGGATCGAGTTTGTAAGCATGACTAAGGCTAGCCGCTCGGAACTGGAGCAATGGTTAGCGGAACAGTTTGAGATACAGAACAAAGTGAGACCCAGGATTAATCTTACGAATCGCGACGAGAACATCATCCCAATCGAGAGCGCCCGAACAAGCGCAATGCATAATGCTGGAGAAATTCATCCGATCGTGACCGCCATCATTCGTGGCGGACCGGTTCGCGCCAGATGCTCGTCTTGTCAGACGACAATTACGTTTGGGGATACCATCAACGCGCCCTTGGAACAAGAGCGCAAGCTTCGCGAGGCCTTTGTAGCGCACTTGCATGAAAGGCATGAAGGCGAGATGGAACGTGCGTCGGCCGACTACAAGGAATCTTCCTCCAGCAAACAGAATTAACTTTCCCAAGCAGGCCGATTTTGCTTACGGGTTGCGGCCGTCCTCGGCCGTTACAGAGGCTGACAAGACGAGCAACGCCTCCTGAAAGAAACTTTCTAACGCAAGTTTTAAGCGGGTGAATCGGAGTCTTGCTCAAGAGCATAGACATGTCGGCCTTGTACCGGCTGAAGGCGGCCGGAACCACGTAAGCAAAATCTTCAGACTTCCGTGCGCAATGCTTCCACAGGACTCAGACCGGCTGCGCGGCTGGCTGGTTGGTATCCGAAGAGCAGTCCCACTGCGCTGGAGACTAACAGCGCGAATGTGACAGAAGTCCAGGAAATGTCGAGATTCACAAAATCCCTGAAGAAGGCTGCTGCCGAAACTACGAGCGCAACCGCACAGAATGCTCCCGCAATGGAACCCGCCGAACTGATGAAGATCGCTTCCATCAAGAACTGAAGACGAATCTCCGATGATCTAGCGCCGAGCGCTTTGCGTAGCCCAATTTCCTGCTTACGCTCGGCGACATTGGCGAGCATGATGTTCATAATTCCAGTTCCGCCCACGGTTAATGTCACCAAGCCGACGGCAAGCAGTACCAGAGTCATGGCCAACGAAATGTCTCCCGCGGTCTGGAGTAGTGAAGAAAGATTGTCCACATCATAGCGAGCCTCGCGACGATGCCGTGACTGGAGCACACTCTTGATATCCGAGGTCAATGCGTGGACCTCAGTAGAGGACGATGCTTGAGCATAGATGACCTGCAGAAAAGCTTCGCCCGTAACCAGCTTTGCCACAGGAAAGGGAACCAGAATGGTCTCCTTCTGAATCTCCGACTGACCAAAAGTAGGAACTCCCTCACTAAATGCGCCAATCACGGTGCAACGAAACTGATCGATGCGCAGCACTTCTCCCAGTTGCAAAGTGGGATTCCGCTGCATAATCGGATCGGTTACGAGACAGACTTTGGATCGCCATTGATAATCCTGTTCGTCGAAGTAGCGGCCCGACGTGATTTGCAGGTTTCGAATCCTGAGAAAATCGCGCGTCGCTCCCACGAATCGAGCGTGTCGGGGCCGGCCGCTGACTTGAAAATCAACTGGGGCATCGTAGGTTCCCGCGGCTGCAAGTACGTTTGGTAAATTCCGAATTGCTTCAAGGTCGCCGAAGGTGAGTTCGTCCTGAAGGATGACCGGACTTCCATTCCGATTCAGGGTCGCATAGGCAAGATTCGCGCCGATTCCCTCGATGCGAGAAACGATATATCGCTTTCCTGTCCCGGCAATCGTCAACACCAGCACGAGTGAGGCGCTTCCGATCAGAACACTTAACGTGGTGAGAGATGCCTTCACCTTGTCGGCTCTCAGCGCCGCCACAGCGAGACGAAAGCATTCCAGCCACTGCTGCATAGGTTCACTCATCGAATGGGCAAATTTGTCAGCAAATAATTACCAGCGTTGCGCGCGACAATGTGCAGTCTTGAGGCGCCAACCAACTCCTCGAGATGCGGCACATCTGTGCCATAGGCGAGCAGGTACCATCGCGATGGCTGTGACCAGCGCGATTGGAACGCCTGATCGTCGATAAAAACCTGCGGAGCACGCGGAGCGTAGGAGCCGTACTCCAGATTGTCTCGACGTCCATTCAGCAAGAGCGCAGTGCGATTTGTGTAAAAGAACACAGAAGAAAATGCGTAATAGGCATCCGCCTCGATCAGCTGACCAGGGGGACTCTGTTCCAACGCGCGCGCCAGTGGATACGAACCGAGGTAGGAATCGAAGCGAACGAGCGCCACTCGTGCCGCTTGGAAAAATAAGATCATCGAGGCCGCAATCACAACGACGGCTCTCTTGGCCGAGGTCGCCGCTCGGAAGATCATCAAACCCAACACTCCCATCGCGAAGGCGGAAGCCGCAATCGCCAGCGGCAGCTTCAGATCGGCGAAAGCTCGCAGAGTGAGATCGCCGAAGTGGCCCAGAGAAAGCGTGTATAGCTCGGGATGTTGAGTCAGCGCCTGAGAGATATCACCCGACGCAGGAATTCGCCATACCATTACCAGCACGGCAGCAAGCACGACAAAGAGCAAGCCGAAAATGACCTGCAAGGTGCGAATCCCATGGCGAATGTGTGAATCTTCGGTTGCCAGCGCCGAGCCCATCAACAACGCGATCGCGGGGTAGATCGGCATCGAGTAGTACTCCTGCGTGGTTGAGAACGTGAAGAAAACCATCACGCTGCCAATCCAGCAAAGTGCCATCAGTCGGGCGCGGCCGGAGCGTGTAGCCGGGCTGTAAGAAAGTTTCGCCGCCGCCGGCAAGAAAGCTGTCCAGGGAAACAGCCATATCAGATTCAAGAGCCAGAACAGAGCGCGAGGCACTGTGTTGTAATCGCGCGGATAACGCAAATTCAAGAAGCGCAGCAGGTGCTCATTAAAAAAGAAGAACCAGAAGAACCCTCTGTACTCGCCGGGACCGCTGTGCAGCGAAAAAGCCAGATACGGCGGATTGCGCAGGGTAGCCAAAATATGCCAGGGAGCAGCGATGACGGCTGCGATTCCCAAAGTGGAAAGAGGGTGTAAGCGGCGCCACGAAAGTCGTGCGAATAGCTGTCGCGTGCAGGCCATATACGCAAGGCCGGCGATAATGGGAAAAACAACTGCAATCAATCCTTTGAGCAGGAGTCCAACCCCGAGACAGACGCCAAGCAGAACCCTGTCCCGCTGCCGCGGACTTTCATCGGGATCGAGCAAACGCAGCCATGCCCAGATCGCTCCGGTGATGGTGAGCGTCAAAATTGCATCTGGAATCAGAATGCGAGTGAAGAGGAAGAGTCCAAGGCATGTAGCGAGCGCAATGCCAGAGTACATCGCGGCTGACTCATCAAACGCCCAGCGTGCGAAGCGATAAGTGACCCAGCACAGCAGGATCACGCTAAGAGCGAGAGGCAGGCGCGCAGCCCAATCATGCACGCCAAAGACGCGGTATGAAGCCGCCATCATCCAATAGACAAGCGGTGCCTTCTCGAGGTAGGGAACACCGTTGAGACGCGCGGTGACATAGTCACCGGAGGCGAGCATGTTGCGGGCGATTTGCGCCTGGACGGCGTCGACGTCGTCCATGAGCCGCGGGGGACTGGCGATGCTTATGAGGAAGACAAGGCTAGCTGCGGCGACGACGATTCCGCCAGCTCCAAATCTTCGACGAGCACCTCGGATACCTGCTCCGTTGCCGGCAGCTCGATATTCCAGCGCTTCATCCACATCAATAACACCATGAGTCCCCATAATTGGTAACCAGCGTTTTCTCTCCTCTCTAAGTGTCTCTGTATCAAGCCTTCAATGGCCGGCCAGCGAAAGAGGCCGGTGGCCTCAACTGCATCGCGAGTGACCGTATCGAGCAGGAATTGCCGCAGCGATCCGCGGAACCAGTCGTGGACCGGAATATCAAATCCCATTTTGGAACGATGCAAAACACGTGCCGGAAGCTTATCGGCCATTAGGCGGCGCAGCACATACTTCGAGGTACGTCCGTTGAGCTTGAAATTGTCCGGTAAGCTCGCGGCAAAATCGACGATCCTGGGGTCCAGAAATGGCGGCCTGATCTCTAGAGCGTGCGCCATGCTCATACGGTCGACTTTGTACAGAATGTCATCGGCCAGGTAGTACCGTTGATCGAAATCGAGATAGCCCTGTAGTCCGCGATCGGGTCGCATCTCAGAAACCCAGCTTCCCACTTGACCGGAATTTGCGAATAAATAGATCGACTGTTTTTCCTTCTCGGAATGAGTGCCATTCCAGAAGACATGTGCCATTTCGGGAGAGAGCAGGCAGCCCTCAAAGAAGCGCTTGGCCTTGTAGTCAAAACTGATCCGGCCGTCCTGGACAGGCAATCCGGTTGCACAGGCGAGCGCCGCACGTCGCAGGAAACTGGGTAAGCGGCGAACGATTGCGCTGTACTGATTGGCTTGGTAGGTGAGATATCCGGCAAAAAGCTCGTCGGCGCCTTCTCCGCTCAAAGCGACTGTGGCATCTCGTCGCGTAAGTTGCGAAAGAAACCAGGTGGGCAAAGCACCCGCGTCGGCGCCCGGTTCGTCGGAGTAGTACGCCATCTCCTCAATCGCTTCCGCGAGATCGGCGTCAGGATGAAGATCGAACTCGACGTGCTCCGTTCCGTAATGCTCGCTCACATGACGGATATGCTGGCTTTCGTCGCCGGAACTTCCTTTAAACGTAATGGAAAAGGTCTTGACGGGTTTATCGCTTTGCGCGGCGGCGTAGTGCAGCACGGAGGAGGAATCCAGTCCTCCACTCAGCCAAATTCCTACAGGAGTGTCTGTGACGAGCTGTTCCTTCACCGCATCGGCGAGCAGTGAGTCCAGCTCTTCGGAAGCCTCGTCAATGCTTGCAGGCGCCCTGCGCAAATTACGCTTCCCGAAATCGACCAGTCGGGCTCCGCCGAATTGCCATTCGAGCATCTGACCGGGCATCAATTTGACGATGCCCTTTACCAGCGTGAGCGGAGCCGGAACGTAGTTGACGCTCAGGAAGGCGTCAAGCGCCTCGAGGCATACATGCCGTGTCACGTTGGGATGAGCAAAGATGCACTTCAGCTCGGACCCAAAGAAAATCTCTCCCTCATGCAGACAGTAATAAAGAGGCTTGATGCCCATGCGATCGCGCGCAAGAACAAGCCGGCGCTGCGACTGAACCCACAGACCGACGGCAAACATTCCCCGGAATCGCTCGAAGCACGAATCGCCCCAATGCAGAAAGGCATTGAGAACTACTTCGGTGTCACAGCGCGTGTGAAAGCAATAGCCTGCTCGTTGAAGTTGGGAGCGCAGCTCCTGATGATTGAAGATCTCGCCGTTAAAAACGAGAACCACATCTCCATCAGGGCTCTTCAACGGTTGGTCGCCAGCGCTCAAGTCCAGGATCCGCAAGCGCGTTGCCCCGAGCGAAACCTGTTCAGATTCGAACTCTCCCTGGTGGTCTGGACCGCGGTGAACAATTGATCGCAGGGCTGAATTCAGTACTCTTTCCGGTAGACGTTTGCTGACGTGAGTGAATCCTACGATTCCACACATGGTTAGGCTCGCGCTCCCCGGGACGAAGCGGTGTCAGTGTTAGACAGCCTGATCGACGCTTGGCTTTTTTCCGTCAGGAGAGGCTGAATCATGTCTCTTAAGGTGTCCAAAATTGCCACATTAGAAGCCGATTGTAAAGGAATGTTAAGTAACCTTTGATGAATGTGAAGCTGTTACCTCGATGATTTTACGGAGCTTGGCGCAAAAACTCCTGCAAAATCTGGAGTTTCCACCAACATTTCTGAGGATGGGCGGAGGGCAAAGCCGAATGGCAGGTGGGCGAATACCACTTTAGTGGCAGACGCCCGATTCCGGCGAGTGAAATGATCGTCCGAGAAGACGTTATTGGCTACGCAGCAGAATCGACACTTCGGTCAAATCGATAGCCAACGCCGCGCACTGTCTTGAAACGACAGGAGGGTTGCTACTGCGCGTGCATTCGCGCAAAGCCTTTTACGCTGATCGGAGAATGCACCAGGGGATTTCTCAAGGCTGACCAGAGCATTGCGAGATGATCGGGGCAGAGATGAACATCTTTTAAACTGCCGTGAACCACTTGCACATCCACCGCGTAACGCGCGCGATGACCGCATGCGGGAGTATTTGCGTCAATCTTTGCGCATTCGCAGCAATGAGCAGGGTTGTTCTGAGTCATAAATGGCCTCGGTGCTTGTTGTTCTGTTTCGCGAGTGTTCTTGTTTGGTAACGCGGGTTCATTCTACCGAAGACGACCCATTCCGGAAGTGGGAAACGTCATCTTACGCCAAGCTCGAATCTGGCTCTCTAAGAAAACAAATAGCTTACTCTGAGGCGATGCACCAGCGGTGGTTCGCAAAATTAACACATTATTAACATGAACACCCAGTGAATTTGCGGGGGCGAGGGCCATGAATGGAGTTAGCTCCGGCTAGAATACGCCTGTGAAACGCACGATTTTTGTCGTCGAAGACGATCCCGATATTTCGCGGCTGGTGAAGCATCATCTCGAAGGGGCGGGAATCGCAACACGTCTTTTCCCAAATTCGAAAGGGGTAATTGCTGAAGCGATACGCCAGCATCCATCCGCCTTTCTCCTGGACATCATGATTCCCGGTGAAGATGGAATGGAACTCTGTCGGCAGATCCGGGCCACAAGCGAGCTTGCTCCCATTCCGGTAATCTTTCTCACCGCAAAGGCCGAGGAGGTGGATCGGCTCGCTGGTTTCGATCTGGGAGCCGATGACTACATCACAAAACCATTCAGCCCGCGGGAATTGGTGGCGCGCCTAAAAGCGGTTTTGCGCAGGTTTGAGCCTCCATTAACCCACCAGAAGATCCGGATGGGAGAGCTGGAGATTGATTCCGGAGCCATGAGTGTTGAAGTTCAGGGCAAACCGATCACAACCACCGCAACTGAGTTCCGCCTCCTCGAATATCTGGCCTCGCGCCCTGGACGAGTATTCACGCGCGAACAACTGCTGGATGCGGTGTGGCGCGATACCAGCTACGTGACCTTGCGCTCCGTCGATGTGTATGTACGCCGGATTCGCGAAAAAATCGAGCAGGATCCTGAGAACCCCCGTTATCTACGAACGCTTCGTGGAGTGGGATATCGCTTCGAGGCACCGAAGTGAAGAGTAGCGTCTTCCTCAAATTGTTGGGAGCTTTTCTTGCTGTCATTCTGCTGGGGACACTTGTCCTGAACCTTGAAATCGGCAGAGAGTGGACGCAATCGCTCACTGCGCAGCTGGAGAAGTCACTCCAGCAAGAGACGCGTCTGTTCGCATATCGCGTTGACAATGACACGACGCATCCCCTGCAGAATATGGTCAAGCAGGTGAGTGAGGCCACTGGCGCGCGCGCCACGATCATCGACCGAAATGGGAAGGTGCTTGCCGATTCCGAAGCTGATCCCGAAACAATGGAGAATCATGCACAGCGGCCCGAGTTTGTGGCTGCGCTGAAGGGCGCAGAAGGCGAGGCGAGCCGCACGAGCAA
>Ga0066675_10001435_pt1 | contig 10203 bp, 9 predicted proteins | sample GraSoiAngelo_124_FD_62295 | JGI IMG/M metagenome (GOLD analysis project Ga0066675, IMG submission 62295) | Grasslands soil microbial communities from the Angelo Coastal Reserve, California, USA - 14_0927_05_20cm | ecosystem: Environmental > Terrestrial > Soil > Grasslands | place: USA... | reverse complement strand
AGCGTGCCAACTGGTTCCACATGCAGCGATATTTACCTTGTTCGCTTTGCGGAACTCGTCCTCGCTGATTTCCATTTCTTCGAGGAATATCTTGCCGGAGTCCTGCGAGATGCGTCCCAAAGTGGTATCGCGGACGGCACGCGGTTGCTCATAAATCTCCTTGAGCATGAAGTGCTTGAAGCCGCCTTTTTCCGCCTGGATTGGATCCCAGGTCACGCGCTGCACTTTCCTTTGAATCCCTTTGCCGTCGAAATCCGTGAGGTGAACGCCCGAAGAAGTAATTACCGCCAGGTCACCATCGGCGAGAAAGAAAAGATCGCGAGTATGGTGAAGAATCGCCGGAATATCCGAAGCTACGAAGTATTCGTTCTGTCCAAGGCCAACTACGGCCGGCGGTCCGTTGCGAGCTGCAACGATCTTGTTCGGTTCATCGGCGCTGATAACCACGAGCGCGAAAACGCCGGTGAGCTGTTTCACAGTCTTACGGACCGCCTCTTCGAGTGAAGGACGCGTGCCGTTGCCGCTCTTCAGAGCATTTTCAATCAGGTGAGCGATGACTTCGGTATCTGTCTCGGTTGAGAACTTATGCCCTTCTTCGATCAGCCTCTTCTTTAGCGAGAGATAGTTTTCGACAATACCGTTATGAACAACCACCACGCGTCCCGTGCAGTCGCGATGTGGATGAGCATTCTCTTCCGTAGGACGTCCATGGGTGGCCCAGCGCGTGTGCCCAATGCCGTATGAGCCTTCGAGAGGCTTGTGGCGGATGACCTCTTCCAGATTCCGCAGCTTGCCCTCCGCACGGCGGACCTGAAGTCCATCTCCGTTACCGGCGACGGCAATCCCCGCGGAGTCGTACCCGCGATACTCAAGCTTGCGCAGACCCTCGATGATTACCGGGACCACGCTCTTCTGACCTACGTACCCGACGATGCCACACATACGTGGAAGTTCCTCAACTTCTGGGAGAGACCTTATGGCCGAAGCAATCCTATTTTATGGATGCGAGTTGCTGTTCAGGAGCTTACCTGAATTCCTTCGCTGGGGGCAGGTTACGCGGGGGACGACGAAAAGCTGCTCGTGCCTAATCTTCGAGCGTGTAGGCAAACTCCTCAATCACAGGATTCGTGAGCACTTCGCGGGCAATGCGCTCGACCTCTGCTCGTATTGTTTCCTTCTCAAGATTCGGTTGCAGCGTCAGCAAAAAGTACTTGCCCTGACGGACGTCTTCCACGCCCACATAATTCATCTTTTTCAGAGCGCCTTGAATTGTTTTTCCCTGGGGATCGAGAACCGTGGTCTTGAGGGTGACGTAAACGTGTGCCTTCATCGAATCCTGCGTCGATTATACGGGAGCCCGAACGATACACTGGCAGAATGATCGATTACGTCGCCCTCCCGCTCGGGGATAAAGCACCCGAAGTTATAAACATGGTGGTGGAGATTCCCCTTCAATCCATCAATAAGTATGAGTACGACAAAAAACTCCATGTCTTTCGCCTAGACCGCAACCTTTACTCCCCGGTGCACTTTCCTGGCGACTATGGGTTTCTACCGAGCACGCTCAGCCATGATGGCGATCCCCTGGATGTTTTAATCCTGGTCGACAGTCCCAGCTTTACTGGATGCGTGATGGAAGTACGTCCCATCGGAGTTCTCGACATGCTTGACCAGGGTGTACATGACGAGAAATTGCTGGCGGTAGGCAAGAGCAATCCGCGCTATAAGGACGTCTGGAACTACTCTGAGATTTATCCCCACATCCTTCGCGAAATCATGCACTTCTTTTCCATCTACAAAGATCTGGAAGGCAAACGCGTCGAAACCAAAGGGTGGCAGGATGCCTCGGCCGCGCGGGCGCTCATAACCGAGAGTCAGAGGGCCTACTCCGAGCAGCAAAGACGGGCGGCGGGTAAGACCAGTTAGAGAATGCCCAAATAATCGAGCAGAGAGCAAGGGATTTCCGGCGTGGTTAGCGGCGCTTTGAAAAGACGTTCTAGATTAATTTCCCAGCGAACACTACAAGCCAAACAGCTCCCTCAAGCGCTTCGTCTGCGCCCGGCTGACCGGCAGCTCGGTGTGTTTGCGATCGTCCATGCGAAGCTGGTAGGAGCTCTTGAACCAGGGCAGGACCTCCTTGATCCGGTTGATGTTCACCACGTGCGAGCGATGGGCTCTCCAGAAGAGATTGGGATCAAGGGTTTCAAGCAGTTCTTCCAGCGTCCGGCAGTTGGAATGTCCTTCCATGCTGGAGGTCGCTACGGTGATCACGCCTTCGTCGATCGTGGCGAAACATACGTCCTTCTGATCCACCAGGATCAACCTTCCCGCCGATCGCAGCAGGATCTTCTGCTGCTGCGGCTTCTGCTGCTGCTCCAGAAGGTTGATGAGAGATTCCAGACGCTCACTCGATGGCGGCGCTGCTGAAAGCTTCTGCTTTGCCTTCTCCACTGACTGAACCACCCGCTTCTTGTCGAACGGCTTGAGCAGATAGTCCACGGCGTTCACCTCGAATGCCCGGACGGCGTACTGGTCGAATGCCGTAGCGAAAACGATCTGCGTAAGGGGATGCTTCTTATCGACTAACTTCTTGATCACTCCAAACCCATCAAGCCCAGGCATCTGAACATCGAGGAACACGAGCTCGGGGTTGTGCTCGCGGATAAGATGGATGGCTTCGACCCCGTTACTTCCCTGCGCGACCACCTCGACATCGCCAACGCTCTTCAGTAGATAAGTCAGCTCTTCGCGGGAGAGCTGCTCGTCGTCAACGATGATGGTGGAGATAGCCATGGAACTGAACTGAAGTATAAACGCTGGCTAGGGAATGCGCCGTCTACGACTCCGTTGGCGGAACTCGCCAAGGCAGCCGGGCATCGCTCCTCCACATCCACTCCTAAGAGGGAAATCTGGAGGATAACGAGTGGCAAAGAAAAAGTCGGGAATGGCCAATCCTGCTCGGCTCGAGGCGATCGATGAGAAGCAGAACGTTCGCGTTGTGATCGAGACACCCAAAGGCAGCCGCAACAAATATGCGTTCGATCCTGAGCAGCGTGTTTTTATGCTGAAGAAAGTTCTGCCCGAGGGGATGGTCTTTCCTCATGATTTTGGTTTCATTCCATCTACAGAGGCTGAGGATGGCGATCCACTCGATGTTCTCATCCTTATGGACCAGCCGGCTTTTCCGGGATGTGTCGTTCAGGCGAGGGTTATCGGCATGATTGAGGGTGAGCAAAAAGAGGATGGCAAGACGCAGCGCAATGACCGGTTGTTGGCGGTCGCCGAATCAAGTCACACACATTCCGATGTACGTTCGGTGAGTGATCTGAACCGCTCCCTGCTGAAAGAAGTCGAGGAGTTCTTCGTCAATTACCATACCAACGATGGGACCAAGTTCAAGGTGCTGGGGTGCAAAGGTCCAGACGCCGCGTTCAGACAGATGAAAAAGTCGCAGCGCAGGGCCGCCTAGAAACCAATAGCTTATCCAAATTAGCTGTTAGCCTTCTGGGTTTTGGAGGGCACGGTTTTGACAAAGCGTGAATCGTGCCGTAATTGGGCGGAAGAATCCCGCGATGCTTGCAAAGAATCTTTCGGCAGCGTCTAACGCCATAGAAGGATGACGGTAGTATTGGACAGCCCTATCTCTGCAAGCCCCCGCCTTGCGAAGTGAGTAATCACTTCTTTCGGTTCGCAGAACTCTTTCCGCTACTCCCGGTCTTGCTCCTCGCGTTGTTCTTTCGCTGCACGCCTTTCGAGTTCCCGCCGCTGGGGTTTCCGTTTCCGGAAGTTGCGGATTGTCGCGCGACGTTCTCCGGCTGTTGGGGTGCGAACATCAGCAGCAGGCTGGGTCTGCCGCCGTCGCGGCTCAGCGGGGTGAGATGGACGTCGAACATCAAGTTCGAGCGCTTTACTTTGAGCTGCTGGTTGCGTAGCAGCATGGGCGTGTTGCGTTCCACGATGGCTTTGCGGCGTCGCACCAGCCCATCGCGCACCTCCGGCTGGATGGGAAGCTGACTGAGTTCCAGGCCGATCACTGAGTTTGCCTGGATGTCGAAGAGCTTCTCTGCCGCCGAGTTCCAGAATTGCACTTTTCCATCTGAATCAAGGACCGTGACTGCCCACGGCATGCGCTCCAGGGTCTCGGCGTAGCGACTGTTCACAGAATCGAGTTCGCGGGTGCGGAACTCGAGTTCCTCATTCATGTTTTCCAGCTCTTCGTTTAACGATTGCAGCTCTTCATTTGTCGTTTCGAGCTCTTCATTCGTGGACTGCAGTTCTTCGTTCGTCGTTTCGAGCTCTTCATTGGTGGATTGCAGTTCTTCGTTGGTCGTTTCCAGCTCTTCGTTGGCAGACTGCAGTTCTTCGCCCGTAGCCTCGAGTTGTTCGATCGTGGTTTGCAGTTTTTCGCGATGGCTTATGTCTTCGGCATAGATGAGCGAACCTGCGCGCTGGCCGTTTTCGCCATTCACAGGACGAATACTGACCGCGAGCATGTGTTGTCCGTCATCGACCTTGACAGCACAATCGAATTTGACTTGCTTCCCTGGATTACGATGACTCTCTTCCAGCCGTTGGACCAATTCGGGACAGCGCGACGCCAGGGCAGACTCGGCAATATGCTGGCCGACCAATTTGCTGCCTGAGAGTCCCCATAGCGCCAGGGCCGATTTGTTTTCCGTAAGCAGCACGTCATTGCCGTCTAGCGAAAAGATGCCCGGTTCCAGAACTTCGAGCAGGGCGGAGTAATAGAGCTTTACTCGGGCCAGCTCTTCTTCGCGAGGGGACTTTTCATTGGGTGTCATGGGTTCATCCTTCCGGGACGAAGACGAACGACGTATCTCCCTACCTTCTTCGGCGTGGTTCTTGCGGAAGATGCGCCAGCGGGAATCGACGGGTTTGAACATCGTCGAATTGCTGAGCTTCGACTCGGATTTGCCGAGAAATAGTATTCCTCCTGGATCAAGCGCGTAATGTAGCCGATTCAGGATATGCATTTGCGTGATGGAATCAAAATAGATCAGAACATTGCGGCAGACAATCATCTGCACATGCGAAATGGGCGCGTCCTGCGCGAGGTCACTGCGTCCAAAGATGAGCATGCGGCGAATGTCGCGATGCACGCGCGGCAAGGTAGCTGACGAAAAGTACTTGTGCCGCCATTCTGGACGCACTCGCCGGAGTCGCTCAGCCGGATACTCTCCGCGACGCGCTGTGTTCAGGGCAGAATCGTCAACGTCGGTGGCGTAAATCTTGATGTCGAATTCTGTGATGCGTGGCCCAAAAAATTCGGCCACAAGAATCGCCAGCGAGTAGGCTTCTTCACCACTCGAGCAGCCTGCCACCCACGCGCGAAAGCTGTCGCCGGTGCGCAGACGTTTGAGTAAAAAAGGGAGGATACTGTTCGCAATCACGTCCCAGGCCTCGGGATCGCGGAAGAATTCGGTTACATTGATGAGGATGGTGTCGAGAAGCTGATTGGTTTCGCTCGGATTCGCGCGAACGTAGTCGACGTATGTAGTGTAGTCAGGAAGCGCAAGCTGCCCCATGCGCTTGCGGATTCGCCGCTCCAGTGTGGTGGGTTTATATCCCCGCAGATCGAATTCGCGTTCTTCCGCGAGAAACTGCAAAAACTCTTCGAGGTTCAAGGCACCTCATCCTTGAGCGCAAAGCATGGAAATTTGTGTCCCAATGGAGCGCGCCGGCACGACGAAGTCTGCACATCCGGTCTCAATTCCATGCTCCGGCATCGATGGGAACATGGAATCAGCCGGGTCTTGCACGATGGTGCTTGCGCCCGAAAGTTTCATGGAACGCAATCCTTTCGAGCCATCGCGTCCCGATCCCGATAGTAAAACGCCGATCATTTTCAGGCGCTTTTGTTTGGCTAAGGATTCAAACAACACATCCACTGAGGGCCGATGCATTTGTACCGGTCCGCTGGAGGTTAGATGCAACCGCCCGCCGCCTAAAACAAGATGGAAGTCTGGTGGAGCGATATATGCGACCCCAGCGCGCAGAAGCTCGCCCTCTTCTGCTTGCTTCATTTGCCAATGCGCGTTACGACCCAGTATTTGCGCTAGAAATGATTTAGATCGAGGATCAAGATGGACCACGATCAGCAGGCTTACATTCGGAATCACCGGCAGATGAGGCAGCAACTGCAGTAGACCGTTGATGCCACCAGCAGACGCTCCAATAGCGACGACGCAGACAAGCCGGGTGGGCTTCGGCCGCGGCTTCAATGCCGCCAACGCCATGTTGTGCCACTTCCGTTCTACCCGACATCTTCAGGTGAGGGCCGTCTATGATCTTGTCTACTAGCCATATTACACACTAACGTATGGCAGCGGACATCTTTAATTCAGCCCCTTAGTTCCAACCTGCGGGGGTTCCAATCCATGCACGACATCGTCGTGATCGGCGCCTCGGCTGGGGGCGTGGAAGCCCTTATACAGATCGTCAAACAGCTCTCGCCGGACACTAATGCCGCCATTTTTGTAGTCGTCCATGTCGCCCCCGACAGCACAGGATTGCTGCCTGCAATTCTGAATCGCCACTCACAAGTTCTGGCGCAACAGGCGGAAAACGGTCTCGCTATCGAGCGGGGCAAAATCTACGTTGCTCCGCCCGACCGGCATTTGACGCTCGAACCCGGAAGTATGCAAGTGGCACGCGGGCCCAAACACAACCGTTATCGCCCGGCGATTGATCTGCTTTTCCGAACGGCGGCCCGTAATTATGGCCCGCGGGTTGTCGGGATCGTTCTCACTGGATTCCTGGATGACGGCAGCTCTGGATTGTTGGCGATCAAGAACGCCGGAGGCATCGCGATTGTGCAGGATCCGGATGATGCGCGGGTAGCTTCTATGCCCAAGAATGCACTGCAACAGGTACAGCCTGATTACTGTGTGCCGGCCGGAAGTATCGGAAATCTCATCAATCGGCTCTCAGAAACGGAGGTCAAACCGATGGTCGGTACAAACAAGGGCAATGGGGGAAGTCGGTTGGAAAAGAACAAGGCACTGACCACGTTCACCTGTCCGGACTGCCACGGAACCATCTGGGAAGTAGAGGAGAACGGCGAAGTGCGCTTCGAATGCCGCGTGGGCCACTCTTATTCACCAGAGGCAATGCGCGATGCGGCCGACGAAGAGGTGGAACGCTCCCTTTGGATCGCACTGCGCGCGCTTGAAGAGGGCGCATCGCTGGACCAGCGGCTCGCTGACGTGTCGGCGAATCGCAAGCGCGAGAATGCACACAGCTTCTACCTGCAGAAGGCGCACGACCGCAAGCGCCACGCCACAGTTCTACGTGAGTTCTTGCTGGGCTCAAAGCAGCGACAGAGTGAGGCGGAAGGTAACCAAGGTAAAGAGGAGTTGGAACGGGTGAGCTAGCTGCAAGTTCCATGCAGGATAGGTAGACACGCAGCATGCTGCGTCTCTACGGCGTGCAAACCAAGAAGGTTCGATGCCGACAAAAAACTCCAATCTCAACGAAGTCCTGGGAAAGGCCAGGGAGACGGCACGCAGGACGCAGGAGCTTCTGCGCGAGGCTGAGGCATTACACAACGTTGCGGATTCCGCTCACCGGAAGGCGGAACAGCTTCACAACAAGCTCATGGAGACCCGGCAGGCAACGCGCGATCGAAACAACCGCAAAGGCAAGAAGCACTGAGATTCATCTGTATCTAAGCCCGGCATTCGCGAAGCAGCTTCTCAGGATCTCTGGCAGCTTCCGTCTTTCACAACTCCGACGTGTCTCTGCATAACAAAGATAACAAAATTAAGGAACTCCGGATACGACGAACAGGACTATACTGAGCATCGTAAGAAATAGCTAACGATCGTGTTAGTTCCACCGTCTAGCTTCGGACAGCTCTCGCGAAATCGAGACGGTGGGCACGTGTCTATTGCGGCACGTGAACTGATGAAAGCGTCAGGAGATCTTATGGCTACCAGCGTCTACTCGCCCGGACGACGCGTCTTGCACTCCTGGAAAGAGATTTCTACTTACACAGGGCGCGGCGTTCGCACCATCCAGCGGTATGAAGTCCAATTTGGTTTTCCGGTTCACCGGCCGGCAGGATCGCCACGAAGTGCAGTCCTCGCCTTTACCGATGAGATCGACCGATGGCTGGCCGGAAGCCCCACGCGATTTGTTCAGGTCGTGACTAACCATGCACAAACGGATCACGCAGCGCGGATGCATTCCGTGTGGCTGAAAGCCAAGCTGGGATCCGAGCAGGCGCGGCGTGTGACGGAAAGACTGTCAGCCACGAAAGCCTTGCTCGATCAGCTAGCAGCCTCCCTGGAAAAAGCTCGAGCGGGTCGTGCGCAACTCGGTCCCGACTTGCAAGCTCCTCAGCAAGTCTTGGCCCCGCAAGCGCCCCCCGTACGTAATAGCCTCGCACCATAAGATTCATTCTAAGATTCACTCTCAAACGGCGAATTCGTCGGCCGCCAGCAGAACGGAACATGCTGGCGGTTCTTCGCATGGAGTGTCTTAGGGCTGCCGAACGAAACCAGAACAGCCTGAACATTGAGGGGCATCTTGCTATGACTCCTTGCGCCTTTTGACGCTTCCGCATCCGGCAAAAATCTGCCATGATCCACGCTATGAGGGACAAGCCGAAGGACCGAAATTATCTCCGGGAAGTCCGGAAGGTCTCGCGCGAAACGATCGAGCAGTCGCGCGCCCTGCGCGAGGAATCGCGACGAGCAGTGGCCAAATCCCAAGCGGCTGCCGAAGCACGAAAGAAGGAGCGCAGCGTGCATTGAATGCTGCTAATTTCTAGGCCGCACAAATCGCAATTCCCTGCAGGTTCCCTTCCTCATTCCCTGCCGGGTTTCAAATCGGCTGTATTCATGCGGGTCTGCCATAAGATTTTTTTCACCGGAAAAAGCCCCTGCTGCATTCCCTGAAGCAGGGAATTTCGTGTATTCAAATGCAAGAGCAACCGTGACTCCTAAAAATTCCTGAAGTCGGCTCGATTCACTTGCTTTTCACGTCCTTGTAACTGCGCATTCACACTCCCGCCCTATCTATGGAACTCGCTCAATATTTAGGCGAGCTTCAGCACCTGCGTTTCGCTAAGCAATCTTTTGCATCGCGTTGAAGCGAGTCATACACTGGCTCACATTTTTTTTTGGCGAAGGAGAAGGAATGAAAGCCTTGCTTCGAAGTTCGTTAGTGTGCCTGCTTTCGAGCAGCATGCTGGTAGCACAGAGCACAAGCACAAGTCAGAGCACGGTCAGCACGCAATCGAAAACCAGGAGAACGACCACTCGCCGCGCGGCGAAACCCGCAGCCGCTGCAGATTCGACAGCAGAGCAGTTGCGCGAGCTGCGAGATATGCTCAATGCGCAACAACAACAAATTCGTCAATTGCAAAGCCAGCTTGCGGCCCGCGATCAGCAGGTTCAGCAGGCGCAGCAGACGGCTAATGATGCCAACGCAAAAGCAGCCGATGCTGCAGCAAAGGCGTCTGAGGCCGCTTCCACTGTGGGCGACTCCAAAACGCGGGTCGCAAGTCTAAGCGAGACCGTCAGCGCGATGAAAACGAATGATCAGAATCTAGCTGAGACGATTCAAAGCGAGCAAAAGCACGTAAATGAGGCCACTGAGACTCCTACCGCGATTCATTTCAAGGGAGCCACGATCAGCTTCACCGGCAGCTTCCTCGCAGGAGAAACGGTGTGGCGCGACCGCGGCATGGGCGCCGATGTCAACACCCAACTCACCGGCGCTCCGTTCGACGGCGCACCTAACGCGAGCCTCTCCGAGTTCAATGCCAGCGGCCGCCAGTCGCGTCTCGCAATCCTGGCCGAAGGTAAGATCGGCAACTGGACCGGGCGAGGTTACTGGGAAAGCGATTGGCTGTCCGCCGGCGTGACTTCCAACTCCAACCAAAGCAACAGTTACACAAATCGCCAGCGCCAGATCTTCGCTCAGGCCGAATCGGCGGGCGGTTGGACCATTACGGGCGGCCAGATGTGGAGCCTGGTGACGGAGACTCGCAACGGACTGCAGAACCGTACCGAGGTCCTGCCGCAGACCATTGACCCGCAATATACGGCGGGATTCTCCTGGGAGCGTCAGTTTGGCTTCCGCGTGACCAAGGCTTTCGGAAAGAATATTTTCCTGGGCGGATCGGTCGAAGAGGCCCAGACGCTGAACCTCGGTGGTGGTGGAGCAGGCACGTTC
>Ga0066675_10001434_pt1 | contig 10210 bp, 9 predicted proteins | sample GraSoiAngelo_124_FD_62295 | JGI IMG/M metagenome (GOLD analysis project Ga0066675, IMG submission 62295) | Grasslands soil microbial communities from the Angelo Coastal Reserve, California, USA - 14_0927_05_20cm | ecosystem: Environmental > Terrestrial > Soil > Grasslands | place: USA... | reverse complement strand
TCGTGCTCTTCATCAGAGGTATTGAGATGGCAAAAACGAAACCGCAGGGCAGGCGCAAAAGCCATCCAACCGGCGGCTCAGCCCCGGAGATCAACATTCGCATGTACCGTGTCGGGTTCGGCGATTGTTTTCTCGTGACGCTTGCGGGCAAGTACCACATTCTGGTCGACTGCGGGGTGCACAACAAAGGCAATATCGCAGTCGACGGCGAGAGCCTGATCGACAAGGCCTTTCACAATATTCAGTCGGTTACCGGAGGAACCCTGCATCTGGTGATCGCCACTCACGCCCATCAGGATCACGTTTCCGGTTACGGGAAATTTGCCGACGAATTCCGCAAGTTCCATGTCGGCGAGGTGTGGATGCCATGGACCGACGATCTGAACAATTCCACGGCGCGGAAATGGCACAAAAAGAAAACTGCCCTGGTGGGGCTGCTCGGGAGTCACTTTGCCGCGACCGGCGATCTCGAGGCCCTGGCCGCGGTGCAGAACGCCGAGCCAAATGGGGCAGCCATGTCTGCTCTGCGAGACGGATTCGGTTCGGGAAAGGTCAGATATCTCAAAGCGGGAGATTCGGCGGAGACTCCCGGGGGTATTCAGGGTTTTTCTGCCCGCATATTGGGACCGCCTGAGGATCAAAGCTTCATCAGCAGGATGGATCCGCCGGGCGGAGATCACTACCTCCGCATGGTGGCCGATACTCTAGAAGGCGGCAAAGTTCAGCCGTTCGCAAGCTGGCAACTTAAAGCCAAAAGTTTGTTGCCCAATTGGCCGAAACTCGACGCCAGGGTGATTGCAGCGCTAAAGGAATCGACCAGCTTCGCAGCACGCGATGTGGCGTTCTCCCTGGACAAGCTGCTCAACAACACCAGCATTGTTGCTCTCTTTTCCTGGCGAGGGAAGCATCTCCTTTTTCCCGGCGATGCGCAGTACGGCGACTGGTCTTCCTGGTACAAGAAAAGCGGCAGCGAGGTCCTCTCCGATATCTGCTTCTACAAGGTCGCGCATCACGGGAGCTGGAACGCCACACCAAAAGGAGCGGTGGAATTGATGCCTGAGCATGGTTTTGCAGCCATGATGTCGACGCAATCCGTGCCATGGCCGTCGATTCCGCGGGAAGGTCTGATGGAAGGTCTAACGGAGCGGACGGGCGGAAGAGTCGCTCGCAGCGATTCCATTCCGGTACCGGGAAAAGCACCCCAAGGGCCGGCGCTCAAACTGGGAAAGGATTTCAAGCCCGGCCAGTATTCGCAGGGGGAGTTCTGGATTGACTGCACGATTGCCTGACTACTCAGCGGCAATCGATCACAACTTCGAAAGCACAACAGCTGAACAGGAGGAAATATGGCCGAAATTATTACCTGTACTCCGAAATCACTACCCCGCAATCTCTGGGTCGCAGCGGCGCAGAGGGCGGTCGAAATCAATCCGCTCAACCATGCTCCGGTCGAGCGGTTAGCCACGGTAATACCTGGATTCAAGGCGCAGCCCGAGCACCTTGCCGTGGTGATCACGAAATACTGGCAGACGCATAAAGTCAGTCTGACGGTATCCTTCACGGATAATCCGCCTGCGAATCTGCGCAAAAGAATCCTGCAGCACATGAATGCATGGAACAAGACGGCCAACGTGAAGTTTGTTGAGACCAAGCGCGACGGACAGGTGCGAATCGCCCGGGAAGTGGACGGTTACTGGTCCTACATTGGAACCGACGTGCTCAGCATTCCGGCCGGCCAGCACACCATGAACCTGCAGGAATTCACAATGCAGACGCCGGAGTCGGAATTTCACCGCGTTGTAAGGCACGAGACCGGACACACCATGGGATTTCCCCATGAGCACATGCGGCGCGAACTGGTCGACAAGATCGATCCCCAGAAAGCGATCGCCTTCTTCGGCCAGACGCAAGGATGGAGTCCTGACGAGGTGCGGCAGCAGGTACTGACTCCCATCGAAGAATCATCGATTCGAGGCACGGCACACGCTGATCCGAACTCCATCATGTGTTATCAGATTCCGGGCACCATCACCAAAGACGGCAAGCCGATTATCGGCGGCAAGGATATCGACGCTTCCGACTTCCAGTTTGTGGCCCAGATTTATCCCAAGGGCGCAAAGGCCCCGGCCAAGGCGCCTGCCCGTCGCAGAGCCGCACGTGCGGGACGCTGATAGTCTCAAATGGGGGAACGTCATTGAAAGAGTTCTCAAAGTAAGCCAATCGGTCAACTTACTTGAAAAACGGCGAGGAGACTCGCCGTTTCTTTTTTCTGCAATCACTGATTAATGGGAGATTAAATAGCGTCGCCGAATAATCTTTTCGTTCCTTTTTGGTAGTTTCCGCCCTACAAGAACTGGGAAGTTCACGATGCGAAAGTGGCCGCAACCTTCTCCGTTTTGGTTTCACTGGACCGAAATGTACCCCTGCGGAAGCTCCGATCGGCGATCTTGGCTACAAATGGCTTGTAGATCTGCATCTGCAGAGGGGCAGCAGGCTCCATTCCTCTCGCGCTCTGGCCGCGCGGAATTAAGTATCTCGCGTATTCCGGTACTGAATGCTTGTTCGCGGCTGCTGGCAGAGGGCTACTTTGAAACCTGTTCCGGAGTTGGAACCTTGGACACAGCAGCAGGCGCTCAGAATCGCGCCTGTCAACCGTCGCCGAGCAGCTTTTCTCATCCCTTGCGGAACCTATATGCGGGCTTTGTGTTTCACGCCCCACTTCGCCATCAGTGCGAGCACCGGGACCAGAGTCCGTCCATACGGGGTTAACGAGTACTCCACGCCATCCCATCTCTTTGCCGAGGCACGGCGACATACAATACTGTCCAGTTCCAGCTCTTTCAATTGTTGTGTGGCTACCTTCCGTGTTGCTTCTGGTATCTCCCGAAGCAGTTTCCCAAATCGAAGCGGCTTTCGCTTAAGAGCATTCACGATTATCGGTTTCCATTTCCCTCTGATGACATCCGCAGTCACTCTCACTGAACATTCAGATAATTTCATTTTTATTGACGCTTTCAGTTACAAAAAAGTGCGTACTGGACGAGTCGCAGCGCATTGCCAATGATATTTGAGAATCTCATTCCGGGGAGACAGCGCAAACCAGCGAATTCTTCAGCCCAGATTCATCCCACCCTGCAACTCACAGCTTAGCTGGGCATCCGGGAGGATGTGGGACGAATTTGCAGTCAGATCGTTCAAGACAACTGCCTCCCGATGTGGAAGATTAAACTACAGCGGCGAATACTCTTCTTCGTTCCTGTTTTGGTAATTTCGTGTTACCGCAATTGAGATTTCACGATGCGAAAAGTGGCCGCAACCTTCTCTGTTTTGGTTTCACTGGACCGAAGTGTGGCTGCCCCTCTGCACAGGCAGATCTATGAGGCATTTGTAGCCAAGATCGCCGATGGGATTCTCCGCCGCGGTCAGCAGCTTCCATCCACTCGCGCCCTGGCCGCGGAATTAAGTATCTCGCGTATTCCGGTACTGAATGCATATTCGCAACTGATTGCAGAAGGTTACTTTGAAACCTGTTCCGGAATCGGAACGTTCGTGGCGCGTGAGTTGCCGCAGTCGTCGAGTCTTCGAGTTTACGCGAACGGATCTCCTTCAAAATCGGCGTCCACGCCGGCATTGCTTTCGAAATTTTGCTCTCGCGAATCCATGGCAGGCGCCGCGCCATGGCTGTATGGATTCGGCGCCTTCAGCGCCGCCCGGGTAACTCTTGAGCAGTTTCCCTCCCGCATCTGGTCGAAGCTCATCGCTCACCACGCCAGTGTGATTTCAGACAGCGATCCCCGATTTACGGACCCTATGGGGTTACGGCCTTTGCGCGAGGTGATCGCCACATATCTCAAATCCACGCGTGCAGTGAAATGTGATGCCGAGCAGATTATGCTCGTCGACGGCCGCCATCAGGCTTTGACGGTAACCTCGCAGGTTTTATTTGACCGGGGAAGCCCGGTTTGGGTGGAGGAGCCCGGATGTCCGGCTGCGCGACAGGTTTTCACGATGGCGGGTTGCGATCTGGTTGCGGTGCCGTTGGATAACGAAGGCATATGTGTTGCGCGCGGAGCCGAGTTGTGCGAACGGCCGCGCGCAGCATATGTGACACCGTCGCATCAGTTTCCTATGGGCGTGACCATGACCGTTGCCCGGCGCCAGCAGCTCCTCGATTGGGCGCATAGACTCGGTTCCTGGATCATCGAAGACGATTGGGGCTGTGAATTTCGATATGAGGGAATGCCGGTCGCATCTTTGCAGGGACTCGATACGAATGCCAGAGTTATATATATCGGTACCTTTGGCCGCAATTTGTTTCCGTCCTTGCGGCTTGCATATGTAGTGATCCCTCGCGACCTCGTAAAGTATTTCGTTGCCGCCCGCCAATCACTGGATCTCTACCCGGCATCTTTATTTCAAGCGGTGTTGACGGATTTCATCCAGGAAGGACACTTTGGCCGTCACATCCGCAGGATGCGACTGATCTATGGGCAACAGAGGGAAGCCTTGCGCGAGGGTCTGAAGGATGAATTCAGGCCACCGCTCGAAGTGAGCGCTGGCGAAGCCGGGACGCACGTGGTTGCGTTTCTCCCGAACGGAATCGCGGACCGTGAGCTCTCTTTGCAGGCGGCGCGCCAGAAGCTTTGGCTTGCTCCTCTCTCCAGCTGTTACCTGGGAAATCCCCGGCAGGGTTTTATTTTGGGATTCGGCAGCGCCAGCTCGAGCGATCTGAAAGCCGCTCTCAGTGAGTTACGGCGCCTGGTTCGAGGGACCCGGGGATCCGGTTCTTCGCACGAGGAGAGCCTTCCCGAGCTTCATCAGTTGCTCTCCTCTGACGGACCAGTGCGGGTCCTCGGCTGAGTTGTCGGTCGATTCCACTCACCCACAATAGAACCAAATAAGCTCAAGTCGGTTGAATCCCGCCTGGTCTGCCTTCGGTCGATTGTTCTTGAAGGAGATCCCCATGCGACTTGAGGGAAAAACCAAATTAGGTTTCTACCCACTTCCAATCAGTGAAGCAGCACGTCTCAGACGATTCTTAAAATGCCCGGAGCCGTTTTCCGCGTTAGATCCATGCGCCGGCGATGGAACGGCATTTGCAGGACTTTTGGCCGGGAGCAATTCGAGACGTTACGGAATCGAGATCGATGCCTATCGCGCTGAACAGGCAAAAGCGAACGGGATCGAAGTTCTGCAGGCGAACATCACGGACGTGCGTTGTGCAGCGGAGTCCTTGTCACTGATCTATCTAAATCCACCATATGACTTCGAGGCAGGGCCCGCCAACAACCGAAGACTCGAAGCGGTTTTTCTGGAGCATGTTTATCGCTGGCTGAAAACAGCAGGAGTTTTGGTCTTCGTGATTCCGCAGCAGCGCTTGAAAGACTGCGCGCGCACGCTGTCGGAGCACTTTACCGACATTCAGACGTTTAGGCTCATCGATCCCGAGTGCGTCAGATACGACCAGATTGCAGTCTTGGCACTGCGTCGCAAGCGCACCCAGCAAGTGACGGACGCGGAATTGGATCAGTCGATCCGATATCTTCAAGTATTGGCCACGACTCCGAGGATTGCCTCCCTCCCGGAAGACCCGGACAGCGTCTGCGTGGTGCCTCCCTCTTCACCTGCAACTCTTACCTATATGGGAATTCCTCTGGATGAAGTGGAAGACCTGCTGCTGTCTTCATCCGCTTACCGCCAGATCAGCCGGTTGCTTTTGCGGGAACAGAACCGGGTACAGGGTCGGCCGTTGACGCCATTACATGGTGGCCATGTTGGCTTACTTTGCACGGCAGGCATGCTGAACGGTGTGTTCGGAGAGGGGAACGATCGCCATATCGCCCATTGGCGATCGATAAAGTTCGTCGATCATTGGGAGGAAGACGAGGACGATGGCGTCAAAATATTGCACGATCGCGAGCGATTTTCCCATGAACTCACGCTGTTATTCGCCGACGGCAGGACGAGGATCCTCACCCACGAGAAACCGCAGGATCCAAGATCACAGCACCTGAAAACATAGACAACGAGTTCATCACTGGAGCGTCTGCGGGCCTTTGCAGAATAAGTTGGCCAATTCCAAAACGGTCTCCTCGGCCGGGGTATTTTCCTGTAGACGCAAGGTTATATAGCGATGCCCAAATTGTTTCGCATCCTCATGATCCGCCAGTGCGTGGTCGATGACGATCGCTCCGATATCGAATCCGTCAAGCTTCCGCCAGGCGTCATCCATGTTCTGGGCCAGCAGGGTACGGAACCCGGCGGCTTGCAGCGCCGCTTTCCTCGCACTTTGCTTCGATTCGTCTCCACCGATTAACAAAACTATCACTCGCTGAATATCAGATATTCACAGGTGCAGGTCAAGGACAGCACTGGTGCGTCACCGCCGCTGCGCGCGGTTCATTGCTTGCTCGAAGGAGGAGCCTCAGATGAAGAATGCCCACCTTCGTTTCGGATGGCTCACCTATAACAAGCGCACAGAACTCACCACCACTCACTTCAAAGTGCATTTAGATCGATTTGTGGGAGAAGTCAATTCTGCCCCGCCCCGGCGGGCGCAGGCACATCTGGTTTCCGCGATCGGCAGCGATACGCAAATTGCCGCGATAGGCGCAGCGATGTCGATGGAAGAGGAATTCGTGGTGGAGGCCCCCGGAATAGCACCCATTAAGGTGTCTCTGGGGCGAAAGGCCCAGACTTACAGGGGTTCGTTGCAGTTGGCCGATCGTAAGCGCCCCCTGCGGCATTTGATCGGAATATCGCAGGAGTTCCTGAATCTCACGACCACGGCGAGTAGCGCCAGAACCCTTGTGATTGACTCAACTCCGGCGGTGCTATGGCCGGTCTTCGCAGGCTTACACGGCCTGCCTGCCGTGCCCGATTGGGCGGACTGGTTTTGTCGGCAACTGCAAAAGCAAAAGGCGATTACTCCCGTTCTGGGCATCGGCTGCGATCCCGTACTCATTCGCGGCGACAAAGAAAAGTTCCTCACCTGGCTCAGTCGTGGAGTTGAAAGAGGCGATATCTGTCTCCCCCAGCGCTGCGGCCGAATCGACTGGCCGGTCCTGAGCCTCAAGCAAGTACTCCATCCCTGTCCCTGACTGTCTCCGAAGTGGCAAAGCTGTCCTGCCGGTCATTCCCTCCACTCGCTCTCAGAATCCCACCAGTAGCCAGAGGCGATCTCGATGCATGAACTTTTGACGATCTATGACTACATGCGTTCCTACTCGCAGCTTCTCGGGGAACGCATTCTCGACGAATATGCCGCGCTTCATAGCTTTCACGATCAAGTGTCGCCCCGCCTCAAGCAGCTGCTGCGTACTCCTTTTGCCGCCCAACAGATCGCCATCATGGGAGTCGTCAAACGCTGGCAGGCGGCACGAACGGCATTGATCGTCGCCGAGTGCGGCACCGGCAAAACTTTGATGGCTCTGGCGGCTATGCATGCGCATAGTCGGAAGCCTCATTACACCGCGCTCGCAATGGTTCCGCCCCACCTTGTACTCAAATGGGCACGCGAAGCTTTCTTGACCATACCGGGCATACGAGTCTTTCTGGTCGATGGTCTGCGGAATGGAGGCGAGCCGAACCAGCCGCATGGCATCAATGAAGTCCGCTTGGTGAAAGGACGGGTCCTGCGCGATGGAATCAGAAGTTCTCTGAGTGATCTCCGCATGGCCAGGTTCCACACCAGCGCGCGTAAACGTTGGAGCTCTGTCTGCTCGCAGCCGGCATTATTCATCGTGGGCAGAGAACGGGCCAAGCTGGGCTATTTTTGGCGGCATGCCTTCGTGATCCCGCGTTCAGGCAGATACTTTGGGTGTACGGTAAATCCCGATAGCGGAAAGCCGGTGATGGTCGGTGACGAACGTCGTCTGACGGCGGAAGACTTTCTGGAAGCCAAGATTGGCGAAGTCGTCGACCGGTGCGGGGACCAAAGCAGGAAGCAAATTCATAGCGCACTCTGGCAGGCGGATGAAACCAAGATTCCGCGGATGGCGCCAGTCGAGTTCATCGGCCGATACATGCCCAGGTGGTTCGACTACGCGATATGCGATGAGATCCACCAGCTCGCGGGCGACACAGCACAGGGGAATGCCCTCGGAACTCTGGCATCCTGCACCGACAGAGTACTCGGTTTGACCGGAACACTGCTGGGCGGATACGCGGATGATGTCTTCAACACGTTGTTTCGTCTGGAAGCAGCGAAGATGAAGCAGCGCGGCTACGAATGGGGCGCCTCCGGGCGTACTGCGTTCGTTCAGGACTACGGAGTTCTGGAAACCGTAACCAAGGTCGAAGCCATAGACAACGCGTGCTCAAACGCGAGGAGCACAACCAGTGTGCACCGCAAGCCGGGAGCCTCGCCGTTACTCTTCGGTGAATTCCTGATGCAGTTGTGCGCCTTCGTCTTCCTGGATGACATCTCTTCAGAACTCCCTGCGTATGAAGAGGAGTTAGTTGGGGTGGCAATGGACGACGAGATGCGCGTCGCCTACGAGGAACTTGAGCAAAGTATCCGTGAGGCTCTGCGCAAAAACCGACGGAACCGATCGGTACTTTCAACCATGCTGAATGCATTGCTGGTCTATCCCGACCATCCCTTTGGCATTGGTACGCTTTACGGCGTTCGCTTCGACGCGGAAGCGCGACGCAAGGTGAAGTTTGTGATCGCTGAGCCACGCGACCTCGCGGAAGACTGCCAGTACTCAAAGGAGCGGGAACTCGTTGCGCGTGTCAAAAAGGAATTAGCGGAGGGCCGACGGTGCCAGATCTTCGCGGTCTACACTCGCAAGCACGATGTTAACGCCCGACTCGAGAAAATCCTGAAAGAGGCGGGGATTCACACCGCCGTGCTGCGCGCAAACGTCGATACTGCCAAACGCGAAGCATGGTACGAGAAACAAATCAGACAAGGGGTACAGGCGGTTATTGCGCACCCCAGACTGGTCGAGACCGGCCTTGACCTGCTTGAGTTTCCGACCATTATCTTTTACGAGTCCGGCTACTCGCTGCATACCTTGCGTCAGGCCAGCCGCCGCTCCTGGCGTATCGGACAGAGGCGGCCGGTGCGGGTGATCTTTCTTTGTTACGAGAACACCATGCAAACGGCATGTTTGCGGTTAATGGGAAAGAAGCTGCTGGTAGCGTTGACTATGGAAGGGAAGTTCGCTGGAGAGGGATTGCAGAATGTCGATGAGGAGGACGATATGCTCGCCGAGATGGCGAGGGAACTGGTCGAGAAGAACGGCATCGGAGAAAGCGCCGACGCGGTGTGGAGGTCGCTCCATGCCGAACATCAGAAGCTGTTTCCGGCCACTTCGGATCGCAAATACGACGATTCGTCGGCTGCAGACCAATGTGATCGCGCAGGCGCCGCGCTCACACAACCTGTCGAAGGCGATCTCGATTCTGCTTTGATCGCTGTTCCTGACCGTCAGTCCGTGTTGCTTCCATGGAAGAGACGCAGAAGCCGAGCTGCAATTCCAGAACAGGGGTCATTGTTCGGCTGAATCTTTCTGCCTCTCATGAGCCCAGCTTCTTCGATTTCCTCTTACTCCTTGATTTCCTCGATTCGCTCGACGGCGATTGCTTTCGAGCCGCCGCGGCTATAGATCGTGCCAGAAACCTTGACAAGCTTGCCTACGTACGGAAGCAGCTTTGAGCGGATCTCCTTGGCAGGCATTTCGGCTGAAAGGATGGAAGACTTGTTCTTGCCTGGTGAGAATGACCAAAGACGCTCCTCCACGCACGCAGGCTTCAACGCACCCATTCGACAGGGGTTTCAGGACTTCGTGAAAACGGTACACACATTCGCTGTCGCGTAGGTAGCCGACCACGCTGTCAGGCGAACTATTCTGATCCGCAGGGTTGATGGCGAGAGCTATTCCAAACAGCGCCGCGACTCCGAACAGAAGCAGGGCGCCAAATTTTGCCAACCTCATGAGTCCTCCTTAAATGGAACTGCCAATCAATTATTGTTGTCGTCCCACAGCAATAGTTCAGTTATCATCGAACTATGAATGCAGGGGCTGAGCTGGCCGAAATCGCATTTTGCATCGGCGACCCATCGCGCGCGTCCATGCTGTGGAGTCTCATGGGACGAAAAAAAATCGAGACCGGCCAGCGAGCTGGCCATGCTGGCGAACGTATCGCCGCAGACCGCCAGCAATCATCTGAAAACCCTCGTGAACGCCCGTCTCTTAAAAGT
>Ga0066675_10001431_pt1 | contig 10226 bp, 8 predicted proteins | sample GraSoiAngelo_124_FD_62295 | JGI IMG/M metagenome (GOLD analysis project Ga0066675, IMG submission 62295) | Grasslands soil microbial communities from the Angelo Coastal Reserve, California, USA - 14_0927_05_20cm | ecosystem: Environmental > Terrestrial > Soil > Grasslands | place: USA... | reverse complement strand
ACACTTAGTTCAGGCAGATCGGGTCCTTTCGGCGTCACCGCAGCCCATAGCGAATCCGGCCAGCGGACCTCTGCGATATCCATCGTCGTCCTTTCTTGCCGGGGCCAGACCGATCTGATTAGGTCAGTATGCCAACGGATGCCGGGGAAACAAAGCGTGGCACTGAAGAACATCGTCGGAATAGATCACGCCGTGCTCATGGTGAAGGAGCTCGATAAGGCCGCCGAGAACTGGAAGCGCCTGGGCTTCACGCTGTCGCCGCGCGGCACCCACAGCGCCCACATGGGAACGGGCAACTACACCATGATGTTCGACCCGGACTATATGGAATTGCTCGGCGTGCTCGCCGAGACGGAGCACAACGCTCCGGCGCGGGCGTTTCTTGCCCAGCACGGCGACGGTATCGAGCGCGTCGCCTTTACCGCGATCGATTCAGCCGCGGGCGCGGAGGAAATTCGCGCGCGCGGCTACGCGCCGATCGGTCCGACGGATTTCGAGCGGCCGGTCACGATGCCCGACGGCAGGCTTTCGGCGGCCAAATTTCGGACCTTCCAGTGGCCGGTTGCGGAAGCGCCGGGCGGCGTGCGCATCTTCGCCTGCCAGCACAAAACGCGCGAAACGGTGTGGATCCCCGAACTGATGAAACACGCCAACGGCGCCAAACGACTGCGGCAGGTGCTGATCGCGACGCAGGAGCCGGCCAAGGCCGCAGCCCATATGTCGCGCATGATCGATCGCGAGACGAGAAGTGAGCAGGACGGTGCGGTGACGGTGCCGTCAGGAGCGGATCGCGCCGATTTTGTATTCCTGACCAGGGATCAACTCGCAAAGCGCTATCCCGAAATATCAATCGCGGGACTGCCGGAGCGTGGCGGCGCCGGGCTTGTGATTGCGGCCGATCTCGCGGCGACGGAAAAGGCGCTGGGTTCCGCGGCCTCCCGCAGCGGCGGCGGCATTTGCGTCTCACCGGCTGCCGCCAACGGCACGCTGCTCGCCTTCGTCCAGGCGTAGGTCTACTACCGCGCTCGGCTACTAGCGCTCGGCAAACGCCTTCTCGACCACGAACTGGGCCGGCTCGCCGTGATTGCCTTCGACGAAGCCTTTGCCTAACAGCAACGCGCGGGTATCCTGTACCAGCGCCGGGCTGCCGCAGATCATGACGCGGTCGTGCGCGGGCTCGAGCGAGGCAAGTCCGATGTCGCCGAACAGTTTGCCTGAATTGATCAGGTCGGTGATCCGGCCGCGGTTGCGGAAGGGATCGCGCGTCACGGTCGGATAGTAGATCAGCTGGTTGCGCACAAATTCACCGATCAATTCGTCGTTCGGCAGCCTTTCCGTGATCATCTCGCCATAGGCGAGCTCGGCGACGCGGCGGCAGCCGTGCAGCAGCACGACTTTCTCGAATCGCTCATAGGTCTCTGGGTCCTTGATCACGCTCAGGAATGGCGCCAAGCCGGTACCGGTGCCGATCAAATAGAGATTGCGACCGTCTTCCAGGTTGTCGATGACCAGCGTCCCGGTTGCCTTGCGGCTGACGATGATCTCGTCGCCCTGCTTCAGATGCTGGAGGCGTGAAGTCAGCGGGCCGTCCGGCACCTTGATCGAGAAGAATTCGAGCGTGTCTTCGTAATTGGCACTGGCGACGCTGTAGGCGCGCAAAAGCGACCGCTCGCCGACCTTCAGTCCGATCATCGTGAACTCGCCGTTGCGGAAGCGGAACGAGGGATCGCGGGTGGTGGTGAAAGAGAACAGGGTGTCGGTCCAGTGATGGACGCTCAGCACGCTTTCCTGGTTGAAATTGCTCATCGCTGCCCGTTCCGTCGTCTAAGGACGCCGATTGTATCGGCCTGATCGTTTGTATACGATCATTCGTATACGAACGAATAATCCAGCTTGATCCCGCCGTCAAGCCGCGCGCAAGATGCCGTTGCGCTTGCGCGAAGGCATTGAACAAAAAGGAAAATCCCATGGCCCACGATGCACCCCAGGCCGCCGGCCCAAGCAAGCTGGTGATCCGCAAGATCGGCCTGTTGCTCTCCGGCGCCATGGAGAGGCCGATCCTCGATGCGGATACGATCACAGCCGAAAACGGCAAGATCACCGCCATCGGCCGCGCCAAGGACGTCAATACCGAGGGCGCCACCACCATTGTCGATGCCAACGGCACCACGGTCGCGCCCGGTCTGATCGACAGCCATGTCCATCCCGTCGCCGGCGACTGGACACCGCGGCAGAACCAGATCAACTGGATCGACAGTTATCTCCACGGCGGCGTCACCACCATGATCTCCGCGGGCGAGGTCCACATGCCCGGCCGCCCGCGCGACGTCGTCGGACTGAAGGCGATGGCGATCTTCGCGCAGCGTGCGTTCTGGACGCTGCGCCCTGGCGGCGTGAAAGTTCACGCCGGCGCCCCCGTCATCGAATGCGAGATGGTCGAGGACGATTTCAAGGAATTGGCCGCAGCCGGCGTCAAGCTGCTCGGCGAGGTCGGCCTTGGCGGCGTCAAGGACGGCCCGACCGCACGCAAGATGGTCGGCTGGGCGCGCAAATATGGCATCCAGAGCACCATCCACACCGGCGGCCCCTCGATTCCCGGCTCCGGCCTGATCGACAAGGACGTGGTGCTGGAGGCCGACACTGACGTGATCGGTCACATTAATGGCGGCCACACCGCGCTGCCCGACGAGCAGATCCGCTGCATCTGCGAGGGCTGCAAGCGCGGGCTCGAGCTCGTTCACAACGGCAACGAACGCTCGGCGCTGTTCACGCTGCGAACCGCGCGCGAGATGGGCGAGTTGAGCCGCATCATTCTCGGCACCGACGCGCCCGCCGGCTCCGGCGTGCAACCGCTCGGCATCCTGCGCATGGTGTCGTTGCTCTCCTCGCTCGGCGAGGTGCCGGCGGAAATCGCGTTCTGCTTTGCGACCGGCAACACGGCGCGCATGCGGGCGCTTGATTGCGGCATCATCGAGGTCGGCCGCTCCGCCGACTTCGTCATCATGGACAAGGCGCAGCATTCACCCGGCAAGAACATCCTGGAGAGCGTGCAGCTCGGCGACCTGCCCGGCATCGGCATGACCATCATCGACGGCATCGTCCGCACCCAGCGCAGCCGCAACACCCCGCCGGCGACCAAGGTGCCCGAGATCGTCGGGCACTGATGACAGATGTTTGCGGGCCAGCGCGATTGGCGTAATCCTATGTGGCTAGCTCGGACCGGGCCGGCCCATATGGAGCATCGGCAATCATGAGCAACAATCTGCCTGCGGTTTCGATCGAGGCCGTCACGTCGGGACTGGCTTCGGCAGGCTATATCGCCAGCCCGCAGATCGCGACCGCAGTCTATCTCGCCGAGCGGATCGAAAAGCCGATCCTGGTCGAGGGCCCGGCCGGCGTTGGCAAGACCGAACTGGCAAAGGCGCTGGCGGCATGGCGCGGGCTCAAGATGATCCGTATGCAATGCTATGAAGGGCTCGATGAAGCCAAGGCGCTGTACGAATGGAAATACGCAAAGCAGCTTCTCTACACCCAAATTCTAAAGGACAAGCTCGGCGAAGTCCTGGGCGGCGCGGAGACGCTATCGGCGGCGCTCGACCGGCTGCACGATTTCGGCGACGTGTTCTTCTCCAAGGAATTCGTCGAGCCGCGTCCCCTGCTCCAGGCCCTGGAGCAGGCCAAAGGCTGCGTGCTGCTGGTCGACGAGATCGACAAATCGGACGCCGAATTCGAATCGCTTTTGCTCGAAATACTCTCGGATTACCAGATCAGCATCCCCGAGCTCGGCACCATCGCGGCGGTGGTGAAGCCGACGGTGATCTTGACCTCCAATGGCGAGCGCGACCTTTCCGACGCGCTCAAGCGGCGCTGCCTGCATCTGCATATCGGCTTTCCCGAGCAGAAGCTCGAAGAGCGCATCGTCGAAAGCCGCGTCCCCGGCATCTCGCAATCGCTGCGCGGTCAGATTGTTGGCTTCATCAATCAGGTTCGCGCGCTCGATCTGAAGAAACTACCCTCGGTCAGCGAGACCATCGATTGGGCGCGCGTGCTGGTGCTTCTGCAGTCCTCGGAGCTCGATCACGAAACCGTCAAGGACACGCTCAACGTGCTCTTGAAATACGAGGCGGACATCGAAACCACGATGCCGCAGGTGACGAGCTTCGTCGCCAAGGCCGGCCGGCAAGGCGTGTTCGGCTGATGCGCCAGGAGCTGCATCGCTTTTTTCGGGCGGCTCGCGGCGCCGGCGTTCGGGTGTCGCCCGCGGAAAGCATCGATGCCATGCGAGCGGTCAAAGATGTCGGATTTTCCGACAGGGGTATTCTGCGCGACGCGTTGCTTTTGACGCTCGCCAAAAGCGAGGACGAAAAACAGGCGCTCGGCAATTGCTTCGACCTGTTCTTCAGCCAGCCTGACGTGAAAGATGAGACCGCAAGCGAAGATGCCGCCGAAAGCGGGGGAGCGCACCCGAGCCCCGGCGAGACACAAACGGGCGGTGCCAGTGCGCCGTCGCCCGAGCTTGGCGAGCTGACACAGATGCTGATGGCGCGGGATCGCAACGCGATCGCCGCCGCACTGGCGAATGCGGCGAACGCCGCCTCGCTGTCCGACATACGCTATTTCACCCAGCGTGGGATCTTCTCGACCCGGATTCTCGAAGCGCTCGGTATTGCTCGCCTTCGCGATGATCTCGATGCACTTACCGCCAGCAACCCGTCGGAAGCCGAACGGCTCACTGCGGCGACCGAGGCGTTGCGCGAAAATGTGCGGGATACGGTCAATCAGGCGTTGCTGCTCTACGGACGCGAGGAAGCCGAAAACCTCCGCCACGAAATCCTGCGTAACGCGCCGCTTGCCCGCCTCGAGCGCCGACAGGTCGAGCAGATGAAGGTTCTGATCCGTGCCATCGCGCGACGGCTGCGCGAGCGCCACAGCAAGCCCCGCAAGCGCCAGCGGCGCGGGCATCTCGACACCAGAAGGACGCTTCGTCGCAACGCCGCCTGGGGCGGCGTGCCGTTCCTCACCTCGTGGAAACGCCGCCACCGCGACCGGCCGAAGATCGTGGCGCTGTGCGATGTCTCCGGATCGGTGGCGCAGGTGTCCGATTTCTTCCTGCTCTTGATCCACAGCCTGCATGAGGTGGTGGACGACGTGCGCTCATTTGCGTTCTCCGGCCATCTGATCGAGGTCAGCGATATCCTCGACAACAAATCGCCCGAGGAGGCGATGAGCGAGATCATGTCGAAGGTCGGATTTGGCTCGTCGGACTATGGCGGCTCGTTCGCGGATTTCGAGAAGGGCTTCATGGCGAGCGTGACGGCGAAGACCACGGTGATCGTTCTCGGCGACGCCCGCACCAACAACCTTGATCCGCGCGCCGACATCCTTCGCCGCATCTCGGAGCGATCCAAGCGGTTGGTCTGGCTCAACCCCGAAGGCCGCATGGCCTGGGGCTGGGGCGATTCCGAAATGCCGCGATATGCCGCGTTCTGCAGCGTGGTGCGCCAATGCGCCACCGCAAAGCAGCTTGAGCGCGCTGTATCGGACATCGTGGCAGCTTACCAATAATAGTGTATTATGAGGATGATCGAAGCTAGCCGGCGGCACTCGCAAGAGGAACCTCAGCGAGCCGCGTTCGTTCTTCTGCTTGCTGCTGGGCCAGACTGGTGCACGTCCAGACGAACAGGGAGGCAGTACGATGACGATCAGGCCGGATCCCACGTTTCATGCATCGCCGAAGCTTGCAATGGAGGCTCCGCCGGAGAGCTTCGCCTACACGTTGCTGCTTAGTCCGGATTTTTCAAAGCCCGACGCGCTCGCCGTGATCGACGTGAAGCCGGGTTCTTCGACCTTCAGTCAAGTCGTCCATACGGTGACGATGCCCAACAAGGGGGACGAATTTCACCATTTCGGATGGAACGCCTGCTCGTCGGCGTTGTCGCCGCTTACCGGTCACGCATTCCTCGAGCGACGCTATCTCATCATTCCGGGCATCCGCTCCTCCCGGATTTACGTCATCGATACCAAGCCGGACCCCACAAGAGCGAAGATTCACAAAATCATCGAGCCTGAGGAAATCTTCAACAAGACCGGCTACTCGCGGCCCCACACCGTCCACTGCGGGCCGGAAGGCATCTACATCAGCACGCTCGGCGGCGGCGGCAAAGCTGGCACCGACGGACCGCCCGGCGTCTTCATCATGGACTGCGAGACATTCGATGTCCTCGGGCGGTGGGAGCTCGATCGCGGTCCGCAAACGCTGCACTATGATTTCTGGTGGAATCTGCCACGCGATTACATGGTGACCAGCGAGTGGGCGCTGCCCCCGCAATTCGAGAACGGGATCGTGCCGGAGGATCTGCTGTCCAACAAATACGGCCATCGGATCCATTTCTGGGATCTGCGGGCGCGGCGAAACGTCCAGACGATCGACCTCGGCGCCAACCATCAAATGGCGCTGGAGGTACGTCCCGCGCATGACCCCGTTCGCGAGCACGGCTTCCTGGGCGTCGTGGTCGACACCACGAACCTCGAAGGCTCGATATGGACCTGGTGGCGGGAGGGCGGCAAGTTTCACGCGGAGAAGACGGCGACAATCCCACCCGAGCCCGCGCCCAAGGACCAGTTGCCGCCACTTCTGCAGGGCTTTGGCGCGGTGCCACCACTGGTAACCGATATCGACCTGTCGATGGATGACAAGTTTCTCTACGTCTCCTGTTGGGGCACCGGCGAGATGCGTCAATACGATGTCACCGATCCCCGAAAGCCGAAGCTCGCCGGATCGGTCCGCGCCGGCGGCATCGTACGCCGCACGCCTCATCCGAACGGCAAGGCCTATGCAGGCGGCCCCCAGATGGTGGAGATCAGCCGCGACGGCAAACGAGTCTACTGGACCAACTCGCTCTACTCGACGTGGGACGACCAATTCTATCCGCAAGGCATTCCGGGCGTCGAGGTGATGGCCAATGCCAGGCCTGGCGGTGGCCTTGAGCTCGCAAAGGACTACTGGGTGAGCTTTCCCGACGGGTACCGGGCGCATCAGATCCGACTCGACGGCGGCGACTGTTCGACAGACTCGTTCTGCTATCCGTCGGTTTGAATTTGAGTGCAGCCGATTGGACACCTGCCTGGCTCTGGCTGGCGGTCATCGCAAGCGGCCTCTATCACGGCGTGAACCCGGGAATGGGATGGCCGCTCGCCGTTTCGGCCGGATTGATGGAGCGGAGTTCGCGTGCCGTGATCGCTGCGCTTGGGCCGCTAGCCGCCGGCCATTTGCTGGCGATGCTGCTCGTGCTGCTTCCCTTCGCAATATTGGTCGCCCTGGTCGAATGGCAGCGTCAGCTCCAGATCGGCGCCGGCCTCCTTGTCATCGGGTTTGGCGTCTACCGGCTTGTCGAGCGCCGCCATCCCCGGGCATTGGCGCGGATCCGACCGACGCAATTAGGGCTTTGGTCCTTTGCTGTCGCCATCGCTCATGGCGCGGGGCTGATGCTCGTGCCGATCTATCTCGGACTGTGCCGGGATGCCGACCTCGACACCGGCCACCAGGCAGCCGGGACCCTGATCGACACGAGTCTCGGGATGGCCGTGCTGGTGGCCGTCATCCACGCCACCGCGATGATCACGGCCGGCGGATGTTCCGCGTGGCTGGTTTACCGCTATCTCGGCCTCAAATTCGTATCGCGGAGCTGGTTCAACCTGGATACGTCCTGGGCCGTCAGCCTGATTGTGGTGGGGGCTATTGCACTGGTGTTCAGCCTCACCGGCCAAGCTACCGACTGACTACTCCGAACCTGATGCCTGGGTCGAGAAAGGCGGCGCCGAACCGGCCTCTTGGCCCGCTCCATCACGCTGGTCGATCTTTGAAACAACCGTTGCGGGAGCGCCGAAACGGACGCGATAGACCAACATGTTCTCCATGACGCGCTGGACGTAGTTTCGCGTTTCGGAAAATGGAATGCGTTCAACCCAATCGACCGGATCGACATTGGGATCGCGCGGATCACCATACGCTTTCACCCAATCGCGGACGCGGCCGCGGCCGGCGTTATAACCGGCGAAGGTCATGATGTGGCAGTCCTTATATTCCCTAAGCAGCGCTGAAACCTCTGCAGCGCCCATCTGTGTGTTGTAGACGGGATCGGACACCATGCGGTCCCAATCGTATTCGACGCCGAATCTTTTGGCAGTGTCACGCCCGGCCTCCGGCGTCACCTGCATCAGGCCGACCGCCATGGCGGACGACTTGTCGCGTTGGTCGAACGCGCTCTCGGTGCGTGCCACCGAATAGATGATGCTGCGGTCGATTGCGGGGCCGATCGGATTGTGCTGCGGAATCCCGATGGTCGGAAAGGCGTAAGGATCGACCGCGAGGCCGCGCGCAAGCGCTATTCTGCCGATCTCCAGCATGGCGTGGGCGTGGTTGCGGCGGCCAGTCAATTCACCAAGCGCCGCCAGCGTCGCCGCGTTGCCGCTTTGCTCGGCGAGGTCAGACACAAAGCTCGCCGCAAGATCCCGCTCGCCGACCGTATAGAGCATGTCGGCGGCGCGCACGAGTTCGTCGGCGAGCGCTTGGGTGTTGGCGGAATCGGCGGCAGGGGGCGTCCGCAGCTCCATTTTATCGAGACCGAGCTTGGCGCGCGCGAGTTGTCCGTAATAGGCCGTGGTATGGCGCGCCGCGGCTTCATAGCTTGCGCGCGCCTCGTCCTGCTCGCCAATCGCTTCGGCAACGCGGCCGCGCCAGTAGCCTGCCCGCGCCCGCACGATCGGATTGAGCGAGCCGTCGTCGATATGGGCGAAATGGCCGCGCGCCATGGCGGGATCATTGAGATAGCGGAACGCTATCCAGCCGGTCATGAAATGGAAATCGGCCCGGTAGCTTTCGCTGGCCGGAAGTGCTGCGTCGCGCACGACCTGATAAGCGGTCTCGTATTTGTGCTGATCGAGCAGCTTGCGAGCGAGAACGCGCCGCTCGCGCCACCACTCGTCGGTGTCCTGCAGCGCCATCGTTTCCGCCGGCGCCGCCACTACCAGGCGGGCTGCTTCATCAAGCCGGTCATGACGCACCATCCAGTGAATGCGGCACAGCGTATAGCCCAAATCCTGGCGGGCCTCGGTCGCGACCGAATCGAGCAGGTCGAGTGCCTTCTTCTCATCGCCCTTGACCGCCTCGCACGCCTTTACGATCGAAGGTCCCTCGCCTCCAAAGCGATGCGCCGCGCGCATTGCTGCCGAGAAATCCTTGGCGCCGATGCGCTTGTCCATGCGTGCGCGGTGGTCCTCGCTCGTGAACAAGTCGCGGAAGGTATCGAACGCTTCGGATTCGGCCCGCTCGGTCAATTCTTCCGACCGCCAGGCCTCGCGGGCCAGGCGCACCGCGTCGTCACGGTCGCCTTCAGCAAGCAACACCCGCGCCAGCGCGAAGCGGCCTTTGGCGCTCGTTGGCTGATCACCGGTAAAGTGGTGAACGGCGGCCGCGTCGCTGCGTTCCTGCCAGAGCCGTGCCTCGGCGCGGCGGCGCAACGTGCTTATGCTCGGCCAGCCCGGGTTGTCGGCGATGAACGCCGCATAGCGGCTGAAATTCGCGTCGCCCTCCGGGTGGCGCAGCAGGTACCATTCGACCAGCTTTTGCGCCACCGGATCAGCGATGGTCTTTTCGATGGCGATCGCGTCGGCCGTCTTGACCTTGCGCACCAGATCGATCGCATTCTTGACAGCCGCGGCGTCGCCCGACAGCGCCGGCGTCTCCGCAGCGTCGATGGCCTCTACATGCGGCTCCGACTTACGCCGCGTCGTATGCCCCGCATGCTTGTCTTTCTGATGCGCAGTATTGCGATGATGCGCCGCCTTGTTCGCCGCACCCGCCTTCTTGCCGTGCTCGATTTGCTTGTGGCGGGCAGCCGCTATCGCATCACTCGAAAGCGCGGCAAGCAGGGCCGAGGCGGCAAGACAAGTCAGCAGCCCGAAGCGTTGGTTCATTCCGTGATCCCCCGCGAACCCAACGGCATGAGCCATGAGATCGCACGATCCGTGCGGTTAGAACTCTATGGAAGGTATCACCACAGCCCATTCGCAACTGTTACGCATCGGCAACATACGGGGGAAAAAGCTGCAGCGCAATGGAACCAGAAGACGTCGACCATTCATCGCAGCTTACCGAGCAGCGCGACCAGCGTCTCGCGTTCTCTGGCATCGAGCGGCGCCAGCGTTTCCTTCGAGATCGCCAGCGC
>Ga0066675_10001422_pt1 | contig 10255 bp, 10 predicted proteins | sample GraSoiAngelo_124_FD_62295 | JGI IMG/M metagenome (GOLD analysis project Ga0066675, IMG submission 62295) | Grasslands soil microbial communities from the Angelo Coastal Reserve, California, USA - 14_0927_05_20cm | ecosystem: Environmental > Terrestrial > Soil > Grasslands | place: USA... | reverse complement strand
GCTTCGGCCCGCGCGACCGCGGCGGCGTCGTAAGGCGGAAAGTAGTGGCGGTCGTCCTCCAGCTGCAGAAGGTCGAGACCTTTGATGAGCCCGGCCGTCGTATCGCCTGCAATCAAATCCACCTGTCCCGATGCGAGCGCGCGGTAGCTGAGCGTCAGATCCATCACGCGCGGCGGCGCGGGAAAACGCAGACCGTACGCCTCGGCGAGGCCAGGATAGCCGTCGGGACGTCCGATGAACTCGTATCCGAAGCCGGCGCGCCAGCGCGGCGATTCGCGCGCAGCGTCGCCGATGGTTCGCAGACCGAGCGATCGCGCGTCGGTGCCACGCACGAGAATCGCGAACGTGTTGTTGAATCCGAGCGGCGGCAGCAGTGTGCGGCCGGTGCGCGCGTACAGCTCACGCACCTCGTCGTAGACGCGCGACGAATCCTTCTCGATTGGTCGATGAAAGATAGCGGTCAGCGCGGTTCCGGTGTACTCCACGTAGACGTCGACGTCGCCCATCAGCAGGGCGCGATCGCAAATCAGCGTGCCGCCGAGGTTCAGGCGGCGATCCACCGACAGACCTTCCCGCTCGATGGCCTGCGCCAGCAGCTCGCCGAGCACGAACTGCTCCGTGAAATTCTTCGAGCCCACCACGACGTCGGCGCCGCTGCGCCATGCGGCCACGGCGCTCGACGCGAGCAGGATGCCGGCGAGCGCGGCCGCGCCCGCGAACGCGGCCCGGCGCACTGGCGCGCGGCGTCGCGCCGACAGCTGACGCTCGAGCCACAGCAGCGAGCCGTCGACGACGAGCGCCAGCAGCGCGGCAGGGATGGCGCCGGCGAGAATGACGGTCGTGTCGACCATCGACAGGCCGCGGTAGATGTACTCGCCCAGGCCGCCCGCGCCAATCGCCGCAGCGATCGTCGCCGAACCGACGCCGGCGACGGCCGCGACGCGGACGCCGGCCACGATGGACGGCATGGCGAGCGGCAGCTCCACCTGCCGCAGCAGCTCGCGCATGGTCATGCCCATCGCGACCCCGGCCTCGCGAATTGCGCGATCGATGCCGCGCAGTCCGGCGATCGTCGTTCGCACGATCGGCAGCAGTCCGTACAGAATCAGCACCACGAGCGCCGCGCGCGCGCCGACGCCCCCGGCGAGCGGCACCGGCAGCAGGAAGCCGAACATCGCGAGGCTCGGGATCGTCTGCACGACGTTGGCCATGGCGATGAGCGGCGCGGCGAGGCGAGGCCGCCGCGCGGCGAAGATGCCGATTGGTACGCCAATCGCCACCGCCACCAGCGTCGACGCGGCGACGAGCAGCAGGTGCTGCGCGAGCAGCGTCACGAGCTCGTGCCGATGCGTCGACCAGAAGCGGACGACTGGCCACATGTTCAATCAGCTCGCTGCAGCGCGTCTCGATCGAGCCTCACCGCGTCGAGCAACCGTCGAACCCGCATGTCGCGAGAGGCGGCCACGACCATCGGACGATCGCACGCGACCAGTGTGCCGTCTTCGATGACGCCCACGCGATCGCCGAGCGCGAACGCTTCGCCCATGTCGTGCGTCACGATGATCACCGTCTTGCGCACGCGCGACTGAATGCGTCGGAACTCTGCGTGCAGTTCGGCCCGCGTCAACGGATCGAGCGCGCCGAACGGTTCGTCCATGAGCAGCACCGGCGGATCGACGGCAAGCGCGCGCGCGACGCCGACTCGCTGACGCTGGCCTCCCGACAGCTCATCGGGCCACGCGGTCGCGAACTGCGCCGCCGGAAGTCCGACGAGGTCGAGCAGCTCCATCGTGCGCGCTGCCACACGATCCTCCGCCCAGTGCTCGAGCCGCGGCACGACGCCGACGTTCGACGCGACCGTCATGTGCGGAAAGAGTCCGACCTCCTGCAGCACGTATCCAATTCGGCGCCGCAGGCGGATCGGATCCCAGTCGCGGGTATCGCGGTCCTCGACGATGACAGCGCCGCTGACGGGCAACAGCAGACGATTGACGAGCTTCAGGAGCGTCGATTTGCCGGCGCCGCTCCGGCCCACGAGCGCCAGCACTTCACCGGCGCCGACGGCGAGGGAGAAATGGTCGAGGACGCGCGGCCGGCTCGGCCGCGCGAACGAGACGTCGCGAAACTCAATCGCCGCGCCCGGCATCGCGCTTGCGACGGTACCACCGGAGGCCCAACCAATGCCAGAGAAGCCGAACGTTCCGAATCAGGCCGCGAACAAAGAGCCCGCTGAAGGCTCACGGGAGAACGCCGGCGGTATCACCAACCGCCCGCTCTCGGAAGAACAGGAAAACCAGGAACGCGTCCCACTCCGCGGGGAAACCAAGGACAGCCGGGAGTAACCCATGCGTAACGACGCACGTCCGATCGGACATGAAGAGTCGCCTGTCCCGAGTGGACAGCCATCAGTCGAGAATCACAAGTCGTCAGTCACGCACGGCAGCGAATCGCACATCGTCAACCGCGAAGCCGAGGAGAACGCCCGGCGCGACGACGGGGACGTCGATCCAGTCATGCCGACTGGCGATTCGAGCCTAAGGACCAAGATCTAAAAGCGGACGAACAACGACGCGGTGACGGCGGGCGACACGTGCGTGCCGCCGTCAGGCGCCACCCCTTTCGCGCGCGCGACGGCGCGGACGTCGGCGCGAACCCCCACGCCCTTCAGACGACGGCGATCGCGAGACACGAGCAGTTGTTTGATTCCCGCGCCGGCCTCATACACTGTGCCGCCGGCGAGCAGGACGTCCTTCTCGTGAACGTGGCGCAGGTAGCCGACGCCGGCCGTCACGAACGGAGCCGTCCGTGCGCCGGCGCGGCGCGCCGGTACATACCAGACGGCGGCGCCGTGAATCGTGAATTGCCGCAGTCGTTCTTTCGCCGCGACGCCCGGAGCGCTTTCGCTGTCGGCTGACGTCTGGATGACGAGCGACGGCGTCGCGTACGATCCGACAACTTCCGCTTCCAGACGCCGCAGCACGCGAACGCCAATCCTCGCCTCGAGCCCGGTGGCCGAGGCGAGGTCCGTGGACGACGAGAACAGCGTGAACGGGCTGCCGGCGCCGGTCGTCTCGTTCGCATTGCGCGATCCAAGCGCCGCATGGCCGGTCCATTGCGGTCCGATGCCGATCTCGAGGCGGCCCGGCACGATGACCGGCTGCGCGCGAACCGCCGACGCGCGCACGGCGAGCGCGACGGCGAGCGCGGCGACCGCGCGACGCCGCGTCACTTGCCGATCACCGCGATGGCGACCGAGCCGCTGTCGCCGCCGCGCGGCACGACGATCACGCGGTCGACGAACATGACGCGGAAATTGAGCTCGACGCGCGCCGTGGCGCTGAAGAAGCTGTCCGTGTCGGCGTCGTCGAGCGGCTCGACGCGAACGATGTGCGGGCCGGGAGACAGACTGCCGATCGAGAAGCTGCCCTGATTGTTGAGCGTGAAGCCGCCGACCATCGATCCATCCGACGGATCGAACGCGACGACGTGCGCGCCGAGAACCGGCTGGCCGTCTTTCGTCACGCGACCCGAAATGCTTCCGAGCGTCGCGTTCACGTCGGATGTCGGATAGATATCGGTGATGCCGGCGATGTCGTCGGCTTTGAGCGTACGCCCTTCGGTGCTGCCGGCCGCGTAGGCGATCGGAAACATCACCGCCTGCGCGGCGATCACGCGGCGGCCGCCGCCCTCGCGCAGCTCCGTCTCTCCGAGCGCCGAGTGACCGAGCCCGCTGAAGTGACCGATTTCGTGCAGCGCGATGCTTTGAAGATCGAATCTGCTCGCCTCGCCGGCCGTCGACCACTGAAACGCCGAGTTGAAGAAGATGTCGGACTCGATGAGCGCGCCCGTCGTGACGTCGATCACGAAATCGGTCGCGGCGAGCACGCGATCGAGATCGGGCCGGTCCAGGAACCCCAGCACGGACGATCCGTCGTCTTCGGTCGGCCTCGCCGACGTCGTCCCGGCGAGCTGATAGGCAATCGTGGAGGTCGGAACCGCTTCCCATGTTGCGAACGCGCGGGCGACCGCGCCCTGGAAATCCGCCGCGCTGACGCCGGGTACCGTGTCAGTGGTGACGAAATAACGCGGCGTCTGCGACCACTTCAGCGTCACAGTCCGGCCGCCGGCGGGTACGCCGAACTTGATGTACGCGAATGCCGGCTGCGCCTGCCACGCGGACAACGCGCAGACGAGCGCGATCGAGGTCGAACGGATCATCGCGCGCCTCCCGCGAGCGCGCGCACCCGCTGCTCGAAGTCCGCGAGCGCGACCGGCGTCCGCAGCGGATCGCCGCGGACGATCGCGCGCGTGCCGGTTACCGAGGGCCACATCGCGGGCGGCGTGACCATCCAGCCGGAGTTGTCGGCGGCGCGGACGATGCGGTAGACCCCCTGACTGAAGCCGACCAGATGCGGGATGCTCGGTCCGCGCGCGCCGAGGAAGACGACGACCTGCTCGTCCTCGGTGAATTCCGGCGCACCGACGACGATGCTGCGCAAGCGGCCGAGTTGTCCGCCAGGAACGCGGAACTGCAGCGTCGATCCGAGATCGCCTTTGAGATATCCCGCGACGTCGATCGTGACGAGGGTCTCGATCGCGCGCCGATCGTCGGTCCAGCGAGCGTCGACGGAGACGACGCGTCCGCGCGCGATCGCGATCGCATCGTGCGACAGCTCGCCGAGATCGGCCGGAACGAGAGTGGTTGCGCGCGCGGAAGGCGCGATGACGATAAGCGCGAGAAGAATGACCGACTTTGCCATGTCTGGTTGCTCCCCAAGCGGAGCGAATCCGCGAAAACCGCGGCGAGCCCGGAGGCGAGCCGCGAGAGGCGCGTTGCAGCCTTGAGCCCGAGCGAGCGCAACGCGCGAGTGAGAGCGCTCAGGGGTGGGGCCCCGAGCGCCGTGATGAATGTGGGGCCCTACGCGCAAAGAAAGAAATGTCGACGACCGACTATGACGAAACAGCCGCATTGTGATGGCGAGCGTGCGGGTCGCATTGATGAACGACTCGGAGGATGGCCTCCGCGGCCCGCCGGCTCGCGCCGCTGCCGCCGAGGCGCGCTCGCACGCGCGCGAGCCCCTGACGCACGCGCGTGGCGCGCTCGCGATCGGTCAGCATCGCGATCGCTTCGCGTGCGACCGCTTCGGGCGTGAAGGCGTCCTGCACGAACTCGGGAACGATCGTCTCGCCGGCGATCAGATTCACCATCCCGATGGCCCGGACCGAGACGAGCCATCTCGCGAGAAAGTACGTCGCCGGCGATACTCGGTACACGACGATCATCGGCGTATCGTGCAGCGCTGTCTGAACCGTCGCGGTGCCGGACGCGGTCAGCGCAAGATCCGCCGAGGCGATCACTGTATCGGTGTCCCCCTCAACCAGCCTCACCGATGTCGGACTCGCCTCTGACGCCGCCTCGAACAGCCGGCCGTCGAGGTGAGGCGCGCGCGCGACGACGAACTGCGCGTCCGGTATCGCAGCGCGAATTCGTTCCGCCGACGTCATCAGATCCGGAAATATCCGCGACACTTCGTTCGGCCGGCTACCGGGCAGGATCGCGACGGTCGGCGCCGCACTCGAGAGTCGCTGCTCCACAAGGAACCGATCACGCGTCGTTCGGGCCTTCGCGAGATCGACCAGCGGATGTCCGACGAACTCCACCGGCACGCCGCCATCACGATAAATGGCTTCCTCGAACGGAAAGATGACGAGGACACGATCGGCGAACTCTCGAATCGCGGCGAGCCGACGCGGCCGCCACGCCCAGATCTGCGGGCTGATGTAGTACACGACCGGGATACCGAGGCGCCTGACGCGTCGCGCCAGCCTGAAGTTGAAATCCGGAAAATCGACGACGACCAGCGCATCCGGGCGCTCGTCGCGGGCGGCGGCGGCCAGCGTGCCGAGCGCCGCGAGCGATCGCGGCAGCTTGGCGATGGCCTCGGTCAGCCCGGTGACGGCGAGCCCGCGATAATCCTCGATCAACCGTCCGCCTGCCGCGGCGAACTGCGGCCCGCCGAGGCCGAACAGCACGATCGCCGGGTCGAGCGCGCGTAGCTCGCGCGTCAGCGCGCCGGCATACAGATCGCCGGACGGCTCGCCGCACGACAGCAGAAGACGCGTGCTCAAGACTCGGGACGTTTGAAGATCGATCGATCGACAACGGGATTGATTTTGATCTCGCTGACGCGGCGCTCGACGTTGAGGTTGCCGACTCTGCGGACCGCGCGAAAGGCGACCTGCACTCCGTCGATGGCGCGGTAGTCGGAGAATTCCTCCTCGACCAGCGGCCGGTTCGGCGCATCGGCCACGAAGGTCTGTTTCGTGATCAGTCCGCTTGCCGGGTCGACATACAGGATGATGGGGTTCAGATCGCGTGCCGAGAGCTCCAGCGCGTGGCTCACCCTGCCGGAAGCGTCGCGCACATCGGGCAGCGCACGCGGCGTCAGCGTGCCATCTTTGGCTGCGAGCAGCAGAGCGACAGTGTCGCGACGCAGGCTCGCGCGCGCGTCGCGCGCCACCGACTCGGGCGCATCGTGCACCCCGCGGGAATCCTTCATCCACGACTGCGTGCCGTCGAAGCCCTGGACGACGATTCCGTTCGGCGTCTGCGTTTCGACGCGGAAGCGGCTGGGATACTCGATGTAGTTGGTCGAATCGCTCGTGACCTGACCGTCGGGCACCTGATTGACGAGCGTCTGCTTCGCGAGAATCGTCCTGATGCCGCGCAGCGTCTCGAGTCCGCCCTTCGCGGCGATGGCTTGATCGACCAGCGCCATCGCCCTCGCGCCCTCCTGCGCGTTGAGAGCGCCAACCTGCTGATAGTGGAACGGCAGGGGCCGAGCCTGCTCGGCCCGGAGCGCGCGGCGGCCACCGATAGCAGCGGCGCGGTCCGTCGCGGCAGGCGGAGCAAGCCCCGCCGCAACCGCGGCGCGTGCCGCCCGCTTGAAATTCGCCGCGGTCAGATCGAGATCCGCGAGGTCGATCGTTTCGAACGTGCCGAAGCCGATGCCGCGCAGCTGCGACGCGAACGCCGACGCGTTCCCGACGAGCACGATCGAGAGCCTATCGGGCCGAAGGTACTTCTGCGCCACCCGCTGGATGTCGTCGACTGTCACGGCGTTGACCCGCTGCCTGAACGTCTGCAGATCCTCGACCGGCAGGCCATAGAACAGCACGTTGATCACCTGCATCGCGATCGCGTTGGGCGTCTCGATCGTGAGCGGAAAGCTGCCCGTCAGATAGGCCTTCGCGTCCGCGAGCTCGATTTCGCTGACACGCTCGCGCTGCAGCCGCCAGAACTCGTCGACGATGAGCCGCAGCACTTCGCCGGTCGCCTCAGAGCGCGTATTGGTCTCGGCCTCGAAGTCGCCGCTCTCTTTCAACGTGTCGAAGCTCGCCTGCGCGCCGTAGGTCAAGCCCCGCTGCGTTCGGAGCACCTGGTGCAGCCGGTTGCTGCCCTCGCCGCCGAGAATGCGGATGGCGAGGTTCAGCGCCATGTAGTCCGGGTTGTTGCGCGCGATGCCGAGGTGACCGACGCGTACCTCGGTCTGCACCGCGTCGGGTTTGTTGATCACGATGACGCGGCGCGTCGGATCGGGCGGCTCGATGAATCGATTGGCGGCGACGTCCTTCTTCTCCCAGTCGCCGAAGATCTTCTTCGCCGTCGCGAAGGCCTCTTCCGCGGTGACGTCGCCCACGATCGCGAGAATCGCGTTGTTGGGCGCGAAGTGGCGGTTGTGGAACGCGACGAGATCGTCGCGCGCGATCGACGCCAGCGTGTCCGGCGTACCGCTGTCGGGCATGCCGTACGGATGAAACCCGTACACGAGGCGATCGAACACCGAGTTCGCAATCCATTCGGGATCCTGCAGGCTCACCTGCAGGCCCGACAGCGTCTGCTGTTTGATCCGGTTGAGCTCTGTCGGGGTGAACGCCGGGTGCCGCGCCATGTCCGACAGCATGCGCATGCCGGTCTCGAAGCTGTCCTTCATCACGATCATGTTGACGAAGGTGAGATCCGATCCGGCGCCCGCGCCCATTTCGCCGCCGATGAAATCGATTGCCTCGTTCATCTCCTCCGACGACATCGACGTCGTCCCCTGATCGAGGAGCGATGCCGTCAAACGCGCGAGCCCGAGCTTCTCCTTGGGATCCGACGACGTGCCGGCGCGAATCAGCAGGCGCATCGTCACGGCCGGCTGCTCGTGATGGAGCACGGCGACGACCTGCAGCCCGTTGGGCAGCGTCTGCAGCTCGTACGGTGGAAACCTGATGTCGCGCGCCGGCAGCGGACGGGGAACGCTCTCCTTGGGCCATTCCAGCGTCTGTGCTCTTGAGGCGACGACACCGAGGAAAAGCGAGAACACAGAGCAGAACAAACCACAGAGACACAGAGACGCAGAGACGCCTCGGTTCGGCGGCCGGCGCGCTACGCGCGCCGGCATGCGCGGCCGGATCGGACGAATCCACGAACCGTTCGATTGCCAGTCGGTCCGTGGATTCGTCCGATTCCGGTCGCGCGCGCCGCGTTCGCGGCGCCGCCGAACCGATCGGCGTTCACAAGCTGCGGGCTCGACGTGCTTGGCGATCGATCGTCTCTGCGTCTCCGTGTCTCTGTGGTTGATATTTCTCCGTGTTCTCCAACCACCCGGTGTCGATCCAAATCCAACTGCGCGAGTCACTGATTCGCTCCCGATGGCATGAGCGTCAGCACGATGCGGTTCTCCGGACGGAAGTACGTCCGCGCCACACGCTGCACGTCGGCGACGCTGATGTTCTGGAAGATGTCGAATTCGCCGTCGGCCGTCTTGATGTCGTGGTGGATGACGACCGCGTGCGCCAGCGTCGACGCCTTCTGCTGATTCGATTCGCGGCCCAGAATGTAATCGCGCGCAAACTGATTCTTGCTGCGCTGCAGCTCGCGCGTGCTGATCGGCTCGGTCTTCAGCTTTTCGATCTCCGCGATCAGCGCGGTCGAGGCTTCCTCCGGCGTATGTCCCTGCTGCACGATCGCGACGGCATAAAACAGATTCGGATCTTCGATGAGGTTCGCGTTGCCGAAGGCGGCCACCGCGATCTGCTTCTCGTAGACGAGCTTCTTGTAGATCCGCGAGCTCTGGCCGTCGGACAGCACCTTCGCCGCGATGTGGAGCGGATAGGAATCGGGGTTGCCGTCGTAGGTGATGTGATAGGCGACGACGACCGCCGGAAGCGGCCACGGCTGCTGCAGCGTGACGCGTTTCTCCTGCGTCTGCGGCGGCTCTTTCGGAATGTCGCGCGGCACTTCTTTTTGTGCTCTCGGCACCCGCCCCAGGTACTGGTTCACCAGCTGCAGCGCCTGCGTCGTGTCGAAGTCGCCGACCAGCACCATCGTCGCGTTCGCAGGAACGTAGTAGGTGTGGAAGAAGTCCAGCACGTCGTCGACCGACGCCGACTCGAGATCGGCCATGCTGCCGATCGTCGGATGCTTGTACGGATGCACGTTGAACGCCTGGTCGTAGATGATCTCGTTCAGTCGGCCGTACGGCTGGTTGTCGACGCGCATCCGCCGCTCTTCCTTCACGACCTCGCGTTCGTTGGTGAACGTCTCCTTGTCGACGCGCAGCGAGGCCATGCGATCGGCCTCGAGCCACAGAGTCATCGGCAGATACTGCGCCGGTACCGTCTCCCAGAAGACCGTCTCGTCATCCGTCGTGTACGCGTTGCTCTGGCCGCCGACCGACGAGATCATCGACGTGTGCGCTTCGGGCATCACGTTCTTGGACCCCTTGAACATCAGATGCTCGAACAGGTGCGCGAAGCCGGTGCGCCCCGGCTTCTCGTTCTTGGATCCGACGTGATACCAGAGCTGCAGATGGACAATCGGCGTCGAATGATCTTCTTCGAATACGACGGTCAGCCCGTTGGGCAGCGTCGTCATCTCGTATTGCAGCTTGGGCGGACGGACGGCGGCCGCGGCCGCAGCCGCCGTGCACGCGAACGCGGTCGCGGCGAGGAACGATCTGACCTTCATGGTCCGATTATCTACTGAGTAGGCGGAACCCCGCGAGCCCCCAATGTTGAGACGTGTCGCCGATTGGATACGCGTCGATTCGCTCCTCGAAGCCGGCAAATACCTCGAGCACGGCGCCGCGCCCAGCGATGCGAACGCCGGCTTCGACGAGCCCGCCGACCTGAGTGCCGCGATGGTTGACCGCCTCGTCCACACCGATCATTTGACCAGACCCGAGCGCGAACACGCCTAAACGATCGT
>Ga0066675_10001416_pt1 | contig 10269 bp, 10 predicted proteins | sample GraSoiAngelo_124_FD_62295 | JGI IMG/M metagenome (GOLD analysis project Ga0066675, IMG submission 62295) | Grasslands soil microbial communities from the Angelo Coastal Reserve, California, USA - 14_0927_05_20cm | ecosystem: Environmental > Terrestrial > Soil > Grasslands | place: USA... | reverse complement strand
AAGACGCCCTTGCGATGTTCCTTGAGCAGCGGACTCGAACCTGGGCGCTCGGTGCCTTGTTTGCGCAAAATTTCATACTGCTGGGGGGTCAGCTGCGCGCGCCATTCCGCGTCGGTTTTTTCGATCTCGAACTTCTCGGCGGCTTCCGCCGGGGAAGCGCGCAGCCAGCGGAAGGCTGCAAGCCCGAGCAGACTGGCCGCGGACGCAAGCAGGATACGGCGGTCGATCATAATGGTCTCCGTGTAAAGCGAGAAAGAACAGCTCGCCAAACAGATACGGGGGTCAAGCGGGGAAGTTACACCGATTCAGCCGGAACCTGCTCACTTTCTTGCGAGAATCGTGCCGCCGCACACAGAACGCGAGGTTTTTTCTCGCGCCTCCTGCTCGTTAGGAAGCGCCCTTGCCTTCGCGGTTTGCCGGCACGGGGACACGCGGCTTTCCCGGCGTCGGGCGAGACGGCGGCGGCTGGGTTCCGGCCTGGCGATTCGCCTCGGCCAGACGGGTGTCGCGAATTCGCTCCTTGACCTGCGCCCTTTCGCGGTAACGAGCCAGCGCGCCGGCAGCCCCCGCGCTTGCTCGGCTCCACATGCCGATGCCGTATCCGGCGATCCGGCCGATCGCGCCACCGGCCCATACGAGCTCGAATGGCGAAAACAGCCGCCACCGCTCGTCGCCCCACAAAATGCTGCGCGCGATAAGCTGGCCCGCCATCGCGGTCGTGTTCAGGCCATGACGGCCGAACCCGCTGGCGACCCACAGCCCCTTACGAAGCTGACCGATCTGAGGCATGCCATGCACGGTCTGTCCCGTGGCCCCGCCCCAGACCTCCGCTATCTCGACCCGTCCGAGCTTGGGAAAGATCGTCCCGATCCGTCGCTGAATGGCGCCGGCGAGGCGTTCTGGCCGCGCGGCCCAGGTTGTTTCCGGGCTCGCCCACATCAATCGGTCGCCCTCGATGATCCGGAAATGATCGATGCCATGGGTATCGCTGACGGATCCCTTGAAGGACATCACCTCGGCAAGGCGTTCGCCAAGCGGCGCGGTCACCCCGGCATAGCGCCAGACCGGCAGTAGCGTTTCTGACAGGCGCCGAGATGGCGCGCCCAAATGGATGTTTCCGGCGAGCACGATGTGGGAAGCGCGCAGTCGCGCCGAAGGGGTAACGATGCGCTTGCGAATCCCGGATGGATCGATGCTGACGACCGGGGTGTCCTCGAAGATCCGCGCCCCCGCCCGCCGCGCCAGCGCGGCCAGCCCATGCACGTATTTGCGACCATCGATCTGAAACGCCTTTGGATAATACACGCCGTGGAAATAACGGTCGGTCTTGATCTCGGCCCGCACGCGATCCACCTGCCAACCCTCGACCTCGGTCTCAAGATCCTCGCCAAGCATTTGCAGGCGGGCGATCACTTGATCGCCGACGTCGACGTTGGATAATTCGAGGGCGCCCTCGCTCCGCGCGATACCGGGAATCGACTCTTCGGTCGCGAGCGCCCGGACATGTTCGGCACCTTCCTTCGACAGAGCCCAGAGTTCGCGCGTATCTTCAAGCCCGATGCGCGCGATCAGATCGCCGATCGCGACGCCGTATCCCGGCATCACCGTGCCGAGTTGATGGCCGGATGCGTTCCAGCCGACGTGGCGGCCTTCGAGCACGGCGACGCTCGCGCCAAGCCGCGCGGCCTCCAGCGCCACGGTAAGGCCGGCGAGACCGGCACCGACCACGGCAATGTCGACATCCAGATCGAAAGAAAGCCGCAAACGGTCCGGGAGGTCGGGATCCTCAGATTGCATCGTCTTGGAAGCCTTTTTTAGGAGTCTGGCTGATAACGTTTTTCTTACGGATCGATCCGGTGCTTGTCACCTTGTCTGGTGCAGCAGCTTGTACATTAATGCCCGGACTCGAATCGAATCGAGATTGCGCCATGCGCCGTTTGATGCTGCTGCGTCACGCCAAGACCGAACACGAGGCGCCCACAAGCCGCGATCAGGATCGCCGGCTAGACAACCGCGGCCGCCAAGACGCAGCCGAGATCGGCGGCTGGATCGGCCGCCATCCGCCATTTCCCGAATTGGTACTGGTTTCGTACGCGATCCGGGCACATCAGACTTGGGAAATAGCATGGGAAGCGATGAAAGGTCTGGCTCCGGAGCCGCAGGTTGAACTGACGCCGGAACTTTACGGCGCGGATCCGGCCGAACTCCTGGAGGTGATTCGGGACGCATCGGATCCCGATCCGCAGCGGCTGATGCTGGTCGGGCACAATCCCGGTATTCACGAATTGGCGCTGGCCCTCGCCGGTAGCGGCGATCCCGCGGGGCGGAACGCGCTTGCCCATAATCTGCCGACATCGGGTCTTGCCGTATTTGACTTTGCGATCGACGACTGGAGCGAAGTGGCGTTCCGCCGCGGGCGGCTAGTGCTGTTTGTCAGCCCGAAGCTTCTGAAACAAGCTTCAGACGACTAGCACGTGCGAGAGCGCATGGAAGCGGAGGCCCGTAACGGTCAGGCCCTTTAGCGCACGAGCCTGCGCGCGTCGCCAAGCCGTCGTTTTATGCTAGGCTGACCGCGGACAGGGAGGCGCAGATGTTCAAATCCATTCTGGTCCCGATCGACCTTGCCGACACCGATCTGGCGAAACCCGCGATTGCAACCGCGGCGACGCTGTCGCAGACCTACAACGGCACCGTCCGCCTGCTGAACGTATTGCCGATGACGCCGGTGATGCTTGCGGAATATGTGCCGGCCGATTTCGACGTGCAGCAGCGCCAGACGTCCGAGGAGGCGCTGGCTATCGTAGCGCGCGAATCCGGTATCGACGAATCCCGTATCTCCACCGTGGTGCGACAGGGCGGCATCTATCACGAGATTCTGCAGGAGGCCGCGGCAGTTCATGCCGAGCTGATCGTGATGACGTCGCACCGGCCCGCGATGCGGACCTATTTTCTCGGCTCCAACGCCGGTCATGTCGTGCGCTACGCCAAGTGCTCGGTGCTGGTAGTGCGGCACTAGGCGCCTCGCGCCAGCACGAGACCCCGACATCTCACTGGTTGGACGGAACCGGCCATTCCGCGATAAAACCGTTCGCCAAGTACGGTTCGATTTTGTCCCATTCGCTGATGATCCTGGCCCGAAAATCAGGATTGGTATGCCAGAGCGCGACTGGAGTATCGAAGCTGTCGACCGTGATCAGCATCTTCTCCACGTCTGGCCAGTAGCGATGCAGCGTCATTGGATAGCGGCGCGCCGTCCAGCTGTTACCCAGGCAAATCACGCTCCGGATATTTTTGAGGCCAACTGCGGCTTCGATGACCGGCAGCGAAAAGATCACGTTTTCCCCAGTATTGGTCGCGCGATGTTCTTCCAGGATGAGTTCGGATGGGACCCCGCCCGCAACCATCGCCGTCTTGATGATCTCGCATTCGGAAAGCGCCGATCCAGGCGTCACGCCGCCGCTGACGATCGAGCAGCGGAAGAAGCCTTCGCGCCAGAGCCGGCAACCTTCTTCGACACGCTGCGCGACATCCTCGCGCGTGCCGAATACGAACAAGAGATCGGCGTGCTTGATCGGCGTCCTGATCAGATGCTTTTGGTTGATTTCAGCAACTTCCTGTGCGGTCGGCAGTCTGGTGTGGCGGCCCTGCACGATCGCCCTCTCCTTGCGAGCTGAAAGTAGAACTCGTTATGCTGACGTGCGGCGTTCGCGAAATCACGATTCATTGCGTACAATGTCGAGCTTTCCTGCCTCGCCTAAGGCAGCAACGGCTCCGGCAGATGATTGAAGGTGTACGCGCGCGGCCGGTTGCGAATGACAAAGCCGCCGATCTGCCAGGTAAACAGCACAGCCAAGCCGATCAGAAATAGAACGCCGGCGAATTCGCCTGTCACAGTCGCGCGTACCAGAAGGCCCGTGATCGCGACCCCAACCAGCGCCAACAGCACCAAGCCGGCAATATAGGTTTTCGGCCCAATGCCGCCGATCAGCGCGGCCTTGCTTCCCGCCTGCTGCATGCGGGTGTGCAGCTGCGTGACGAATTCGCGGTAGTCCCTATCCTGCGGAGCCATCAAAGCGACCGTCTGCCAGCTTGTGGAAACGATGACGATACGCTGACCGCTGACGGATTCGATGTCTGCGCGAAACCGGCGCGACTGCATTGATACCGGCCGATACGACAGACGAATCGCAGCTATATCCTTATACGGCCATACGCCGGACTTGCTGCCGGCCTGCCATGCCAACCCGTCGTCGGTGAGTTCGAACTGATGCGCGGCCCCAATCAACGAGGCCTTATAGGTGTATCGGCCGGCGGACGACAACGGCGCTGATGTTGTCACCTGGTTCGGCGATGATTTTGCCAATTCGAGATATCCCTTCGGCTTGCACACGCCGCCAAGTTTACTTTACAAGCGGACCATGCCCGAGACGACCTATTTTCCACGCCCCCTGATCCTGGCTGGCGCCATGATTTCAGGAGTGCTGCTTGCGCTAGCCGTGCATATGTTGGGCGCACGCTTTGGTCTCGATCTCGGCGGTCTTTGGCGATCAAGTAGCGAGTTCATGCCGGCGAGTGCGGCGGTCGCCTGGTGGTTGATCGCGACTGTAGGTTTCTGTGGAGGCTATTTCAGCGCCAGCTTTATGGATAACGCAGCCTCCGGGCAAATTCCGCCACGGATGCGGCAATTCCTGATCGCAGTTGGCGTATTGGTGCTCGCAGGCGCGGGACAGGCGGCCTCAGCGCCAAGTCCGATCCCGACCATTTCCGGCGTGCTCGCCGGTCTTGCGGCGCTGTTCCTCGGCGCCCTGATGGCATTTTGCGGTGCGCATTTTGCGCTGCGCAAAGCTTAGTCCGGCGTCGGTCCGCCAGAAATGTAAAAACGTTGCGCGGGCTTCCGCGCAACGTTTTTCAGAAGCATCCGGCAGGCGATCAGCTCGCGGCGCGAAGGTTCACCTTGCTTTCGGCCATCTGAGTCAGCTTTTGATCGGTGGCCTTTTCCTCCTCGAGCGTCTTTTGCAACACGCTGGCGCAATCGTTACGCCCGAGTTGCTTGGCCCACGCGATCAGGCTGCCGTAGCGCGTGATCTCGTAGTGCTCGGCGGCTTGCGCTGCGTTGATCAAAGCCGCATCCAGCACCGATTTGTCGGCAACCTCGCCTGCGACCTCATCGGCCTCCTGGATGATGCCGTCGATGGCCGGGCAATCGACCGCCTTCACCTGGGCACCATGCATCTGGAACACCTGCTCGAGCCGCTCCACATGCGTTTTGGTTTCATCCAGATGGGTCAGGAAGCCCTGCTTGAGCTGCTGGTCAGCGGCCTTTTTAGCCATCTTTGGAAGCGCCTTCACGAGCTGCTTCTCGGCATAGTAGATATCCTGCAGCTGGTGCACGAACAAATCGTTCATGGTTTTGATGTCTCTGGTAAACAGTCCCATCGCTCATATCCTTTTTGTTTTGGGGGAACACGACCGTGCCGCCCGATGTTGTCGGCACGCCAACTGTTCGAGTAACCGGGGGACCGCGAGGTTGTTCCAGCCGCGAGAAAACGTTGCGATGGAACATCGTAAGTCGATGCAACAATGCAGGTCCCAAACTGTCCTCAAAATCGTCGCCATCCTAGGTTAGCTCACTAGTTGAGGGCCGCGGCCATCGGGATGAAACCGCTTCTGTCAAGGACTGCACAAGGTAAGCTTTTTGCCTTATGCGTGGAGTGACTGGCCGCGATCTGTCTAAAAGCTTTGAATGCTAAGTCGTTGCCGCCTGGGAGGATGAATGCACGGAATGCTGACCACGCTCGCACGTGGCTTCGAGAAACGGATCGGCTGGAAACGGGTTGGAGTTGCGGCGAGCGTCCTTATCATCCTCTTTGCAGTCACGACCCTGGTCCGCACTCTCCGGGATGTCGACACTGGTGTAATCTTGACTGCACTGACGGAATTGAGGCCGCAACACGTCGGGCTCGCCGCGTTGTGCGTGGTCGGCGCATTCTGTACCCTGACATTTTACGACTTTTTTGCGCTGCGCACGATCGGCAAGAAACACGTGCCCTACCGGATCGCGGCGCTCTCGGCTTTCACCAGTTATACGATCGGCCACAACGTCGGCGCCACCATGTTTACCGGCGGCGCGATCCGTTTCCGGATCTACACGGAGTACGGTTTGAGCCCGATCGATGTTGCGAAGATATGCTTCCTGTCTGGGCTCACCTTCTGGCTTGGCAATTTAGTGGTGCTCGGGTTCGGCATGGCTTGGCAGCCTTGGGCGGCATCGGCGATGGACTTGTTGCCCACGCCCGTGAACCAGCTGATCGGGCTGGGCTGCCTGGCTGGCATTGCCGCCTATTTTATTTGGCTAGTCACGGGCAAGAACCGCCGCGAGCTCGGTCAGAACGGCTGGAAGGTGGTGTTACCCTCCGCGCGGCTGACATTGCTGCAGGTGCTGATTGGCGTCATCGATCTCGGATTCTGCGCGATGGCGATGTATCTCTTGATCCCCGCGCAGCCCGGCATCGATTTTGTTTCCTTGGCAGTGGTGTTCATTTTGGCAACGCTGCTCGGCTTCGCCAGTCATGCGCCCGGTAGCTTGGGCGTGTTCGACGCCGCGATGCTGGTGGCACTGCCTCAGTTCGGCAGGGAGCAGATGCTGGCCACTCTCCTGGTGTTTCGGATTCTGTATTTTCTGATCCCGTTTGGAATTTCCATCAGCATCATGGGAGCGCGCGAGCTTTGGCTCAATGTGGCGTTGCCCTGGCAGCAACGCCGCAGAATGAACGAGGCTTGCTCAGCCTCGGCCGCAGTGCCGCTGAAGAGCCGGCAGTCGGTCCAGCATATGAACAGACGGGAGCAGGCGACTCCGATCGAGAGCCGCCGGTCGCACAGCTAACTCACCATCCGAATTGGGTTCGGGTCGACCCAAAGGTGCGATCGATTTGGAAGGACCTTCCGAAGTCGTTCCATATTGCTCCGGATCTTTCTTATTTCCGCCCCAACAGTCACGTCAAACGCCTCATGGTCCGAATTCAGTTTGGTTCGATCGCAGGATACGCGCTGCTCGCGGGAGCACTGGCGCTATCACCAGCACAGCCGGTTGCGGCGCAGGGCGTACCCTCGGCAGTGCAGGGCGTGACTGCGGCAACCTCACTCGGGTCTGACGAACCGCTGCAGATTGTGTGGGAAGTCCGCAACCGCTTCAGGCTATTCCGCGAAGAGCGCGACTTTCTGCTCCATTCCGAGAGCGCGCGCGGCCGCAGCGTACTCGCCTCGGAGCAGGCGCTGGAGGTTCAGAGCGACGGCCGGGGTTGGGCGCGCAACACGGTCAATCGTCTATGCATCGATCTCTTCGGCCGTATCAGCGAACCCTGCAATCGCGATAACGTCAAGGAGAGTTATCTTACCCCCGTTGATCATCCTGTAACCGTTCGGCTGGTCGGCGCAGTTCCGGTTGGCGCTACTTGCGCCTGGGCGTTCGATGATGGCGATGGTCCGCAGCAATCCACGTTCGATTGCGCCGAACCCGTCAATCTCAGAGTACGTTATGGCCGCGTTACAGTGGCGAGCGTAGACGTCTCCTCCGGGCCGGAGACGCCGCAGCGGCTCTCGACCGAGATTATGGTGCGCGACGTCTTCATCGCCGGTCTCGGCGATAGCATCGCCTCGGGTGAAGGCAATCCCGACCGGGCAATGGCGCTGGCGGACGAAGGTTTCTGTTTCCGCTCGTATCTCGGCACCGCGACTTCTCAGTACTTTCGACCGAGCCGCGCCGGATACAAGGGTGGACGAGCCTGCGAATCACCTGAGACATTGCAGGCTTGGCAGCGCTATAGCGCGCTGTGGCTCAATTCCGCCTGTCATCGTTCGCTATACAGTTATCAGACCCGCACGGCGTTAGCGCTGGCAGTCCAATACCCGCACATTGCGGTGACTTTCCTGCCGCTCGCCTGCACCGGGGCTACCATTTCCGACGGCCTGTTCGGTGCGCAACGCGCGCGGGAGTGCGCAGCGACCAAGACGCCCAGCCCGTGCCGGGGCACGGTCGCCGCCCAGCTCGACGAGTTGCGCGCGGCCGTCGCTGCGGCAAAAAAACGCCAGCCCGATCGCAACCTCGACTTGGTCCTGCTGTCTATCGGGGGCAATGACATCAATTTTTCCGGACTGGTTGCCGATGTGATCGTCGATACTCCCACAGAGCGCGTGCTGTTCAGGCGCAGCGGCGTGATGGGATCGGTCGAGGATTCGCGCGCGGCACTGGCACGAGAGCTGCCGCAGAACTTCGGCCGGATGAGAGAGGCGCTAAAGCCCCTTATTGGCGGCGAGCTGTCGCATGTCGTGTACGTATCCTATGCCAATCCGACGCTTGCCGCTGCCGGGACGCCCTGCCCCGGCGGCCGTGCCGGTTTCGATATCCATCCTTCCTTCAACGCGGCGCCGCAACGGCTCGCCAACGTGTCGGCCTACGTGCAGAACGAATTCCTCCCTCAGCTAAAGGCACTCGCGACCTGCCGGTCGGGCGTGCTGTGTCGCGATCCCGCCGTGGATCGCATGACCTTCGTCGACTCCCATCAGGAGGCTTTCGGGGTTCACGGATTCTGCGCACGAGCTTCGACAGATCCGGAATTCGATCGCGAATGTTTTTCAGCCCACGGCGAAAGCTTCAATCCGGACATTGTCACCGCGGCGAGCCAGCCGATGCTATGTGGCCGCAGCGCAAGCGAATACCGCGCCTATGTTCCGCGTGCGCGATGGGTCCGCGACGCCAACGACAGTTACTTTTCGGCAATGACCTATCCGCAAGGGCTGCCATCTTCCAGTCAGCCTGCAGATATCCACGACGCGACCTGGGGCATTCTTTCCGCCGTGTATGGCGGAGCGGTACATCCCACAGCCGAAGGTCACGCGGCGATGGCCGATGCCGCCCTGCCTGCCGTCACATCGGTGCTGCACCTCGATCGCGCTGAGAGCGAAATGGTCGAGCAGCCGATTGCACCCGCGGCCGTTGGGTCGGAAAGCCGTTAGACGGTTTGCTGGCTTCAAAAAGAAAATGCGGCTCGCGGACGATCCTACGTCGTCAAAACTTCCACATCAGCGCGCCGCGAACTGTCTGAGCCTTAAAGCCGATGTTGTAGATATCGCCAGGGGCGACGACGAAATCCTTGTGGCCATAATCGGCATACAAAAATTCGACACGGCCGATCAGATTTTTTGTAAACGCCTGATCGACGCCGGCACCGATGGTCCAACCCGCCAGCAGCTCTTTGTTCTGGATCGGCCCGCTGTTTTCCCTGAACTTGAACTCCGCCAGCGCAAGCCCGCCCGCGACATAGATCAACGTGGTCGGCATCACGGCAACGCCAATCCGGCCACGAAAATTACCGCTCAGGTCCACGTCATATAGATTGGGCAACGCGGGCGGCGGCGGCGGCCCGGGTGGCGGCGGCGGCGGCCCAAGAACACCGTGTCCACGCAACCGGGACAGCCCGAAATCGCCCTCAAGTCCGTAAACGAACGTTCCGGTCTGCCAGTTGATGCCGGCCAGCAAGCCGCCGATTGCGCCATTCATCGGTGCTGCATTTTCTGTCAGCACGCCGTTGTCGATCACGTGAGCGCGGCCCCACTCGTACCCAGCATGCGCGCCGGCATAGAAGCCTGACCAATCATAGCCCGCGGAGAGGATCGGCGGTGCTTTGGCATATAGAGGCGCGCGCGGAACCGAGAGGTCGGCTGCGCTGGCGGGCAATGAGATAGCCTGCGCGCACAGCGCGGCCGCCAAACCCAGTCGGCTGCGAAAACGTATCATCTCCACTCCCCAAAACTATGCCGCGCGAACGGCTGGACCCACGGCTTGAATGTCAGGATTGACAGACTCGCCCAGCGCAATCTCGTGAAATTGAGGGTGGTTGTCTGTCGTGCGATCGGAGGAGAGGCATCCGATTTCGTAGGAGAGGCATCCGATTGTCCGCCAGTGAGGCGACTTTGCAACACCCGATGGATGGATCAGGCTTGGATCAGGCGGTTGGAGGAGTGACTAATCTTGCAAGCGGCGCCTCGCCTCGGCTCAGCGCACGGGACTGGCGGCTTTTTTCACGGCCGGCGGTTTGACCGTGGCCGCCTGCGCCGGCAACGGCTTGATCGCAGCCGCCTGAGCCGGCAGGTATTTTGATGTAACGGCGGGATCGAGCTGGGCCATCGCGCTATCGGGCAAGCGGAACCAGTTCTCATCCCTGCCGAGCAGCGATATCCCCCAATAGCCGCGCATCGTAAGCGTCTGGCCGT
>Ga0066675_10001414_pt1 | contig 10278 bp, 1 predicted proteins | sample GraSoiAngelo_124_FD_62295 | JGI IMG/M metagenome (GOLD analysis project Ga0066675, IMG submission 62295) | Grasslands soil microbial communities from the Angelo Coastal Reserve, California, USA - 14_0927_05_20cm | ecosystem: Environmental > Terrestrial > Soil > Grasslands | place: USA... | reverse complement strand
TGATACGACAGGTTACCGCACATCGGTGGAGAGCCTCGGTTATGAGTGGGATGAGGTTATCGACAACGGTACCCTTCCGCCGGGTCTGGTGCGCATGTCAACGACGACGCTGGTGGTCCCCGAGCGGGTCGTCGACTTCGGCATCAACGTCGCTCAGGGCACGGCAACTCACAGCCTGACCCTTTATCGGCACAACAGTGGCGCGCTCGTCTTCGGCGCCGGCACCGTGCAATGGTCGTGGGGTCTCGATGCCGTTCACGATCGATCTCAGGTGCCCACGGATCAGGCGATGCAGCAGGCGACGGTGAATCTGCTGGCAGACATGGGCGCGCAGCCGCGCACGCTGCAGGTCGGCGCCGACCCCGGGCGCCCCCTCGTGCCCGGCTCGATATCCGACGATATCTTCGCGCCGACCTCGACGATCGTGTCACCGGCGGCTGGTTCATCGGTCGACAGCGGCTCCCGCGTGGCGATCAGCGGCACGGCGGTCGAGAACGGGGGCGGGAAGGTTGCCGGCGTTGAAGTGTCAGTCGATAACGGCGCAACGTGGCACACGGCCAACGTCCTGCCGTCAGGCGTGTGGAACTACGAATGGGCGCCCGGCTCACCCGGCCCGGCGACCATTCGCTCGCGCGCGTTCGACGACAGCGGCAACCTCGAAAGCGCCGGAGCAGGAATCACTGTCGCGGTAGCCCCGGGAACCTGCCCGTGTACGAGTCTCTGGAGATCCACGACCGTTCCGACGATCCCGTCGGCGGCCGACAGCAACGCCGTCGAGCTCGGGACGAAATTCTACAGCGACATCGAGGGGTTCATCACCGGCGTGCGGTTCTACAAGAGCACAGCGAACACCGGCACGCACATCGGGAACCTCTGGTCGCTCACCGGCACGCGGCTGGCGGCCGTGACGTTTACGAGCGAGACGCCCTCCGGCTGGCAGCAGGCGGTCTTCTCGTCGCCGGTGCCGATCACAGCCAATACGACCTACGTGATCTCGTATCACACGAACGTCGGATCCTACGCGGCCGATGTCGCGTACTTCGCGACGGCACCGATCGATTCGCCGCCGCTGCACGCGCCGACCAGTCCCGTCGGCGGAGGCAACGGTATGTTCGCCTACGGCGAGTCCCAGTTCCCGACGGGCACGTTCAACGGGACGAACTACTGGGTGGACGTGGTGTTCGCGTCGACGATTGCGGATTCCACGCCACCTGTGATTTCGCGCATCAAGTCGACCATCGTGGATAGCTCCAGGGTCACGATTTCCTGGACCACCGACGAGGAGGCGACCTCGAAGATCGAGTACTCGATGGATCCCGAGATTCTTGCCGATACGACGACGCTGCCGCCGGGAACGCAGACGGTCAACGTGGGCACGTTCGTCATGCAGCACAGTGTCGCGCTGTCGGGGCTGACGCCGAACACGACGTACTACTATCGCGTCATTTCGGTCGATCGGTCAGGCAACTCCGCGAATGTGGCGGCGCCGAGCGTCACGGTGCCGGGCCCGACGCTCCGCGACACGACGTCGCCGGACTTCAACGCCGGCTTCGGGAGCAGCACCTACGTATCAGAGACGTCGGACGGCGAAATCATTCTTGCGCCGGCCGCCGCGAGTGAATTCTCGGGCTCGGCGCTGTCGCCGGCCTGGCTCTCCGTGCCGTATGCCTCCGGTGGCGCGGCGTTCCTCGGCAACGGTCTCGTGCTCGTCGACGGATCGCGGCTCGGCACCTGCTCGGCCGTCAATGGCACGTGCCAGGAGCAGTGGTCGCTGACGCCCCGCCATCGGCTGGAGTTCATCGCGACGTTTACCGGCGATGCATTCCAGCATTCCGGCTTCGCGCAGGACTTCTCGACCGCATCGCAGCCGTGGGCGATCTTCAGCACGCTGGCCGGCGGCGTGCTGACGGCGCGCAGTAACACGGGCGCCGGCAGCATCGATACGTTCCTGGGTACAGGCTTCCTCGGCTTCCCGCACAAGTACACGATCGACTGGAACGACGCGAGCGTCGTGTACGCCGTCGACGGCGCGGTGGTCGCGACGCACAACGTCGTCGTACCGGGGCCGATGCGTCCGATTGCCGCGAGCGACTTCAGCGTTTTCGGCGGCAACGTCGTGATCGACTGGATGCGCCTGACACCCTACGCGGCGTCAGGTACTTTCATGTCGCGCGTGTTCGATGCGAACGCGGTCGTCAGTTGGAACACCGTCCAGTGGACGGCCAATACGCCGCCCGGCACGAGCCGAGAGATAAGCGTGCGCACCGGCGGCACGCCGGATGCGGAGGATGGAACGTGGTCTGCCTGGCAGATCATCGCGGCGCCTGGTGCGCTGTCCTCGAGCTCGCGATATATCCAGTACCGCGCGGTCCTCTCGACGACCGATCCCAGCATCACGCCGGATCTCGACGACGTGATTATCAGCACGGGTCATGCGCCGGTCGCGGTGCCGGACAGCATCGTCGTTCCTGAAAACGGATTGACGACACTTCCCGCGTCGGGACCTGGCAGCCTGATTGCGAACGATACGGACGCGGATAACAACGCGCTCGAAGTCGTCGCCGCCGGCCCTGCGTCGCACGGAGTGGTGGAAGTGAACTTCGATGGTTCGGTGAAGTACACGCCGATCGTCGACTACAGCGGACCGGATTCGTTCCTCTACACAGTGAGCGATGGTCTGCTCACTTCCTCCGCGCTGGTGACCGTAGACGTGCGGTTCGGCAACATCCCGCCAGTCGCGAACAACGACTTCTACGTCGTGGATGAGGACTCCACGCTGATCGTCGCGGCGGCGAACGGCATTCTCCGAAACGACACCGACGCGGATCACGACACGCTCGCGGCAATTGTCATGACGCTGCCGGCGCATGGCGTGCTCGCGCTGAATTCGACAGGATCGTTCACCTACACGCCGAACCCGAATTATGCGGGCCCGGACGCTTTCATCTATCGCGCGTACGACGGCCAACAGAACAGTGAGCCAGCGAACGTCCGAATCGATGTGCGGCAGGTCAACGACCCACCGATCACCGAGGCTGACGCATATACGGCGGTGATGAACCAGGCGCTGCACGTCGGCGCACCCGGGGTGCTCGTCAACGATCACGACGTCGAAGTGGAAGACATCGCGCCGCTGCACGCGCAGCTCGTGGCAGGCCCTGCAAACGGCACCGTCGCACTCAACACCGACGGTTCGTTCGACTACACGCCGAACGCCGACTTCCTCGGACTCGACCAGTTCACGTATGCGGCCGTGGACCATTTCGGCGCGGTTGGGAGTACCGCCACTGTCTCGATCACCGTCGCGCTCAAGGCGGTTTCGCAGGCGGTGAACGGCGGCGACACCGTGAGCACGGGGACACACGTGACCTCCCAGGATCCTCTGGTGAGCGCCGTGACCTCACCATCAGGCGCCACGATCCGGATTGCGCAGGGAGTGATCGCCGGGTTGCAATCGCCGGCCGGTTACACATTCCTGAACCAGCAGATCAACATCGCCGTGCTGAATCCGGACGGATCGGAGCTGTCGGCATCACCCGCCTCGCCAATCCGCCTGATGTTCACCGTCGATCACTCGCTGTTGCTGCCCGGCGACGACCAGACCTCCTTGCAGGTTTTCCGGAACGCCGTCCGGATTCCTGACTGCCTCGGGCAGTCAGGCATTCCCGCAGCCAACCTGGATCCGTGCGTCACCGCGCGGGAAGGGGGCAACGCGCTCAACGGCGACGTGAGGCTGACGATCCTCACCTCGCACGCAAGCCAGTGGAACATCGGCGCCTCGACCAGCCTCCTTGGTGACGCGCCGGTCGCGCAGAACGATGGCGTCTACCAGGTGGACTACCAGTTGCCGCTCGCGATACCAGCGGCGGGCGTGCTCGCCAACGATTACGCGCGTAATGGACTGAAGGCAGCGTTGTCGCCGGGCTCCGCGTTGAACGGCAGCGTCGGTCTCGCCGACAATGGCGCCTTCACGTTCACACCGGCTGCCGGGGCGTGCGGTCCGGCGTCGTTCAAATACAGAGCAACGGACGGTACGAACAGCAGCAACGAAGCGACCGCGTCGATCCTGATCGACTGCAGGCCGAGGCCGGGTGACGACGCGGTGACGGTACTCGAGGACAGCGGCACCAGCACGATCACGGTGCTCGCGAACGACGTCGATCCCGATCCCGGCCAGACATTAATGGTCGCGAGCGTGACGGCGCCGTCACATGGCGTCGCCGCTGTCGCGCCCGGCGGCATCGGTGTGACCTACACACCGGCGCCGAACTACTTCGGTGCCGACAGCTTCACCTATACCGTGAGTGACGGTCATGGCGGCACGGCGATCGGGACCGTCTCGATCACGGTGGCCCCCGTCAACGACGCGCCCAGTTTCGCAAAGGGCGCCGACCAGCGGCTGGCCGAGAGCGCTGGCCCCCAGACCGTGCTGAACTGGGCGACGAATATGAGCGCAGGCCCGGTGAACGAAGCGGGCCAGGCTCTGTCCTTCGTCGTCACGAACGACAACAACGCGGTGTTCTCGGTCCAGCCGTCGATCTCGTCCACCGGAACGCTGACATACGCGCTTGCGGCGAACCTGAATGGCATCAGCCACGTGGCGCGCGTCTCGGTGCGGCTGCGCGACAACGGCGGGACGGCAAACGGCGGCGTCGACACCAGCGACCCGCAGACGCTGGTGATCAGCGTGATCCCCGGCATCTACATCAGCGATGTCATGCTGGCGGAAGGCAACAGCGGTGATACGCCGTTTACATTCACAGTGAGCCTCGCGGGCGCGAGCGACATGCCGGTTTCCGCGTCCTTCGCGGCGGCGGACTCGACCGCGACGGCGCCGGCCGAATATACGGCGGCGGCCGGCACGCTGACGTTCGCTCCGGGAGTTGTGTCGCTGCCGGTCACCATCGCGGTAGCCGGCGACACCAGGAACGAAGACGACGAAACGTTCAGCGTCAACCTGCTCAATGCCGTCAACGGCACGATCAAGAAGGCGCAGGGCGCCGGCATCATCCAGAACGACGATCCGCTTCCGACACTGACGGTCGGCAACGCGACGGTGGTGGAGGGCAACAGCGGCTCCACGAACATGACGTTCACGGTGACGCTGTCTCCGCAGAGCGGCAAGAGCGTCACGGTGAACTTCGCCACGGCCGATGGTTCAGCGCTGGCGCCTTCCGATTACACCGCGCAGTCCGGCACGCTGACGTACGCACCTGGCGTCGTGACGCAGATGGTTACGGTTCCGGTGATCGGCAACTCGGTCGACACGTCCAACAAGACGTTCACCGTGAACCTCTCGGGTGCCGTCAATGCCAACATCGCGGGAGCACAAGGGATCGGGACGATCGTCGACGACGACACGTCGCTCGTCGCCTACTCGACGACGGCGGACTTCGTCGGCGGCACCGCGGACGCCGGCGCCTACTACTCGGAGACGGGCAACGGCGAAGTAATGCTGACGCCGACCCTCGCCACCGAGTTCTCCGGCACGGCGTTGCCAAGCGGCTGGCTGACGAACGTGCTCATCACCAAAGGCACGCTGACCGTGAGCAATGGTTCGGTCAAGCTGCAGGGGACGCAGATCACGTCAACGCTGCCCCTCATCAGCGGCGGCCGATCGATGGAGTTCGCGGCGACGTTCAGTGGTGCACCGCAACAGCTTGCCGGACTCCTGCTCGCGCAGTTCAACACAAAGCCGAACGGAACGACGGTCGGCCTCTACGCGCGCACCATCAATGGCCTCGACATCCTGGAGACCCTCATTCCAGGCAACTGGTTCGGTGCGCCGCACCGATTCCGCATCGACTGGAACGCGACGAGCGTCGTGTACTGGATCGACGGCGCGAAGGTCGCGGCCCACGCGGCCACGTTCCCGGCATCTCTCAGGATGACCATGGTCGGCAGCGACCTGTTCAAATCAACCGGCGTGCTGACGATCGACTGGATGCGCTCGACGCCGTACGCCGCGGCCGGAAAGTACACGTCGAAAGTGTTCGACGCGGGCGCGCCGGTCAGCTGGCTGACGATGTCGTGGAACGCCGAGAAGCCGGCCGGAACCAACATCGTCGGCAGTTATCGGACAGGTAATACACCGACGCCTGACGCGACATGGACGGCCTTTGCCACCGTCCCCGTGTCGGGCGGAGCGTTGGCAGAATCTTCGCGTTACATCCAGTACGTACTGCAGGAGTCGACGACGAATACTGCGCAGACTCCGGCGGTCAAGGACGTGGTCATCGCGTTCAATCGATAGGACTTCGGCGGACGGTGGGAAGTCGGCGGGCAGGAGGGCTACGCGCCGGGAGGCAGGCCCGGCGCGTAGCGAGTAACCCGGTTGATGCAAAAAAGTCCGCCGCACCGAGAACTTCTGAAAAAACGTCGCCGGCGCGGCAGAGAAATTCGCCCATTTCGAACCGTTTTCCGATCGCACCCCTGGCGAACATCGTGCACTGACGGGCACCGGTCGCGAGCAACACACGCCGGCCGTCATTACTAACCCATTCAAACGGTCACTTGGAGGAAATATGCGAAACCTGCGCAACCGTGTCTCGGCTCTGGCTCTCGCGGTGGTCATGGCATCCGGTATGGTGACGGCGGTCAGCGCGTCTGACGGCGTCTTCACGCCGCCGACGAACGATCAGATCTGCGCCGCCCTCGACAAGGCAGAAGACGCGCTCGCTTACGTCACCAATGCGTATCTGAGAGCGCTGTTGCAGAAAGCGATCGACGCGGCGCAGACCAGGTACGGCTGCGTATGATTGTAAATAGGCCGGGTCTTTAGACCCGGCATCGCGCTTTCCTGGTGGTCTCGCCGACCGAGGTCGCCGAGCCGACTCACGATGGCGCCGTTCGCGGCGTCATCATCGGCGCGTGGCGAATGCCACGGCTTGCGATTGTCGCTCCGCCGGCCGCCGGGGATCGTTTCGTATCTATCGGAAGTAACGCCCTTCCTTTTTCCGCGCCTCTGATCAACGCATTAAATCGTTCGCCGGCGGCGCGCTCGCTCGCGCTGGGGCCTCCCTTGGGGGACAGATCTCGATTTTCGATTTGAAATGGAAATCGAGATCTGACCGCAATGCCCCGACCCCACTGCTCCCAACGCCCCAGCGCGCTTGAAGTCGCCGGGAACGCGAACTTAGGTCTGACAACTGCGGGTACTTTTCTCTGCGCCGCGACGCTTCGCGCCCGCCCGATCGTGTGAACTCCAGACCCGCCCGATCCGCCCTATCTCTACTGTGCAGCAGCCGTTATCTGCTTGGTAGCGGACAACCCCAGACAGTCTCCCCACAGCTGGACCGTTCGTTGCTGTTCAGCCATCCGTAACCCGTCGCCACAACCCACGAGACAGCTGCGCACACGGAGACGCGACACGTGTGTACGCGCGCAGCGTCCGTAAGTCGCTGAGTCATAAACCGATGGAGATGATGAACCGCTTGACCCGACGGGCCGCGATTCGCGTATTCGCCGCATTCAGTGTCGCCGCCCTCCTCGCAGGCGGCGGTTCGATACGCCCGACAGTGGAGGCGCAGGCGAACAGCAATCCAATCGTGACGGAGAACAGCCTTGCGGGCAGTCCTCAGAGCGAATGGGACATCCAGGGCGCCGGCGATCCCACGTTGCAGGGATTCGCGACGGACATCAGCGTCAACGCGGGGAGTGTCGTCTCGTTCAAGGTCAAGACAAGCGCACCCGGGTTCATCATCGACGTCTATCGGCTTGGCTATTACCAGGGCTTCGGCGCCCGCAAGGTCGCGACGGTCGCGCCGACGGCCGCTGAAGTCGCTGCAGCACAGGCCCAGCCCGCGTGTGCGACCGACGCCGCCTCAGGACTGGTCGACTGCGGTACGTGGGCGGTCACCGGGTCGTGGGATACCACGGGCGTCACCTCCGGCATCTTCGTCGCGAAGCTGTCGCGCAGCGACGACCTGAACGCCTCGAGCCATATCTATTTCATCGTGCGCGACGACTCGCGCACATCGGAGATTCTGTTCCAGACGTCGGATACGACGTGGCAGGCCTACAACCAGTACGGCGGCAACAGCCTTTACTGCGGCGCGCCGCTGGACAGCAGCGCAGGCCGGTACAACTGTCCGGCACGCGCGGGCAAGGTGAGCTACAACCGCCCGTTCGACACGCGCGCGCACGATCCCCAGAGCTTTCTGTTCAACGCTGAGTATCCGATGGTGCGGTGGCTCGAAGCCAACGGCTACGACGTCAAGTACTGGACCGGCGTGGACACCGATCGTTTCGGCGTGAACCCGGCTATCGGGTTGACGAGCTCGCACCGTCCGAAGGCGTTCTTCTCGGTCGGCCACGACGAGTATTGGTCGGCGGCGCAGCGCGCGCACGTCGAGAGCGCGCGCAACTCGGGCATCAACCTCGCGTTCTTCAGCGGCAACGAGATGTTCTGGAAGACGCGCTACGAGTCATCGATTGACGGATTCAACACCAGCTTCCGCACGCTCGTCAGCTACAAGGAAACGTTCGGGCAAGGCAACCGTGTCGATCCCAATCCATCCAACCCTTGGACCGGCACGTGGCGCGATCCCCGGTTCCCCGCGGTCGGCGGCGGGAATCCGGAGAACGCGCTGACCGGGCAGCTCTGGACCGTCAACTGCTGCAGCGATCGGATCCATGTTCCGGCCTCGATGGCCGGTCTGCGTTTCTGGCGCAACACGGGAGTGGCAGACCTGGCGCCCACGGATACGACGGGCTACCGCACGTCCGTGGAGAGCCTTGGTTACGAGTGGGACGAGGTGATCGACAACGGGGCGCTTCCCTCGGGTCTCGTGCGCATGTCAACGACCACGCTGGTGGTCCCCGAGCGGGTCGTCGACTTTGGCATCAATGTCGCCCAGGGCACGGCAACTCACAGCCTGACCATCTATCGGCACAACAGCGGCGCGCTCGTCTTCGGCGCCGGCACCGTGCAGTGGTCATGGGGTCTCGACTCCATTCACGATCGAACGCCGGATATACCGGCGGATCAGGCGATGCAGCAGGCCACGGTGAACCTGCTGGCGGACATGGGCGCGCAGCCGCGCACGTTGCAGACAGGCGCCAATCCCAACCGCCCGCTCGTCACGGCCTCGATGTCCGCCGACATTTTCGCGCCGACGTCCACGATCGTGTCACCGGCGGCTGGTTCGTCCGTGGAGAGCGGCACGCGCATATCGATCAGCGGCACGGCGGTCGAGAACGGCGGCGGCACGGTCGCCGGCGTTGAAGTGTCGGTCGACAACGGCGCGACGTGGCACACAGCCAATCTCCAGACCTCGGGCGTGTGGACGTACGAATGGTCAGCGGGCTCGCCCGGCACGGCAAACATCCGCTCGCGGGCGTTCGACGATAGCGGAAACGTCGAGGGTGCGGGCGCCGGAATCACTGTGTCGATTGTCGCTGGCGCGTGCCCGTGCACGAGCCTCTGGCGTTCTGCGAGCGTCCCGGCCGTTCCATCGGCCGCCGACAGCAATGCCGTCGAGCTCGGGACGAAGTTCTTCAGCGACATCGCTGGATTCATCACCGGTGTCCGGTTCTACAAGAGCACGGCGAACACCGGCACGCATATCGGCAATCTCTGGTCGATGGACGGCACACGACTGGCGAGCGTCACCTTCGGCAGCGAGACGGGCTCCGGATGGCAGCAGGCGAGCTTCTCGAATCCCGTGCAGATCACGGCCAACACCACCTACGTCGTCTCGTATCACACGAACGTGGGGTCGTACGCGGCTGATGGCGGGTACTTCGGGAACGCTCCGGTCGATTCACCGCCGCTGCACGCGCCGACGAGCGCGGCGGGAGGCGGCAATGGGTTGTTCGTGTACGGCGTATCGGCGTTCCCGATCAACACCTTCAACGCGACCAACTACTGGGTTGACGTCGTCTTCGCGCCAACGCTCGATGATTCCACGGCGCCGGTCATCTCGCGCGTCAAGGCGACCGTCGTCGACAGCTCGCGCGTCACGATCACCTGGACAACCGACGAGGAGGCTACGTCAAAGATCCAGTACGCCACGGATCCGGCGATCCTCTCGAGCACATCGACGCTGCCTCCAGGAACCCAGACGATCAATGTCGGCACATTCGTCGCGCAGCACAGCATCGCGGTCTCCGGCCTGACGCCGAACACGACCTACTACTACCGCGTCATCTCGGTCGATCGTTCGGGCAACGAGGCCAACATCGCGGCGCCGAGCGTCACCGTGCCCGGCCCGACGCTGCGCGACACATCAGCGCCCGATTTCAACGCGGGCGCCGGCAGCAGCACCTATACGTCAG
>Ga0066675_10001406_pt1 | contig 10295 bp, 6 predicted proteins | sample GraSoiAngelo_124_FD_62295 | JGI IMG/M metagenome (GOLD analysis project Ga0066675, IMG submission 62295) | Grasslands soil microbial communities from the Angelo Coastal Reserve, California, USA - 14_0927_05_20cm | ecosystem: Environmental > Terrestrial > Soil > Grasslands | place: USA... | reverse complement strand
GTTGCGGGATGGGTGGCAGTGGTCACCGCGACCGCAAGCGTTCGCGTGTTGCGCTCCATCCGCTCAGCGATCTCTAGACATTTGTCGAGCGGCGCTCCTTCTTCAGCAGCGGCTCCAGCCACTTTGTATACCGGTAGAAATCCCACCAGGCCGCGGCGATCGTCAGGATTCGAACCGCCGGCCATATCTTCATGGGTGACGATCTGCTTGACGTTGCGTTCTTCCCGCTGCGCCAGCGTCATGGTCATCTTTGCGGATAGCACATCACCGGAGTGGTTGAGCACAACAAACAGGACCCCGGCGCCGCGGTCGGCCAGACGAATTGCCTCGAGACAGCGAGGCGCGCCGGGAGCGGCAAAAATCTCGCCGGCGACACTGACGTCGAGCATGCCCTGGCCCACAAATCCGCTCAACCCGGGCTCGTGCCCGCTCCCGCCAAGCGTAATTACGCCGACTTTACCCGAGGCTTTTGGTTTTGCCCGGGCTACTAGATTGCTGCCCACCAGGCAAATTTTGTCTGGGTGCGAGAGCGCGAATCCCTCCAGCAATTCGGGGACGATGTCCTCAGGACGATTGATGAATTTTTTCATCGCCATCTTTGTTCCTTGTGGGCACTTCCTTCAACTGGCTTGTGCGGCGCTCGCGGGCAAACCGTCCCACAGCGCCAATCCATCGCTCGCAACTTCGACGGTTTCCATCTGCCCGAATTCGTACTCGGTAATGTGCAGGCGCTTTTGTCCAGGCGACGCGAACGCTACATTGGTGGGCAACTTGCCCCTCATCTCAATGCGTTCAACCACCCGCCCGTTCCCGCCCAGCACAGTTACGTCCTTCTGCCCGAAAACCGCCACGTAGAGCTTGCCGTCAGTAGAGAACGCCATCCCATCTGGCCCCTTCCAGCCCGGTGGCGCGTCGGGGCGGATCACGTTGCCGAACAGTGTGCGCGGCCCGGCGATTTCATCACCACGCCATGCGTATGAGTAAATGTTCCCGGTCAGTGTTTCGTTCACGTACAAAAGGCGATCCGGCCCAAAGGCAATGCCGTTGGTGAACTTGATGCCGCTATCCAGCTTTGTCACTTCCCCGCTCGACACGTCGATCCTGTAAACCCGTCCGTCGTATCTCACCTTCATGTAGTCGGCGCGAATCTGGTTGTTGGGCGCAAACTCGTCGATGAATACGCCCGAATCGGTCAAATAAAGCGCGCCATCGGGTCCGAAGCAGAGGTCGTTGGGAAAAAGAAACTTCTCGCCGTTGGAAGCGGTCGCCACAACCTCGGCTTTACCTTCCATGGTTAACCGCACCAACGAGGGCTGTTTCGATTCCGCTACCCAGATAACGCCGTCGGAGTCGATGGCAAGTCCGTTCGGTCGGCCCGTCTTCTTGATGACCCGTTTCGTCTCGCCGTCAGCGCTGATGTTGGTAACACAGCCACGTTCGGCCCCACCTTCGACAACCAACCAGCTTCCGTCCTGTAAAGCAACCGGGCCTTCCGGCGCGCTCAGACCTGTAGCGAATACCTGCGTCTTCATCGAACTGCTCCTGGCGCGGGGAGATTACGCCCCGCATCATCGAGCACCAAAACCCAGTCGCCGTCTGCCGGAGGCGTGAACTGCTTCTTGCCGGTCGTGGCAAATTTGCCGCCTGAGGTCGCTTGTCCCGTCCTCGGGTTGAACCACCAGGCCGCCGCCAGCGTGCCGGAAACCTTGCCCATCTCGATTGTGATCGTCCGAGTAGTGGGAAGATAGGCCATGACCGTTCCCCCGTCGGCACTTCGGGCTGCGGCAAGATAATCCATCCCGTTAAATTCTCCAAGCCCGTCTACAACAACTTCGTGCTTCTGATCCGGGACTAGGTCGTACCACGACCTTGAAGTGAACAGCAGATACAGCCGCTGCATGTCCTCCGCCCCAGCTGAATTCAAGGCCGCTTCCCATCCTGGGTCGAAGAGCCACATCGGACGATTACCCATGAACTGGCCAGTGGCGCCGGAAAGAATCGCCCAGTATGCCTGTCTTCGAATCTGTACCGCGGAAGCGTTGTGCTCGCCTTCGTAAGTCGACTCAATCAGGACAAAGGCCATAGCCGGCTGCCGATTGAAATCTGCGAGCAGTTTCTGATGCACGATCCCGTATGTGTAAGTCGTGTTGAGATCGAGCCAGCCTTCGCTTCGGTATTGGTCTACGGCGGAATTTTCGGGATGGCAGTGCGCGGTCATCAGGTGGCGGTCGTCCGTCTCCTTGATCCCCTGCGCGACGGCGTCGACATCTTCGCGTGCCTTGTCCGGATTACGGTCGCCTCCGATAATCCAGACGATGTTGTCGAACCCGCGATAACGATTCCCGACATATCGCCCCCAGTCGTGGGCCTTCTGCGGGCCATTGGCGAGAAGTTCCTCGATCCAGCCTTCCTCGGTACCGATATAGCCGAGATAAATCGGCGCCAGGAAAACTTGCAACCCTTTTTCCTGCGCTTTTCGGATCACCCAGTCGGCGTGCTCGAAATACTTTTCGTTGGGAGTGGAAAAATCCCCGGGAGTGGTGAAAGGCGGCTCGCCATAGCGGTTCACGGGCCCGCGGAACTTGTGTTCGATCAGATTAACGATGATGGAATTGAAGTGCAGGCGGCGGCGCGCCTCCAGGTACTTCTCGGCTTCTTCCTTGGTCAGGCCCGAAATCAGGGACCATCCGGCGTCGCCCTGAACCAGAAACGGCCCACCATTGTGGTCGATCAGATGACGATGGTCCGCTCCAACTTTTACCGGATACAGATTTTGCCCCTGCACGAGGCCGACGCACACGAAAAGTACCAGGAGGAGGTTGAGGAAGCGCCTGAGCATCACAGTCCAACCAATGGAAACAGAGCAACCTTTGCGGGTATATAAGTTTCCGATAGCTTTTTATCACGAAAGCATGGACAAAGATCCATGCATGATGAACGGAGAAGCGCCTTGGAGCAAGTCGTACCCACGGACTCCGCCCAGTCAGTTCTGACATAGATTTATAAATTCGTGATAGATAACTTCGAGATTCCCAACTAAAACTGTACGGCAGGTTCGGTTCATGGCAAGGAGGTATCGGGAAGATGGATTACGCAGCTCTGTCGCGCCAGCATGTGCTCCACGCTCTCAGGCGGCCAAGATCGCTGATTTTTCAGCGTGCCCAGGGATCTCGGATGTGGGACATCGACGGAAAAATGTATCTCGACACTATGTCCGGATCGGCTGGCCCCGGCATGGTTGGGCACGCGCATCCGGCGGTCGGCGAAGCCGTGGCCCGTCAGATGGCGCAGCTTCCTTCCGTGAACCTCCTGCATGACAGCACTACGCTGATTGAGTTTTGCGCCAAGATGGCATCGCTGGCTCCGAAGGGAATGAGCAAAACCTTCTTGTGCACCGGAGGAGGCGAAGCCATCGAAGCCGCGATTAAGTTTGCCATGCGAGTCACGGGGCGAGTCGAGGTGCTCTCGCTCTCCGGTGCATATCACGGACAGTCGTTGGCTACGATGGGCCTGGGCGGGATGCCCGCGCTTCGCAAGTGGATGCCGGGCGCGGTGCGTTGGCCAAACTTCCGCCAGATTCCGTCCGCCGACACGTATCGCCCGCTCCTGGGTGAAACTCCGGATAGCTGCGCCGCCGCAATCCACGCGCTCGAAGCCGACCTCGACAGCGCCAGTTCCTGCCAGGTAGCCGCTCTGGTGATGGAGATCGTGCAGGGTCCGAACGGCCACAGCGTCTTCGAAGCCGATTATTACGCAGGCGTGCAGCGGGTCTGCCGCGAGCGTCAGGTGCTACTCATTGTCGACGAGGTTCAGACGGGATTGTGCCGCTGCGGAACCACCTGGGCCTGCGACATCTTCGACGTCAGGCCCGACATTCTTGTCATCGGCAAAGCTCTCGGCGGCGGTTTCCCGATTGGGGCATTCCTCACGCGTCCGGAATTGATCCCTGAAGGCCTAGAGTCCGAACCCTGGCACATGCTCACCTTCATGAACCAGCCCCTAGCCGCAGCAGCGGCTCTTGCCGTCCTCGACATCATGGAAAAGGAACAATTGTCTGAACGGGCGAAGGCTCTCGGCGCGCAGTTTACGCAAAAATTCAAGACACTCGCTCGTCGCTATGACGTCATCGGTGACGTGCGCGGGCCGGGCCTCTTTATCGGAGTGGATTTCGTCGAAGACCGCAGCACCAAAGCTCCGGCGACCGCCGCCTGCCGCAAAGCCTGGGAATTCGCGCTCGATAAGGGACTGATCACGCAATTCGGCGGCTTCGGCACCAACGTCTACAAGTTCAAACCTCCATTGACCACCACGAAGGAGGATTTTGAGCGCATGCTGGAAATCTCCGAAGAGATGGTGGCATTCATTCAGGACGAAGTAGATCGAGAGAAAAACGCATCCCCGCTTGAAGTGCCTGCAGGTGTTGGAGAATAGCTTGGGCACAACTGTCGGAGAGCCTTTGCACGCGTCCGAGCACAGCCTGATTGGGCGGGCTGTTGCCCAGCTTGAGACGCCAGCGTTGTTAGTAGACCTCGAAGCCATGGAGCAGAATCTCCAAACCATGGCGGAGTTCTTCCGCAAACAATCTGCGAAACTGCGGCCACATTTTAAGAATCACCGTGTTATCGACCTGGCGCTGCGCCAGCTCGATAACGGCGCCATCGGCATCACCTGTGCGCGACTCTGGCAAGCCGAGAAGCTTGTCAGCGCCGGCATCAAAAATGTCCTCATCGCGAATGAACTCGCCGGCGAATCTCCACTGCGGCGCTTCGTGGAACTTTCAAACCATGCTCCCGTTCTGATCGCCGTTGATAATGAAGCGGTCGTAAACGACATGGCTCGCCTGGCGCGCAATCAACGAACCCAGGTAAGCGTCGTAGTTGATCTCGACCTTGGCCTGAAGCGATGCGGTGTCACCTCGGCGGAAGCGGCGGTTTTGCTGGCTCGAACGGTGGTTCAGCAGGGGCTGAAATTCGCGGGAATCATGGGCTACGAAGGCCATCTGCAGCCGCTGCCGCCCGGTCCCGAAAAAGAGGAGGGTGTGCGCGAAGCGATGCAGCGTCTCATTGTCACGAAACAGCAAATGGAAGCAACTGGAATTCCCGTGAATGTGGTCAGCTGCGGGGGAACGGGAGACTACCGCGTCGCGGGAAACTTCCCGGGAGTCACTGAGAATCAAGCCGGCTCTTATCTATTGATGGACACCTGGTATGCTCCATTTGCTCCGGATTTCCGTCCCTCGCTCAGCGTGCTGGCCAACATCATCAGCAAAACTGCGGGCGAGCGCATCGTCGTCGACGCAGGGGTCAAAGCCCTCAGCGGAGAACGTGGGCTTCCATCCGTCAAAAACATCCCCGGCCTCAAACTAAAGGCGCTGCACGCCGAGCATGCGCCGATCGAGATTGTGGACGCTCATGTGCCGGTCGCGGTGGGAGACAAGATCGAAATCTCTGTCCACTATCACGATGGAACCATCCAACTGCATCGCAGGATGTACGGAATTCGAGGTGGGCAGGTGGAGCGGATCTTCATGATCGAGCATGGAGACTAAAGTCAGATCGCGACCATCAATTCAGTGAGGCTTCCCTGCGCTCTCTTCACTTCCTTTGCACTGCAACCGGTATGCCAGAGGGGTTACACCGGTCAGCCGCCGAAATACCATGCCGAAATAACTCTGGTTGCAGAATCCCGCTTCCAGGCTGACCTCCGAGATCGGCTTGGGCGTTGACGCGAGCAGCGCCTGGGCTTTCACCACCCGATAACCGTTCAGGTAAGTGACGAAGGACTGGCCGGTGACTTCTTTGAACAGGTTCATAAAGCAGCAAGGGCTGACGGCGCAAAGGCGTGCCGCATCGGTGACGCGAATCGGCTCGTCATAGTGATGCTGCAGGTGCTCGAAGATGGGATGGAGGCGCTCTCTGGCCTCATTTTGCTTATCGAAGGAAGCGCGCGCTTCGCTGAACTCGGCGCAGTGGGTTACCAGTGCAAGCAGGATCATCTTCAGGTACGTTCGGATCGCCAGACGCGAGCGCTCGGTTTCGGCGGGAATCTCCCGTCGTATGCGCTGGATAAAATCCAGGATCTCCCGCGCCAATCCGGTCTTCGCTGGAATAACGTTCGGGACTACCGCCCCGTACACGCTGAAGGGCATGAGATATTGAAAATCATCTCCCACCGGAGCCCCCAGGTGGACCGTCTCCGGCAAGAACGAAAGCACAACGTTTCGCGCTTCCGCCTGCGAGGCGGTCAGGGGGAGGCAGCGGTGGCGCAAACGGTCTCCCACCACAATGATGTCGTCCTTGCCCACCTCACAACGCTGGTCTTCGACTTCGTACCCCAGCCTGCCGGATTCGAAAATGACAATTTCGAGGTGATCGGGACGATGAAGGGGAACGACGTGGCCGTGTCCACGATCCAGAACCAAGAAGCGCACATCCACCGGATAGCGGTCACCGAAAGGCCAGACATGCAGGCTGTCGCGACCGATCTGCCGATCGACAAAACCGTCGGCTTGCTCCCACGTCCCGTTGCCGGCTGCTCGCATAGACCACCCACGAAGGGAACAGGATTATATGCTCGGAGCAGTCACACCATCAAGCAAGAACCGCACCTCACAAAACGCGTTTTCCGCTCCTAGAACATCAATTTCAAGCCCAGTTGAATGATCCTGCTCGGATAGGCAGAGGTCACCTCTCCAAAGCCATTGCCCGCGCAGGAGCCGCCGTCCGGGTTTTGATCGGCACAGTACGTGTTCACCCCATTCCATTGCGGATGGTTGAACGTATTAAAGGTCTCCAGCCGGAATTGCAGGTTCACTTTTTCACTGTCGAACTTGAAATTCCGCATTACCGCGATGTCCCAGTTGTTGCGTCCTGGCCCGCGCAGCGGATTCCGCCTCAGGGAGCCAAACATGCCGGGTTGATTATTCGCGAGCAACTGTCCGGGAGTGACTTGTCCCACCACGTTGGGATCGAACCACGTCCGCGTCGGCAAGCCGAGGTTGGGATCAATCTGCGAGCCCTTCTTGACCTCAAGCTTGCCCAGAGGATCGCATACCACAGGGCCGCCGATACCGGTCGCTGCGCCGTTCAAAGGGCAAAAGAAGTCGATCGGCGGACCCATGGCGAAGTTGCTGATGCCGCCCACCTGCCAGCCGGAAAGCAGGTAACGCGCCGCTCGATAGGGAGAGTGCTGGAAGAACGGTAACTCGTACACCCAATTGATAGTCAACACCTGCGCCTGATTCAGGCTCGAGGTGCCGTACCAACGCCTAAGATTCGAGTCGTTGACCCCGTTGATGACGATGTTGTCGAGGGTGTGCGACCAGGTGTACGCAGCTTCAAACGTCAAGCCATGCGTCATCCGGTGGCGCAAGTCTGCCTGCAGAGAGTTGTAGTTGGAGTTCCCGGTCGGAGCCCGCATGACGACGCCGGTGTATCCGCGATAGGGCGCAAAGAACTCCGCCGGGACGAGGCTGATGAGCGCAGTTTGCACGTTGCAGTTGCCGGCGTTGTCGCATCCGGGCTGGTTCTGGCCGACAAATGCCGGAACATTCTGCGTGGTGGCCCCTACCGGAACCTGGTTGATGTCCAAATCCTGCTGCAGGTGCCGGCCCAAGGTTCCAACATAGCTCACGCTGAGAATCGTGCTCGCCGGAAGCTCCTGCTGAATTCCCAGGCTGTACTGTTCCACCTCCGGCCATTTCCGCACGGCCGGTATGTCGGAGAAACCCACTGGCCCGAGAGGACCAGGTCCGATGCTTTGATATCCGGACACGTTGAACGCGTTCAGGTTCGCCGTGGTCGGCGGATTCCCGTTGAATCCGGCGCCAGCATGCAGGGGATTGCTCGAGTCCCAATTCAGGGCGTAGCCGCCGCGGACCGCTGTCCTGCCTTTACCGAAAGGATCCCAGGAGAACCCGACGCGGGGAGAAATGGTCCCGCGAGAACTGGTCGAGCAGCCCCTGGGAACCGATCCCGTTCCGCATTGCAACAATCCATTGCCGTAAGTGAGAGGCGTCGCCCCGGTCCCGGGAATCAGGTTGCCATTGATGTCGAGCTGCGCCTGCTGGCCGGCATTGTATTGTGAAGGAACGAAGATGGAATCATTCGTCGGCTTCTTCGCGTCGAAGAAAGGCGTTAACCAGAAGTAACGAACGCCGAAGTTCAAGGTCAAGCGCTGGGTGAAGCGCCAATCGTCCTGAACGTACGGTTCAAAGTCCCATTGCCGCCAGCGTCCCTGTCCGGGTCCGCCGACGAGCTGACCATTCGCAACCCTGCCGTACTCCTGATACTGCGCGATGATGCCGGTAAACATGTCAGCCAGCCCGTTTCCGGTAGAAACCTGGCCGCCGCCGAACCCCAGAAATCCCTGTGTGTTCAACCCGATATTTGTGGTGGTGTTGATGTGATTGTCCAGCAGGAAGAAGCCGGTCTTGAGGGTGTGCTTTCCGTGCGACCAGATCAGGTTATCTTTAATCGCGGCTTGCGGATCGACGAAGTCGAACTCGAAGCCCGTTGATTCTGCCGTGAAGAAAGGCACACCCGCATTGAACTGAATGCCGGGCAATTTCAGCTGGCTCTGGTTCCCCGGGAAAATCGTCTGCATCGCGAAGCCCTGGGGCTTGTTGATGGAATTCGCCGGGGAATCGAATCCGGTAAAGTTGTGCACGGTGTTCACGTCGGCGGAGTAGCTGACGATTACCTCGTTCAGCAGGGTAGGCCGAATCGTCTGGGTAATATGCAGCACCGACGAAATGGCTGGACTCGTCCACTTCGATAGAACCGTCCCGTAACTCGCGGATGACCAGAGGGTGGGAATGAAATCCTGCTTGTAGGAGTCCTGCGTAAACCGGATGAACGCCCGCAGCTTGTCATTGAAGTTGTGGTCGACCTTGAACATGTCCTCGCGGAAGTCCGTGGGCAGGCTTGGCGCTTTCCGGTAAACCGTGGCGCCGGCGTTCGGCAGCGGAATCAGCGCATTGAGCAGGGCGGCTGCGGTGGGATCCACCGGAACTGTGTCGTTCGCATACGGCGCACTTGTGCTCGGGTTTATGGGGACGACACAGAGTCCGTTCGCCGAAACCGCAGGATTGAAGTTGGGGGATGCCTGATCGCATTCGCTGAAGTCGCCCTGCCGCTCCCGCAGCGAGGGAACCACCTGGTTGATCACCGTTCCTTCACGGTGCGATCTCCATTCCTCCGAAACAAAAAAGAAAGTCTTGTTCCGCTCGGTGTTGTAATGGCCGGGAATAACGACTGGACCACCCAGCGTGAATCCCCAGTCATTGCGCTTCAGCGGTTCTCGCGGCTGTCCCGCCTGGTTCAGAAACCAGTCATTCGCATCAAAGACGTCGTTGCGCACAAACTCGAATAAATCCCCATGGAACTTGTTGGTTCCCGATTTCGTGACCACCTCGATATTTGCTCCCCCCGACTTTCCATACTCCGCGCTGTAGTTCGAAGTGGAAATGCGAAACTCGTTGATGGAATCAATGCTCGGAAACGTCATCAGTGAGTTGCTGCCCGATCCCTGGTCCACGTTATTGGTGCTGTCCACTTCCCAATTATTGAAATTTCCCGGCACGCCGTTGAAGGAAATGGTCGCATTCGCCAGCACGCCTACACTGGTTGGATCAAACCCCGTGCCCGCGGGCGCGGCGCCGGGTACCAGCGTAGCTAGTGTCGCGAAATTCCTCGACTCCAGATTTAGTTCCGCCACTTGCGTGCTATTGACCACGTGAGAAATCGCGCCGGTCTCGGTCTCAACGTGCACCGGTTCTGCCGAGACTACGATTTTCTCCGACACCGATCCCACGCTCAACTGCAGCGGCACCCGCAAGGTTTGGCCAGGGTCGAGCACGATCCCGGTATTCACCAGTTTCTGAAATCCCTGTTTTTCGGCCGTAATCGTATAGGTTCCAACCGGCACGCGCATCACGGAAAACGAACCTCCCTCGTCGGACTGCACGGTCCTTGTGAAACCGCGATCGGCATTGGCGACCGTTATCTCGACGCCACCCAGCACGGCACCCGAGGGATCCGCAATCGTGCCGACAAGATTGGCGAGATCCTGGGCGTTCGCACGAAACGTGGTTGCAAACAGCAGGCTGATGATGAGGAAGATGAGTCTCTTCATTGGAGTGAGTTCTCCTGCAAAAATGTAGAGAATCGTAGAACGGGAGGCCCGGCGAGTATATCGGGATTCTTTTTTTCTTTATCGCAAAAAACTGGCGTAAACCTGCTGCAAAATATCTTTCGCAAGACCTACGGGAAGGCTGCCATCGCTGCTACTCTAAC
>Ga0066675_10001405_pt1 | contig 10296 bp, 9 predicted proteins | sample GraSoiAngelo_124_FD_62295 | JGI IMG/M metagenome (GOLD analysis project Ga0066675, IMG submission 62295) | Grasslands soil microbial communities from the Angelo Coastal Reserve, California, USA - 14_0927_05_20cm | ecosystem: Environmental > Terrestrial > Soil > Grasslands | place: USA... | reverse complement strand
CGCGTGGATACAGTCCTCAGCCCGCTCGCTCACTGAGGGCCTGATGGGTGGTGCTCCAGTTCAAAATCTCTTCCTTAACGCGCTCGACCTCCTGGTTCGTCAGCTCAGGATACATGGGAAGCGAGAGAACGCAGGCAGCCGATTTTTCAGTGATGGGCAGCGGATGGACCCGAGCCGGGCGCCCCCAGGAGAACCCCTCCTGCTGGTGAATCGCAATTGGATAGTGGGTGAGTGCCGTGATTCCCTTCGAGGCAAGATGCGTCTGCAACTCATCCCGCAAATCACACTCAATCGCATAAAGATGGTAAACGTGCTCGTAACCCGGTGGAGTGAACGGCAAAGTCAAAGGTGCTCCGGCGAGACCTCGGTCGTATATTTGTGCCAGTTCGCGGCGTCTCCGGCTCCACTCGTCAACCCGTTTTAGCTTGACCCGCAGGACAGCCGCGTGGATATCATCCAGACGACTGTTATAGCCGATGCTGTGATAGGAGCGCTTCAGCGAGCCGTGGTTGCGCAGCTTGCGAATTTCCGTAGCAAGCTGCTGATTGTCGGTCACAACCGCGCCACCGTCACCAAAGCATCCCAGATTCTTTTGGATGATGAAGCTTAGACAAACCGCATCACTCAGCTCACCGATGGCGAAACTATCGCCCCGCGCCCCAATGGCCTGAGCGCAATCCTCTACGACAAACAGGCCGTGCCTTTTGGCTGTCTTGGCGATCTCGGGCATGCTCGCGGGGAGCCCATACAAATGGACCGGCACAATAGCACGAGTTTTTGACGTGATGGCCTCTTCAATCTTGGTCACATTGATGTTGCGCGTTCTCGGGTCGCAGTCCACGAATACAGGAGTCGCGCCGGCCAGCCAGATCGCTTCCGCAGTTGCAAAGAAAGTGTTCGAAGTTGTGATAACCTCGTCGCCCGCGCCGAGACCCAGGCCGAGGAACGCGAGAAGGAGGGCATCGGTGCCGGAGTTCACCCCGACGGCCTCGCGTTTGCCCATGTAATGGGCAAGTTCTTCTTCAAACTTCACGAGTTGCGGCCCGAGGACATAACTTCCACTTTCCAACACTTCGAGAATGGCTTGATCGATCTCGGCCTTCAGGTGGTGGTACTGCTTCACATGGCCGTAGAATCCGATTTTTGTTTGCGACACGTTGGAATGCCTCCTTCCCTTCTTCATGCAATGAGGCCCGTTGGAATCGTTTGATCCCCGACAGTAAAGGTAACCTTGTTTAGCCCTCTGTTCTAGATACAAAAATCTGATGGGGAAAATGCAAAAAACTGTTAGCTGCTAAGGCTGTTGACGCCCCGCAGATCCTGAATCGACACCGGTCTCAGGGCAGTATCGAGTGGCTGAACTGCACCACAAGCTTAGACTCGTGAAGCCGAGCTTCCATTCTCGCTCGCAAAGATCATGAGCGCATGACGCTCTATCGGAACCCAGGCGATTAGTTCCGAGTGGGCCACCGTTCAGGCGCAAGACGTTTGGAACAAACGAGGATTACCAATTCCCGTTCGGTCGTTTAGCGTAACGAACGAACACAGCCCGACATTAAGACCGACCGCCTTATCGTTCGCTGACATGTCAAGTGAAATTCGGCACGGACCTGACATCGAAAAGCGGTATTGTAAAGACGTTCTCTGGTTGCCATCGTATTTCGCTGCTATTTATGGCGGTGCCCCCATCAGCATATTGAAGGAGTACATCGAGCAGCACAACCCCGCTCTAGCATTTTAAGGAGATCACCGGATGCCTTGTATTCCCGCCCTGAAAGGCGAGGTTTTACGGCACAACGGATAAATATGGCACGAAGCCGTGCGACTTGGTGCGCAACCGGTAGACTGAGGTCGTCGCGGTGATGTAAAGAGTGGCGTACCCCGGATCTCCCCAAGCCAAATTCGCAGGTTGCTCCGGCAGGACAATAGTGCCCAAGTAGCGTCCCACAGGGTTCCAAACCCAGATTCCCTTCGGGCCGGTGACGTAGATATTCCCGGCCTGGTCAATTTTCATTCCATCCGGCACGCCGTCGCCTTTTCCGCCCGGCTCCTGCGCGAAAATTCGCCCGTTGGCTAAGGTGTGTTCGGAGGTGAAATCAAAGACCCGAATGTTCCTACCCTCGCTGTCATCCACGTAGAAACGCTTGCCATCCGGAGAAAATGCCAGGCCGTTCGGTTGCGACAATTCCTTCGTCAGCAAAGTCACCTTTCCTGAAACATCGAGGCGATAGACGCCCTGGAACGGCAACTCCTGTTTTTGTCCATTTGGAAGGTCGAGTGTCGGATCGGTGAAATAAAGCGCGCCGTCGGGACCCATCACGACGTCATTAGGACTGTTGAATCGTTTATCCTCAAAACGGTCTGCGAGAACTTCATATTCACCTTGACGGTCAATCCGAATGATGGCGCGCAGAACGCTGGCGCAATCGATGAGTCGTTGTTGGCGATCGTAGGTGTTGCCGTCGGGATCGCCGAGAGAAACGAGCTCCTCTTTCGTTCCATCCATGTATACGTGAAGAATCTTGTTACTGACTTCGTCGCTGACAATCACGAAGCCGGCAGGATCCCACACCGGGCCTTCGGTAAAACCAAAGCCGGACGCCACGGTGGATAATTTGGATTCCCGGTCAACGAGTGTCCAAAAATCGTCAGAATTCGCTTGCAGCTGAAATTCACGCCTAGGTTTCTGCGGTCCGGTACAAACCCCGCCTAACGAAAGAACGGAAAACAACAGGACCACTGAAAATCTCCACCTCATTAGCGCGCAATCCCCCGGCTCAATTGCTATTCCTCGTCCCGGTCTTCACGATTGCTCTGCGCCTTTCGGACACTGGCTGACCGCGATGTCCAGAGCAAATAACTCACCAAGTCGTCGAGTTCCCCAGACGACAGGATAGTGCCGTAGTCTGAAGGCATTGCGGACCGTCCGGTATAAGTCAGGTCCTTGATATCCGACTTGCTTAGGAGATGAAACACGCCATCAGGAGTCTGTAGTTGCAGTGAAAAATTGTCTTCGTTGCGTGCTATGCCGGAAAGCGTGGTCGAATCGGCAAGAATGACAGTAACCAAGCCGCGTCGGGGATCGAGATCTTTGTTGGGATTGACGATCACGGAACGAATGTCATCGGCACCCATTCTCGTTGCGTAGGAAGTGAGGTCCAGACCAAAGAACCCACCCTGGCCGCTGATCATATGACACTCCGCGCATTTCGCTTTGCCAAAGAACAGCGCCTTTCCGCGTGGGGGATCACCCGGGAGAGGGGGCATTTTGCTGCCGCCTTGCAGCGAACGCAGATAGTCAACGAGCGCCGACAGTTTGGCGGGTGCGTAAGACGCGAACGATGGCATGCCGGCCGAGGTTTTTCCATCGGTCAGGATCTTGCGGAGTTCCGCATCTGTCTTGCGCACGACTTCGGAGCGGGACACGAGGTCCGGTCCGCGCTCGCCACCGCGTGCGTCGAGCCCATGGCACGACGCACATGCGGTGTCAAAAGCCGCCTTGGCCTCCATGAGGCTCACGGCGTTCGTTTTGGACGCGGTCCTACCTGGCCTGTTCTGCGCGCTAAGAGGAACGGCAGCGATCGCAAGAAAGCAAGACACTGCCGTCAACCGAATCAAGACTTCCGCTGAGACAGACCGCTTCCTTCGTTCCTTAGGCATGGCCGATCTTAAGCAATTCGGTTTACGGGATCAACTCTTCCGCAAGCAACGCAAAAGACTTCTCCGAATGCTTCCAAAGATGCTAAAGTGCGCGCGTCTTAAGTGCAAGGAGGGTCTGTGCTAACTCTTCGATTTTTTCGTCGTGACGTCGCTTTGTTCTTGAGTCTGCCGGTCACTCTGAGCCTATTGGTTCTAGCACATGCCGCGAAAACTTCGGCAAGACAAGAATTGCCCGCAGCACAAGCGAAAGATGAGGCATCTCTGCTCGATGGTTTTCGCCATGTGGAGGTCGCCTCCGTGTCCGATGCCCTCGAACAGATTGCCAATAAAAAGATGTATATGACCCATCGCATGCGCCCGATCTTTCAAACACGGTTCGCAGGTTATGCACTCACCGTTTCGCTGAAAAAGGATGCCAATCACGATCCTGACGCCCTCAAAGGCATGCTGCAGGCCATCGACACGGGCACGCCCAATTCCGTTTACGTCATGGTGGTGGAAGATGGAAACGACATCGCCGGCATGGGCGGATTGATGGGCACGGCTATGGCGGCCAGAAACTTTTCGGGCGCAGTGATCGACGGTGGAGTGCGAGACACCGCCTATCTCCAAAAGATTGGCTTCCCGGTATACGCACTCGGCGTTGTCCCTTCGACGTCCGTCAGCCACTACCGATTTGCCGGCTCGAATATCCCCGTGACTTGCGACGGCGTACCGGTAAACCCGGGAGATATCATCACCGCCGATCCCGATGGCGTAGTGGTTGTACCCAAGGGCATCGCTCCTCAGATTCTAAAACTAGCGCAGGAAATGGACTTCAAGGAGCACTCGATGTATGCCTACATAGAGAAGCTTAAATCGATTCTGGAAGCCGTGGCCAAATTCGGCCGGTTGTGAAATATTCTGGCCTCCCGCCGCCGACTTGTAGTATATGAGTTTCATTCTTTGGAGCCGCCTTCATTGTGACGAAGTTCCGATTGTCGCTGAGGAGACAAAACTCTAGCGATGGCCCGATGGCGACCATTTTTCTTTTACTTGCGCTGCTTTTGAAAGCGATGCCGTTGTCCTCCCAGGACGACCGGATGACTTCCCTGACCACTACCATTGACGTGCTCCCCGCCCAATTATTGTCAAGGCCGAGTGCTACAAACTGGCTGTCGTACAACGGGGATTACACTGGCCGCCGCTACAGCGCTCTACGCGAAGTCCATGCTGGTAACGTCGCGCAGCTCCGCGCCCAGTGGGTCTTTCACGCATCGAGCTCCAGCAACCTCGAAGTTACTCCTGTTGTCGTAGACGGAATCATGTTCGTCACCGCAGCCAACGACGCATTCGCCCTCGACGCCCAAACGGGACGGACTCTCTGGCATTACTCGCGTCCGGTCACCGAAGGACTCATCGACGACGCCTCGCAACATCACAATCGCGGCGTCGGCATCTGGCGCTCACGCATCTATATGGAAACGGACAATGCGCATCTGCTTTGTTTGGACGCCCGCTCCGGACATCTTCTCTGGGATGTCGCTTACACCGATGGCAACCCAAATTACGGCGCAACTAGCGCGCCACTGGTCGTGCAAAATAAAGTGATCGTAGGAACTTCTGGAGGCGACGACGGCGTACGCGGCTTTGTCGCCGCTTATGACGCGGAGACCGGCAGGGAGGCGTGGCGTTTTTGGACCATTCCGGCCCCCGGCGAATTCGGTTCCGCGAGCTGGCCGGGCGAAAGCTACAAACTGGGCGGCGGCACCACCTGGATGCCAGGCACGTTTGATCCTGAACTCAACACCATTTTCTGGGGCACGAGCAATCCTGCGCCCGATTTTGACGGTGCCCCGCGCCCTGGCGATGACCTCTACACCGATTGTCTGCTCGCACTCGATCCGGACACAGGCAAACTCAAATGGTATTTTCAGTTCACCCCGCACGACCTTTTTGACTATGACGCAACCCAGACGCCAGTCCTTGTCGACGCAACGTTCCGCGGACGGCCGCGGAAACTCATCATCGAAGCAAACCGAAACGGTTTTCTGTACTTGCTCGATCGCACCAACGGCCAATTTCTCTCCGCAATGCGCTTCGCCGAGAAACTGAATTGGGCTACCGGAATTGACGAGAAAGGCCGCCCCATCCGCACGGAAATCAAGCCTAGCGCGGAAGGCACGCGCGTTTGCCCCGGCATGGTCGGGGCCACCAATTGGCACGCGCCTTCTTACAATCCCGAGACTTCACTCTTTTATTTCATGGCCCTCGAGTCTTGCAGCGTTTTGGTTTTGAAACCCCAAGCATTCAAGCCCCGCGAAACGTACTATTCCACCGGTGCCCGTCACAGCGAAGGTGACTACAACCAGAAAATCTTATTGGCCTATTCTGTCGACGGCGACAAGCCCGCCTGGCGCTACGTCCAGACAGGCCGGGGCCATTCTGCAGGCGGAACGATGACCACGGCCGGTGGACTTGTCTTTTTCGGTGACGATGCGGAATCCTTTGAGGCCGTTGACGCGCAGACGGGTAAGCCACTTTGGCACTTCCACACCGGCCAGAACATCGCCGCATCCCCGATGAGCTACGCCATCAACTCGAAACAATATGTGGCGATCGCCGCGGGGAGCGACATTTTCAGTTTTGCCCTGCCGTGACGGAAGCAGGCATGGCTTCGCAGCACAACGATGTTGAGGGTAAGGGCAGTTGGAAAGAACGGAACGAAGAACCAATCAAGATGGAGGAACAATGCTTTCATTTCTGACTTCGCGGCGTGGTTTCGCAACAAGGCTGGCCGCACTCATTCCGGGGTTTGCCGTTTCCGGGGCTCGGGTCAGCGCAGCGGCCTCTCCGCAAGCTGCAACAGGCGTGAAGAAACTCAATTACGAAGGCAAGCCGGCCGGAACCGGGTTCATCACCCCGCTCGTCATACACAACGACACCATCTACATCGCTGGCCAAGGAGCCCATTCGCATGATCCCGAAGGGCAGTTCCCCATGGACATCGAGACCCACACCAAAAAGGTGATGGACAACGTCAAGACTCTGGTCGAGACCGGCGGCGGCACCATGGACAGCATTCTTCAGCTCACCGTTTATCTGACCAAGATCGACGACTACGATGGCATGAACAAAATCTTCAAAACTTATTTCCCGAATGGCGGCCCCGCGCGAACCACGGTAGCCGTTGCCGCACTTCCCGGGAATTCGCTGGTGGAAATCAATTGTATTGCCGCCGTCACGCGGAAGGGATGAGAGGCGTTCTCCATGACCATCAAGAATTTTTTGAACCGGCGAAACTTCCTCGGAAGCGCTGGCGTGCTTGGGGGCATGATGCTTAGCGCGCGCAGAGTATTAGGCTTGACAGCCCTCCTTCCGGCACCAGCGCAACAAAGACTCACTGGCTTTGGCGCCACAGGAAACGTTTACGAAGAGCTGGGAGTCACCACCGTGATCAACGGCCAAGGAACCATGACTTACTTGGGCGGCTCACTCCCCCGTCCGGAAGTCGCAGCCGTTATGGCCCTTGCGGCGGAACATTTTGTTTCCATCGTGGAATTGGAACAGGCCGCGGGAAAGCGCGTCGTGGAACTGCTGAAGCTTCCCGCCGACTACGATGCGATTGTCACCTGCGGCGCAGCGGCAGGCATGCAGTCCGGCCTCGCAGGAATTCTCACCGGCAACAATCCCAAATTCATCGAGCAACTGCCGGATCTCGCCGGCATGAAAAGTGAAGTCATCATTCAAAAGTCGCACCGAAACGGGTTCGATCATCAGTTACGCGCTACCGGCGTCAAACTGGTCGAAGTGGAATCGCGCGAGGACGTGAAGCGGGCCATCAATTCACAAACGGCCATGATGCACTTTTCGAATTTTGCCAACGCGGCCGGCCAAATCAAAGTCGACGAATGGGTAAAGCTCGCGCATGAAAACCAGATTCCCGCCTTCAACGACGCGGCGGCGGACACCCCGCCCGTTTCGCATCTCTGGGACTACGCCAACATGGGCTACGACCTTATCGCGTTCAGCGGCGGCAAAGCCATCCGCGGACCGCAATGCGCCGGGCTGCTCATTGGCAAAAAAGAATTGATCGCCAACGCACTGCTCAACAACAGCCCGCATGAAGATACGCTTGGCCGCGGCATGAAAGTTGGCAAGGAGGAAATCATCGGCATGGTCAAAGCCCTGGAATGCTACTTGAACGAAGACCACGCCGCGCTGGACAAGGAATGGTGGCGCCGCCTGGACGCAGTTTCCGCAGAGGTTGCGCGAGTTCCCGGAGTGGCAACCTCCTTCAACGTTCCCGACGTTGCCAATCATGTCCCGCACATGCGCATTTTTTGGGATCCGCGCAAGATTTCTCTGTCTCCCCACGACGCCGCCAGCGCGCTGCGAAATGGCAAGCCCTCCATCGTGCTCGGTTCATCGGAAGGCGGCCTGGGCATGAACTCGTTCATGCTGAAACCCGGCGAAGAAAAAATCATCGCCGCACAACTTGTCCAGCTCTTCAAATCCCATACCGCGTGACGGCGGGATGCGTCATTTGAGGGCCGGCGAGTTGGGCATGCTGGAAGGCGACTCGAGTATCTGTCAATGACTTCACAGCCGACAAGCCACGTACGCTGGTTTCTCGTCTTCTTGCTTTTTGTCCTGAGTGCCGTCGCGTTTCTCGACCGGGTGAATCTTTCCATCGCGGGCGCAAAGATCTCCGAGGAGTTCGGCATCAGCAACATCCGCCTCGGCCTTGTCTTCAGCGCATTTCTTTTCGGGTATGCGCTCTTCCAAACTCCCGCAGGATGGCTCGCCGATCGCTTTGGTCCCAGGCGAATGCTTACTCTTGGAGTCCTGTGGTGGGGCGTCTTTAGCGCCTTGACGGCAGCCATCTCTCCCAACATTGGCCATACCGTGGTGGTCCTCGTGGTGATTCGCTTTCTCCTTGGTGCCGGCGAGGCCATCGTATATCCCGCTTCCAACCAGTTTGTCGCGCGTTGGATCCCTAGTCACGAACGCGGCGTGGCTAACGGGATCATTTTCGCCGGTGTCGGCATCGGCGCGGGGATCACTCCTCCGCTCATCTCCTTCGTTATGCTGCGCTACGGGTGGCGCTCGTCCTTCTTGATCAGTGCGCTAATCGGGCTTGCCGTCGGCGCCGTATGGTTTCTGGTCGCACGCGATACGCCTGATGAGCATCCTTCTTTGTCGTCGAATGAGCTCACACTCATTCAGCAGGGGATTCCGAAATCGGCAGCTTCGAACGAAGGAAACCTGCTCTCATGGTCCAGCATCCTGTCGAGCCGCAATGTCTGGATTCTCTCGCTTGCGTATTTTTGCTTCGGCTACGTCGCCTGGGTTTTCTTTAGCTGGTTCTATCTCTATCTCGCCAGAGTGCGGGGCCTGGACTTGAAGACTAGCGCCCTCTACGCAACGCTGCCTTTTCTAGCTATGGCGGTCTGCAGCCCATTGGCGGAGCCATCAGCGACACCGTGACTAAACATCTGGGCTCGCGACTGGGTCGCTGCAGCATCGCCGTCCTCGGTTTCATCCTTACCGCGACCTTCCTTGTTTTTGGGTCCGCTGCCCACGATGCACGAGTCGCGAGCTTTGTTCTGGCCGGTGGCGCAGGCTCTCTCTATCTTTCACAAAGCTCGTTCTGGGCGGTTTCCGCAGATCTCGGCGGAAAATCCTCCGGCTCGCTCTCCGGCTTCATGAACATGGCAAATCAAATCGGCGGCATGATTACCGTGTCCTTGACTCCTTTCCTGGCGGACAGATTTGGGTGGAACACGGGATTTTACGTCGCGGCTGCCATTGCCGGGCTCGGCGCGATCGCTTGGCTTTTGGTCAACCCAGGACTTACCCTGGCCCCTTCGTCGAGAAATTCATTGATCTAACCGGGTTCATCTGAACAAAGAATACCTCCCTGAGCCTCCCTTCCGATCGACGAAGGCTGCTCGCCTCTTGTCAGCTTGGGCGAAGTGGCACCGACTTCGCTCCGCCGGAGTTGTCCACGCGGAAAGAAAGTAAAGTTAGTTCGGCCCACTTGACTTCCACTACACTTCGTCATAAGCTCCGCGCCAACTGGGGGTCCCGATGAGCAAGCACCATTTCCGTATTTTCTTTCCCATTTTAATCGTTTTAATAATGCTAACCAGCGGTGCCCTGGTGCGCGCAGACGTGACCGGATCGATTCTCGGTGTGGTACATGACCGTTCGCAGGCCGTGGTGGCAGGCGCGCGCATTGTAGCCACAAATGTTCAAACTAATTTCAGCCAGCAAACAACTTCAGCTGCAGACGGTTCCTACCGCATCCTGGCTCTGCCGGCCGGAACTTACAAGATGACGGTGACAGCAGCCGGATTCAAACAGTACAACACGACGGATATCGACCTGAAAGTGAACGACCAATTGCGCATCGACGTCGCGCTGGAGGTTGGGGGTGTCAATGAAGTGGTCGAAATCTCTGCCAATGCCGTGCAGGTCCAGACCGAAAACACGCAGTTGGGCGACGTGATCGAATCGAAGAAGATGCTCTCTCTGCCACTCAATGGCCGCAGCTATCTCGATCTGCTCGGGCTACAGGCGGGGGTAGTGCCGGTCACGTCGGGGTCCATGCAGCAGGACCGCCCGGTTTCCGGGTACATAGATTCTCCGGGA
>Ga0066675_10001404_pt1 | contig 10300 bp, 10 predicted proteins | sample GraSoiAngelo_124_FD_62295 | JGI IMG/M metagenome (GOLD analysis project Ga0066675, IMG submission 62295) | Grasslands soil microbial communities from the Angelo Coastal Reserve, California, USA - 14_0927_05_20cm | ecosystem: Environmental > Terrestrial > Soil > Grasslands | place: USA... | reverse complement strand
GCAATGCCGCACTCCATGCCGTTGCGAACTTCGGCGGCGTCTTCCTTGAAGCGCCGCAACGACCCAACTTTCCCCTTGAAGACCACGACATTGTCCCGCAGCAGACGGACTTCAGAGTCGCGCTTGATCAAGCCGTCGCCCACGCGGCACCCGGCAACAGTTCCGACCTTCGGAATGCGGAAAGTTTCGAGCACTTCCGCGCGGCCCTGGTAGTTTTCCTTGAACGTCGGCTCGAGCAGGCCGCTCATCGCTCGCTTGATCTCGTCCTGCAGCTCATAAATGATCGAGTGCAGACGGATGTCCACTTTCTCCTGCTCCGCCAGTTCCTGAGCCTTGCGCTCAGGGCGCACACTGAAGCCGATGATGATGGCGTTCGAAGCGGAAGCGAGCAGTACGTCAGTTTCGGTGATCGCTCCAACGCCGGAGTGCAGAACCTTCAAGCGGACTTTATCATTCGACAGCTTCGATAGCAGATCGGTCAGCACTTCCACCGATCCTCCGACGTCAGCTTTCAAAATGATGTTGAGCTCCTTGATGCCCGCCGTCTTCATCTGCTCGGCAAGGCCTTCGAGCGACACGCGTGAACTCTTGGCCAAAGCGGCTTCCCGCGCCTTCTGCTCGCGATATTCCGAAATGCCGCGCGCTTTGTCGCGATCTGCCACTGCTACGAACTGATCGCCGGCCTGCGGCAATCCCTCAATACCTAGGATTTCGACCGGCGTCGAAGGCGGCGCTTCCTCGAGTTGGCCCCCACGATCATCGAACATTGCTCGAATCTTGCCGTAAACATTGCCGACGACAAAATTGTCGCTCGTGTGCAGTGTTCCGTTCTGAACCAGCAGGGTAGCAACCGGTCCGCGGCCGCGGTCCAGTTTGGCTTCGAGTACTACGCCCGTTGCTGGACGATCCGGCACGGCCTTGAGTTCTTGCAGATCCGCAACCAGGCAAACCATTTCAAGCAGCAAGTTCAAATTGGTCTTCTGTTTGGCTGAGACATCCACAAAAACCGTTGTCCCGCCCCAATCTTCCGGCATTAGTCCGCGATCCGCGAGCTGTTTCTTTACGCGATCGGGGAGAGCGTCCGGCTTATCGATCTTGTTTACGGCAACGATGATCGGCACCTCAGCGGCATGTGCGTGGTCGATCGCTTCCAGTGTCTGTGGCATCACCCCATCATCTGCAGCAACGACCAGTACCACGATGTCGGTTGCCTTTGCGCCACGAGCCCGCATGCGGGTAAACGCCTCGTGACCCGGAGTGTCGAGGAACACGATTTGCCGTCCGTAAGCGGGAGACTCTTTATCCTGGATAGTGACCTTGTACGCTCCGATGTGCTGCGTGATGCCGCCAGCCTCACCCTCGGCTACGCTCGTCGAGCGAATGGAATCGAGCAGCGTTGTCTTGCCATGATCAACGTGGCCCATGATCGTGACCACCGGCGGACGCGGTACACCTTCAACACCACCTTCTTCTCCTGCGGTCGAGTCGGCAATTTCCTTCTGTGCCTGTTCTTCAAAGCTGATGACGTTCGTATCGGCTCCGAAAAAACGGCCCATTTCGGTGGCCAGCTCCGCGTCGAGCGTCTGATTGATGGTGGCGAATACGCCACGCGACAGAAGGCGGGTGATCAAATCCTTGGCGCGAATGCCCAACTTTTCCGCCAGATCCTTGACGCTGACGCCTTCAGTGATGGTGATGTTGCGCGTGATCGGAAGCGGTTCATTCGAGACCACGAGCCGCGGAGGCGGAACAAAGCCCTTCATCGGGCCTTCCTTCACGCCGCGCGGTACATAGCGCTGGCCAGGCCTTCGCGAAGGGCCACCCGGCCGGCTGCCCGGGCGGGTGGATCCAGATGGCGGAGCAAGCCCCGGACCTACTCCCAATGGGCGCGAGCCAGCGGGACCTTGACGGGTGGGATGCATGGGGCGCCGCTCTCCCGCGCGCAAGGGCCGTGGGGGCGGCGCAACTGGGCGCTGCCGCTGAAATATCGGTTGCCCCGGCACCGGGCGTCCAGGAGCGGGACGCGCTGGCGCACCTGCTGAAGCGACTGGTGGCGACGGCCTCACAGGTGCTTTGTACACCGGCCGCGGCCCCGTTTGAGGAACGATCATGCGCGGCGGGGGCACAGCAGGCCGAACGGACGGAGCCTGCGTCTGCACAGGCCGCGCTGACGCTGAAGAAAGCACGGGAGAAGTCGGAGGTTGCGTTCGGGCCGACGGAGGCGCTGGTCGAGGCGGCGGTGAGGTAGTCGCAGCGGCCGGAGCTTGCGATGATGTCGGTGCCGTAATTGCCGAAGGTGTCAACGGTGTAGCTGCCGCAACTCTCGGCGGTGCAGGTGGCACCACGCTGCCGGGCACTGCGGCCGGTGCTTTCGGCGCCGGCGGTGCCGCAGAAGAAGCCGCCGCTGGTCTAGCTGGCGGAATTGGAGGTCCGGGGTGAGCTGGAGGTGCTGTTGTCGGCTGTTGCCGGCTGATGATTGCTTTTAGAACGTCGCCTGGTTTCGATATATGAGAAAGGTCGATCTTGGTCTTGATTTCGTCTGGACTGGGACGGGCACTGCGGGTCGGTTTGCTTGCGCTGGATGCTTCGGCGCTACCTTTGAAATGGGCGCGCACCTTCTCTGCTTCGTGTTCTTCCAAAGAACTCGAATGGGTCTTTTTCTCAGTGACTCCGATCTCCGGAAGCAGATCAAGAATTGCCTTGCTCTTCACTTCCAGTTCTCTGGCCAGGTCGTTGATTCGAACCTTACTCATCCGTCCTTTATTCCTCCGCACTGTCCCGCTAAGTCTTCATATCAACCTCACGGCATCAGTTTCCGTCTCGTATTCTCATAACCCACAAAATTAGCTAACTCTGCTCATCGGAGCTCCCAGGCGTCTCCGATTCAGTTCCAGCCTCCGGCTCTTCTATCGCGGGTTCAGGAGCTTCAGCTTCTTCCGCCCCACCTTCGACTGCACTCTCCGCTTGCTCTTCCGTTGCGGCATTTTCCTCAGCTGGCGCTTCCGGAACTTCTTCCGTTTGCAATTCCCCTTCAGCGGGAGCCGCTGCAGCTTCACCCGACTCCAGCCCCGAGAAGTAATTATTAACCGCTATGCTGATTTTTTCTACCGTCTTAGGACCAATTCCCTCGATCGCCTCCAGTTGCTCGGGAGTCATATCCGCCAGCGCCTCCACTGTAGTTACGCCGGCCGCCGTCAGCTTCTCGATCAAGCCCTCCCCAAGCCCCAGCACATTCTCCAATGGAGTAGCAGTCGAACCGACCAGCGCCGACATCTGCTGCTCCACTTCCTGACGTTTCTCTTCCTCGCTCTTGATGTCAATTTTCCAGCCCAGCAACTTCGCCGCCAGCCGGACGTTCTGCCCTTTCTTGCCAATTGCAAGCGACAGCTGGCTGTCGTCCACCACTACTTCCAAATGCTTGTCGCTGGCATCGAGTACCGTCACCCGGCTCACTTTCGCTGGTTGTAGCGCTTTCTCCGCGAAGGTTACCGGGTCTTCGTGATATTCAATGATGTCGATCTTCTCGCCGCGCAGTTCGCGGATGATGGACTGCACGCGCATGCCTTTCATTCCCACACATGCGCCTACAGCATCTACGTCCTTATCTTTGGACATGACTGCGATCTTGGTTCGCTCGCCTGCCTCTCGCGCAATGGCGCGGATCACGACGGTGCCGTCGTAAATCTCCGGAACTTCCGTCTGAAACAGATGCTGCACAAGCTCCGGCACAGCGCGCGAAACAACTACCCCGGGCCCCTTCGAGGCGCGCTCCACCCGAGCGATCACCACCCGTATACGTTCACCCATCGCGAACGACTCAAGCCGCGACTGCTCCTTGCGGGGCATGCGAGCCTCCGCCTTCCCGATGTCGAAGATCACGTCGGGACCTTCGATACGCTTCACAGAAGCGTTTACGATCTCTCCCACACGGCCGATGTACTCGTTGTAAACCGTGTCACGTTCGGCCTCTCGCACCTTTTGAAAAATGACCTGTTTTGCCAGTTGGGCTGCTATGCGCCCGAGAATCCCCTCGGTAACTTTTGGAATCTGGAGTTCCCCACCAAGCTCAACATCGGGGTTAACTTTGCGAGCGTCTTCCAGGGTCACCTGCAGCTGCGGGTCTTCCACCTGTTCAGGGTTCTCGACCACGGTTTTGACCGCGAAAGCACGGATCTTTCCCGTCTCCTTGTCCAGTTCGGCGCGCAGATTCTCCTGCGACTTGTAGTATTTGCGCGTGGCGACCACGATTGCGTCCTCCACCGCGCTGACTACAATCTGCGGATCGATACCCTTTTCCCGGCTCAGGGCGTCGATTGTGTTGTAAAGCTCACTTGCCATGACAAATATTCCCTAGGAATGAAAGCTGACTGCCTCATAACCACTATATTTCCGGGACGAGATTTGCCTTCTCCACGTTTGACAGCTCGAATTCGAGCTTCTCGGGCGCCTCTCCCGGCCGATTTTTTTTCTTGGTTGACGTTAAATCCAACATCAAGCGGCCATCGTGAAAACTCTCCAACCGCCCTTCAAAATGGCGGTTCCCTTTGACCGGTTCTCGTGTCGTCAGTTTCACCCTGCTGCCGGTGAAGCGTTCATAATCTCCCGGTCGCACTAGCTTGCGGTCCAAACCCGGCGAAGAGACTTCCAATACATACGAACCGCCGGGAACCGCATCTTCAACATCGAGAATCGTACCTACTTCGCGGCTCAGGTCTGCACAGTCCTGGTGCGTAACACCTTCAGGCTTATCAATAATAATGCGAAGCATTCGCGATTTGCCGCCGCCACGAAGCTCGGCATCCACAACTTCCAGACCGCTGGAGTCCGCTACCCGCTTGGCAATCTCGCGGATTCGCTCCATCTCAAGCGCCATCGTACCAGCACCTTGCGAGTAACCGCAGATCACAGCAATAAAAAGTGGGCTTTCGCCCACTGGTGTGTTTCGCCAAATCCTGTGGTACTACACAACAGTTTCCGTTTTCAAATATACGCCGCTCTCGGCCAAAAAACAACGCGTTCAGGTAAGTGGTGCAGTTTGATGTCATCCTGAACAAGCGCCTTTTGCGCAGCGAAGGATCGGGGCGAGCCGCGCGTTGTGTCGCGTTCTTTGCGACACATAAATCGCGCGTCCGGCTCGCTTCCTTGCCAAACTGCACCACCACCCGCGATCACGGCTTGGATGACACGAGTGACGGACCAGTGTAATTTCTTGGAAAATAATGTCCAGAAAACTGACTCAGCCATTTCACTCACTTGTACCCTTCAATCCCATTCTTGTTAGAATTACTGTATAGTTTTTGCGCAAAGATCGGAGACACACTCCTTTATGACTTACGTAATTGCAGAGCCGTGCATCGGCACAAAGGATACTGCCTGCGTTGACGCCTGTCCGGTCGACTGTATTCATCCCAAGAAGGATGCGCCCGCGTTCGCAGAAGAAGAGATGCTCTATATCGACCCAGTCGAGTGCATTGACTGCGGTGCTTGCGTCCCTGTATGCCCGGTCTCGGCCATTTTCGCATTAGATGACCTGCCCGAGAAGTGGAAGCAGTTCACCGAGCGCAACGCCCAGTACTTCGGCCGATAAGCACAACAGTTTTCATCGCAGGGCGCATGCGGCGCCCTGTTTACTTCTCATCAGACTGCTACCTTTAGGCGAGTACCCCGGCATTTCCCGTTCGTAATCACTAAAGTCGAATACAAATACGGTAGGCTCCTGGCAGTGCGTGACTGCATCGGCCGGATGATGAACTCGGGAAAAACCGCGAGCGCATTCTTGGCGTTCATCTTGGGGTGCATGTGTTCTCCCGCTCAGCAGACGGGAACCGTACTCGGTGCGACTCCGGGATCTGCTCTGGGACACAGCCTACGCGCCGTTCCGGTAACTCCACCGGCGCCTACTTGCGAATCCCCCGGTGTACAGGGCGGGAACGCCTCGCCATCGTTGCCGGACATGCTGTTCCTGCGCCCAATTGATGAACTTGTCTGTCTGCGGCATCGCGATGGACACTCCGAAAAGCTGTTGAAGGGCGGCCCTTGGATGCAGGTGTCACCCGGCGGAAACCAGGTGGCATACTGGCTTCCGGAAAAACACGAACTGCACGTGTTTTCCCTCTCTAACCGAAATGACGTCGCGCTCGATTCTGTTCCGGATGGAAACATGCGACAGATTGTCTGGTCCAGCAATGGTCAGGCACTCGCTTACTTGCTGACCGGCACGAATGTGCGCGGCCTCCGTGTAGTCGACATGCGCTCTGGCGCACGCCACGTGATTACCGGAATTTTCGGCACGCTTGCCGCTTCCCCGGATCCGGATTACCTCATTGGTGTTAATGCTGAAGGCGTGCATCGGATCAAGATTGCTGATGGGCGGCAGGACCTTATCGCCGCTCTCGAAGATGCCGCCGACGGCGCGTATTCGCCGCGCGGAACATGGCTGGGAGTGTTGGCTTCGCAGCCTAGCACCAGTACCGCGACCGATGATGAACCCGATTGCACTGGTGGTACTTTTGCTCTGATCTTACAGAAGGCCGCTGCAAAACAGGTGATCAAAGTACCGTTTCCACCAGGCTTCGATAGCGTTCTGGATTTTGCGTTCGCGCCTGACGAAAGCGCCATTGCTGTGACCTTTGGAGCTGCCGCATGTGACTACCCAGGAGATGTGGCACGAGTCTATTTATTCTCTCTCGTCTGCCACAAATTGAACCCGATCTCGCCGCCGGACCGCCTCAGCGTCAAAGCACACTGGTCGCCGGAAAGCAGGGTGGTGATCTACTCCGATTACAGCGGAAGCGATTCGCCACTGATGGCATTCGACATCCAGAATGGCAAAGCCACCAGGCTAACGAATCCAGACCAGTGGGGTCCAGACGAGTTTCTCGCCTGGCGCGCTGAAGCGCGTTAATGCCTGCATGCCTCACTAATCGCAAGAGCACCCGTCTACAATTACATCTGTTCTGATAACTGACCCTACTCCACGTATCGTGTTTATTGATTCCCACGCTCACTTGGAGGGCTCCCGCTACGATTCCGACCGTGACGACGTGATCGCTCGCGCGCGTGCTGCTGGCATCCTCAACATCCTTGCGGTGGGTACCGGAGTCGGTCCAGGCACCCTCGACTGCGCTGTAAAATTGGCCGATGAGTACTCCTTTATTTATGCTACCGTCGGCATTCATCCTCATGAAGCCAATCTCGCCACGAATGCCGATTTCCAGGAACTCGAAGTTTTGGCAAAGCGACCCAAAGTCATCGCGTGGGGAGAAATTGGGCTGGATTATTTTTATGACCACTCACCGCGAGAAATCCAGCAGCAAATATTCCTGAAACAACTGGGACTTGCCCAAGCGGCGAAGCTGCCCCTTGTGATCCACTGCCGCCCTTCGGAGAACAGCAACAACGCCTGGGACGATTGTCTGGCAACGCTGGAACATTGGCGTTCCAGCGGCCTGGGCGGTATTCTGCACTGCTTCACCGGCGATTTGTCTCACGCCAAACGCGCGTTGGACCTCGACTTCATGATCTCCTTTGCGGGAAACATCACCTTCCCCAAATCACAGCAGATCCGCGACACCGCGAAAGAAGTGCCACTCGACCGCATGCTGATCGAAACGGACTGTCCCTTTCTTGCGCCTGTCCCCCATCGCGGCAAGCGCAATGAACCAGCATTCGTGAAGGAAGTCGCGCGCCAATTAGCGGAATTGCGTGGACTGCCCATCGAGAAAATCGCCGAGCAAACTACGCGCAACTTTTACCGTTTCTTTTCGCTTCCGGAAAACGCTGCCTCCATTTAGCCTGTGGGGTGCATCTTCACCGGGGCAGCGCTAATCTACTCAATTGAGCTTAGTACCATGCCAGAGAACACTTTTGACATCGTGAGCAGGATCGACCTGCAGGAAGTCGCGAATGCCATCCAGCAGGCGTTGAAAGAAATTCACACCCGCTTTGATCTGAAGGACTCGAAATCGAACATCGCCCTCGAAGGCAAAGATGCAATCGTGCTGCAGTCGGTTGATGAGTTCAAGCTCAAAGCGGTGAACGACGTCTTCCAACAGAAGCTGGTGAAACGAGGCGTTCCGCTGAAAGGCTTAACCTATGGAGCAGTCGAATCTGCGCTGGGAGGTACTGCCAAACAGCGCATTTCAATGCAGCAGGGAATTCCGATCGAGAAGGCGCGCGACATCGTAAAGTTGATCAAGAATTCGAAGAAGAAAGTGCAAGCTTCGATTCAGGGGGATCTGGTTCGTGTTAGCGGTAAGGACCGCGATATTTTGCAGGAGGTCATCTCCCTGCTGCGCCAGCAGGATTTCGGTATTGACATGCAGTTTACGAACTATCGCACGAACTGACAGGGACAGATGAGCACACCCGCCACTATCAGCGCGAGTGAGATATTCGAGCTCTTGCGCGAAGACCTCGCCGCGATTGAGCGCGAGTTTGGGCGCGATACGGTTGCTGGCGTCGAAGCGATCACCGATATCGGCGAATACCTGCGCAATGGTGGCGGAAAGCGCATCCGGCCTGCCTTACTTTTGCTTTCTTCAAAGCTCTTCAACTATGAGGGACGTGGCGCCATCCGGCTCGGCGCAGTAGTCGAAATGATCCACACGGCTACTCTCGTCCACGATGACATCATCGACCAGGCGCAAATCCGACGCGGGCGTCCTTCTGCCAACACCCAGTGGGGCAACTCAAAATGCGTTTTGGCGGGTGACTGGCTCTACATGCAGGCGTTCAAGATTGCAATACAGGAGCGTAACTTCCGCATCCTCGACACCCTGATCGATTTAACCCAGCAAATGGTGGAGGGCGAACTCCTGCAAATGGAGAAGCTCGGCAAAGCTATTTCCCTGGACGAGCACTTCGATCTCATTCATCGCAAGACCGCGTGCCTGTTCTCTGTTTGTATGCGGCTCGGAGCAATGCTGGGTGGGGCAACCGCCGAACAGGAAGAGAACCTGGCACAGTACGGCCGTGACTTGGGAATGGCCTTTCAGTTAGTCGATGATGTGCTCGATCTCACAGCGTCGGAGGACGTACTCGGGAAACCTGTGGCGAGCGATTTGCGCGAAGGCAAAGTAACTATGGCGGTAATCCATGCTCTCGATCGCTGTACAGCGTCGGAGCGGAAGCTGATCGAAACTGTTCTCGCGCAGCGTACGTTCGACGATGTAGCTCATGCGCAGATTCTCGAAATTCTCGAACGCTATGGCTCCCTGGAAGCTGCAACCTCACAGGCCACACAATATGCCGCCCTGGCGCGCAATGCCATCTGCAGTTTTCCTGATGGCGAGATCAAACGGGCACTCTTGTGGGCCCCCGATTTCGTAGTAGCCCGAGAGAAGTGAAGTAAAGACCGGGGGCATCGTGCGGGCGGAAAGACCCAAATATTGGGTCTTCGTCAATCTGCGCTTCATATTGTAAGTGGCTGTACTCCAGCTACTTACAAGCTGCACTTGACACTTCTCAGCTCACCTTCTACAATTAGCACTCGCCAAATCGGACTGCTAACAGCGGCCTCGTTTGGCAAGTCTATCGGCAATCAAAGCAAATCCAAACCACAACCAGCGAAATGAAAGGAGTCTGCAAGTATGGCTACGAAGTTCACCCCGCTTCATGACCGGATTCTGGTCCGCCGGATCGAAGAGTCTGACACCACCCGCGGCGGCATCATCATTCCGGACACGGCAAAAGACAAGCCTCAGGAGGGCGAAGTCGTCTCCGTCGGCAAAGGCAAGATTAATGAGGAAGGCAAAGTTCGTCCGCTCGATGTAAAAGACGGCGACCGCATTCTGTTCGGCAAGTATTCCGGCACCGAGATCAAGCTGGATGGCGAAGACTTCGTCATCATGCGCGAAGAGGAAGTTCTCGGCATCGTCACCGGCGCTGCGAAGAGAGAAACCGCTGGCGCCCGCCGCTAACGGCTTGTCATCCTGAGCGAGCGACCGCGCGTCCGGTGAGCAAAGCGAACCGGACAATAAAGCGCGACGCGAACAACAAATTACGAGGAGAAAAGCATTATGGCAAAGCAGATCGTTCACGGAGAAGAATCCCGTCAGGCGATTCTTCGCGGCGTTAACCTGCTGGCTGACGCCGTCAAGGTTACGCTGGGCCCCAAGGGCCGCAACGTAGTTATCGAAAAGAAATTCGGTTCGCCGACCATCACCAAGGACGGCGTCACCGTAGCCAAAGAAATCGAACTTAAAGATGCGCTCGAAAACATGGGCGCACAGATGGTCCGCGAAGTCGCCAGCAAGACCAGCGACGTCGCCGGCGACGGCACCACCACCGCTACCGTCCT
>Ga0066675_10001402_pt1 | contig 10304 bp, 5 predicted proteins | sample GraSoiAngelo_124_FD_62295 | JGI IMG/M metagenome (GOLD analysis project Ga0066675, IMG submission 62295) | Grasslands soil microbial communities from the Angelo Coastal Reserve, California, USA - 14_0927_05_20cm | ecosystem: Environmental > Terrestrial > Soil > Grasslands | place: USA... | reverse complement strand
CTTAGAAAGTCGAGAAATGTGCGCAATACGACTGAGGGCTCGCCTGGCGGCCAGGCCACGATCAGGTCGAGATACAGACTGTCCGGCATAAGCCGAACGAACTGCACACCATTCGACCGGAGATTGCTCGTGGAGGCAGGTACGATGGCCACGCCTTCCTCCGCCTCAACCAACGAGAGGATCGTCTGCATCGAATTCGGCTCGTTCTCAACCCGCGGAGAAAAACCTTGCGATCGGCACGCTCCAACGATTGTGTCGAAGACGCCAGGCGCTCCTTGTCGGTGAAAGAGTATGAATCGTTCATTGGCAAGATCGGCAAGCCGAATCCTTTTGCGCTTCAACTTTCGCGATCGAGGCAGGACTGCAACCAGGGGGTCACGCAGCAATACTCTCGATTGGAGATTCTTGCTGCGCTGAAGCGAGAGGGTGCGCGTGATGGCGACATCGATCTCGCCTCTGTCACATGCCTTGTCCAGTTCGACAGGATAGAGATCATGGAGTGCGAGCTTTACGTTCGGATACTCCAGCTTGTATCTGCGAATGAGGTCAGGCAGGAAAGAGAGCGTTGCCGAACCGATAAACCCGATCGAAAGCCTCCCAACTTTGCCTTGGGCAGCCCGCTTGGCAGTGACGATAGCGCTCTCCGCCTGTTGAAGAATGCGAACGGCGTCCGCAAAAAATATCTCGCCTTCCGGCGTCAAACGAGCGTTACGATGGGTTCGCGAAAAGAGTTTCAGCCCAAGTTCGTCCTCCAGACCGGACACTGCCTCACTGATCGAAGGCTGAGCAATATGCAGCCGTCGCGATGCCTCCCGGTATCCGTTGCACTCTACTACGGCGGTGAAATAGCGCAGATGTCGTAGTTCCAACTGATAGGTTCTCCCTATCAGTCTGATTGGAACATACGACGCATCGGAATGTCACTTCGCAAATCTATTCGTGTGTAGCGATTTGGTTTCGCAAGATGGACCAAGGAAAATTCATTGCCTCATGGCTCATTCCTTGTTTTTCGGCACATGAGTTATGAGACGAAAATACGAGCCCCGAGCATGGAGGCTCCAGGAACTGGAGTGAAGTATGGCAAACAACAAGACAGTCATCGTGACAGGCGCCTCGCAAGGTATTGGCGCTGCCGTTGCACAGTCGTTTCTGCAACGTGGCTATAACGTCGTTGCAACCTCGCGCAGCATGTCGAACGCCGGTTTCGAACCCTCACCAAACCTCGCCCTCGTCGATGGAGACATTGGCCAGGCATCCACAGCCGGGAAGGTCGCCCAGACGGCAATCAGCAAGTTCGGCTCAATCGATCACGTGGTGAACAATGCCGGCATCTTCTCAGCCAAGCCCTTCACGGACTACACGGCGGAGGACTTTCGCGGTCTGGTCTCCACTAACTTGGAAGGGTTCATTTTTATCACCCAACTCGCCGTTAAGCAGATGCTGTCACAAGGCACAGGCGGCAGCGTGACGAACATCACGGCCTCACTAGCCCAGAACCCAATCGCCGGTCTTCCAGCATCGATTGCGATGATCACCAAGGGCGGCCTGAACACGATCACGGTGAGCCTCGCGATTGAGTATGCAAAGAGAAACATTCGCTTTAATGCGGTCGCTCCGGGCGTTGTCGATACGCCACTGCACAAAGACAATCCCAAGGATTTCCTCAAGACCCTCTCGCCGATGGGCACAATTTCCGATGCAAAGGAAATCGCCGACGCGGTCGTCTACCTGACGGAAGCTCGCAACGTAACTGGGGAGGTGCTGCACGTGGACGGCGGTGCGCACACAGGCAGGTGGTAAGCGCAAAGGACACGCAGCCGGGCGGTGCTGAACGCCGGCTACGGGAGCTCGGCATTCAACTCCCGCCTGCCCCGACGCCCCTTGGCACATACCTTGAGGCCGTGCAGACCGGAAATTTGCTCTTTCTCAGCGGCATGCTTCCGGTTGTCGATCGCAAGCCCAAATATCTCGGCCGCCTCGGCAAAGAACTCGACGCCAACACTGGACGGGATGCCGCCTACACCGCCGCTCTCAACGCTCTGGCCGCCGCAAAAGAGCACTTGGGATCGCTCGACAAAGTGATGCGCGTAGTGCGAATCGGCGTATTCATCGCTACCTCCGGAGACTTCTTCGATCAGCCCCGAGTGGCGGACGCGGTCTCGGATCTCTTTCGCGATGTATTCGGCAGCGAGAAAATACCGGTTCGGCTCGTTATCGGTGTCGCGAGTCTGCCCCTTGGGATGCCGATAGAGCTCGAAGTCATCTTCGAGGTCAAGGAATAGGCAATCTTGCCGATGCACGGACGCAACTGAATTGATGACTCAGGAGTAGCCGTCCGAAAAAGAGAGCGGAAATGAGCGGAAATGGGGACGGCGGAAATGCGGCGGAAATGGGGACCGGAAATGGGAACAGCCTGAGAGCCTGTCGCAGAAAACAATTCCCGAACCAGGAATCAACAACCTACAGACAGAGCATTCCTTGCAAGTTGTTGATTTTTCGTTCCAGAAAATCTATCTCCGACAGGCTCTCAGGCTGTCCCTAAATCCCTCAAACAATCCCAAGGGAAAGCACAACCCACTCATCGAACACCGGGATGAGGGCACCCGGCAAAACTAGGACCCGCGGCCACAGATGTGCGACAGGTTCATCGCGCCATTATCGACACGAAAGCAAAACCAAATTGAGATTCAAAATGGCTGCGTATCCCGCCGATGCACGGCAGCCTGTCAGCCCGTGGGGTGCCCGGGGCAAGCAACGGGAATGCCCACGGCGTCTAGAAACAAAAGACATTTAAAAAGAGAGCCGGCTCTTCGCCGGCATTGTTTAAGTCCAATGTAAATTGGTCCAGAAAGAAATAGCTTTCAGCGCCAACTGGATCTCGCGGGAATCCCCAGGGGTCTCCTGAAACTGTGCGCCCTACGTGATTCGTCCCCATTGCAGAGTTGCTGGATAACGTTCTACGATGTCTCCCTTGCTTTCGACGGCACCTCCCCAATCGTGCCAAATTCGGAGTTACGGACGGAAGCGAGCCCACTACCAAATTGAAGGATAAGTTGAGATACGTGCGGATCTTTTGGCAATATAGTAGGAGCAGGTTCCGCACCTTTCTTTTGCTCATAGCTTTTGCCGGCTTCTTTGGCGATCCTCTCGCATCCGCTCAGCAGTCCGATAACAATGAGAAGCCAACCTTCGCGAGCGGTCGCGCGACCGACTACGCGCCGGATGGTATTCTCGTCCGCTTTCGCACCAGCCGCATTACCCAGGCGCAAGCGCAAACTGACGTTGGCCGCAGTGTAACTACCGAGCAGGAATTTGTGTCGGTCCCTGGGCTGCGCCGGTTGAAGCTGCCGGAATTCACGACCGTCGCCGAGGCGATCCGGCAATATTCGCAGGATCCCGACGTTCTTTACGCCGAGCCGGACTATAAGGTTCGCGTCTTCGACAAGCGTCCTAACGATCCGCTGTTTTCCCAAACCTGGGGCCTGCTGAATGTGGGGGGCAACGGCGGGATTGCCGGGGCGGACATCGGCGCCACACGAGCATGGGATTTTTCTACAGGAAGCAGCGGTGTGGTGGTGGGGATCATCGACAGTGGAGTACAGTCCACCCATCCCGATCTGGCTGCGAATCTGTTGCCGCCCGTTAACATGCTGCTCGGCGACGACTCCGCCGAGGATCGCGTAGGTCATGGCACTCACGTTGCGGGCACTGTTGGCGCCGCGGGCAACAACAGCATCGGCGTGGCGGGAGTCAATTGGAATGTTTCAATTCTGCCGTGCAAGTTTATTGGCTATGACGGAAGCGGTCCGATCTCGGCAGCGTTGGCTTGCCTCGACTACATCGCGCGGCAAAAGGATGCCGGAGTCAATATTGTCGCCACCAACAACAGCTGGGGAGGTCCGGCGTACAGCCAGGGTCTTTACGACGCCATTAAGGCGCAGCTAGCGCGGGGCATTCTCTTCATTGTTGCTGCGGGCAATGGCGGTTCCGACGGCATTGGCGACGACAATGACGACGTGCCTACATACCCGGCCAACTTCGATCTCGATAACGTGGTGGCGGTAGCAGCCACCGACCGCACCGACCGCATCGCCAGCTTCTCGAACTTCGGTTCTCATTCCGTCGCCTTGGGCGCTCCCGGAGTTGGAATCCTGAGTACTGTTCCAGATTGGCGCGGCAACTACGACGTCTTCAACGGAACATCGATGGCAACGCCGCACGTGACGGGCACGGTGGCTCTGATGAAGGCCTGGCGTCCCGAACTCACCTGGTGGCAGATCCGCAACCTTCTTCTTACCGGCGGCGACTCAGTCCCGGAACTGCAACACACCATTAGCGGCAACCGCCTGAACACCTACGGTTCCATGACCTGCACGGGCCGCACGTTAGAGCGACGTCTACAGCCACGCCGTAACCTCATCACCGCAACCATCGATGAAGTGGTAAAGCTGAAGGTTCTGAACATCAGTTGCGATCATGCTGCTGGCAGCGTGAGCGTCACTGGGCCGGACGGCTCAACCATTAATCTGCGCGACGATGGCGCCAATGGCGACGATGCCGCCGGCGACGGTATCTACTCAGCGCTATGGGTTCCACCTGCTTTGGGCACGTACACCTTCAACTTCCCAGGAAATGACGTGATCACCGTGAAGGTGCTGGCAGTTTACGATTTCGAACAGGCCCCCAGCACTTACCTGCCAATCACCGGTACGAACCTGAATATCGGCGACGAAACCTTCGCCACCTTGAAGCTGCCCTTCCCAGTTCGGTTCGGAGGCCAAACTTTCGATACGCTTTATATCGCCGATAACGGCTATATCAGTTTCGATCAACCGTTCTCCCTCGGTCTAGGATTTCCCATTCCCTGGCCTTCGCAGGGAAGCGTTGTAGCCCCATTTTGGGATGACCTCTATCCAGTCTACCCTGGTGAGAACAATATTTTTTGGGACGTTGTCGGCACTGCACCTGACCGGCAGTTAGTTGTCGAGTGGCGCAACGTTCCCCGTTTTCCATTCCCGCCGTCTGCCGGCACCGTCACCTTTGAGACGGTTTTTTCCGAGGCGAAGGATGACGTTCTCTTCAATTACCAGGACGTGTTTTTCGCCGGTTATTACAGCTCCTTCTTCGATCAGGACCTGCATGGGAGCGTTGGCCTCCAGGTGAGTCCCACCCAAGGTGTGCAGTTCAGCTTCCTTCAGCCAAAGTTGACCGACGGATTGTCGCTGCTGTGGACAACTCATCCGCCGGATTTTCTCGTGTCGAGTGTTCCCACTGAGCGATCCGTTTTTGTGGGGCAGACTGCAACATTCAATACCTCTGTGACGTTTCGTTACGGTTTTCGCGGGGATGTTCAGCTCGGTTGCTCTGCTCCAGCGCCAGCTTCCTGTACCGGGGGGACAGTAGCTGCCTCGTCGACGGGCGGGAGCGTAGATGTAACGTCATCAGCATCGACCGTGGGAAGTTACTCGCTCAGTTTGCAAGCGCAGGGCCCGGCTCCCGAATTGCTGACCAAAACTCTCGCACTCAAGCTTAATGTGATGGACTTCGGATTCGGCACTCCTTCCGTATCATCACTCACGATTCCCAATGGGGGAAGCGCATCATTTGCGCTGCCGCTGAATTTGTTTGGACCGATGACCGTCCCAGTCACTCTGAGTTGTGGCGGCCTTCCGCCGGGCGCGTCGTGTTCTTTTTCTCCATCGTCGCTGATTCCCGCCGCGGCTGATACCACGGTATCGACAACTGTCACCGTCCAATTGGCTCCTAAAACGCCGGCACAGAGCTACGCGCTCTCTGTGATTGCGACCGCGCTGGGCGCGCCTTACTCACGCAGCGTTCAGGTGCCGCTTGCAGTTCAGGCGAACCCTGACTTCTTCCTGACTAGCAGCGCCTCATTGCTCGGTGGCACGAATTCCTCGTCACAGATTGCGGTCGACACGCAGGATGGATATACGGGCACGGTAAATCTTGGCTGCGCGGTGATTCCGGCCGGCCCGACCTGCTCAATTACGCCAACGGCTGTCTCTGCTTTTCCCGGCAAAGCGACGCTCGCGGTTTCGTTGGGAACGGCGACGGCGGGAAGTTACACCGTCACAGTGACCGGCAGTGACGGAAATAAATCACATATGCTCAGCCTGCCGCTGGCTGCCGCTGATTTCACGGTCGCCGCCGATTCGGGTGTCGTAGTGTACTCCGATGCCACCGGATCCTTCGGTTACAAGATCAATGCGATCAATGGCTATTCGGGCACCGTGATGATCTCCTGCGACGCCGGCGCTCTCGGACCGAGCACGTTTTGCTTTTCCGAGGGAGCCATCAACATGCAAGGTCGAACCACATGGCAGTCGGGAATCAGTGTTTCTGTCCATACATCTGCGCAGTGGACGGGAGCCTATCCCGTGGTACTCACGTTCACCGACCCGACTTATGGTCTCTCTCATCAGACGGTCACGATGGTGACCCCGCGCGGCTTCCTCTGGACAATCGACGATCCGGCGACCGCTACGCAGACTCTGTATCCAGGACAAGCCTCTGACCCGATATCTTTCACTGTAACGCCCATCAATGGCTTCAATTTACCAATTACATTTTCGACTCCGGCTTTAAATACGGCGTGGACTCCAGCGTCGGTGACACCGAGTGGCTCTCCTGTTAAGACGAGCCTCAGCATTACCGGCGCAACATTAAACAACCCATACCCATATCAGCTGCAGGGGCAATACGACTTCTATCCGACTGCCCAATTCCAGGGCTCAAGCCCGGTCTTCGCCAATCAGAAGATAACGGTCAAGCTGAACGACTTTGCCCTTGCCAGCCCATTACTCGATAACATTTACACCGCCGTTCTAACTGTGCTTCCCGGGCACAGCAATACGTTCACAGTGAAGTACCTGCCGGTCAACGACTTCAATCAGCCGGTTCAGATCGCGTGTCCGATCGAGATCGGATTTGGGTTGCATTGCTCCCTCGATCACGCCGTGCTTGTGCCCGGCGACGTAGCAACCTTCACGTTCTCTGCGGACGCGGGAACCGATCTGTCAATTCGCAACCTGGTGATAGACGGAGTAGCCAACTTCCAAGAGCGCACGATCCATCACACTGTTCCGTTTGCCCTGGTGATAACGAAGTTTGACGTCGCCTTAACACCGCCTTCGACTTCGGTCGCTTCAGGCGGCGAAACTAACGTGATAGTCAACGTCACTACAGCAACGAACTATGGGCTTCCCAGTTCCGCCAACGTGGATTGCGTTAGTGCCGATCCGGGAATTGCATGCGAACACAAGCTCAGTCTTCTCATCCCGGGTGAGATGTCCATCCATCTGCGAACGACGGATGGCGTTACTCCGGTTGGGCCGCATCCGTACACGGTAACGATATCCGACTGGAATGGCAGCGCCTCGGCCACAGGTACGATCGTGATGCAGCCACATGACAGCATCATCGTCACCGCTCCGAATGGTGGCGAATTATGGAGTTCCGGCACGCAGGCAATTACATGGAACTACTCCGGCGACCCAGGGCCGGTGCGAATTGAATTGTTAAAGAAAGGCGCACTCGATCGCGTGGTTGCGGACAATGTGCCGGTGGGCGTGGCTGGCAAGGGTGTGTATCAGTGGGCGATTCCGGATAGCTTGCCGTTCTCGCAGTTCTATCAAATCCGAGTAGTCGGCACGAACAATCCGGCCGCGGTTGATACCAGCGATACGCGCGTGTGGATTGGCCAAGGAGTGGACATCAATTCGCCCACGACCGGCGATGTAGTAATTCAGGGAGGTTACATCCTGATCGATTACACCTGGTCGGGAGTAACCAAAATAAAGTTCGACCTCTACAAAGCTGGACAGTTCTTGAAGAATCTGCAAGTCGCTGAGATCAGTGGATACTTCGACGGTCCGGGATGGAGGTGGGGCACGATTGGCTATACCGGCACTGACACTCCTTTTGGACCCGACTACACAATCGTTGCAACGCCGGTCGACGATCCGACACGGGCCGTAACTTCAAAGTCGTTCACGATTGGCCTCCAGCAGCTGAATGTCGTGTATCCCAAGGGCGGCGAGATCTGGCAACCCGGATCGACACAGACCGTGCAGTGGACGTGGGTTGGCAATCCGGTGAAGCCGGGAAACGAAGTCAGCTTGATGTTCTTGAATAGTTCTTACGATTCGCGTGTGATTACCTTGAGTGCTCCAATCGGAGATTCGGGTGCCGGTTCGTACACCTTCACTGTGCCAAAAGACATGCCTCCGGGCACACAATATCGGATTAAGGCCACAGTGTACGCCGCGAACAATGTTGGCCTGTCAGCTTCCTCGCCCAACGTATTCGCCATCGGAGACTTTCATACAGTGACCGTCAATCTGATCGGCGCAGGCATAGTCAATTCCGCCGACCACTTCATCAATTGCTTTAACACTTGTTCAACGTATTACCAAACTGGGAAGATCGTAACTCTCACGGTTGGCAGCTCTGGATTTACTGGGTGGAGCGGTGGCGGATGTTCCGGCACGAGCGCCTGCACGTTTGTAGTCACTCAGGATGTGACCATTCAAGCGAGCTTTGGCGCGCCCGACTTCGTGCTCTCCGGGTCTGGACCGGCGCCAGCTCCAGTCAAGGCCGGAGGCATCATGCAGTTCCAGATGCAGGTTGCAGGAGGCCCTGGATTTTCTGGCACGATCTCAATGTCCTGCGCGGGTCTTCCGGTGCTTTCCACCTGCAGCTTCGACAAGAACAATTTCACAATCTCTACAGCTCCAGTGCCGGTGACTGTTAGCGTAAAAACGACCGGATCCAGCAGCACACAAGTGCCCTCCACGACCCTCGCGTCGCAGCGAACCTTGATCGAACTCGTAACTGCGTTCCTGTTTGGGTTGGTACTTTATAAACCGCGTTCTTCGCGACGAGCGCTCATGATCGCCGTGGCGCTATTGCTGCTCCACACGGGATGTGGCGGAGGCGGTGCGAGTGTATCGTCTGGTCCAACGAATAGTCCGGGCGCATCGTCCACGCCTGCCGGAACCTACACAATCACAGTAACTGCTTCGTCGGGCACGCTTACACACTCGATGACGGTACCCATGACCGTGCAATAGCGCATTCAAGAAGAAAATCGCCGCTTGGAAGCGAAAAAGAAAGCAAAATATAAAAGCAGGCCTAACATTCTGAAAGACACTTGTCGGGTGCCGCACACTCTGCGCCGGTTCTCGCGAGGTGCGCTATCCACACTCTCATTGAGCCCTGGCCGGCAGCCACGCTAATGAACGTCGGAGCCGCTGAGTTTCTGGAGGAAGCGATCGCGGAGGTTGCGATACTCATCGATGGTTTTGAATTTGCGTGCGGCCGGCTCATCGTTTCAGGAGGTACGCGGTCAGGACTTGGGCGCCTGAGTCATCAAACCAGAGATAGATACTGAGCACGCCACCTTCCAGCTTGGTTCGATTGATTGCATAGCTTTCAAAACGGCCCACTTTGGATTTCGTGGGTTTCTCCGACTCCATATTGAAAACCTGGGGACAGACGGGACGTTCACCTCACCGCGCGATTTAATCGAAACTGAGAAGTGTTTGATTCCCATCCTTCATTGGCTTTGGCGGGCGGCCACCCTTCTGCGGAGACAAACGACGACGCATAGCTTTTTCCAGGCTCTCGATGAACTTCGGCGTTCCGAGTGGGCGACCGGTGTGGGTGCTCTGCCGGATCGCGTCGGCCTCCTCTTCGGTTCCTTCTGCACCCAGATACTCGCGCCACGTGGCGGCATCCCAGTACTTCTGCCAGGAGTCCATCTGCAAAGCCGCATCCGCTGAGCCAGTTCCACAATGGGCCGCTGCACTCGACCAACGATACGTGTCGGCCTCGGGGACCAGGCCGGCACGCACCGGGTTCAGCTCGGTGTATCGCAGCGCCGCCCAGAGGTGCGATAGATCCAGTGGACAGGAATAGTATCGGCCTTGCCAGACGTGGCCTGAAGAGGTGTGACTGACATTCCAGTAGATCGCATAGCGGCCGTGCGTGTCCTTGAGGGCGAGCGCGAGCGAATCTGTGGATCGCGGAGTAACGACCAGATGCACGTGGTTTGACATGAGGCAGTATCCGAGCAACGAAAGCTTATATAGTTGGCAAGAATGCCGCAGCAGGTCGAGGTAAACGAGGCGGTCGGAATCGGAGTCAAGAATGTACCGACGAGCATTGCCGCGTTGAGTTACATGATGCGGAACGTCCAGGGCGATAACGCGAGCCAAACGAGCCATGGGCGACACAAGATATCAGAAAAACTGGAAAACGTCCCGTCTGTCCCCAGGTTTCCT
>Ga0066675_10001394_pt1 | contig 10324 bp, 9 predicted proteins | sample GraSoiAngelo_124_FD_62295 | JGI IMG/M metagenome (GOLD analysis project Ga0066675, IMG submission 62295) | Grasslands soil microbial communities from the Angelo Coastal Reserve, California, USA - 14_0927_05_20cm | ecosystem: Environmental > Terrestrial > Soil > Grasslands | place: USA... | reverse complement strand
CAACTGGTGGGGCCTTGGCCGCGGACCTTGCGGTTATGACTCCGAGATCTTCTACGACCTGGGCCGCGAAGTTGGATGCGGTCTCCCAGACTGTTGGCCTGATCACTGCGATCGCTACCTCGAGATCTGGAATCTCGTCTTTCCGCAGTACGACCAGCAAGAGGACGGCTCACTGGTTCCGCTCCCAAAGCCCGCGGTTGACACCGGCAGTGGCCTCGAGCGCACCGCGGCGGCGCTCCAGGGAGTGCAGGACGTCTTCTCGACCGACCTGTACCTTCCGATCATCAACTTCGTTCGCGAAAGCAGCTCCCGGCGAGATGAGCGTTCGGAGCGGATCGTCACGGACCACCTCCGGGCCATGACGTTTCTAATCGGAGACGGAGTCGTGCCGTCGAATGAGGGGCGTGGCTACGTGTTGCGCCGCGTCATCCGGAGGGCGCTTCTACACGCGCGCAGAATCGATATGAAGCGAGCGTTGTCGCACGGAGTCGTGATCGTTACGGACCTGCTCAGCGAGCCGTATCCGGAGCTGACGCAGCGCGCCGGCCAGATCGGAGTCGCGGTCCAGGCGGAAGCTACGCGATTCCAGAAGACCTTGGAGCAAGGTCTGGAGCAGTTCGAGAAGGTCGCGGCTCGGGCTAAGCGAATTGCTGGTGAGGATGCGTTCCGACTTCACGACACGTTTGGCTTTCCGCTGGAACTTACCCGCGAGCTTGCCGAGGAACGGGGCATCGAAGTTGACGAAGAGGGATTCCACGCGGGCATGAGCGCCCAAAGGGAAAGGTCCCGTTCCGGCTTCAAGCAGGGTGCTGCCGACCTCAAAGGCCTTCCACGCGGTACAACGTTCCACTTCGACGTCGACGAATTGGAGACGCAGGTCATCGGGATTCGGCGTGACGGCAATAACGTTCAACACGCGTTCGAGGGAGACGAGGTCGAGGTCTATCTCCGAGATACGCCGTTCTATGCGGAGTCAGGCGGTCAGATCGGAGACACCGGCGAAATCCGCACACAGCCAAGTGGCGGGATTGTCCTTGTCGAGGACGCCCAGAAGATCGCGGACGGCGTAATTGCGCACATCGGGCGAATTACTCGAGGCGAGATTGACATGCAGGACAATGCGCGAGCTCGAATCGATGCGCGCCGTCGCCACGCGATCGCCCGCCACCACTCCGCCACGCACCTGCTGCACAGGGCCCTGCGCGAAACGCTGGGCGAAAGCGTCGTGCAGAAGGGCTCATGGGTAGGCCCTGACCACACCACGTTCGACATCCCGCTCAACCGCGCGATGACCAGGGACGAGCTGTCGCGAGTCAACGCACGCGTGATGGAGAAGGTGCGCGAGGCACTCCCGTTTCACGAGTCCCACAAGCCGTACAAGGAGGCCGTGGCGCAGGGTGCCATGCATCTCTTCGAGGAGAAGTACGGCGACGTCGTCCGCATCGTCTGCTTCGGCGACTGGACCTGCGAGCTGTGCGGAGGCACGCATGTGAAGAACAGCGCGGACATAGGCACCGCGGTGATCGTGTCGGAGTCGAGCATCGGCTCGGGCCTGCGCCGGATCGACCTCGTCGTGGGCGAGCCCGCCGACGAGCTGGTGCGCCGGGATCGCGATCTCCTCCATGACCTCGCCCGCTCCTTCAACGCCGTGCCGGAGCAGCTGCCGGAGCGGATCGCCTCGCTCCGGGCTGAGCTCAAGGCGGCTGAGCGCGAGCGGCAAAAGCTGCGCGACGAGCTGCGTTCGGCGCGGGTCCAGGGCGGCAACGGGCTGCACGTGAAGCATGGCCGCGTCGACTACGTGACCGAGACGGTCGACGCGGCGACCGACGACGAGCTCAAGGCGTACGCCGACCGCTACCTCGAATTGCTGAAGTCCGGGATCGTAACCGTTGTCGGCGGCGGCAAGTTTGTGATCAAGGTGTCCAATGACCTGACCCCGGAGTTCGACGCCAACCAGCTCAAGCTCCTCTTCGGCAAGGGCGGCGGCCGGCCGCAGCTCGTCAGCGGCGTCTTGACCGTGCCCGCGCAAGAGGCGTTCCAGCGCCTCGAGGAAGCCCTGGGAGGCGGGCCTGAATGAGCAAGTTCAAGCTCCTGCGCAAGCGCAGCGAGTACTACCGCCACTTCACGGTCCTGGACATCGGCACGGACCTCGTGAAGGTGCTGGTCGTCCGGCGCGACGGCCCCGACGGCGAGATCCTGGGCGTGGGCCGCGAACCCCAGGCTCCGTCGGCCATGTCCGGAGGCGCAATCGCGGACCTCGAGTCGGTGATCCAGTCCTGCAACCGCGCGCTCGAGGCCGCCGAGGACATGGCGAGCACCGTGCCCGGCCAGGTCGTGGTGGGCATCGCCGGCGAGCTGATCAAGGGCTTCTCGTCCACGATCGCCTACCCGCGGGCGAACTCCAACTCGCGCGTCCGCTCGTCCGAGATCTCGACGATGCTCCAGATGGTGCAGCGCCGCGCCCTGCGCGAGGCCCAACACCTGCTTGAGCTCGAGCGCAGCTACGGGCAGCTGGAGGCGCGCCTGGTGCACTCGGCGATCACCAACGTCCGGGTCGACGGCTACCCGGTCACCAACCCGGTCGGCTTCACCGGCAAGAATCTCGAGGTCACGGTCTTCAACACTTTCGCGCCGATGACACACATCGACGCGATCGAGACCGTGGTCCGCGAGCTGGACCTCGAGCTGGCGGCGGCGGTCGCGCAGCCGTACGCGCTGGCAAGAGCCTGCGCGAGCGAGGAGGTCTGGGCCGACGGCGGGATCTTCGTCGACGTCGGGGGCGGCACCACGGACGTGGCCCTGGTGCGCGACGGCGGGGTGGAGGGGACACGGATGTTCAACCTCGGCGGGCGCGCGTTCACGAGGCGTCTCGCCCTGGCCTTCGGCCTCAGCTACGAGGAGGCCGAGGCCCGCAAGCTGCGGCACTCGGAAGGGCTGCTGTCGGCGGAGCAGCACCGCCAGGTCTCGGACCTCCTCAGCGCCGACGCCGAGGTGCTGCTCCAGGGGCTCGCGCTGAGCCTCAAAGAGCTGTCTCGCGGCGATCACCTGCCGCCCAGCGTGTACCTGTGTGGCGGCGGCAGCCTGCTTCCGGAGCTCACGCTCGAGATGGCGAAGAACAACTGGGCGGCGGGCCTTCCGTTCCCCCGATCCCCTAAAATCCGCCACCTGGTTCCCCCAGACGTGAGGAACCTCACGGATTCCACAGGGCAGCTCTCGAGCCCACAAGACATCGCGCCGATGGGTCTCGCGAACCACGCCCTTCGCACCGAAACGGAGGAGCGGGACACGGTCAACTCGGTCATGCGCCGGGTCCTAAGCGCTATAAAGGCTTGAGCAGCACGCCTCCAGGAGACTTGTAAACGCCATGGCAGCCAATCCCATATACGTCGAGACAGAGGAGGAGATGCCCGAGGTCGTCGAACGCTTGAGGCGTTCGAACGGCCAGGACACGATGCTCGTGCTGCCCGCGCACTCGCGCGTAGGCCAGAGCCGATTCAACTTCCAGCTGCTCCGCAACTACGCCTCCCGCATGGGCAAGCACGTCACCGTCGTCTGCGACGACCCCGCGGTCCAGAAGATGGCCGCCGAGACCGGCTTTGCCGTTTTCGGCACGGTCGGCCCCAAGGGCGAGGGCATCCCGGCCGAAGCGCCGCCGCCGCCGGCGCCGCGGAAGTGGTGGCAGCGAAAGTCCGAGCACCTCGAACCCCACATCGGCGTCGTGGCGCCCACCCGCCTGATCACGAAGAGCGCCACCGAGCTGAGACCGGGGCGGTTCCTCCTGTACATGGCCGTGCTGATGATCGTGCTCGTGGCCCTGGCGGCGATGCTGGTCTTCGTGCCCAGCGCGTCGGTGACGTTGATCGCGCAGGCGGCGCCGTTCTCGCAGCGCGACGTCGAGATCCAGGCCGAGCCTGGCAAGTCGCCCATACGGGTCCGCACCGACGTCATCTCGCGGACCGACTCGCAGGGCTTCAAGACCACCGGCGTCAAGTCGGTGCCGCTCGCACCGGCGACGGGCCAGGTCGTCTACACGAACGGCTTTTCAGCGCCCAAGAACTGCGCGCCCAACTGTTCCCCGGGGTTGATCTTTCGAAATGGCCAGCGGCTGAGGAACACGAACGGCCTGGAGTTCGCACAGACCTCGGGCGACACTCTGGTGCGGTGGAACACCACGGCCACTGTCAATGTCGTGGCCATCGTTCCCGGTACCTCGGGCAACGTCGGCGACCACACCATCACGCAGATCGAGGACAGCGTCTACGACCCCAACAGAGTCACCGTCACCAACCCGCAGGCCACCGGCAACGGGACCGACCCCTCGTCCGCGCCGCTCATGAGCGAGGCCGACTTCGATGCGGGCCGGGCGCAGCTCGAGCAGTCGCTTCACCAGCAGATCGCACAACAGCTGCAGGCGGCACAGCAGTCGGGTGAGAAGCTGAGCGCTACCATCGTGTACGGCGCCCCGCAGTTCACCACCGACCACAAGCCCGGCGACAACGTGCCCAGCTTCAGCGGCACCATGACGGTTCAAGGTGAGGGCGACTTCTATTTCGACGCCGACGTGGCCAAGGCCTACACGCAGTACCTGGAGCAGCGGGTGCCCAACAACCAGCAGCTGCTGGTCGAGTCGGGCGTCAAGGTTGACTACCGCATCCTGAACGCGACCTCGGGCGGTCACCTCACCTTCATCGGCAACGCGACCGCTTACGTCGCCCCCAAGCTGGACGAGAACCAGATCCTCGCGTCCATCGTCGGCCGGCCGCTCCAGGGTGCGAAGTTCTACCTCCAGACGCTCCCGATTCTCTCCTCCAACATCCAGGAGCAGCCGATCCCGCTGCCGCTCATGCCGCTGCTCGGCCGCCGGATCCAGATCCACTACATCGTGCAGCCTGGGCTCAACCAGACACCGTCGGCGTCGCCTGCGGCCTCGTCCTCGCCCTAGACGGGATGCGGATCCTGGCGATCGACCCGGGCACCAAGCGTGTGGGGCTCGCGCTGAGCGATCCGAGCGCGACGATCGCCTCCGCGCTGGCGACCGTGGAGGCTGAGCCTTCGTCGACACTGGCGGCGCGGCTGGCGGCGATCGCCAAGGAGCGCGAGGCCGAGCGCATCATCGTCGGCCTGCCCAGGCGGCTCGATGGAAGCCGCGGGCCCGAAGCCGCGTCCGCCGAAAGGCTCGCCGCCGAGATCCGCGCCGCCGCCCGGCTTCCGGTGGAGACCGTGGACGAGCGCCTTACCACGGCCGCGGCCGAGCGCTCGCTGATCGAGGGCGGCGTGAGCAGAGAGAAGCGGCGCCATTCGATCGATCGGGTCGCCGCCACCCTTCTGCTTCAGTCCCATCTCGATCGGCTGCACGCCAACAAGAGTCGTGCCCGCTGACGAAACGGACGATCCGCAGAAGGTCACGCTCATCGACGAGTCGGGCCGCGAGCGGCGCTTCACGCTGCACGACGCATTCGACCTGGAGGGCGCGGCCTACTACCTGGTCGAAGGTGTCGACGAGCCTGATGAGGTGCTGCTGCTGCGTGAGGTCGAGGGGGCGCTTCAGACGGTCGACGACGACGAGTTCCAGCGCGTGATGAAGGCGCTGGAACAAGATCAGGTCGAATGAAGAGGCTCGTCGCCATCCTGGTCGTCCTCGCCCTGCTCGGCGTGGTCGCGTCCAGGGCTTACGACTGGTGGAACTTCAACCTGAACACGCCGGTGTCGTCCACCAAGCACGCCGTGGTGGTCCACGTGCAGCCGGGAGAGCTGCCCGCCCAGGTCGCCGACGACCTCCAGTCCAAGAACCTGATCCGCAACAAGGACGTGTTCGAGTGGTACGTGAGGCTCACGGGAATCGGGTCGCGCATCCAAGCCGGGGCGTTCGTGCTCAGCCCGACCATGAGCATGGTCCAGATCGCCTCGGCGCTGGAGAAAGGCAAGACCGACCAGATCGCCGTCTTCATCCCCGAGGGCTATCCCCTCACCTATCAGGCAAGCCACTTCGTCGACAAAGCCTGGCCGGGCATGGGGGCCCCGTATCTGGCGGCGGCGGCCGACCCATCGTGGTCGGCGAAGTACGACTTCCTGGGCACGCGGCCCGCCGGCGCCAACCCGCCCCTGGAGGGCTACCTGTTCCCGGACACGTATCTCGTCGACCCTAACGCCGGCGTCAACGGCCTCATCGGGCAGCAGCTCGACCAGTTCGGCAGCGTGATGACGTCCGACATCCGCACGCAGATCGGGCAGGCCACGGCCGGGCGGCCCGCCGAGACCATCGAGTCGATCGTCATCCTGGCCTCGATGGTCGAGCGCGAGGCGAACCGTGATCCAGATCGGGGCAACGTGTGCAGCGTCTACTACAACCGGCTCACCCGCGGCATCCCCCTCGGAGTGGACGCGACGCTCCTGTACGGGCTTGGGCGCCTGACCCCGGAGCCCACGTTTCCTGAGCTCCAGATGAATACGCCGTGGAACACGCGCAAGCACGCCGGCCTGCCGCCGGGACCGATCAGCAATCCGGGCAAGGCAGCCATTCTTGCGTGCGTCAACCCGCCGCAGACGGCCTACCTTTTCTACTTCACCGACCGCAACGGGACCACCCATTTCGAAACCAACCAGCAGGACTTCGACAGGGACATCCAGAAATACGGCGTGAGCGGCAGCTGAAGATATTTCTAATCGGGCACGGCATCGCTTACTCGCGCAGCCCCGCGATGCAGAACGCGGCCTTTCGGGCCGCCGGCCTGGACTGGTCGTACGAGCTGCTCGACGTGCCGGCGAACGAGCTGGTGGGAGCGATCGCCACGGTGCGCTCGAAGGATTCCGCCGGAGCGAACGTCACCATTCCACACAAACAGGCAGTGATGGAGCATCTGGACCGCATCGAACCCGAGGCCCTGCGCGCGCACGCGGTGAACACGATCAGCCGCGACGGCGAGCACCTGATCGGCGCCAACACCGACGTCGCCGGGATCGAAGCGGCGCTCCGCGAGGTCAGGCTTGAGCCGCGCGGCGCGACGGTGGTCGTGCTCGGCGCCGGCGGGTCGGCCCGGGCGGCCGGGGTCGCCCTCGAAGGCGCCCACATCACGTTCGTGGCGAGGAACCCGCAGGCGGCAGGGGAGCTGCCGGGCCGGGCGGTGGCGTGGGACGGGGCGGACTGGCCGTCCATGGCCCGCTCCGCCGACCTGCTCCTCAATGCCACACCGCTCGGCCGGCGAGACGAGATGCCGCTCCGTCCGAACGCCCTGCCCCGGAGCGGGGCGGTGATCGACCTCGTCTACGTGCCCGGCGGCACGCCCCTGGTGCGCAAGGCCCGTTCGCTCGGGCTCGCCACGGCAGACGGCTGGCTGGTTCTGGTCGCGCAGGGCGCGCGGGCATTCGAGATCTGGACGGGCCGCCCCGCCCCCGTCGACGCGATGACGGCGGCGCTCGACCAGTGACCACGCTGCTGTTCGCCCTCGGCTGGGGCGTGGTCGGAGCGGCCGCGGGCTGGTTCGCGCGCTGGGGCTCGGTGCGCCTGGCGCGGCTGGAGGGTCTCGATCCGGGCGCCCGGCCATGGCAGGTCTACGGACCGCCCGTCCTCGCCGCGCTTCTGTTCGCCGTGTTCGCGTACGACCTCGGGCTGTCGCATTTCCTGCTGCTCGCCATCCGCAGCGTGTTCGTGCTCGTGCTCGTGCAGGTGATCTTCTTCGACCTCGAGCACCGGCTGATCCTCGACCGCGTCATCTTCCCGGCCATGGGCCTGGCCGTGGTCGTCAGCATCCTGTACGGACAGCCATGGTGGGCCGGAATCGCTACCGGGCTTGGGGCCGGCGTGCTGTTCTTGTTCCTGTCGATCGCGGGCTCGACGCTGCTGCGTGCGGAGGTCCTCGGATTCGGCGACGTCAAGCTCGCGGCGTTCATGGGCTTCCTCCTCGGCTGGCCCGCGATCGTGGACGCGGTCTTCATCGGGGTGCTGGTGGGGGCGCTCGCGGCCATTGCGGTCGGCATCTGGCATCGCTCGCTGAAGGCGACGTTCGCCTACGGCCCGTACCTGGCGATCGGAGCCCTTGTATTGCTCTACCAGATGCACTGAGGTTTTAGAGGCGCGGCCGAAAAGCCCTCGACGGATCTTCGGCGCCCATGCGGCCCATCTTCGGGTTCAGCGCCTCCGCTGCTCGCTTACGCATGCCGGATGCGCTCGCTCCGCGCTCGGGGCATCCTTTGGGGTCCCCGCGCCGTGCGGGGGGTGCCCCTGGATCGCCGAATCTCTCGCCGATGGTTTTCGGCCGCGCCTCCGAGCCGTTACTCTAGGCGCCGATGGCGGGCGACCTGCTTCCCGGCGAGAACCTGGTTCTGAAGGTTCACCAGCACTGGATCTTCGTCGTCAAGTCGATCTTGATACCGGTGGCCCTGCTGATCCTGGTGGTGGTGTCGGACTTCACCTTCATCCCCAGCCTCAAGGTGTCGAACCTCGCCCTGTTCCTGACCCTCGGCGTCGTCGCGCTAGCCCTCCTGTGGCTGATCGTGGTCTGGATCCGCTGGCAGTCGACCTCTTACACGCTCACCGACCAGCGCATCAAGATCGAGAGCGGGGTCTTCGGGCGCCAGTCGAAGATGATCCCGATCGACCGCATCCAGGACTGCACCACCCGCATGTCACTGATCGGACGGATGCTTGGCTATGGCCGCGTCGAGGTGGACGCCGCGGGCGCGCAGGGCGCCGAGGTTCTCGAGCACCTTCCGAGCCCCGGCACCTTCCGAGACCAGGTGTTCGTCCAATCGGAGCGGCGGAGAGGTGCCCCTAACAGCTCAGCCACGACCAGCGGCGTCTAAGCCAAGCCTGGCGCTGATCGGGTTCATGGGCTCGGGCAAGAGCGTCGTCGGCGCGCTCGTCGCCTACCGCGCGCGCGCACCGTTCTTCGACCTCGACTTCATGATCGAGAGCGAGGCCGGCATGACCATCCCCGAGATCTTCTCCAATCGCGGTGAGGAGGCCTTTCGAGGCCTCGAGTCGAGGCTGCTTCCCGCCGCGCTGCGCGAGGGCGCGGTGGTCGCGCTGGGGGGCGGCACGGCAATGGACGACGCCAACTGGCAGCTCATCCGCGAGCGGGCGACCTCGGTTTACCTGGAGCTGCCCTTCGACCGCATCTGGGAGCGGGTCGGGCGCAGCCAGAATCGGCCGCTGGTGGCGGGCCGGCTGCGCAAGGAGGTCGAGAGCCTGTTCGACGCCCGGCGGCCGCGGTACGAGCAGGCAGCTCACCGGGTCAACGCCGACCGCTCACCCGACGACGTCGCGACCGACGTGCTGGCCCTATGGTCCGACTGATCGTCGACACGCCGGGGGGCACGTACCCGGTGCACATCGGAGCGGGCGCGATGAAGGTGCTCAAGCCGACCCTGGCGCGCCTCGAGCCCACGAGTGTCGTCATCGTCACCGACACCAACGTGCGGCCGTGGGCCCGGCTGGTCGCCAAGACCCTGAAGTCCGCGCGCGTGAGGCCGGTGACGTACGTGGTCCCGGCAAGTGAGCGCTCGAAATCGCTGTCAGCGCTTGGCGACCTGCTCGCGTTCATGGAGCGAAACCGGATCGACCGCGGCGGAGTCGTGATCGCGGTTGGGGGCGGAATGGTCGGCGACCTGGCGGGTCTGGCCGCGGCCACGTGGCTCCGCGGCGTGCGCCTCGTCGCGGTTCCCACCACCCTGCTGGCGATGGTGGACTCGAGCATCGGGGGCAAGACGGGCGTGAACGGCTCCCGCATGAAGAACGCGATCGGCACCTTCTGGCAGCCGTCGGCGGTGGTGGCCGACATCGAGTGCCTTTCGACCTTGCCGCGGGCGCGATATCGAGAGGCCTTCGCCGAGGTTGTAAAGTACGCCGTCGCCATGGATCGCGGTCTGTTCGAGGTGTTGCGGAAGGACACGTCGCGCCTGCTCGCCCTTGACGCCGGCGCCCTCGAGCCGGTGATCATGAGCTGCGCCACCGCCAAGGCCCTGGTGGTCGCCCGGGACGAGCGCGACCACGGGCCGCGGGCGATCCTCAACTACGGCCACACGGCCGCGCATGCGGTCGAGGCGGCGAGCCACTTCCGCGTCTCGCACGGCCGCGCCGTCGCTTTCGGGATGAGGGTTGCCGCCCGGATCTCGCAGTCGCTGGACCTGTGCACGGAGCGCCTGGTCGAGCAGCAGGACGAGCTGCTGACCGCCTACGGCCTGCCCGACGTTTCGCCCAGCGTCCCGGTCGAGAGGGTCCTGGCGACCATCCCCACGGACAAGAAGGCGCTGCGAGGACGCGTGGCCTGGGTGCTGCCCCGGCGCATCGGCTTCGCCGAGATCGGGCACGAGGTTCCACCTGGCCTGG
>Ga0066675_10001393_pt1 | contig 10330 bp, 8 predicted proteins | sample GraSoiAngelo_124_FD_62295 | JGI IMG/M metagenome (GOLD analysis project Ga0066675, IMG submission 62295) | Grasslands soil microbial communities from the Angelo Coastal Reserve, California, USA - 14_0927_05_20cm | ecosystem: Environmental > Terrestrial > Soil > Grasslands | place: USA... | reverse complement strand
CGACGTCACAATGATAGGTGACCACATACGGAATGCCGCGTTCGCTGGCGACCGTACCCGCGTAGTGCGACGCGAGCGGCGGTGGAGAGTGGGCGTGCACGACGTCCGCGGGCACGACACGAAGGTCGGCGCGCATGTGGGGGGTGATGGGCGTCTCCATCAGGATGAATCGCGGCTTCACCCGCATCACCCGGAAACCGTCGACGGCTTCCTCCGTGGGCAACGCAGGATCGTGTCGGGAAGTGACGACCGTCACCTCGTGGCCGCGGTTCGCCAGCTCCTTCGAGAGGGAGCGGACGTGGCTTTCCACTCCGCCAAAGTGGGGCGAGAACCAGGGCGAAACCTGGGCGATTCGCACGCCCTCCACCTCAGAAAATCCGGCTCCGGGGGGCGATGTTTCCCCGCACGTGAGCGGCGGGACCGAGGAAGGATCCTTCCCCGATGATCGTGCCCGCATCGATCGACACGTTGATCCCGACCTTCACGTCGTCCCCCATGATCACGCCGAGCTTGCGAAGGCCCGTGTCGACTTCGACCCCCCGGAACATGACTCGGACCGGCGCCTCGTCGAGACGCAGGTTCGCGACCTTCGTCCCCGCGCCCAGGTTGCACCGCTCTCCGAGGATGCTGTCCCCGACATAGTTCTGGTGAGGTACCGTGGCCCCGGCCATCAAGATCGAGTTCTTCACCTCGCACGCGTTGCCCACCTTCGCTTTCGGACCGATCGACGAGGACGCGCGAACGTAGCAGTTCGGCCCAATCACCGCGCCAGGTCCCACGATCGTCGGACCCTCGACGTATGCGCCCCGCCGGACCTCGGCACCCTCCTCCACGAGCACCTCGCCCATGAGGGTGGCGCCGGGCTCGACCCGCCCGTGGTCCGCGCCTTTCAGAGGAGAGAGGAGCGCAGCGTTTGCCCGGAGCAGGTCCCAGGGTCGTCCGACGTCGATCCATTCCCCGGGCAGGCGGAACCCGTGCACGTCCCGCTTCGCCATGAGGGTTCGGATTGTATCCGTGATCTCGAATTCCCCTCGGGGCGATTTCGGCGTCCCGTCGATCAGCGCGAAAATCTCGTCGTCGAAGACGTAGATGCCGGCATTGATCAGGTGCGACTTCGGACGCCGCGGCTTCTCTTCGAGCGAGACGACCTTGCCGTCCTTCATCTCGACGACGCCGAACGCGGTGGGATCGGACACCTCGGCCAAGGCGATGATCGGGCCGCCGACCTTGCGATGGAACGCCAAGAGGGCCCCAAGCGCCTCGCCGGACACGACGACGTCCCCGTTCACGCTGAGGAACGGCCCGTCCACGTGCGGGCGCATGTGGCCCAGGGCGTGGGCCGTCCCCAGTCGCTCCACCTGTTCCTCATACGCAATCGAAAGCCCGAGCGCGGAACCGTCGCCGAAGCTCTCCCGGATCCGATGGCCCTGCCAGCCGATCAGGACCGCGAGCTCGGAAATGCCCGCAGAACGTAACGCATCGAGGGTGTGCCGCAAGAAAGGTTTGCCCGCGACCGGAAGTAGAGGCTTCGGGAGATTGGCCGTCAGGGGACGCATCCGCGTGCCCTCTCCGGCCGCCAGGACCACGGCCTTCATGCGGCTGCGCCTTTTGCGCTCGATACGACCGTGGAATATATCTCCTTTGCTCTGACCTTTTCGCGGGACTCCGCGAGCACTCGAATTTTCGGCTCCGTCCCGGAGAAGCGGACGAGGGCCCAGCCATCGTGGAAGTCGAGTCGCCATCCGTCCAGGACCGCTACGTCGGCGCCGAGCCCCCGCAAGGCGGCATCGAGTCGTCTCTCGATCGCCTCCCGATCGGCCGCGGCGTATGGGATTGAACCCCGGTGAACCGGATACTGAGGGATTTCCTTCACGAGAAGATCCAGGGGTTTTTCCGCGGCCATCGACACCAGGCGTGCCGCGGCGTACACCCCGTCCGGACACAGAGACGCTCTCGGAAAAATCCACGTGCCGGAGGGTTCGCCTCCGAATTCCGCTCCTCGGCGCTTCACCTCCGCTGCGACATGAACGTCGCCGACACGGGTGCGCCAGATCGTGGCCTTGGGCACGAGGTCCGACAAGGACATCGAGGCGTCGACCGGGACGACGAGTCCCGTTCGGACTTCCTGGCGCGCGAACAGCGCCAAGAGCAAGTCCCCTCCGACGAAGCGGCCTTGCCGATCGACCGCGACCATCCGGTCTCCGTCCCCGTCATGTGCGATGCCGAGGTCCGCGCGCGTGGCCCGCACGGTCGCTGCCAGTGCCGCCAGGTTTTCCTCCGTCGGTTCCGGTTCGCGGCCTGGAAAATAGCCGTCCGGCTGTGCGTGAATCGCCACCACGTCGCACCCCATCCGTCGCAGGAGAAACGGTGTAATCGTGCAGGTGGCTCCGCAACCGCAGTCGACGACGACCCGGAGCTTCACCGGTTCGATCGTCTCAAGGATCGCGTCGATGTGCGCCTCGACCAAGTCCGTTCGCGACGACCAGAGACCCGTGCGATCCCAGGACGAAGAGGCGAAGCGACCCTTGTCGAGGGCTTCCTCGACCTCGCGCTGCTGGCCCTCGTCGAATGCCATTCCGTCCGGGTTCCAGAGCTTCAGCCCGTTGTAGGGCGCCGGATTGTGGGAGGCCGTGACCATGATGCCGCAGGCATACTCTCGAGTGCCACGGGCCAGGGTCGGAGTGGAGACGAGCCCTCCGTCGCAGGCGCCCACGCCGCTGGACAGGAGGCCTGCGCCCAGAGCCTGCACGAGCATGGGACCCGTGAGACGAGGATCCCGACCGATGATCGTGTCTCCGTACAGCTCCCCGACCGCCTTCCCGACCCGCAGGGCCAAGTCCGGCGTGATGTCCACGTTTCCGAGGCCACGGATTCCAGAGGAGCCGAAACGCGGCACGAATTGAGGATACCGTAGCCGGTAGAAAGCCTTCCGTGAACGAAGTTGAGCGTGGACCAACAATTATATAGCGTTCTCTCGATGCGTCCGTCGCGCTGCCGGTTTTGGGCTCCGCAGCGGAGGGATCGCATGGTCATGGAACCCGTCAGTATCGAAGCGGCGATTGAGAAGGCGAAAAAGAAGGGACTCCGGCCGGGACGCGTGAAAGGGACTGACGGTATTCAGTTCACGAAGGGTCGGAACGAGCGGATTGAAGTGATCTCGTGGGAAGAGTTCCGCCAGACCCTGGCGGATCGAAAGCTCGAGGTCTTCGATTCCGGCGGATTCATGAAGATCATGAAGCGGCGCAAGTGAGAGGCCGACTCAGGCTTCCCGTCCCTCGCCGGCCGTAGCAGGGGTTCACCGTCCGATGGCATCTCGGTCGTCAAGAGCCCCCTGGCGAATGGCAGCGAAACCTGGAGACTCCGAACGCAGGTCACAGGAAGGTTCTTACGAACCCGTGAAATTCGCGTCGGACTGCGGCGTGCGTGGGTTGCCAAGCTTGGTCAAAGGCGCAGGGCTCAGGATCCTGTCCCGTAGGGGTTCGCAGGTTCAAATCCTGCCCCACGCATTCCTCAGGGCGGCAGATGTTGTACATAGACGGACATTCCAACGGAATCGGCGTGGTGGGTTTCGGGGGTCGGAATCTAGCCTCCGACGCTCGCCTCTGTACGTCTCGACTGATGACCATTATAAGCGTTGGTCCTCGGTCGACGGACAATCGTCGGACCCCAGGTTTAGGTTCTAACTTTACTTTTATTTATTCTGACGTTTGATATTGTCAAGCGCAAACGTGACCCGAAAGCTATTCATAGGTTCGGAAGCCTAAACGAAGTGCCCAGGTGAAGGGCCTTCCACCGGGCCGTCCGAGAGGGTAAGGAGCCGTCTCGGGCCCTTCCCGTTTCGTGCCCGGGGATCGAAGCCGACGACCGCGTCGGCCTCATTTTCACCATCGGGTGATCCCTTGCCCTCCCAGAAGTTCAGCCGGAAGTATCTTACGCGGCACAAGAAGAGCGCACAGCTGTGGCGCCGCGCCTCGAGGCTCACCCCGGGAGGCGTTGAGAGCAACATCCGGCACTTCCGCCCGCATCCGTTTCTCGCGGACTACGGGGACGGCGGCTACATCTACGACGTCGACGGCAACAAGATCCTCGACTTCATGATGGGGTTCGGTGGCCTGTTCCTCGGCCACAACAATCGCGACATCGCCTTGGAGGTGATCAAACAGCTCGAGTCGGGCTCGATGCTCGGGGTCACGAGCGAGCTGTTCATCGACTACCTTTCGGCCGTCCAAAAGGCCGTGCCGTCGATGCGGAAGATGCGCCTCTGCAACAGCGGGACGGAGGCGACCATGCATGCCCTGCGCACGGCCCGCGCCTATACCGGACGGGACAAGATCGCGAAGGCGGAGGGGGCCTACCATGGCGCCCACGACTACGTGCTCCAAAGCCTCGACATGGACCCCCGGATGGCCCGCAGGAACAACGGATACAAACCCGTGCCCTACGGCAAGGGGATCCCGAAGGCAGTCTCCGAAACCGTCGTGATCTATCCGTACAACGACATCGAGGGTACCGCGGAGGCCCTCGAACGGTCGGACGATATCGCGGCGCTCATCGTGGAGCCCGTCCTCTGCGGACCGGGTGTGATCGTCCCGAAGGGAAACTACCTGAAGCGCCTGCGGCAGTTGACGCGGAAGCGCGGCATCGTCCTGATCTTCGACGAGGTCCTCACCGGGTTCCGGCTCGCGTACGGCGGCGCCCAGGAGTACTACGACGTCCGACCGGACATGACGACTTTCGGTAAGATTGCGGGCGGAGGGTTCCCACTCGCCGGTTTCGGCGGGGAATCGCAAATCATGAACATGCTCGAGCCAGGCCGCGGCTGGCGGAACGCGACGTTCCACGCTGGCACCTACAACGGGCATCCGATCGCGGTGGCGGCCGGCCTGAAGGCCGTGCAGATCCTCGGAGAGCATCCCGAATACTACGATCAGGTGAATCACCTCGGGCGGCAGCTGTTCAGCGGCCTCCAAGACCTCGCGGACGACCGCCGCATCCCGGCGTGGGTCGAGTACGTCGGCTCCATCGGGAATGTCTACTTCACCACGAAGGACGAAATCCGGAACTTCCGGGACACGCTGAGTGCGAACACCCGCCGCTGGTGGAACTGGTTCATCCACTGCCTGGGGAACAACGTCCTGTTCGGGATTCCGAACACGGGGGAGCGCGCGTTCCTGTGCACGGAGCACACAGACGAGGATGTCGAGTGGGCCCTCGAGGTCGCGGACAACGCCTTCGCCGCGATCGCCAAGGAAGCGAAACGGAACCGGGAGAAGGTGCCGTCGGTCCAGCTCCAGGCCGCGGGCGAACAGGCGGCCCTCTACGGCGAGGCGATGCCGCGCGCGTGAATCGCCGCCCCGGGACTAGTTGAGGAGCCGAGTCTCCTCGGCCGTCTCCGTGACTCGAATGCCGCGCCCTTGGGCAGAGAGTTCCTCGAAGTACCCTTTGGGATCGAATGCGGTCTCCGGGGGGAGGACGCCCGGTCCCTTCGTTCGCCCCTTCACCATCCATTGCGCGGCGATAGAGGGCGGGACGCCCGTGTCTACGACGCCGCCCCCCACCCTCCACTTTTCGTGGGGCCATGTGACCGCCTCGTACCGCAGCGTGACCGGATTCCCATTCTTCTCGCCGACGAGGACACAGCGCTGGATGTCCACATCCAGCTCCGGCTCCTTCGGCTTCGGAAGGGCGTCGATCACCGTCGACGTGACGTCGTACGGGCGGACCTTTGCCCCTTCGACCATGATTTCGTCGCGGCTCGCAAGGCCCAACCGGACGAGCGTTTCAATCGTTTGCCGGAACGCCGGTGGGAACGCGACAATGAAGTCCATCTCTTGGACCCCTTTTCCAATCGTCTTCGGCATCGTCGCAAGCTCCGAATGGATGGTATAGTAGCCTTCGACCACGCCTACCGGGGGCTGGAATTCCGACCGCTCGAGTCCCGACAGGGCCGGCACGAAGCGGATTTTCCCCTCGCGAAGGATCGGTGCCTCCATCGAGAACTCGTCGAAAACCGTGCGGATCGCATAGGGAGGGACGAACAGGCCCGCTTCGCCGCCGGAGACGACGGCGCCGCTGCTCCGAAGAAGGACTTTGTGGACTCGATCCAGCTTCGTGGCTCCGTGCGCTCCCATCACGTTCATGGTGCCCGGGGTCGAGCCGATGCCGAGGACGCAGGTCACCCCCGCATCCTGGGCCTTGCGATGGAGCTTGAGTTGCCGGAGCGTCTGATGGTAGAGCCCTCCCAGATCGCAATAGTGAATGCCGGCAGAAATCGCCGCCTCCATGATCGGGACGTTGAGGTCGTACCAGCTGCTGTGGATGACGCAATCCCACCGTTTCATCTCCCGCACCAGGTTCGTGGAATCCCGGGCATCGATGGGGACCGCGACCGCCCGTTCGTCCTGCTGCGCGGTCACGAAGGCTTTGGCCTTGGCCTCGCTGCGTCCGGCGATCCCGACGCGTTCGACGCCGGGGCTGGAGAGCAAGTCCGGGACGGTCGATTGTGCCATCGCGCCATATCCACCCAGGATGAGAATCTTCAATGGCTGCCCCCGGTTCGAGGAAGGCGAGGCCTCCTTAATCCTTTCGCGACCGAGTCATGCGTCCCGGATACGGGCCGCCCATAGGACCGCGGACCCTGCGACGACCAGTCCAACACTCGTTGCGAACGCCCATCCATATCCGAGGAATCCTGCTGCGAAACCGCCGGCGAGCGGCCCCAGGATTGATCCGAATCCTTGGACCGCGTTGAAGGCACCGAACGCACGGGCCCGTCTTGCTTTCGGTGCGAGACGTGACGCGAGCGTGGAACCCGCGACGTTGATTACGGCCCAGCAGACGCCGACGCCGGCGTGGAGCCCGACGACCAGGCCGAGTCGCGCGAGGTCATGAATGCCTGTGAGCCCTAGGATGAAGAAGGACCCGAACAGTACGGACCGCCCCAGCGACCCGTACACTTGCATCGTTCCGCTCCCGCGGGCCGAGACCCAGTCGGCGACCCGCGGATACACGGCGATCGAAGCGACCTGACTCGCAATGTAGATCGCAAAGATCTGCGAACTCCCCAGGCCATAGACCTGGGTCAAGAAGATCGGAAAGAAACTGTAGAACGCCGTGAAGCCTGCGAACCAGAGGAACACACACGCCAGGAAGACGCGGAAGGACTTGGGCATCCGGAGGTGCCCTACGTCCTGCGGTCCGACGAAGTTCATGACGCGCAACGGGAGGTAGCGGCCGCGCTCGACCCGCAGATTGGAGTCCGCGACGGTCACGCTCGTGCGATCCAAATGACGGGATGTCATCGGTGCGGCAATGAGAACGATGAGGCCCGCGAAGAACGACATCCCCGCGCCCACGAGGAAGAGGGCCCGCATCGACGACAGAGGCCCTCCCATGAATCCCCCATTGACCGCGAGCCAGGACGCCGCGAAGGCCAGACCGAGCGTCCACCCCGCGGCGGTGATCCGACTCACGAAGGCGAGTCGGCCGGGCCAGTCCTTGCGGTCGGAGGTCTCCATGAGGAGGACTGTCCCCGCGGGCCCGCTGGCCGCGCCGAGACACCCGGCGAGGAGGTTCGCAATGTAAAACTCGGACATCGTCCGACTGGCGGCCATCGCGACGAGAGCGACGCCGCTGCCGACGAATCCGATGAGGAGGAACGGCTTGCGCAGTTCGAAACGGTCCGAGAGGCCGCCCCAGAGCATGAAGGCCGGGACCGATGCGATGCTCGTCGCGGCGGCGATGATGCCCACGTTGACCAGGTTTCCGCCGAGGGCGTACGCAAAGAGGAGAATGAGGGTGGACGTGGCGCCGCCGGAGATGCCTTGCGGCAGGTACGCATACACCCATGTTGACTTGTTTGCACGGCCCATCCCAGACTCTCGAGTGGAACCCGCGCATCCCACACCAATATTTGGGCTTTATGTCCATGGCTATCAAGGGAGAGAAAGACCGGTGGAAATGGGCGCGGCGAAGCTTTATCACCGAGGGGACTTCGGGGGCTAGTGGGACATCTTCGCACGAACGTCGCCTTCGCGGCGGTAGCGATCGCGTCCGTCTTTCTTTCTGGGGCCGTCCTCTCCGGTTATCTGTCGACGGCTCCTACCGGGTTCGCGCTCCGACTCGGTTACTTCCCCAACGTGACACACGCGCAGGCGCTCTACGGGATCGCCACCGGGGCGTATGAGAGGGCTCTCTACCAAGCATTGGGAATGGATTTCTCGATCCAACCGCACGCATTCAATGCAGGCCCCGCGGCGATTACGGCGCTTTTGTCCAACCATGTCGACATGGTGTTTGTGGGCCCATCGCCCACTCTGAACGGTCTATCCGTCGCCCCGGACATCCTCCGAGTGATTGCGGGCGCCTCGAGCGGCGGAGCCTTATTCGTGGTCCAACCCTATGTGAACTTGACGACGGATGCGGGATACGGCGGAAAGAAATTCGCAACGCCCCAATGGGGGAACACGCAGGATATCGCACTGAGACACTACCTCTTGACAAAGGGGCACAGGACGCTCGATCAAGGCGGGGACGTCGATATCATCAACGTAGCGAACGCGGAGATCCTCACGTTGTTCAAGCTCGGTCGGATCGACGGCGCGTGGGTTCCGGAACCGTGGGGGACCCGTTTGATTAAAGAGGCGAATGGAAAGGCAATCCTAGACGAACGGACCCTGTGGCTCGAGACGAACGGAGAGTTCGTGTCGACCCAGCTTGTGACGACGAAACGGTACCGGGAACAACACCCGGACGTCATCACCGCGTTTCTTCGTGCCTATGTGAACGTGACCCTCCTCCTGCAACGGGAGAAAAAATCCGACCTGGAGATCATCAACGGGGAATTCAAGAACCTGACCACGAGCTCGCTCGACGAGGACATCATTGCCGACGCGTTCGGAAATATGAATGTCACGTACGACCCAATCGCCCCATCGCTGCGAACGTACCTCGCCTGGACGCAAGACCTGGAGTTCCTGTCCCGCGATGTGCGCCTTGACTCGCTATACGACCTCACCCTGTTGAATCAGATTCTGGAAGAGAAGGGACTTCCACCGGTGACCGGATTATGACGGGCGCCGCGCTGAAACTCGTCATGCTCGGAAAACAGTTCGAGGCGAAGGTCGAGAGGCTGAACGCCCTGCGGGATGTGAACCTGGAAATCCGAGAAGGCGAATTCGTCACGATCGTCGGACCGTCGGGTTGCGGAAAGTCCACTTTGTTGATGTTGGTCGCGGGCCTCCAAGTGCCAACGGCCGGGTGGGTCGAGATGGATGGTCAGCCGGTTCATGGTCCGGGAGCCGACCGGGTCGTCGTGTTTCAGGACGGAGCCCTGTTCCCATGGCTGGACGTCCAGGGGAACGTCGAATTTGGCCTTCGGGTGGCCGGCGTCCGGCGCGCCAAACGAGCGCAACGGGTCCGCGAGTTCATCAAGATGGTACAGCTCGAGAAGTTCGCCCACGCCCGGGTCCACGAATTATCGGGCGGGATGAAACAGAGGGTCGCGCTGGCGCGCGCCCTCGTCCTTCGGCCGCGGGTCCTCCTGATGGACGAGCCGTTCGCCGCCCTCGATGTGCACACCCGCGAAGAGATGCAATCAGTCGTCCAGGATCTGTGGCTCCGAAGCGGCACGACGACACTGTTCGTGACCCACGATGTCCGTGAGTCGGCGGTCCTCGGAGACCGGATCGTCGTGATGACGCATCGACCCGGGACAGTCAGCGCGATCTTGGAGAACCACGCGCCAAGGCCGAGAACGCTGAACGACCCGGAGGTCTTGGACGCAATCCAGCGCTCGAACGACATCCTGAAAGCCGAGGTCGAATGGTCGAACAGTCAGGCCAAGCTCGCACCATGATGCGCCGCCGCGAGCACAGTCTCGCTTGGGAGTTTCGCCATCTCATCCCGATGGTGGCGATTGCGCTTGCTGCCCTCACTCTCTGGCAGGCGATGGTGAGCCTAAGGGTCTGGCCCCCGTACCTCTTCGCGGGTCCCACGGAGGCCGTCCGCGCCCTCGTGGAGTTGTGGAACAGGGCCCTGCTCCCCCGGGCCATCGTGGCAACTCTCCAGAGGCTCGCGGTCGGCTTCCTTATCTCGCTCGTCTTGGGCGCCCTTCTGGCGTTCATCATGGTGCGATTCACCACGTTCGGAAAGGCCCTCCAACCCTATATCCTCGGGCTGCAAACGTTCCCGTCCATTGCATGGGTGCCCCTCGCCCTGATTTGGTTCGGGTTCTCGGAAACCACCCTTCTCTTCGTCACGATCATCGGTTCCGTTTTCGGGGTCAGCATATCGTTCGCCGACGCTCTGCGAACCGTGCCGCCCGTCTATC
>Ga0066675_10001387_pt1 | contig 10349 bp, 7 predicted proteins | sample GraSoiAngelo_124_FD_62295 | JGI IMG/M metagenome (GOLD analysis project Ga0066675, IMG submission 62295) | Grasslands soil microbial communities from the Angelo Coastal Reserve, California, USA - 14_0927_05_20cm | ecosystem: Environmental > Terrestrial > Soil > Grasslands | place: USA... | reverse complement strand
TCCTGGGCAAATTTCGCCGCGCTGATATTGACGCCGGGCGCGCCGCTCACTCATCCGAGCCCGCACTGGTCCGTGCTGATGGCGCGGCAGGCCGGCGTCGAGGTGATCGGCGATATCGAGCTGTTCTGCCGCGAGCGGCGTCGGCATGCACCGGATGCGCCGTTCGTCGCAATCACCGGCACCAATGGCAAATCCACCACCACGGCGCTAACGGCGCATCTGATGCGCTTTGCCGGTTACGACACCCAGATGGGCGGCAATATCGGTACCGCGATCCTGTCGCTGGAATCGCCGCGCATGGGGCGGGTCCACGTCATCGAGATGTCGTCCTACCAGATCGATCTGGCACCCTCGCTCGATCCAAGCATCGGCATCCTGCTAAATGTCAGCGAGGACCACATCGATCGGCATGGCACGCTCGATCATTATGCCGCGGTGAAGGAACGGCTCGTCGCCGGCGTGCAGGAGCAGGGCACCGCGATCGTCGGCGTCGATGACGGCTTTTGCCGCAACATCGCCGACCGCATCGATCGATCCGGCAAGCGCGTGGTGCGCATCTCCGTGCGGAATCCGCTGCCCGACGGCATCTATGTCGAGCGGGAGACGATCGTGCTTGCCGCGGGTGGCGCGCGCAGCGAGATTGCGAGACTTGGCGGCATCGGTTCGCTGCGTGGCCTGCACAACGCGCAGAACGCGGCTTGCGCCTCGGCCTGTGCGCTGGCGATGGGCCTAACTGGCGACGTCTTGCAAAACGGCTTGCGCAGCTTTCCCGGCCTTGCGCACCGGATGGAACAGGTCGGCCGCCGCGGCAAGGTGCTGTTCGTCAACGACTCCAAGGGCACCAATGCCGATGCGGCGGCGCATGCGCTGTCATCCTTTTCCGACATCTTCTGGATCGCCGGCGGCAAGCCGAAGGCGGGCGGCATCGAGAGCCTCGCCGAGTATTTCCCGCGCATCCGTAAAGCCTATCTGATCGGCGAGGCCGCCCCGGAATTTGCCGCCACGCTCACCGACCGCGTCCCGCACGAGATCTCGGAAACCCTCGAGGTCGCAGTCGCGAGCGCCGCGCGCGACGCGGAGGTCTCGGCGCTGGCCGATGCGGTGGTGCTATTGTCGCCGGCCTGCGCGTCGTTCGACCAGTACCGCAATTTCGAAATCCGCGGCGGGCGCTTCCGCGACCTCGTCACCGCACTGCCCGGCGTCAAGCCGGTGGTGTGACCACTCCTTGTCATCGCCCGGCTTGACCGCTTTCGCGGGTATGACGGCTTTGTTGTGACGCGACCGCGCTGTTCCACGTCAAAAGTTACCCATCCCATTAACCTTCCGGAAACCCTCATGGGCGACCAATGGGCAAACCCCCGTTGTGTTGGGAATGCCCATGCTCTCCCGTGAAGAACGCAATCCGCTTTCCGCATGGTGGTGGACGGTGGACAAGCCGCTGCTCGGGGCGATCCTCGTCCTGATGTTGGCGGGCATCATTCTTTCGCTTGCGGCGAGCCCGCCGGTGGCGACCAGGATCGGGCTCGACCCGTTCCATTTCTTCAACCGCCATGTGCTGTTCCTGCTGCCGTCCTTCATGGTGCTGGTCGGCGTCTCCTTCATGTCGCCGCGCCAGATCCGGCGCAGTGCGCTGATCGTATTCGCGATCTCAATCGCGCTCATCGCGGCGACGCTGCTGGTTGGCCCCGAGGTCAAGGGCTCGCGGCGCTGGATTACGCTGATCGGCGTCAATATCCAGGCCTCCGAATCTGCAAAACCGGCTTTCGTGGTGATGGCGGCATGGTTGTTCGCCGAATCCACCCGGCGCCCGGAAATGCCGGCGACCTCGATGGCGCTGATGTTGCTGATGATGTTGGTGGCGCCTTTGGTGATGGAGCCGGATTTCGGCCAGACCATGCTGATCCTGATGGTGTGGGGCGCGCTGTTCTTCATTGCGGGCATGCGGATGATCTGGGTGCTTGGGCTTGCCGGCGCCGCAGGCGCCGGGTTGTTCGGTGCCTTCCTGTTGGTGCCGCACGTCGCCGGACGGATCAAGCGCTTCATCAATCCCGCCTCCGGTGACACCTTCCAGGTCGACACCGCGATGGAGGCTTTCTGGAACGGCGGCTGGTTTGGATTGGGGCCGGGCGAAGGCATCGCCAAGCGCAGCCTGCCGGACAGCCATACCGACTTCGTGTTCGCGGTCGCGGCGGAAGAATTCGGCATCATCCTTTGCCTGGCGCTGGTTGCGCTGTTTGCCTTCATCGTGATCCGCACGTTGTCGCGCGCCTATGCCACGGAGGATATGTTCTCGCGGTTTGCGGCGTCGGGCCTTGCGATCCTGTTCGGCGTGCAGGCCGCGATCAACATGTCGGTCAATCTGCAACTGATACCGGCCAAGGGCATGACGCTGCCGTTCATCTCCTATGGCGGATCGTCGATCGTCTCGCTCGCTTACGGCGTCGGCATGATGCTGGCGCTGACGCGGCTCAGACCCCGCACCGAGGTCGAGTCGATGAGCGCCGCCAACGGATTGCGCAGCTACGCTTGACCTCGCGGTAACTTTTCGTCATTGCGAGAAGCGAAGCAACGAAGCGCTCGCAATGACGGGTACCTGATGACAACCGAGCCCTTGATTCTGTTGGCTGCGGGCGGGACCGGCGGCCATTTGTTTCCGGCCGAGGCGCTGGGCGTCGAACTGATCAAGCGGGGTTATCGCGTCCGTCTCGCCACCGACGCGCGCGCGCTGCGCTATAGCGGATTGTTCTCCAAGGACATGATCGACGTGGTGCCGAGCGAGACGGTGCGCAGCCGCTCGCCGTTCTCGCTCGCCTATACCGGCATCAAGCTGGCCGCCGGCACAATCGTAGCGTTGCAGCTGGTCCGCCGCTTGAAGCCTGCGGCCGTGGTTGGCTTCGGCGGCTATCCGACACTGCCGCCGCTAATGGCGGCACGGTTGCTCGGCATACCCAGACTTATTCACGACGCCAACGCCGTGCTTGGGCGCGCCAACCGCTTTCTGTCGCGCCATGTCAGCGCGATCGCGACCTCGCTGCCCGGTGTGCTCGACCGCGATCCGGCGCTGGCCGGAAAGACGGTCACCGTCGGCACGCCGATGCGGCCCGCGATCCTTAGCGCTGCCGCGGTAAACTTTGTGCCGCCCGAAACCACCGAGCCGTTCCGGCTGCTGGTGGTCGGCGGCAGCCAGGGCGCGCGCGTGATGAGCGATATCGTGCCCGACGCGATCGAGCGTCTCGAACCTGCGCTGTGGCGACGCCTGGTCCTCACCCAGCAGGTGCGCGAGGAAGACATGATTCGCGTTCGCAGCGTTTACGACCGGCTCAAGATCAACGCCGAACTGGCGCCGTTCTTCTATGATCTGCCGGCGCGGCTGGCGTCGAATCACCTGGTGGTTTCGCGATCCGGCGCCGGCACGGTGGCTGAGCTTGCCGCCATCGGCCGCCCGTCGATCCTGGTGCCGCTACCCGGCTCGATCGACCAGGACCAGTTCGCCAATGCCGGCGTTCTTTCAAAAGCCAACGGCGCCCTGCGGATCGCGCAAACCGACTTCACCCCGGACCGGTTGGCTGCGGAGATTTCCGCGCTCGCCGCCGAGCCCGCGCGCCTTGGAGCGATGGCGGCGGCGGCGCGCGCCGTCGGCAGGCTGGATGCGGCCGAGCGGCTGGCCGATCTGGTGGCGAAAGTCGCCGGTATTTGACGCCGGTCATTCCGGACAGGCCGCGAAGCGGACTGATCCGGAAATCTCGAGATTCCGGGTTCGCTCGCGTCGCTCCGGCCCCGGAATTGACGGAAAAAGTCCTTGTCATGGCGTGCCGAAGCAAGGCATCCAATACGCTCCATGACGGGAACAGCTTCATGAGACTGCCGCGCGAGATCGGACCCATCCACTTCGTCGGGATCGGCGGCATCGGCATGAGCGGCATCGCCGAGGTGTTGTGCAATCTCGGCTACACCGTGCAGGGCTCGGACGCGTCCGAGAGCGCCAATGTCGCGCGCCTGCGCGACAAGGGCATCAAGATCAGCGTCGGCCACACAGCCGAGAATGTCGACGGCGCCGACGTGGTTGTGGTGTCGACCGCGATCAAGCGCGACAATCCCGAATTGATGGCGGCGCGCGCGCAGCGTATTCCCGTGGTGCGCCGTGCCGAGATGCTGGCGGAACTGATGCGGCTGAAAAGCTGCGTCGCGATCTCGGGCACCCATGGCAAGACCACCACCACCTCGATGGTTGCGGCACTGCTCGATGCCGGCGATCTCGATCCGACCGTGATCAATGGCGGCATCATCAACGCCTACGGCACCAACGCGCGGCTCGGGGCCGGAGACTGGATGGTGGTCGAAGCCGACGAGAGCGACGGCACTTTCTTGAAGCTACCGGCCGACGTCGCCATCGTCACCAATGTCGATCCCGAACATCTCGATCATTTCAAGACCTTCGAGGCGGTGCAGGACGCGTTCCTCAATTTCGTCGAGAACGTGCCGTTCTATGGTTTTGCCGTGATGTGCATCGACCATCCCGTCGTGCAGAGCATCGTCGGCAAGATCGAGGACCGCCGCATCGTCACTTATGGCGAAAACCCGCAGGCCGATGCCCGGCTGGTCGACCTGGTGCCGATGGGCAGCGGTTCCAGTTTCAAGGTCACCTTCCGGGATCGCAAGACCGATGCGGCGCATGAGATCGCGGGTCTCATCCTGCCGATGGCGGGAAGGCACAATGCGCTCAACGCCACCGCGGCGATCGCGGTAGCGCACGAGTTGGGACTTTCCGATGATGCGATCCGCAAGGCGATCGCCGGCTTCGGCGGCGTCAAGCGGCGCTTCACCAAAACCGGCGAATGGAACAGCATCAGCGTGATCGACGATTACGGCCATCATCCGGTCGAGATCGCGGCGGTGCTGAAGGCGGCGCGGGAATCGACCAACGGCAAGGTCATCGCGGTGGTGCAGCCGCATCGCTTCAGCCGGCTGCAATCGCTGTTTGAAGAATTCTGTACCTGCTTCAACGATGCCGATACCGTTGTGGTGGCCGAGGTCTATCCGGCCGGCGAGGCGCCGATCGAAGGGATCGATCGCGATCACTTTGTCCTCGGGCTGCGCGCGCATGGCCATCGCGAGGTGATCCCGCTGCCGAATTCCGCCGCGCTTGCGGGCGTGATCCACGGCCTCGCCGGCCGCGGCGATCTGGTCGTCTTGCTCGGCGCCGGCAATATCACGCAATGGGCCTACGCGCTGCCGGGCGAATTGAAGGCGCTGGGGTGAGCGTGGCCGCCTTTCCCGACATCACGCCCGAGCTCAAAGCCGCGATGCCAAACTTGCGCGGGCGGTTGCTCGCCAACCAATCGCTGGGCGAGCTGACCTGGTTTCGTGTCGGCGGCCCGGCGCAGGTGCTTTTTACGCCATCGGACGAAGATGACCTTGCGTATTTTCTGGGGCACCTGCCGAACGAACTTCCACTCTATGTCGTCGGCGTCGGCTCTAACCTGATCGTGCGCGATGGCGGCATGCCGGGTGTCGTGATCCGCCTGTCGCCCCGTGCCTTCGGCGACGCCAGCACCGAGGGCGAGATCATCAGCGCGGGCGCCGCCGCGCTCGACAAACGGGTGGCCGAGACGGCAGCGGCGGCCAATATCAGCGGGCTGGAATTCTTCTTCGGCATTCCCGGCACTATCGGCGGTGCGCTGCGCATGAACGCCGGCGCCAATGGCTCGGAGACTAAAGACGTTTTGGTCGAAGCGACCGGCGTCGGCCGCGATGGCAAGAAGCTCATCTTCAACAATAGCGACATGAAGTTCATCTATCGCAACAGCGCCGTCGATCCCTCGGTCATCTTCACCTCCGCGCGCTTTCGGGGGACAATCGCCGCGCCGGAAGCGATCCGCAAGCGGATGGAGGAGGTGCAAAGCCACCGCGAGACTGCGCAACCGATCCGCGAAAAGACCGGCGGCTCGACCTTCAAGAACCCGCCAGGCCATAGCGCGTGGAAGCTGATCGACGCCGCCGGCTGTCGAGGTTTGCGCGTCGGCGGCGCGCAGGTCTCGGAAATGCACTGCAATTTCCTCATCAATACCGGCAACGCCACCGGCCATGATATTGAAACGCTGGGCGAAACCGTGCGCGCGCGGGTGAAGGAAATTTGCGGAATTGAGCTACACTGGGAAATCAAGCGGATTGGGATTCCGGCATAGGCGTCATTCCGGGGCGCTCGCAAAGCGAGCGAACCCGGAATCTCGAAATGATGCGAGAAAGATTCCGGGTCTGGTCCTTCGCACCATCCCGGAATGACGAAGGGCAGAACGAGCTGATGCGCATTACCATTCTTTTCGGAGGCACGAATACCGAGCGCCTGGTGTCGGTAGCGTCGGCTCAGGCGCTGCATCAGGCGTTGCCAGAAGCTGAGCTTTGGTTCTGGGACGTTGCCGACACCGTGCATGAAGTGCGCTCCGAAGCGCTGCTCAACCACGCGCGGCCGTTCGAAGACGAGTTCAAGCCGGGCAATCGTGGCGTCGCGCTCGAGCGGGCGCTGGATCAGGCAAAGGCCGAAGATCGGCTGTTGGTGATGGGTCTGCACGGCGGCAGGGCAGAGAATGGCGAGCTTCAGGCGATGTGCGAGATGCGCCGCATCCCCTTCACCGGATCGGGCTCGGCGTCCTCGCATCTCGCCTTCGACAAGATCGCCGCCAAGCGATTTGCCGCAATTGCGGGCGTGAAAGCGCCAGAGGGCATCATGCTGGAACAGCTGGATGCCGCTTTGGCGGAATACGGCAAACTGACCGCAAAACCCGTACGCGACGGATCGAGCTACGGCTTGCTGTTCGTCAATTCCAAGCAGGATCTGGTCGCCGTTCGCCGCGCCGCCAAGACCGAAGATTATATGATCGAACCCTTCATCGCGGGCGTGGAGGCGACTTGCGCCGTGCTGGAGCAATCCGACGGTTCGGTGATCGCGCTGCCGCCGATCGAGATCGTGCCCGCGGACGGCGGGTTCGACTACGTCGCTAAATATCTCGCGAAGTCGACGCAGGAAATATGTCCCGGCCGCTTCGCGCCCGAAACGACCGATGAGATTAAGGATCAGGCACTCCGGGCGCATCAAGCGCTATCGTGCGTCGGCTATTCCCGCTCCGACTTCATCGTGTCGGACAAGGGGCCGATCTATTTGGAAACAAACACTTTGCCAGGTCTGACCAAGGCTTCGCTTTATCCCAAGGCGCTCAAGGCGCAGGGCATCGAATTCGCCGACTTCCTGCACGACCAGATCAAGCTCGCGGCACAGCGCGCGCGGAAATAGCGGAAATCTTTCAGGGCAGGTCCGGCCAGGCGCGGGAATCGGGCGTCCAATAGGTAAAATTATTAATATTTTGCGGCAAAGTACTCACAGGGCGGATCAAATCACGCCCAGGGCTGACCTGATTTACCCTTTGTTTACCAGGAAGTCAGAAGGTTAACGCTGGCGGCGCATGTGGCGCTGGCTGCCGGGGGCGTGAGCTGTTGCGGATTTTCCGCTTTCCGCGACCGCATCTAGGGAACTCGCGGCCCGGCCCGGCCAGGACATCATTTGTGCCAGAACTCGCAAGCGTTTGCGGGCAACATGTGACGAGCTCGTGCAATGGACGGTGCAGGACGCCTCGCTCGATCCGCAAGATCGCTGGGGCCCGAGGCTGACCCGAAAGCGACCGACCTGAAAGCGGCCGCCATTGGCGCGGTCGTGCTGCTGCGCGAGCAGCTTTGCCGTCCGCGCGCCCAGCTCACGCTCGATCGCACGCCCTCGCATCGCTGGATTGCGCTGGTCGAGCGCTATCTGCCGGCCCGCGCCGGCATCGCCGCGACCGTGCTGATGCTGCTCGGCAGTGCCGCCTTTGGCGTCGTGAAGGGCGGCCATCTCGAGGAATTGAGCCGGGCCGCGAGCGATACGCGCAATGCCATCGCCAATTCAGCCGGGTTCCGGATCGCGTCCGTTGCGATCAACGGCCGTAAGCAATTGAGCCAGGACGAGATACTTGCGATCGGCGGCGTCAACGGCCACTCGTCGCTATTATTCCTTGATGCCGCGACCGTGCGCGAGCGCCTGAAGGCAAATCCATGGATCGCCGAGGCCACGGTACTGAAGTTTTATCCTGGCCAGCTTCAGATCGATATCGTCGAGCGTTCGGCATTCGCGCTGTGGCAGCGGGACGGCAGGATCTCGGTGATATCGTATGACGGCGCCGTGCTCGAGCCCTATCTGCCGCAGCGCTTCGTGTCGCTGCCGCTGGTGGTAGGAAAGGGCGCCGAAACCCATGCCAGGGATTTCCTGGCGCTGCTGGCGCGTTATCCGCAGGTCAACTCCGTCACCAGGGCCGCGGTCTTCGTCGGCGAGCGGCGCTGGAATCTGCGGCTCAAGGACGGTGTCGACGTTCGCCTGCCGGAAAACGATGTCGACAATGCGCTTGCCGAACTGAGCAAGCTCGACAAGGAAGAGAAGCTGTTCTCGCGCGACATCGTCGCCGTTGACATGCGCCTGCCGGATCGGCTGACGGTGCAATTATCCGACGATGCGGCAAAGGCCCACGAAGAACTGTTCAAGGAAAAGAAGCCCAAGAAGAAGGCCGGCGAAGCATGACCGGCCTTGACCGCAACCAGACGCCGAAGACGCGCCCGATGGCAAAGCGCACTGCGCTTGCGGCTTCGCTCGATATCGGCACCAGCAAAATCGCCTGCATGATCGCGCGGTTAAAGCCATGCCCGCCGAGCGGCGCCTTGCGCGGCCGCAGCCATGCGGTCGAGCTGATCGGCTACAGCCAGATCCAGTCGCGCGGCGTCAAGGCCGGCGCGGTGGTCGATCTCACCGAATGCGAACAGGCGGTGCGGCAAGCGGTGGCGCTGGCCGAACGCATGGCCAAGGTCCGGGTCGAATCGGTGCTGCTCCCGGTATCGGGCGGCCGGCTGCAGGGCCAGTTGATCGAGGCAGCCGCCGATATTCACGGCGGCGCGGTCACGCCTGCCGATGTCACCCGCGTCACCTCGACCGGCATGCGCCACGCCACCGCGGCGGGGCGCACCGTGCTGCACGCGCTGCCGGTCAGCTACGCCCTCGATGGCGTCAAGGGCATTCGCGACCCCAGAGGCATGGTAGCGCGGAAATTCGGCGTCGACATGAACGTCGTCACCTCGGATGCCACGGTCGCCAGGAACCTGATGCTGGTGGTCGAACGCTGCCACCTCAATGTCGAAGCCATGGCGGCGAGCCCCTATGTTGCCGGACTGTCGGTCCTGACCGACGACGAGGCCGATCTGGGCGCCGCGGTGATCGAGATGGGCGCCGGCACCACGACGATTGCGACCTATTCCGGCGGCCGCTTCCTGCATGCCAGCGGCTTTGCCGTCGGCGGCCACCACATCACCATGGACCTGGCCCGGGGTTTGAGCGCCTGCATTGCAGATGCCGAGCGAATCAAGACGTTATATGGCACCGTGCTGACCGGCGGGTCCGACGCGCGTGAGTTGATGTCCGTGCCGACCGCCGGCGACAACGAGCGGGAAGCTCCCCAAATTGTATCCCGCGCCACGATCGCCAACATTGTACGGCATCGCGCCGAGGAGATTTTTGAAATGGTCCGGGACAGGCTTGCGGATTCTCCCTTTGCGGCGGAACCCAAGGCGCGAGTCGTGCTGAGCGGCGGCGCCTCGCAGCTTGTCGGCCTGGTCGAGCTTGCGACCCAGGTCCTCGGCCGGCCGGTGCGGATCGGCCGTCCGCTCGGCTTCGGCCGGTTGCCCAATGAGGCGAAAAGCGCGTCGTTCGCGGTCCCCACGGGTCTCCTGGTCTATCCCCAATACGCCCACCTTGAGCATGTCGAACCGCGGCATCCGCGGCAGCTCCGGACAGGGACTGACGGCTATTTCGGAAAGGTCGGCCGATGGCTTCGCGAGGGCTTCTGATGATTCTTTTCCGCACCTTCCGACTTCCACCAAAACCCGCGGCCGCCGGCCGGGGCGAACCAACGCGCGCGTAATCGAGAGGCACCCATGGCACTCAATCTCACTCCCCCCGACATCAGCGAGCTGAAACCGCGCATCACCGTCTTTGGCGTCGGCGGAGCAGGCGGCAATGCTGTCAACAACATGATCACCGCCGGGCTGCAGGGCGTCGATTTCGTCGTTGCCAACACCGACGCGCAGGCGCTGACGATGTCGAAAGCGCAACGCATCATCCAGATGGGCACGCAGGTCACCCAAGGCCTCGGCGCAGGCTCCCAGCCGGATGTCGGCGCCGCCGCGGCGCAGGAGGTGATCGATGAGATCCGCGATCATCTCTCCGGCGCCAACATGGTGTTCGTCACCGCCGGCATGGGCGGCGGCACCGGCACCGGCGC
>Ga0066675_10001379_pt1 | contig 10374 bp, 5 predicted proteins | sample GraSoiAngelo_124_FD_62295 | JGI IMG/M metagenome (GOLD analysis project Ga0066675, IMG submission 62295) | Grasslands soil microbial communities from the Angelo Coastal Reserve, California, USA - 14_0927_05_20cm | ecosystem: Environmental > Terrestrial > Soil > Grasslands | place: USA... | reverse complement strand
CGCTGATGCAGGGCGACGAACGCTGGCAGAAGCGGAGGATACTCTAAAGCTTCAGGCGAGCCGGGTTCGCTAAGGATTCTGTAGCCGTCACCGTTCGCCAGCGATGTGCCAAGCACGTAGTATACGCCCGCGTCCCAACGCAGATCTATCGGTCCGGTGAGACGCGGTGCCCAAAGCAGGAGCGCGAAGGCGACGATAACGGCCTCCGCCCAATAACGCGTGATTAATTTGCCGATGCGCGTCCTTAAGTCTCGAATTACCGAACGCTTATCATGAGGGCTAGCCTGATTTGCGCAAATTTCGTCCCTCACTTGTTCGGTCATTCAATTATGAATCGCCTCTGACTTCCGCTTGAAAGCGCCTAAGCGTGCGCTGCTGCGTTTTGCGTTCTCCTATCAAGTTTATCAGGCCGAAATAAAAGCCGGCGAGAAGCGTTTGCCCGCCAAGTAACAAAAAGAGCACGGAACAAATCACGAAACGAATAGTCAAGGCAGGTCGTAGATTTCCGAAGCCGACCAAAGACCACTGGCGCGCCGCAATAGTCCCGAGGATCACGCCGGCAAGTATGAGTGCGAGACCGATTACGATGCACCGCTCCAACGTTCTCCGCTCCCGAAGGAATCGAAACCGATTACTGGGCGGATGCAAGCCCGTCTCAACGGCCATCAGCTCAGCAAAGATAAAAAGTAGAATAGACTGGTATCCGAGGACAATGGCCGAGGTAGAATACATCAGTGTATGGTAATCAAACGTGATTGACATTATTGAAATGGGACCGGTGAGTAGCATCGTCGAAACGATCAGGCCCCCCGCCAGCAAAGTCAGGCCGGGGATTCCAAAAAACCATCGTGGGCTCATTAGAAGATAGAACCGAAGACTCCTCCAGCCATCCCTGTACCAGCGAAGGTGCGGAGCCCGGTCTCGGCCGTGCGGAGAAAGCGTGATGGGGACCTCCGTAATGCGGAGATCGTGCATCCTTGCCTTGACAATCATCTCGAGGGCAAACTCCATCCCGATACTTTGCAGCTGCAATGCTCGCACTGCTTCCGTGCGGAAACCGCGGAGGCCGCAATAGAAATCGCCACATTCTTTGCACGAAAAAAACAGACGCCCAATTGCTGTCAAAAACGGATTACCAAAATATCGGTGCATAGGTGGCATCGCGCCCGGGACGATGCGGCCGCGAAAGCGGTTCCCCATAACCAGATCGTAGCCTGCGCGAAGCTTTTCGACGAAAGGAGACAGAGCCGAAAAGTCGTAGCTTTCGTCCGAGTCTCCCATGATGACATATTTGCCTTCCGCTGCGTCAATACCTGCCGCGAGCGCCGCCCCGTACCCACGAGTGCTAATGGTTACAACTCCAGCGTTCATGCTCTTGGCGATGTCAACGGAGCCGTCTGTGCTGCCATTATCGACAATAATAACTTCGCCAGAGACGCCATGCTCTTTCAAGAAAAGCTGCGCCTTTTTAATGCAAGCCGCCAAGGTGCGACTCTCGTTGAGGCAGGGCATCACAATGGATAATTCTAGCTGCATGACGTGATGCGTGTGAAAGGGGATGTGGGTCGACTCATGATGACCGCTAGCTAATGGGGCCGCAAGATAGATTGCACACTCTTGTTATCTTTGCTGCGTCCGGCGCGATGTCGCTACGGTTCCTTCCGCGCTGTTTTGCTCGTGTGAGGGCTGTCGACCCAGATTCCTGTAGCGCCCGGTGCCGCAGAGCTGCTTAAACCAGATGTCGAGGAGCACCCTCCAGTAGCCACCTCCAGCACGAATAAGGCGAAATGAGGAACTACCCATTCCAGGAGATCTATTGATCCATGAGATCGGCACTTCCTTCACCCGGTAGCCTAAAATCAGCGGCTGTAATCCGGTCTCGGCATTCACCGCGAAACCTGGCTGACGAAGCTGCAGGTCTGTCACGACCTCCCGGCGCATCAGTTTGAGGTTGTTTGTTAGATCACGAAAGTTCCTCAAGAGAAGGAGCCGCGCCAGCAGGTGAAACCCGCGGTTCGCTACAATTTTTAAAAAAGGGTAATTAAGAAGAACGCTATGCCGCGAAAACCGACTGCCGACAACGACGTCGTAGCCCTCCAAGGCACCGTCGAAGAGGTCGCGAAATTCCGGCAGGAGATGCTGGAAGTCGCAATCCATTGATAGAACATAGAGTCCACTAGCTTGGGAAAGGCCTTCCGCGAGGGCGCGGCCGACGCCACTCGGTGGATTTCGATGCATCGGTTTAACGCGCGCGTCGTGCTTGGCAATTTCCTCGATTATTGCCGCCGTTCCGTCGCTGCTTCCGTCATTGACGAGTATAATCTCGTGCACGTAGTCGCCGTATAGATCGAGGATCCGATCGACCAAAAGGCGGATATTCATCTCTTCGTTGTGGCACGGAATCACAAAGGAGACTGCCTGCCGCAATGATTTGTGCGTAAAGAATGGCATGCCTGGCACATGCTTTTCTTCTGGTGGTTTCTGAGCGTGGACAAGGATTGAACCAGCCATTCTCCGAACACCGGGCGCATTCTCGAGCAGAATCGAAAGATTGCGCAGGAGCCAGATTAGGCGACGTGTCAGGGGAGGAAAAACGAAATCATTGTAAACGGCATAGACCGAGATAAAGCCAACCGCTGAAATAAGATCATAAATCTGCGATCGCCGAAGAAGATGCCGCGGGTCCGGCTTACGCAGCAATCGCAAGAGGAGCCGTCGCAACCGAAGAATCGGATTCCCTGGGTTACTCTCGTAAGCGACAACCTCGCCACCTGGTGCGAGAAGCTCTTTTACCGCTGCGAAGAAACGCGAGCCGTAACTACGGTCGAGAAGGTCCATCGCAACCACATAGTCAAAGCGGCGGCCACTAAGAGACCCCGGGATATCTGAGATCTCTAAAAGCTCTATTTTCGCTTCAACATCAGATGCAGTTCGAGCATCCCGTTGAAATGTCACCGCGGTGATCGGGTTCTCTTCCCGCGAAGCACGCAGCAGCGCACGTGTGAAAAAACCCTGTCCGCAACCGAGCTCGAGAATAGTCTGCCCCGGCAAGAGGTGAACCATATGCCGAAACGTCTGAGCGCGCCACAACAGGCGATCTTCGGCAATCGGATCATGCTTCCGCCAGTAATCGTCGCGATATTGTTCCCGAACAGCAAGGGCCGAACGGAACGAACTGTCTTGTTGCATGGGATCGCACCGTCGTTGCGAGCAAACGGGGTTAATACGGTAGCATCCTAAACGTCGGCAGCGTCGCCTTCCGGATTGGGGGATGGCGAGGAAATTAAGTTATGGGAATATGCGGGAGCCACAGTGAAAGTCTACGGTCGTGATCGGGCAGTAGTCAAAAGTTGAAAGCGCGGATTGGGCGTTTTATCAGCCGATGAATGCCAATTTAGACTTTCGACTCAGCAAAGTTTCCTTTCTGCTGTTTCCACAAGCGAGCGCGCGATATTCAGGTGTTCTGCCGAGCAGATTCCAAAGCAGAGGATCAGTAGGGAGTCGTTAATGTAGCAATGGACCGTGAAACGTGACCGGCGCAATGCCACGCAGCTTTGGCTAAATTTAACGCCATTGATTTGGCGAATCTTTTATCCTATAGGAACAAAAACCAGCTTCCGGCGAAGGCCATGAGCTTTTGCGCCAGCCACTCATTTGAAAAAAACAAGAAGAAGTTCAGCTAGAGCGGAAGATCGAGGCACATCTGGAGCCTCGACCACGTCGGCGAGACGAATGGTTCAACAAAGCCGAAGCCACCGGGCTAAGTCCTCGCTCATCAGCGTCATAATCCCTACATTTAATCGCGCCGAGTCACTCGAGGCCACTCTTGAGAGTTTCGCTGCCCAGAGCATGCCAAAAGATCGGTATGAGGTGATTGTCGTCGATGATGGATCCAAAGACGCCACGCCGGAAGTGTGTCGCGACCATGCGTCGCGGATACAGCTAAGGTATTTCTATATTGATAACTCGGGCATAGCGGCCGCGAAGAACACCGGTATCTTGGCATCCCGTGGCAGAATTTTGCTTTTTTTCGATGATGACGACATCGCCGATCCTCGCCTACTCGAGGAACATTTAAAAGCGCACAAACGGCATCCGGCTGAGAACACAGCCGTCCTTGGATACTCGACATGGGCACCGACTCTTTCGGTTACGCCGTTAATGCATTACGTCACAGAGATTGGCCGCTTCCTTTTTGCCTACGGCGATCTCAAGGACGGGCAGATGCTCGATTTTACCTATTTCTGGGGCGGGCGCTCGTCATGCAAGCGATCGTTTCTTGCCAAATACGGGGTCTTTAATCGCCAGTTCCGGACGATCATCGAGGACATGGAATTGGGATACAGACTTTCGAAATTTGGATTTCGCGTGGTCTTTCATCGCCCGGCGGTGAGCTACATGGTGAGACCGTTGAGCCTTGACGATTTTTGTGACCGCTGCGAACGACAAGGTGAGGCTCTTTTTCTGTTTAGCCGCTTACACGAGGACGCGGTCGTGCAGCAATATTGTCAATGCGCCGATCCGTTTATTGAAAACCGTGCGGTCGCCGTGGATCCCGAAGCCAGATGGCCGGACGTCGCATCTTTATTCCGGGAGAAAATCGAAGAGGTTGGCCGGGTGGAGCGGTTACTTGCGTGGGGATTCGAACCCAAAACGAGTTTAGAAAGGTCCTCTCAAGCAGAGGCCTACCGACTCCAGATGCGCGAACTTTTCTCCAGGGTCTCTCAAGCAGAGGCCTACCATCTCCAGATGCGCGAACTTTTCGCCAAGGTTAGTGAACTGGAAAGGCTCTTATCCGAGCGGGCAGCGGTACACCAGGCAGAACTTGCGAAGCTTAACGAGGATATGGGAGAACTTGCCAAGACGAACGACGATTTGAGAGATAGACTTACGAAAGCCAACTCTCGGCACCAGATCGAAGTCCAACAATTACGTGATCGCGTTACGGAAGCTAACTCTCAGCATCAGATCGAAGTCCAACAATTACGTGATCGCGTTACGGAAGCTAACTCTCAGCATCAGATCGAAGTCCAACAATTCCGTGATCGCGTTACGGAAACCAACCGTCTACTCCATAACAGGAGCATAAGCCTGGCAGAACAAGAGCAACGGATTACTGAACTGACAGATCGGTTGCGCAAACAGCTTTGGGATACCCGAAGACTGTCGCATTTGCTTGATGATGCAAAAAAAGCCGCTGCGCGCTTGGGCTCTTCCCGTCGCTGGAAGTTGGCAAATCCGGCAACTGCTATTCAGGCAAAATTATTTCCTGGCAAGGTCTCGATGGGATATGGCCATCTCGAGAAAATTGTGACCGCCTATTCGCAATGGCGCGCTTCACATCCCGAAATCGCAAAGATCGAAGACGAAATCAAGAAGCTCCAGTTCCCGACCATCCCCAGAGCGGCCGCGGTCGAACTGGCAACAAGCAGGGAGAATGTCAACGATTTCGAACCAGTCTCAGAAGATGCGATTCCGCAACTCGCGCCAGCGAATAAAGCCCCTGCCCTTTCACCTCCCATTCCGTCTGTGCCAGTTGAATCGATCCATCTTCCTGTGCACGAGAAAGTCGACGTTTCGGTTATTATTCCGGTATTCAATCAGTTTCAATTCACCCACGCCTGTCTAGCATCTCTCCAGACTGTCGAAGAACGATCACGCTTCGAAGTAATTGTGGTGGATGACTGTTCAACGGACGAGACAGCTGAGCTTGTTCCGCGGATGAGCGGCGTTGTGTATCTCCGCAACGAGGCAAACTCCGGTTTCATCGTTTCCTGCAACCGCGGGGCTGAGCAGGGGCGCGGCAAGTATCTCTTCTTCTTGAATAATGACACGATTGTTAAGCCAGACTGGCTTACCGCGTTGCTCGACACCTTCGCTGAAGAGCCGCGGGCGGGAATCGTCGGCTCAAAACTCGTTTACCCCGACGGCCGTTTACAGGAAGCCGGCGGGATTATATGGCGTGATGCGTCAGGATGGAATTACGGCAAGTTCGATGATCCAGAGAAACCCGAATACAATTATCTCCGGGAAGTCGATTACTGTTCAGCGGCCGCGTTGATGATTCCAAAATCGCTCTTTCAAAAGCTCGGTGGGTTTGATCCAAAATATGCGCCTGCCTATTACGAAGATACCGATCTATCGTTCAAAGCGCGAAAGGATGGTTACAAGGTGTTGTACCAGCCGATGAGTGAGGTGATTCATTACGAAGGAGTCACCGGCGGTACTGATCTCACGACCGGCACAAAAAAGCATCAAGACATTAATCGGTTAACTTTTGCGGAAACGTGGGCCGCTGAGCTGATGGCAAAACCAGCTACCGGCAATTGCGCATTCTTGAGTCAGGCGCCGCCAGAAAGAAAAAACATTCTCGTAATCGACCACCATCTCCCGATGCCCGATAAGGATTCCGGATCGGTGCGGATGTCTAATATTCTTAACATCCTTCGCGGGCTCGGTCATCGCGTTACATTTATTCCTGATAATCTCGCCGATATCCCGCCTTATGGCGCTGAATTGCGGAAGCGTGGGATTGAAGTTATCCATCATCCTTATATCAAAAGGATGCGGGATTATCTTATTTCGCACGGCTCCGGATTTGACGTCGTGGTGCTGAGCCGATGTGATTTTGCCAGTAAACATATCACAGATGTTCGGCTGTATGCGCCGCAAAGCCGCATCATTTTCGACACTGTCGATCTACATTTTCTTCGGACCCATCGCGAGGCCCACATCACGAGCGATCCAGAAGTCCAGCAAATCGCACGTGAAAAAGAGCAGCTAGAATACGATCTGATTGATCAGGCCGATGAAACCTGGGTAGTGAGCAGCGTCGAACAGGAGCTCCTGCGGGAAGCGAGACCTGACAAGGCAATTGAAATCGTTTCAAACATTGTCGAAGTTCCCGGCTCAAATACTCCATTTCGCCTGCGGCGGGACTTTCTCTTTATCGGGAGCTTCCAACATAGGCCGAACGTTGATGCTGTTATCTTTTTCCTTGAGAAAATTTATCCGCTGGTAAGACAGCGCCTTCGCGATGCGAAATTTTACATCATCGGCGACAAGGCGCCGCCAGAGGTAGTTGCGCTTGGGACCGAGAACGTCATTGTCACTGGATTGCAACGGGACGTCCGGCCATTTTTCGAGAGCGTTAAATTATCTGTTGCGCCGTTGCGATATGGCGCGGGCATAAAAGGCAAAATTAACCAAAGCATTGCTTTTGGTGTGCCGGTTGTCGCAACCTCTCTCGCTGTGGAAGGAATGGAGCTGACCGATCATAAAGACATTCTGGTCGCGGATGAGCCGGAAGATTTCGCGCGCGCCTTGATCGAGCTTTACGAATCGGAAGATCTCTGGAGTCGTCTGTCAGAAAACGGGATCAAAAAAACCAAGGCGCGCTATTCAATTCCAGCAGCGCGGAAGCGCTTAAGTCGCTTGTTTAGCGATAAGCACACCAAGGTCCCACAAAAACGAAAACCAAAAATGCTAACCGCCAATATTGGGTCCACACAGAGCCTGTCCTAAATTTTCGCGACGAAATGCCATCGTTCAGTTGAACGAATGAATAAGCCGATTTTTATTGTCAGCTCAGGCCGATCAGGATCGACCATCCTCACCTGGTGTCTTGGCCAGCACCCAAACATTCTGCCCCAGGAAGAATCAAATTGGCTGGGGCCTTTTGCGATCGACGCCGCCGTCGGTTATCAACGCGGAAGTGTCCGTGGAGAACGCGGCCAGCTCAGTGCAAATTTCATCCAGCGCGAAGAATTTCTCTCCATCATCGGCCAGAGTATTAATGAGTTGATTGTGAGCCATCGCAGACAGTTCGAAAGCATGAATCTCCGACGACAGGCCGGATGGTCCACCGCGCCTTTTGAAATCTCCCGCTCCTCGAAGGAGCCCAAATCTCGCTGGGTGGACGGAACGCCGGAGTACGCCTTTTATATTTGCGGACTGCGTAAACTTTTCCCACAAGCCCTCTTCGTTCATCTGGTTCGCGATGTCACAGATGTGGTGCGCTCATTGCTAAACTTTTTTCCCGATGGTCGAAACCGGTGGGTCGCTAACGAGCAAGCCGCCTACGAACATTGGCTCCGCAGAGTCAATTGCTGTGTTGAGGCGGAGCAGGCATACGGGCCGGAGTTCGTTTATCGGATGCGCTATTCGGAGATCGTCGATCGGCCCGAGTCCGGTATGCGATCGTTGCTCGATTTCCTCGGCGAACCGTACTCAGCGCAATGCCTCGAGCCGCTTGCGCAACGTATCAATAGTTCCAATATCCCGGTCGATTTTAATGCGAGTGATCCCGCGACCGATCCGGCGATTGTAGAGCGGGCCAGGAAATTGAGCGATGAACTTCAGAGTTCCCCCCAGCCGCGCGAAGCTTCGCCTAAAGTTGCTGAAAAGATGGAAGCGGAATTTAATCAACGAGTCCAGTATTTTAGCGATTTGGGAAGAAAATACAGCAACGCGGAACAGTTAATCATTAAACTCCAGAACGAATGTGAGGCGCTCAAGGCCACAGCGGATGGCGGAAAAGTTTGCCACGCTGGTAGCTTGTAGCCCGGTCGTGCAAAAGAGGGGAACGGCCTGCTAACATGACCTCTCGGTGTGTAACCCCCAGTTCTTAAAGTGAGTTAAGTTGCGGGCAAAAGGCGAGAGCTTGCCCTCCAGCACGATGGTGCGTTCGAGATCGCCGCTTGAATCAAGAATGCGAATCTCACCTGAGCGAAAGTTCGCGCGGTTTTGAGGGTAATTGATTGCCTGATCTTTCTCGGGGAACACAGGCTCGACGCCGGGCGACTCGAAACTTTTCAACCGTTACGATGAGCGCTGATTTCAATAACCGTGACGCTCATATCATTGGGGCTTTGCTCATTAACCTCACGCCGTCAGGTCCGTAAAAATAAAGCTCGACAAATTTTCGCTGTGGAGACAACAAACCAGCCTCAACAAAAAATATGACAACTCTACACTTAAGAAAATCAATGGGCCGGTCGCCTTTGCGGCGCGGTTTTCTTCTCATCCCGCTCGCGCTCGCATGGCTTGCGCTTTCGCAGACCGCGCAAGGCGTTGTCCCGGCACCGGACGGAGCCTATCCGGGCTATAACACGGCCGAGGGGCAGAACGCCCTCTTTAGCCTCACAAACGGTGTCTGGAATACGGCCATTGGCGCTTATTCGCTCTCTAGCGATACAATCGGCAATGGCAACACCGGGGTGGGTCTTAATGCCCTCCGCTTCAATACCACCGGCGGCGAGAACACGGCTGTCGGTAATAGTGCACTCATTTCCAACAACAGCAGCGACAATACGGCCGTTGGCGCGTTCGCGCTGTATTACAACACCACCGGCTCGGGCAACACCGCCAACGGACTTCAATCCTTGGTGCTCAACAAAACCGGGAACTTCAACACGGCCGACGGTTTTAATGCGCTTGATAACAACGTAGCCGGCAGCAACAATACGGCCGTCGGTGATAGTGCGCTCTTTTCCAGCAAAGGCAGCTACAACACTGCCATCGGTTCCGGTGCCGGCCATAACATCACGGCTAATGGCAATGTCTGTATCGGCGAAGGCGTCGCTGGCGTTGCTGGCGCGGCTAACACCACTTGGATCCGCAACGTTTACGCTTCCCGTGCCTCTGGCAGGGCGCTTTACGTCAACTCAGACAACAAACTCGGGACGCTTGTCTCCTCGCGACGCTACAAGGATGAGATCAAGCCTATGGACAAGGCCAGCGAAGCGATCCTTGCCCTTAAACCGGTCATGTTCCGCTATAAACAAGAGATTGATCCCACCCCCATTCCGCAATTTGGCCTTATTGCCGAGGAGGTGGCCGAAGAAAACTCCGACCTAGTGACGCGCGATGCCGATGGTAAGCCCGAAACCGTGCGCTACGAAGCGGTGAACGCGATGTTGCTGAACGAGTTCCTCAAGCAGCATCGAGCAGTGCAGGAGCAGAACTGCAGGATTCGGCAACAGGAAGCGACCATCGTTGGACTAAAATCCACAGTAGCGCAGCAACAGAAGCACTTTCGGGCGATTGCCGCGCAGCAGCAGAAGGAAATTCAAACCCTCACTGCAAGCCTGAAAGAGCAGACCGCGCAAATCCAAAAGATGAGTGCACAGCTTGAAAGCAAACCTGCCCCGCAGATCGTACTCAACCGTCAGTAAAGCCGCTGGGGGCCGGTAGGCCTAGTCGCTGAACTCCATTTTCATGACTGGGTGAATTTCCCAAGCAGCGTAGGGAGTTTTCAGATTGAACAACTTGCGCCGTCCACGCCATTGGATTCGTGCCGCCCAATCTTCAATGCATCCCGTTTTCGCATCCGGCGTGTAAATCAGCTTAAAAATTACGTCATGCCAATAGCGG
>Ga0066675_10001364_pt1 | contig 10424 bp, 9 predicted proteins | sample GraSoiAngelo_124_FD_62295 | JGI IMG/M metagenome (GOLD analysis project Ga0066675, IMG submission 62295) | Grasslands soil microbial communities from the Angelo Coastal Reserve, California, USA - 14_0927_05_20cm | ecosystem: Environmental > Terrestrial > Soil > Grasslands | place: USA... | reverse complement strand
TCGTAGTTCTGCCTTTGATCGAGATAAAAACCGGTCTTTTGCCCGTGCAAAAGATCGACTTCGAACTTTAAGCGGCCGATTTCGATCTCGAATTGCGAAGGAGCCTCACCGCGCAAAACGCCGCTGTGCAGTTCAAGGCCTTCCGCGCGACGAACCGACGCATCGTTTCGCTCGACGACCGTTGGTGGCGCAAGTTTGCAACTTGCATCCGTTTGATTGGCAGGTTGGAAACTTGCCCCACTTTCGAAAAGATCGACAACCGCGTTCGCGATCAAGTCTTTTCGTATGTCCATCGCGAGGGTGAGCGTTTGCAGCACGAAATGATCGCAGTACCGATCGATAACTACCCCTGGAAGTCCGTCGCTTTCGCTCCAGACGACCCGGCAAAGCTTTAGATCCATGTCTCGCCGCACACGGTATTCCGCCGCTTGCGCGATCCGTCGTTTGAAAAAATCCAGGTCAAGCTCCTGTTTCCGTCGCGAGAAACGGCGAGCCACAATCTGCGATTTCGAATTATAAATCGCGCTTCCGATCAAATGATCTTTGCCGTCCTTCAGTGAGATGACTTCGCCGTCCGCAGGTTCCCCAAAAATCTTCAGCACTTCGCTGGAGAATACCCAATCGTGTCCATGCAAAATTCGCGCGCGCGGTTTGACGACGATTCCAGCCATAGTTAGCAAACGTCCGACGCTGAACGTCGAACGTCCAACGCTCAACTGAGCCGCTTTTTTGGAGGTTGAAAGTTAAGCGTTGACCGTTAAGCGTTTTCAAATGCAGACCGCACTACAATCCTCAATCGATCTTCCCGGAATCAAAAAACTGCGCAGCGGAAAGGTGCGCGAGGTTTTTGATCTTGGCGAAACGCTCCTCTTCGTCGCCACCGATCGCTTGTCTGCTTTTGACGTCATTTTGCCAGAGCCGATCCCGCACAAAGGCGCGGTCCTGAATCAACTCTCTGCGTTTTGGTTCAAACGCTTCCATAAGATCGATAATCACTTCGTCACGGCGGATTTCGGCGAATTTCCAGAGGAATTACGACCGTTTCGCGCGCAGCTAGCCGGTCGCTCGATGATTGTGCGAAAAGCGAACCCGTTGCCGGTGGAGTGTGTGGTGCGGGGTTACCTCGCCGGCTCCGGTTGGAAAGAATATCAGGAATCGCAAGGTGTTTGTGGCGAGAAATTGCCGCCTGGTTTAAAGCTCGCTTCGCAATTGCCGCAGCCAATCTTCACTCCGGCGACAAAGAGTGAGTCCGGCCACGATCTCAATATCACCTGGACGGAATGCCGCCAAATTCTGAGCGTCGGCCAGGCGGAGCGCGTGCGCGATTTAAGTTTGCAAATTTACGCTGCGGGCCGCGATCACGCCGCGCAGCGCGGGATCATTGTCGCCGACACCAAATTCGAGTTTGGCGTTGTCGATGGAAAATTGCTCCTGATTGACGAATGCCTTACGCCCGACTCATCGCGCTTTTGGCCGGCGGATCAATACGTTCTCGGGCAAAGTCCGCCTAGTTTCGACAAACAATTTGTGCGCGATTATCTCGAGACACTTGATTGGGACAAGACACCACCGGCACCGTCGTTACCCAAAGATGTGATCGCAAAAACTTCGGCCAAATACGTGGAAGCGTTCGAAACGCTGACCGGCGAGAGATTGACGTAGCACAGGCATCTTGCCTGTGGGGGTCGACGGGCTTCCAGGCCTGTCGAGGAGAAGCGCAGGCAAGATGCCCGCGCCCCACAGCCGAGGACGGCTATGCCCCGAGCAAATCGCTAACGAGCGATTTCTCTTCCTTTAGTTCCGCTACCGACTTGTCGATCTTGTCACGGCTGAATTCGTTGATCGGAAGTTTTTGGACGATCTCCCATTTGCCATTGCGAACACGGACGGGAAACGATGAGATCAATCCTTCCTCGACATCATAACTTCCGTCGGAACAAACCGCCACACTGTGCCAATCGTCGCCCGGCGTGTCGTTCGTGAGCGAACGAACTGTGTGCACGATCGCGTTCGCGGCCGAACCGGCGGAAGAAAGGCCGCGCGCCTTGATGACGGCTGCGCCGCGCTGTTGCACGGTCGCGATGAATTCTTCCTTCAACCATCCTTCGTCGCCAATCACGTCGTTGGCCGGGCGATTGTCGATCCTGGCATTATAGAAATCTGGATACTGGGTCGCAGAATGATTTCCCCAGATCGTCATGTTAGTTACGTAGGTGATTTCGACACCGGCTTTGTGCGCGAGTTGGGCGCGCGCGCGGTTTTCATCCAGCCGCGTCATGGCGAACCAGCGATCGCGCGGAATCTCCCTTGCGTTGTTCATTGCAATCAGACAGTTCGTGTTGCAAGGGTTTCCGATCACGAGCACCCGCACATCGGCGGCGGCGTTTTTCTCGATGGCCTGGCCTTGCCCGATGAAAATTTTGCCGTTGATCCCAAGCAAATCTTTCCGTTCCATGCCGGCTTTGCGCGGGATGCTGCCGACCAGCAGCGCCCAATTGATGTCGCGGAACCCTTCGTCGAGATCAGCGGTCGGTACCACCGATTCGAGCAGTGGAAAGGCGCAATCGTGCAATTCCATCACCACGCCATCGAGTGCGCCGAGCGCATTCGGGATCTCAATCAGATGCAGCGTGAGCGGTTGATCCGGCCCGAACATCTCTCCGGAAGCGATGCGAAAGACAAGCGAGTAACCAATCTGTCCGGCAGCGCCAGTGACAGCGACTTTAAGCGGCGATTCCATTTCCGACTGTCAGCTCTCAACTCTCAACTCTCAACTTTGCTTTGCCATGGATGAACACAGATTTTTCAGGTAGCGATGCCTCTCCGAGGCGTGCGACGAGTTTTTGTCTGCAGCGCATTCGTCCGGACGAAAGTCGGACGTTTCCGAGAAACGTCCCTACCTGGATAGAATTCACACTAAGTTCTCCGGCTTTTTTCGAGCAGCTCGTGGATCAGCCGCATTCGTGCTTGCGTTTTTCGGCTCGATCGAAGTTGCGGGACGCTTCTCTGCATTCGCCGCGTCCAATTCGATTTTGCTGTCGTGCCAGGGACGTTGAAGCGGTATTTGCGCGCCAGCAGATCGGTGATCATGACGACGGCAATCCAAGCGTTGCTTTTAAAAAGCGCTTCGATGATTGCCGGATAAAAATCCTTTTCAAAATCGACCTTGTCGATTTTTGGATCGAACCCCGCGAAGACCGCGATCTTCGCCAATTCGAATCTCGATTGTTCCGACGTAGCTGTTGGCCGCTCGAAAGCCTCCTCCCACAAAGCGCGAATCGGTTTGTGATCGTGCGTCGTATAAGTCGCAACGGAGAGACGTTCATATTCGTCTCCGGGAGTGACTTGTTCATCATGCACTTCCCATTGCGGAATTTTGAATCCGGCCACCCCGAGCGACCTCAGGTTTGGTCGAACATAATCGGGCACCGTGCCAAGATCTTCGCCAATCACCCGCGTAGCGCCGGCCTCTTCTAGGACAACGCGTAGATATTCTTCGCCGTCGCGTTTATTAGCTTCACAATTTTCCGGCGTTTCGTCATCACGCGGAACGAAATGCGGGGCGCGGCCGCTCGTTCGTTCCAGCATTTGATTCCGATCGAGCGGCAGAAATTGTTTGTTCTTCCGTGGCCGCCACGGAAAGGCGTAGATGCGGTAAAATCCGAGCACGTGATCGATGCGAAATAAGTGAAAAATGCGGCGGACGGCGTGCACACGCTCGCCCCACCACTCGAAATTGTCCGCGCGCATCCTGTCCCAGCGGTAGAGCGGAATCCCCCAGTTTTGTCCCCATTTTTGCGTGAACTCGTCGTCCTTGAAGTACGGTTCGGGAGGTGCGCCGCCGGCCCAATCGAGCACGAATTCATCCCGCCGCGCGAAAACGTCGGCGCTATAATAACTGACGCCAAACGGAATATCACCCATCAGCGCAACGCCGCGTTCTTCGGCATACGATTTGATCTCCCGCCATTGCTGATGCGCGATCCATTGCACATAAGAGAAGAAATTTTCGCGGTTCTTTACGGCTGCTCGTCGGTCCTGTGGCAGATCGTGCAGCCAGGTCCGCGCTCTTTCCATTGATTGATGTTGCGCCGGCCATCGATTCCACGCGGCGTTATCGTCATTCTGTTCCATGAGAACTCGGAAAAACGCGTAGTCGTGCAGCCACGCGGCTTCGTCTTGGCAAAATTTCCGAAAACCGGACTTTCGATCTTCGCCGGCGCGAGCCGAGAAATTCGCGAACGCTTGCTCAAGCAGGCGTCGTTTCAATTTTTTGACCTGGCGATAGTTAACTCCGCCGCGCCGCAGCTTCTCCAGATCAACCTCTGCCAACACAGCATCAAACTCTGCGCGCGTTAGTTCTGGCGGGGCGTTTGCCCCAAGCTGTAACGTGGTCGGCTCGATCGCCAGCGCACTGATGGCGTTGTAAGGGCTGTTGTCCGCCCCGATTTCGTTGATCGGCAGGAGTTGAACAAGCTTGAATCCAATCTCGGCGGCCCAATCGATAAACTCCCGCAACGCCCCGGTGTCGCCAATTCCAAGATCGTCTTCACCGCGCAGTGCAAACAACGGCACCAGCACGCCAGCAATCTTTTTCTCCGGCGACAAATTCATTCCCTAGCCACGGATGAACACGGATGAAACACGGATTAGAAGACAAGGGGCTTATACTCGACTTTGTTTCGTCCAAAGTTAACGAGCATTCCCACCTTGAGACCGATTGCTTTTAGCTCGTTGAGCAACTGAGCTTCGTCTCGCTTGTCGTACTGTGGGTTAACTTTAATTTCGACAGCGACGGAATCGGCGACAATCAAATCAGCGTCGTAGTCACCGACGACGACTCCTTTGTATTGAACCTGAATGCGTCTTTCAATCTCCGCGGCAACACCGCGACGGATTAATTCGACTTGCAATGCACGCTGATAAACTCGCTCAAGAAATCCGTAACCAAGTTGATCATGCACCTCAAATGCGGCTCCGATGATCTTCTCGGTAGTGGCGCGATGCAGCAACTTCTCCGGGTGTTCTTCGTGGATTTCTAACATCTGCTTATCGGTGTTAATCCATGGCTAAAAAATCAGCGACGTTGCACTTGCCAGTCTTCGACGAGGTTGTTCGGAATCTCCCTCAGGAAACGCGAGGGCCGCTGGAAAACGTCGCCGTAGCCTCCGCTAAGGCGCATGTGCGGCAAGGTAAGATAAAGCTCGTCACGCGCGCGTGTGATGGCGACATAAAACAACCGGCGTTCTTCTTCGAGCGCGTCGCGCGTATCCAGCGAACGACTGCTTGGAAACATTCCATCGGTCAACCAGATCACGAACACAGTGTGAAACTCGAGGCCTTTGGCCTGGTGCACCGTGGAAAGGTTGACTGCTTCTTTGTTGCTCGTTTGGTTCGGCGCCGCTTCCGCATCGATATTGCTGATGAGTGCCAGTTGCGAAAGAAAATCATGCACGTCCTTAAATTGGCGGGCGAAAACCGCGAGCTGATCCAGGTCCTCACGTCGCAGTTCGTAGTTTGTGAAATTCACCTTCGCATACTCATCGTAGATGGCTTCGACCACTGAGATGATCATCTCTGATGGCGGGTTGGGTTGCCCGCCCGGCGCAATTTCGTCCAGCGTATGGGCAAGCTGCGTCCACGATTTCTTCGATTTGGCCGGCGCGTTCATCGCCAGCAATCGCTCGCCAAAATTGTAGCCGGGGTCGCTGACCCCGGCTGGCGCTATCGCCTCGCTTTTCACGCCGCGGTCAGCGCCCGCGGCTACAGCCAGGCCGCCTTCCCATGAACGCCAAAGGTTTTCTGCAGTGCGGTTACCGATGCCGGGCAGCAATTTCACCATCCGGCCAAAGGCAACTTCATCCCGCGGATTCGCAACGAATCGGATGAACGAAGTGACGTCCTTGATGTGTGCCTGCTCGAAGAACCGAATGCCGCTGGTGATTTGATAGGGGATACCGCGCCGCGAAAGCTCCAGTTGCAACTCAATCGCGTGATAATGCGCGCGATAAAGCACGGCGATGTCGCTCAGATCGACCTCTTCATCGCGCAATTCGAGAATTCGCTGCGCGACAAATTGCGCTTGCTCAGCCCCGTCGTTGAGCGCGACCAGGGCCGGCTTGACCGCGTTTGATTTGCGGGTCGGCTGAAGACTTTTGCGAAACTGCTCGACGTTTGCCGCGATCGCCGCGTTCGCCACTTCCAGAATCTCCGGCACGCTCCGGTAATTCATTTCGATCTTGAACACCTGCGTGTCCGGATAGCGTTTCGGAAATTCGAGAATGTTTTGGAAATTCGCTCCGCGCCACGAGTAAATCGACTGCGCATCATCGCCAACGACCATCAGGTTCCGGTGATCGCGAGCGAGCAGATCGACCAGGTCAGCCTGGATTTTGTTCGTGTCCTGATATTCATCGACCAGAATGAATTGAAATTGCCGCCGATAAAATTCCGCGATGCGTTCGTGCTGCTGAAACATCGACAATGTCTTTTCGAGCAGGTCGTCGAAATCCATCGAGTTGGTCGCCTTCTTCTTCTTCTCATAACGGACGTGAACGTCTTTAATCCTGTCGAGTAGCGGCAGGAAATACGGAAACTTTTCCGCAAGCAACTCGTCCAGCGTTTTCTCCGTGTTAACGACGAAACTGAAGATCTCGGCGAGCACATCGCCTTTCGGGAAGCGGATTTCTTTCGGATCAATTCCTGCGCCGGCTACGACAGCATTGATCAAATCCTTTTGATCTTCGCGATCCATGATGGTGAATCCGCTCGAATAACCGAGAGCGCTTCCGTGACGGCGGAGGATCCGATTTCCCACCGAGTGGAATGTCCCGCCCCAAAGCCCGCTGGCATCGACCGGCAACAAATTCGCAACTCGATCGAGCATTTGTCGCGCGGCTTTGTTCGTGAAGGTGAGAAGCAGGATATTGCGCGGATCGATTCCGTTCTCGAGCAAATAAGCCACGCGATACGTAAGCGTGCGCGTCTTCCCCGAGCCTGCCCCGGCGATCACGAGCAGCGGACCGGGTGGCGCGGTCACCGCTGCGAGCTGCTGCTCGTTGAGCTCCGCGGTGTAATCGATATGGATCGATGTCGATCTTGGTGCGCGCTGCAACATGTATTGACGGGACATTTGATGATCGCGGAGTTCGGACCGGTTACGCTGCTGTGTACTGAAATGCACTTCAACCGAAAATAGGAAAGGACAATCCCGAACGCGCCACTTGGAATTCTTACAGGCATTTCATAAACGGACCCGCCCTTTCTACTTAATGCCGATGCACCGCTCGCCTTGATGCTCTCCCGTTTGAAACCGAGAAGGACTCGACGGGCTTAAAGCCGTCACGTTCCAAAGCTCGCCTCTTCCTTTGGCAAGGGAGAGGATTAAGGTGACGCTTTCGACGAGCAGCGCTCCTCCAGTGCGGACCAGATCGCTTGCAAGACGCTGTCGAGTTCCTGGCGAACTTGATGATTCCAAAACCGCAGCGCAACGATCCCTTTGCGAGCCAGAAATTCTGACCGCGTTCGGTCGCGAATTTGTCCGGCGCGATAGTTATGCGCACTGCCATCCAATTCGATCGCGAGCTTTGCGGTCGGACAATAGAAATCCAGGATGTAGCAGTCCAATGGACGCTGACGGCGAAGTTTGCAGCCTGCAAAATTTCGGTTCCGCAAATGACGCCAGCAAATGCGCTCAGTGTCGGTTGCTCTCTTGCGTAACAAACGAGCACGATTCACGAAGAATTATTTTAGTTGCCGACGTTATTTTCCGAAAAGCAGGATTAACGATCCCCTCACGTCAGTCCTCTCCCCGTAACCGGGGCGAGGCGGAGGAATGCCGCGAGAAGCCCTCTTCGCCGCCGTCGCCATAACCCCGCGGTGCGCACGTCATGTGTAATCACTTCTGTTTGCAAGGTGACCGTCTGCATAAAGGTCGCCTCTCCCTTTCACAAAGGGAGAGGACTAAGGTGAGGGTTTCGGCGAGCACCCTGCAGTGCTAACCGAGGCGAGACGGAGGAATGTATATCCACGCTTGGGTCTCGAGTTCCGGTTGATCCGTGCAATCTGTGTCGTGCTGTGCCAGACCCTGGCCAGTATTTAGTTTGATTAGCTTTCGCGTTTGCGGCCGATTTCTTCGAGCAACTCAATCTGAATTTGCTGAATTTCGAAAAGCCGATTGTATTGCCGCCGCAAGAGGTGATCGATTTTTTCGTGCAGGTGCCGGATCTCGAGCTCGGCTTTCAAGTTGACTTTGTAATCGTTTTCAGCTCGCAAACGATCGCGTGCCTCGGCGCGGTTTTGGCTCATCATAATAATCGGCGCCTGAATCGCCGCGAGACATGAGAGGATCAGGTTCAGCAAAATGAATGGATAGGGATCAAATCCGCGATTCAGTAGGAAAATGGCGTTTAGGATAATCCAGCCGAACAGCACCGCTCCGAAGAGACTGATGAATCGCCAGCTGCCTCCAAACGAGGCTATGTGATCGGACAATCTTTCGCCGAAAGTGAGCTTCTTCTCGAATTGTTTGCTGATATCGCTGGAGAGAATCTCGTGCTCCTGCAAGCTTTCGATGACTTCTTGATCGAGTGCGGAAAGTTCGCCGATCTCATCTTGCAACACCTCCTTCACATAATTTTTCCGGAATTCGCCCAGATCATCGAAGCAGACAAAACCTTTATCGTCCCACTCGGGCACGCGTTTCTTGATGAACTCAACCAGCGACGGCCGGATTAGTTCGGCGATCGTGCCCTCATGCGGCGACTTTGTTTTTTTGCAGATCTGACAACTGAGTGTGGCGGGCGCGGTTTTATTCATCGGATGTGATCTGGAAAGTAGAACAACCGTGGTTGATTTGTCGATCTTGGCGCGCGATTACAACGTCTTCAAAAAATCAAAGTGCGCATCCGCGGCTTCCAGTTCCACGTCGTGATAACGAGCGCACGCTGTAATGAGGAGATCGCTTGCTGGCGCGCGTTTGCCTGTCTTGCGGCAGCGGTCGGCCAGCTCGCAAGCGCTCTGCCAGATCTCATCGTTGATAGCCAATTCGGGAATCCGTTGCTCCAAGTCTTTGAGCATTTGACGCTCCGGATCCGCACCGACACCGGCCCATAATTCGAGCCGAACTGCTGCGCACCAGACTGCCTGGCCCGAAGTGACAAGAATCCGAACGCGCTCGCGCGCGGTTTCGTCGCCATGCCGCCGAAGCGCATGAACCCAAGAGGAGCTATCGACCATTTTCATTTCCTTTTTCTAGGAAAACGAATGGTCTTCGATGCTTTGGTCCAGCTCTTCCAATCGTCCTCTTCCATCGCCTCGATCTCCTCGTTGGTCATCAGTGACTCGAATTTGCCGAAGTATTTCACTAGCTCTGCCTGACTGTGGCGGCGGTTCATTTCTTCGAGCGCTTTGACGATGGCCTCGCGTTTGGTCTTGGCTTTGGTGTGCCGCATCGCATCGCGCAGCGTTTTATCGGGAATATTCACTGTCGTTTTCATGCAGACATTTTCGCTAAGATTGGAATCTCTGTCAATGTGATAAAACGGAAACGAGTACTCCGATTTTATGGAAAATGGAATCCATCATTCTTTTTAGTCGATATGGATCGATGCTATCCTTGGTGTGCGTTGCAGCGTCTATTGACGGGAGATAATGCCTGTCCTGCTTGGACCGGTTACGCTGCCGTGGCGAAGTTACCTCTTCAACGGAAATTTTCCAGTTGCAGGAAGGGGCGGTTGACTCGTTCGGCCCAACTCACTCGTCACTTCGGGGGCTTCCCGTCCACGTCGCTCGACTCCGCCGGCTCCACTCACCTAATCGCCGCTACTGGATCCTAGCGCTGCAGTAGAAGTATTTTTGTAGAAAACGCAATTAAATGCTTGCAGCAGCGAGCCCTCCTGGCTAGACTCGGCGCCGCGAGATCATACGTACGATTAAGGTCCCATAGTTTTCCCAGCTCTTGTTCATAAATTCTACGCTCTTAAATACCCCCCGATTTGCGAGACTTCCGAAAAGTGAAAAAAAGCGCGCCTGCTCGCGCGACTGCAGAACCATGCCGGGTCGTAGCGGTTGGCGATACCATCATTAGCGAGCAAGGCTTGGTCGCAATTATTGGCCGCGACCCGCGGTACCATGTTTGCGGTGCCGCACATACTTTTGCGGAGGCGAATAAACTTGTTCGACGACATCGCCCCGATGTGCTGCTCATCGAACCGTTTCTCGAAAACCGCGATGCCATCCGCTGGATCAAGGATCTCGCGACGGAATTTCCGCGCATTCGCATCCTTATAGTATCACGGCAATCCGAACGGACTTATGCGGAGCGCGCCCTTTGTGCCGGAGCGTCCGGTTACTGGATGAAGAACAGTTCGGTGGAAGAGTTAATGCACGCGATTGAGACTGTGCTGGCAGGCGAGATTTACGCC
>Ga0066675_10001342_pt1 | contig 10496 bp, 11 predicted proteins | sample GraSoiAngelo_124_FD_62295 | JGI IMG/M metagenome (GOLD analysis project Ga0066675, IMG submission 62295) | Grasslands soil microbial communities from the Angelo Coastal Reserve, California, USA - 14_0927_05_20cm | ecosystem: Environmental > Terrestrial > Soil > Grasslands | place: USA... | reverse complement strand
GGCGACATCTTCTTCGTCGATGAAGTGTCAGTCGAGCTCGCTCTCGTCCACGGCTGGCGAGTGCCGCCACGCTGAAAACGACCGGACGGTTTGCGCCTGACTCGAACGCGAGCGGTCGGTCTCAAGGGGCCGGGTGTCGTGCCTTCCTAGGAAAGATTGGCGAAACAACGTTCCCCGAAACGTAAGTTTCGTGATCCGGCCTTTGCGGGCGTGTGACGTCCGGTAATGGAAATATGATCGATTTATCCACTCAATTTGAGTCGCAAATGGAAGAAGACAGCTTCCGCCGGCGTCTCGGATAAATCAGGGTGGCCCAAAACCTAGAGGTTCTTCCGACCTCCAGGGCTCCCGGAAAGGATGGGTGCAAACCATTCACCCCCCGATGTATCAGTACTTGGTTGCCGATGTGCAAAGAGGGCGGCTGAGAAACGCAGAGCACCACCGGCAAGTAACACTTGCCGTCACGCACCACGCAGAAACCAACGCTCGCAACGGGCACGTCGATCGAAGCGTCCGCTTGCGGAGATGGCTGCTTCGCCAGCTGACGTGGCCGCGATGGCCACGGCCCGCTGCGAGACCACTCTAATACCGACACGCATCACATCCGATCGGTCAGGCGGCTACCGCAGAAGCCCTTGACCGGTCGGGTTGGCTCGCGCTAAGCGGCCTTCTCAACCGCACGTGCTCTGCTGAGCGCCTGCGACACGCTGCTCGAGCGTGCGAAGCGGATCAACGAGCGGCGCCGTGGAGGCTGAAGAAGGACCGGCGCCCCTCGAAGCCAGCGAGGTATACGTGCTTCCTGAGCCGATGACGGCTGCGGCTGGACTCGAGCGCGAGGGCGCGTTCCGCAGCCGCAGAACCACCGCTCGTTCAGCCGGTGCTCGTGTGGCCGAGGTTGTGAAGCCGGAGCGCGGCGGGAAGGGGGAGACCGCCTCCGGTCTCCCCCTCACTGTGAGTTAGATCGACGCTATCTGGCCGCGGATCTCGCCACCGGCGTTCTTGGCCGTGTGGACGTTCACATATGTGCCCCCGCCCAGGATCTTCTTCATCACCGCCGCCGAGGCAGTGACCGTCCGAGTCTGGCCGCTCCTGCACGGCCCGCAGAGTGTCACGGCCGGCACCGGGTTCGCCCTGCCGGCGAGCGCCAGGTGAATGTGCGCTGCGGTCGCCGCTCCGGTTAGCCCTGTATAGCTCAGCCGGAACTTGATCTTGCGGCCCGTAACGGTGGCCGTGAAGGTGCCCGACCCCTTGGCTCCTTTCGGTGCCGGGATCTCCTGATTGACGGTCAGGAAAGCCTTGAGCTTTGCCGTCGTCACGCCCCGGCTACCCGGTGCAGACGAGGCGGCAAGCGCCGATGCCGACACCATCGCGGCGATGAGCGCGGCAACCGCATACGTCGCACTTCGAATTCCCATCTTTTCCCTCCTTTCGGCGTTGGCTGCGCGATGCTATTGCCTTATTCGTGACGGGCACCGATTCGGACTTACCGCGAAGACGGGATCTGATTCCTGCCGTAGGAGAAGCTTGTGGCGCAGAGATCGTCTACAGCGGCCGTGGACGGCCGAGACGCTACTGCGAGGCCTGCACACCGTCCGGCAGCAGCACCGGCGTGTGGTTCAACGCTTGGCTTGCCGAGCACCGCGACGAGATCGAGGCCGAGCGACGGAGGAAGCACGCCGAGTTCATGGCTAGGTCGCGGGCGAACATGAAGCGGTACCGGGAGCAGATCGCCCGCAACCGACGAGCGCTCGAGCGTCGGAAGCAGCCCACTTGATCTTGCTCGCAAACCATGCCAACAATGGCCTTTGTAAAGCCGGGGCTGCGGGTCTCCGCTCTCCCCACCGCCTGCGGCGTTTGGCTAGCCGCAGAAGCCAACGCCGCGCCCCGGCTTACGAAGAATCATTACGAGCGCCCGGCTCGGCCTCTTCCCCCGTAGGTGCCGACGTTGCCCGAACGTATTGGGGGGCCGGCTGACCGTGGCCTATTCGCTCCGAAAGTGGCCTCACGCGTCGTTGTTCCGCCTTCGGATCGGGGCTTGACGTGGTCGACCTCGAGCGGATCGCCAGGCCGAGCAGGCTGGTCGCAAAGCCAGCAGACCGACTCCTCGCGTAGTACCTGCTTGGCTAGCTGCTGGTGCTCGTGGCCCAGACCACGCTGGCTTGTCGAGCCACGCCGAGCCCGCTTGCGCCTTTGGATCTGGTTGGCGCACTCGCGGCACTTGTAGCCCGATGCCTTCGAGCCTTCCGGGATCAGCTTGCCGCAGAAGGCGTCGCCGGATACGCCGGAGCAGACGCGCATCATCGGCACGACTGCCGCCTGTCCTTCTTATCCGTCAGAGGCATGGTGCGAGAGGGTCGCCCGGGACGCGTGGCCACGTTAGCCCGTGCCCCCTCCGAGAGAGCCTCGCCAAGGCGGGGCGCAGGTACTCCCTGGGCGATGGGGTCTGGCCCCGCCTGTTCCTACTAGGTTTGGCAGGAAAGTCATAGAGGCGTAGGCTCCGAATCGAGGGGCTGCGGCGACAACACCCTTCCCTCTCCCGGGGACGCCCGGCCCCTCTCCGCATAGGGGGAGGGTGTGACTGACTGTGACCCGTCGCCACGGGGCGCCCCTACTTGCCCTTGCCGGACTGACTCGCGCCCTTCGCTGCAGTCGCATTCACCGCGTTGACATGAGCGGCAGCGCCTGCGACTGCGCCCTTGATCGTGCTGGCCGGCGCGTGCTCATGGATCGTCACCTTCGGCTGCAACGCCGCGCTCGGTGACTGATACGGGGACTTCGACTTTGCCATTTACTCCACCTCCAACACTTCGTTGACCGGAACGACCACCGCGAATTGGACCGGGAACTGCCTGACGACCGGGCTGCTCAACTCGAAGTACCGGCCGCGCTCGACATGGGGCCCCGTTGGCGGCCGGAAGAAAGCTTCAGTGCAGATCACCTTTTGATCGGCGGCGATCCGAATGTGAGCGGCGGGCTTGCTCTTCGCGCTCATGCCACCTCGATCCGGGCAGGCTTCGTGACAGCAGCGCCGTTCCCTCGCCGAATCGACCAAGCGCAGGCACGCGGCGACCGCCAGCCGTCGATCGAATCGGCGTACAGGATCACGTCGAGCCATTGGCTGGGCGCCCGCCATTCGTGACGCTCGCGGAGTAGGTCAAGTGCAACCAGGGCGCTTTCGCGATCGGCCTCGCTCGGCCGGTGCTCGCGGACCGGGTGGCAGTGCCAGCCTCCGATCACTCCGACCAAAGAATCGTCGTATGAGCGGGCCGCCCATTCGGCAGCCGCCTCGCCCTCCTCCACCGAAACCATGACCGCGTTCTCGAACCGGCGCGGCTTTCCGTCCTGTCCCGGGCCGCTCGCTACCAGGAGCGGGGCTACGGCTCGGCGAGGTTCGCGCGCTGCGGTGGCGCGATATTGACCTGGCCGCGGGCAGCATTTCGGTCGCTGCCTCGATGGGCCGGGACGGAACCCCCGGACCGCCAAAGACGAAGGCGGGCTATCGGGTCGTGCCGCTCGTTCCGGCGCTGCGGCGCCTGCTCGTCGCCTGGAAGCTGCGCGCTCCGCACACGCTCCCCGGCGATCTTGTGATTGGCACCGCGAACGGTGGCGCCGTCCAAGAGCGGAACATTCGCCGCGCGCTCGACGCCGCGAAGGAAACGGCAAGCCTGGACGAGACCGAGGGGCGCTTGTCGATGCACTCGCTCCGACACTCCTGGGTCTCGGCGCTGGCGACGAGCGGCCTGGCCGCGGTGACGCTCGCGCGGCTGGCAGGCCACACGGACGCGGGCTTCACGCTTCGCATCTACGCATCCGACCCTCGCGACGATGCGGCCGTGGCCGAGAGCGTCCTGAGCCTCGCGGCGGAAGCGGGGTTCGGTGGCTAGTCAGGTTCTCAGTCAGGTTTCGCTGTCGCCTGCTGGCGCCTCGCGTCAGAGAGCCGCGCGGCGAAGGGCGCAGGGGTGCGGGTTTGGCGGTTTCTGTCGGTTCGTGTCGCCTCGCGCCTCGTCCCTTACAAGCAGGAGGTCGCTGGTTCGATCCCGGCACCGCCCACTCTCAACCGTGCGGTTTTGCGGACTCAGGCTCGTCCCGGGAGGCTGTGTGGTCAGTGATGTGGTCAGTTCCGTCTGACCTCGCAGCGGCGTCACCTGGAAGCTGGTCGAGTTCGCAACAGCGGTGTGAGGTGAGGCGGCGTCGCCTCACCTCACACCGAAGGCCTTAGGGCTCGATCCGCCAGACCGCGCCGTTGCCCGCCGACGCCCCGTTGACGGAGACGTACAGAGCTCCGTCCGCGCCGAGGACGAGGCCGGTCGCGCGGGGCAGGCCGCCGGCGACCAGCGTGGATGTGCCGCCGCCGCCCGGCGGCACCCGCCAGATCGCGCCCGGGCCTGCGAACGGGAACGGGACGCCCGGAATCGCCGAACCGTGCTGGAGCACGTACAGCGACCCGTCGGGCCCGAACGCGAGGTCGGTCAGCGCGCTCAGGTTCCACGCATAGAGCGTCGGAGCCTGGCCCGGAACGACGCGATAGACCGAAGCGGTACCCGCCGTGAACGGAAAGCCGGTCAGGGTCGAGACGTAGTACGCGCTGTCAGGGCCGACCACGACACCTGTCGGCACCGCGTCACGAAGCCCGAACGGACCCGGCACCGGCGCCTTCGGAAACGTCGCAACCGTCGCCACGTCACCATTTGCGGACACGTCGACCAGCGAGTTGCCGCCCGCGTCTGTAGCGAGGCGATGGCCGGGCAGCGCGAGCAGCCCGTAGGGGTTGCTATCGATCAGCCCGCCGTCCGGATTCGCTTCCGCCTCGTAACGGGCGACGTCTGCAATCGGCCTCGTGTTGCCCGAGGCCGACGCCTTCAGCAGGTAGCCGAAGCCGAGACCGTCGAGGAGCGCGCCCGTGGGAGTGGCCTTGTTGCAACTGCATCCGATCGTGACGAACAGCCCACCGCGTCCCTGGAAGGACACGTGTTGCGGCCCGGCCGCCGTGTCGCCGGCCGGCATGAAGGCGAGTGACGGCAGCCCGGTGACGACTCGCTCCTGCACGCCGTGCCACAGGCGTGAAACGGCACCGGTTGCGCCGTAGCAGCGCACGGCTGGCGGCGGCGCGTCCGGAGCCGGTACGCAGACGCCTGGGCCGCCGCGCCCTGCCTCGGCGACGTAGAGCGCGCCCTCCGGACCCCATGCGAGCCCGCGCGGGTTGTCGAGGGCCGTCATCACCGCCTGCGGGGGCGACGCGGCGAGGCCAAGCGCCGGAATCGCGAGCGCCGCGGCAATCACGCCAATGCAAACCAGAATCCTCATTGCTGACTCCCTTCTCCCCCCGGAAGCCGCCGCGTCCTTTGCCGGCGCGGCCAGCCGCAGTGAACTTTCGAGCCTAAGGTGACCGCCAGCCGAAATCAAGGGAAGCGCCGTGGTGGGACCGACGCCCGTCTGGCCTTGAGTGGGACGGCGGATCGTACGCTCGCCGCGCGGCCGTCCGGCTCGAGGGAGGGAGGAGATCGCCCGCTCAGTCGAGCGACGCAGGAAGCTCGCTGAGACCGCGGATTGAGATCGCACCGGCCGGCGTTTCCTGAAGATGCGCCCACGGGCCTCGCCGGATGTGCACTCCAACCAGCCCGGCAGCCAGCGCGGGTGCGACATCGTTATCGACGCGGTCACCCACATACGCGATCTCGGCCGCTGGTCGCGCGCACTCAGCGATCAGGCGTGCGAAGAAACCGCTCGATGGCTTCTCCACCCCCCACCGAGCCGAAGACCCGACAAACGACGTATGAGGGCGCAGCAACTCCTCGGTCGAGGCCGACGTATTGCCGACGGCTCCGACGAAGAATCCCGCTTCACTCAGCCGCCGCAGGCAAGGCAGGGCATCGGGGTAGAAGTCCTCTGAGGAGAAGTCGCCGGGAACCGGGTTTCTTTCAAGCAGCTCCCATACGCGCTGGTGGTGTTCGCCGCGCGTAATCAGACCGCCGAGCGTCCCCATGAGCGTGAAGGCGGGAACACCAGCGTCTTTGGCGACTTGCTGCCACATGCGCGTCTCGTCGATGAGCGTCTCACCGACGTCGAACACCACGGCGGTCACCATTTACGCAGGGTCATCATTTCCTGATGAAAGTCTTCCAGTGGGTCGTCCTGAGGGGAATGTGAGCTTTGTGCAGTTCTCGCTTGACTCGCGCGGGACCTTTCGGCAGGATCTCCGCCGTTCTCGAGGAGGGGCTGGACGACTAGGACAAGCGCGGCGTAGCGCTGCGACCGCGCAGTCAGTTCCTTGGTTGCCTTTTCGGCGAACACGGTGCAGGCGCGGTTAAACGAACAAAAGGAGAAACAGTTAGATGCGAGACAAGGCAGTTGCGGTTCTCGTCGCGTTTGCGGCCGTGGCCGTGGCGCTGGTCGTTGCCCTGCCGGCCGGAGCGGCCGGGAACGCGGGCACGACGCAGGTGTCGACGTTCGATCCGACCGGCGCGGTCTTCACTTGCCCGGGCACGGACTACACGATCCTCCCCGGCGGCACGATCCGCTCGGTGTTCCATGACAGCTTCGGCGCCAACGGCAGCGAGCACGTTACCGGCACGATCTCGCCGATCGGCGTGACGCTCACCGACGGCACGACCAACACGGTCTACCGGCTGTCAGGGGCGTCGTGGTTCGGCGGAAACCTCAACTACGTGAATGGCAAGTACGAGTTCGCCGACACGGAGTTCTTCAACATCCTCGCTCCCAGCGGCGGTGTGGTCGCGAAGGTCGCCGGTGTCGAGCACGCGGGTTCGGGCGGGAGCAACTTCTCGTTCACGTTCGGCCAGTGCGAGGCGCCGCAGGACTGAGCGCGGGTTGAGTGGCTTTTGGCGATTTGGCCGTAGAAAGTTGCTTCTTCCAGGGCTTTCGCACTCGCGTCTGGGCTGTCATTATGGGTGAAGGGCTAAGAAGGAGCCGCCCTCCGTGTCAAGCAACCTGCTGCCTGAGCGCCTCCGGCGCAAGTCTTCCGGTACATCCAGCACCGGAAGGCGCATCCGCGGGTTGGTCACGTTCTGCGCCTGGTGCGGACGGGTCAGAATTGCAGGCCACTGGTTCGGCAAGCCGCGCCACCCCGATGTAGTCGCACACGTACAGCGCCGCGCAACCAGCACCATCTGTCCGTCCTGCTTTGCCGACGCTGCTCCTGCGCATGAGTACCCAGCGCAGCGTTCAAGTTGACGACGCCGAGGCGCGGCAGGACCCGCGGGATCGATTTCGCCCGCTGCTAGCCGGCCCAGGGCGGAAGCTCGAGGGCCCGCTCGTAGGCGGCGCGGGGGTGCACCGACTCCCCGTGCGAAACGATCACGTGCTCGAACGGAAGGCTGAGCAGGTCGCGAAGCGCCGGCAGCGCTCGCTCCTCATGCCAGGGTGTCGCCCAGACACGCAGCTCACCGTCCGGCGCTGTCAGCGCGTCGGCGAAAACGAGGGCGCGGTGCTCGGGAACCCAGAGCGGCGTCTCGTTGCGACCGCGTCCGTCGTGGAGGGCCACGAGACCGCCGGGGAGCTCGCTGCCGGGCTCGATCGGTTCGAGCTCGGTCTCCGGGATATCGTCGCGCCAGAACAGGCTCGGGCCGAACGGGCGCGCGCCGTAGCGGCGCACGAACAGATCGACGTCGCGAACGTGATCCGGCTTGAGAACAACCACGGCCGTCGGCGGGCGCGCATCGAGCCGCTCCCACACCTCCGCCGCTTCGGCGGGCGGGGCGAGCGGATCGAGGAGGAGCGTCTCCCCGCCCGACTCGACGCTTGTCGACGCCACGAGTGGCCCCCAGTCGAGATCCGGTTGCCAGGCAGGATGCTCGACACGCCATACCCACAAGCCCGGCGCCACATCGCGGAGCTCCACCTGCATATGTGCATCGTGCCGCGCGATACGTATCGTCGCGTTGATGACGTTCGGCGCGCACCAAGATCTGGTCCTGCTTGCGCTGCTGGTCGCGATCGCGGCGCTGCTGGTGCTCGCGCCGATCCTGCGGACGCCGTACCCGATCCTGCTCGTGCTCGGCGGGCTCGCGCTCGGCTTCGTGCCGGGGATCCCGACCATCGCGCTGCCGCCCGACGTGGTGCTGGTCGCGATCCTGCCGCCGCTTCTCTACTCGTCCGCCTTCTACACCTCGCTCCGCGATCTGCGCCAGAACGTGATCCCGATCTCGACGCTTGCGATCGGCCTCGTCGCCGCGACGACCGTCGGTGTGGCGGTGGCGGCGCATGCGTTGATCCCTCATGTCGGCTGGGGCCCGGCGTTCGTCCTCGGCGCGATCGTCTCGCCGACCGATCCGCTCTCGGCCACGGCGATCGCGCGACGGCTCGGTGTCCCGCGGCGGGTGGTCTCGATCGTCGAGGGCGAGAGCCTCGTCAACGATGGCACCGCGCTCGTCCTCTACCGCGTCGCAGTGGTCGCCGTCGTCTCCGGGAGCTTCTCGATCTGGGACGCCGGCTTTCGCCTGATCTGGACGGCGGCGGGCGGAGTCGCGGTCGGCCTGGTGATCGGCTTCGTGATCGCCGCAGTGCGCCGGCGGCTCGACAACCCGCCGGTCGAGGTGACGATTGCCCTCCTTTCGGGCTACTTCGCCTATCTGCCCGCGGCGGCGATCGGGGTCTCGGGCGTGCTCGCGGTGGTCACGGTCGGGGTGTACATGGGCTGGCGCACACCGGAGCTGACCAGCGTGCAGACACGGCTCGACGGAGCAGCGATGTGGCAGATCCTCACCTTCGTCGTCAACGCGCTCCTGTTCGGGCTCGTCGGACTGCAGCTGCACCACATCCTCAACACGCTCTCGAGCCGCTCGGCGGGCGAGCTGCTCGGCGAAGCGGCGCTGGTCGGCCTGGCGGTGATCGCGATCAGGATCGTCTGGATTTTTCCGCTCTCGTACGTGACCTGGCTCTTCTGGGGGCGTTCGGAGAGCCGCGAGTCGGCACCGCCCTGGCAGCGACCGGCCGTGGTGTCGTGGATGGGGTTGCGCGGAGCCGTCACGCTTGCCGCAGCGCTCGCGTTACCGCTGCAGACAGACGCCGGCGACCCGTTCCCCAGCCGGGCGCTGATCATCTACCTCGCCTTCGCCGTCATTCTCGTGACGCTGGTCTTCCAGGGCCTGACCCTGCCGTTCGTCATTCGGACCCTCGGTGTGGAGGCAGACCACCTCGACGAGAAGGAGGAGTCCAAGGCCCGCATCCACGCTGCCGACGCGGCGCTTGCGCGGCTCGAGGAGCTGGTCGACGAGGACTGGGTGCGGCCGGACACGGCTGACCGGCTGCGCCGTCAGATGGGCTTCCGAAGGAACCGTTTCGCGGCCCGCTTCTCGACGGACGACGACGGCGCGATCGAGGAGCAGTCGCAGGCCTATCAGCGGCTGCTGCGCGAGCTCCTCGACGCGGAGCGTGCCGCTGTGGTCGCGCTACGGCGTGAGGGCCGGATCAACGACGACGTCATGCATCGGGTCACCCGCGACCTCGACCTCGAGGACGCTCGGTTGGATGCCTAGGTCGCGGCCCGCCTTTCTTCTATGCTCGCGCTGCCGATGAGCACGCTCTCCGACCTGATGACGAGCGACGTCCTGACGGTGGCCCCTGAGGACACGATCGGCGAGGCCGCGCAGAAGATGGTCGACCGCGAGGTCAGCTCGGCGGCCGTCTCCGACTACGGCCGGCTGATCGGGATCCTGACCGAGCGCGACCTCACCCGTGCTGTGGCTGGGCGCACGCACTCGAGCGAGGCGCGCGTGCGCGAGTGGATGACGCCCGACCCGATAACGCTGGGGCCCGCGGCGTCGCCGAAGGAGGCCGCGGAGATCATGCTCGAGCGTGGCTTTCGCCACATTCCGGTCGTCGACGGCGAGCGCGCGATCGGGATCGTCTCGATCCGCGACGTCGCGCGCTGGTCGACCGAAGAGGACTGAGCAAGCCGACCGGCTTTCTGTGACGGGTCCCTCGAGGGCTACAGCGGCTAGTTGAGTAACGCCGGGCAAGGCCGTGCCGGACACGACCGTTAGCGACAGCTCGCGGGGACTGTCCCCGCGAACTGGCACGCGGGGACATGGCAACTGCAACGAAAGTGTGACTTTTTCTCCACAGCCGTGGCCGGATCGGATACGGGCAGCCTCTCCTGAGCGTTAGTTCAGCAGCGCGAGCTGCCGGTGATCCTCGAGCCCGGAGACGCCGACGCCGACCAGCCTGAGCGCCCCGGGGCGGTCGGCCAGGGCGCGGTCGAGCAGGCCGCAGGCCAGCTCGGCGATCCGGGCGCCGTCGTCGGTCGCGACCGGCAGCGTCGTAGAGCGGCTGCGGATCGAAAAGTCCGGGTAGCGAACCTTCGTCGTCACAGTGCGAGCGGCCTGGCTCCCCTTCTCCAGCCGCTCGGCGACACGTTCCGCCATCCGCCGCACCTCGGCCTTCAGCTGCTCAACGTCGGAGATGTCGCGGTCGAACGTCTCCTCGGTCGAGATCGAGATCGTCTCCGAGGTGGTTTCGAGCGGGCGCGGGTCGATCCC
>Ga0066675_10001331_pt1 | contig 10521 bp, 9 predicted proteins | sample GraSoiAngelo_124_FD_62295 | JGI IMG/M metagenome (GOLD analysis project Ga0066675, IMG submission 62295) | Grasslands soil microbial communities from the Angelo Coastal Reserve, California, USA - 14_0927_05_20cm | ecosystem: Environmental > Terrestrial > Soil > Grasslands | place: USA... | reverse complement strand
GGCAGGTAGGCGAAGTTGTACGACGGCGGCGGCGAGGCGGTGGCCCACTCGAGCGTCTCCGCGCCCCAGGGATCGTCGCCGGCGGGCGCGCCGCGACGCAACGTCCACGCGACATTGGCCAGGAACACCAGGATGCCGGCCGTCAGCACCACCGCGCCCGCGCTCGCCACGACGTTGCCCGTCGTCAGGCCGGCGTCGCGCGCGTAGGTGTAGACCCGCCGCGGCATCCCGCCGAGGCCGAGCAGGTGCATCGGAAAGAACGTGAGATTGAAGCCCACGAACGTGATCCAGAAGCTCACTCGTCCGAGCCGCTCGTCGGGCATCCGCCCGCACATCTTCGGCAGCCAGAACAGGACGGCGCCGAGGAGCGGGAACAGCGCGCCGCCGATCAGCACGTAGTGGAAGTGCGCCACGACGAAGTAGGTGTCGTGCAGCTGCAGGTCGAGCGGCACGGCCGCCGTCATGACGCCGGTGAGTCCGCCGATCACGAAGAGCGCGATGAACCCCAGCGCCCAGAGCAGCGGGGCGCGCATCACGATGCGGCCCCCGCGCAGCGTGGCGAGCCAGCAGAAGACCTGGATGCCGCTGGGGATCGCGATCATCATGCTCGCGGCCGTGAAAAACGCCTCGCCGAGCTGCGGCAGGCCGACGGCGAACATGTGGTGCACCCACAGGCTGAAGCCGAGGAAGCCGGTCGCGATGAGCGCCAGCACCATCGCCGGATAGCCGACGATGCGCCGGCGCGCGAAGGTCGACACGATCGTGGACACGAAGCCCGTGGCCGGAATGAAGATGATGTAGACCTCGGGATGGCCGAAGAACCAGAACAGGTGCTGCCACAGCAGCGCGTCGCCACCCTCGGCCGGATTGAAGAAGTGCGTGTCGACGAGCCGGTCCATCGCCAGCATCGTGCTGGCCACCATGATGGCCGGCATGGCGAAGATGACCATGAACGCGGTCACGAGCATCGCCCACACGAACAGCGGCATCCGGTTGAGCGACATGCCCGGACAGCGCATCTTCAGCGTGGTGACGATGAGCTCGACGGCGGCCACGAGCGCGGCGATCTCCGTGAACGTGATCAGCTGCGCCCAGATGTCGACGCGCTTGCCCGGCGAGTAGGCGGGGCCCGACAGCGGGACGTACGCGAACCAGCCGGTGTCCGGTCCGATGTCGAGCGCGAACGCCGTCCACAGCATGAGGCCGCCGAAGAGATAGATCCAGTACCCGAAGTTGTTCATGCGCGGAAAGGCGACGTTGCGCGTGCCGATCATGAGCGGCACGACGTAGATGCCGAACGCCTCCATCACCGGCACCGCGAACAGGAACATCATCGTGCTGCCGTGCATCGTGAAGATCTGGTTGTAGAGATCGGGGCCGATGAGGCGGCTCTCCGGGCGCGCGAGCTGCAGTCGCATGAGCGCGGCGAGCACGCCGCCGAGCGCGAAGAAGCCGAATGCCGTCACGATGTAGCGCAGGGCCACGGACTTGTGGCTCGCGCTCGTCAGCCATCCCAGGAAGCCCGGCGGCGTCGACCAGACGCGCTCGAGCGCGGCGCGGTCCAGCGTCTCGCGCGCAGCCTCGCCGGGTGCGAGCGTGCTCGTCGGGCCGACGGTCGAGCTCACGAGAGCCCTCCGAGGAACGCGAGCAGCGCGCTCAGATCGTCGGCGCCGAAGGCATTGCCAGGCATCTGCGCGCCGGGCTTCTGAGCCTGCGGATCGATGATCCACCCGGCGAGATGGCCCGCGGTGTTCGGTAGCGTGCCGGCGGCGAGCGTCCGGCGCGACGCCAGGTGCGTCAGATCGGGACCGCGCCGGCCGCCCGCCGGCGTGCCGAGCACCGTGTGGCAGAGCGCGCACGGGCCCGTCATGAACAGGTCGAAGCCGTGTCGCGCGAACGCGTCCGTCGGCACGACCGCCGATCGCCGCTGCGCCTGCAGCCATGCGTCGAAGACCTCCGGCTGGTCGGCAATGACCAGCAGCTGCATGTGCGCGTGCTGGACGCCGCAGAACTCCGCGCAGCGACCGATGAAGGTACCCGCACGGTCGGCCTGCAGCACGAGGGACGAGCCGTGGCCCGGGATGTTGTCCTTCTTGCCATGCAGGCCGGGCACCCAGAAGCTGTGGATGACGTCGAGCGAGCGCGTCTTGACGAGGACCGGCCGGCCGACCGGGATGTGGATCTCGTTGGCCGTGCGCACGCGCTGCGACGGCACGGGATCCCAGTACTCGACGTCCCACCACCACTGATATCCCGTCACCTCGAGCGTGAGCGGATCGGTGCCGCCGAAGCTGCGCAGCGCGCGACCGGTGGCAACGCTCGTGACGAGCAAGACCACCAGCGTGAGCGCCGTGAGCCCCACCGCCGCGGCCACGCCGAGCGCGAGCCGACGCTCAACGCGCGTGTCCTCGACGAGGCTCGCCGGCGCCGCGGCCACGCGCCGATGCGCGAGCGTGTGGAGCAGGAACGCGACCACGGCGGCGAGGATGAGCGCCGACAGCCAGAACACGATCCACCAGTACGTGGCGATGCGCGCGGCCTGTGGCCCGCCGGGATCGAGCACGGGCATGCGTCCGCTGCACGCCGCGCACGCGACGGCGGCGACGACGATGGCCGCGCGGCTCATGGCCGACCCGACGGCGCGGCGGTGACTGGCCGCTCCGGGCGACGCGCCTGCTCGGATTCCTTCACGCGCATGTGATCGCTGCGCGCCGGCCGCACGTCGAAGCGCGTCTGGCCGCTCATCGAGCGCACGTACGCGACGAGCTGCCAGACCTGCACGTCGGGAATCCGTCCGCCGAACGCCGGCATGCCGTTGGGGCGCCCCTCGACGATGCTCGTGTAGACGTCCTGCGGCTCACCGCCATAGAGCCACGTGGCGTCCATCAGCGCGGGCCCCATGCCGCCCCCGCCGTTGGCGTGACAGCCGTTGCAGTTGTATGCCTCGTAGAGCTGCTTGCCCTGCGCGATGGCCCAGGCGTTACCCTCCGCCGGGTTGCGCGATGGCTGCGGCGTGACGTGCGTCGGCCGGCCCGACGCCGGCGCGACCTCGCTGAAGCGGCGGTGCTCTCGCTCGCACGCGACGAGCGCGAGCATCACGCACGCCAGCGCGGCCACCCGGCTCACGGCTGCTCCACACGCGGGACCGCGTAGGCATCCAGGATCGCGCGCACATCGTCGGCGCGACGGTCGAGCGCGGCCTGCAGCCGATCGCGCAGCGGCGTGTCGCCCTTGCGCACGCCCGCCGCCATCGCGAACGTGAAGCGCAATCCCGGTGGGTCGATCGCCGGCGTGACGGGGGCGAATGCGAGCGGCGTCGTGAGGCGGTCGGCGAAGTAGCCGGCCAGCGGCCCCCAGACGACCGCGACGTCGATCTCGTCGTCGGCCACCGCGTGGAGGATCGGTGCCGCCGGACTCGGCCGCGCGTAGTCACCGTAGATGGGATAGCCGCGGACGTTCTGCACGATTCCGCGGCGCGCCAGCGCGTGCGCGGGCGGCGTGTTCACACCGTTGTCGCCGATGAGCTGCACGCCGACCCTGAGTGTCCGCAGCCGCGGATCGTCGAGGCTGCGCACGTCGAGCGCGCGGTCTCGTCGCCAGGCGAAGACGTACGTCGAGCGATAGTACGGACGCGTCGCGAGCACGGGGTCCCACCCCGCCGGCACGCCCACCAGCAGGTCGCACGCGCCGGCCGCCAGCGTGTGGCGCACGAGCCCGCGCCGCTGCGCCCACCACGTGTATTCCACGCGCGTGCCGAGCTCGCGCGCGAGCAGCTCGGCGATGCGGTTCTCGAACCCCTCGCCACGCGCGTTCGAAAACGGCAGGTTGTTGGGATCGGCGCAGACGCGCAGCGGCGCCGGCGCCGGCGCGGCGCCGAGGAGCAGCAGCGCGAGCAGCGCGCCTGCCGTCGCCCTCATGGCAGCGCGAAGACCCACAGCGTGCCGCCCTTGGGCGTGTGCGCGGGCAGATCCCGCATCGCGTTCACGAAGCCGAGCGCGGCGCCGGTGTCCCGCGGATCGAGGTCGCCGGACACGATCGCGCCGGCCCAGCCGCCGACGCCGTCCAGGACCGCGACGTACTGCTTGCCGTCGGGACCGCGATAGGTGATCGGCTGGCCGATGATTCCCGAGGCCGTCTGGAAGCGCCAGAGCAGCTCCCCGGTCTTCGCGTCCACCGCCTTGAACCAGCGGTCCATCGTGCCGTAGAAGACGACGTCGCCCGCCGTCGCGAGCGCGCCGCTCCACACGGGAAAGGGCTCCTTCAGCTTCCACGCCGCGCGCGCGTTGACGGGATCCCACGCCGTGACCTCGCCGCGGTGCCCGCCGGGGCCACTGTACATGCGCACGTTCATGCCGACGAACGGCGTGCCGGCGATGTAGCCGGTCTCGACCGCTTCGACGTCCATGCAGAGGTTCTGGTGCGGCACGTAGAGCAGGCCGGTCCGCGGCGACCACGCCGACGGCTGCCAGTCCTTGGCGCCCGGCGCCGCCGGGCAGATGTCGCGCACGACCTTGCCGAGCACCGGCGTTTTTTCGTCGTTCAAGCTCAGCTGGCCCGTGGCGAGGTCGACGCCCTTGCTGGTGTTGACGTGCGCAAACGGCGTCGCGGACAGGACCTCGCCCGTCGCCCGGTCCATCACGTAGACGTAGCCGTTGCGATCCGGGCGCACGAGGACCTTGCGGCGACGGCCCTTGATGTCGAGGTCGAGCAGAATCTGCTCGTTGATGCCGTCGTAGTCGTGCAGATCGTGCGGCGAGAGCTGATACGCCCACACCGCTTCACCGGTCGCCGGGCGGCGCGCGAAGATCGCCGACGTCCACTTGTTGTCGCCCGGCCGCTGGTCGGGATTCCACGGACCGGGGTTACCCGTGCCGTGATAGACGAGATCGAGCTCGGGATCGTACGAGATCCAGCCCCACATGGTGCCGCCGCCGATGCGCCACGCCTCGGCGGGCCACGTCGTGACGCCGAGATTCGGGACGCGATCGGCCGCGTAAAACGGACGGAACGCGCGACCGATCAGCACGTCGCGGTCCGGACCCGTGCTGTACGCCCGCCACGCGACGGCGCCGGTGGCCAGGTCGAGCCCGGCCAGCCAGCCGCGCACGCCGAGCTCGCCGCCGCTGTTGCCGACCAGGACGCGATCGCGCACGATCAGCGGCGCCATCGTCATCGTCTCGCCGCGGTTGATCTCGCCGAGCTTCGTGTTCCACAGCTCGCGGCCGGTGCGCGCGTCCACCGCGATCGTGTGCGCGTCGAGCGTGTTGAAGACGACCCGGCCGTCGGCGTAGGCGGCGCCGCGATTGACGACGTCGCAGCACGCCACGCCCTGCGCCGCCGCGGCGGGCTTCGGCTCGTACTTCCACCGCACGGTGCCGCCGCCGGCGCGCAGGTCGAGCGCATAGACGACGTTCGGATAGGGCGTCACGACGTACATCGTGTCGCCCACCACGAGCGGCGCGGCCTCGTGGCCGCGCGCGACGCCGGTGGAAAACGACCAGGCCGGACGGAGCTGCCTGACGTTCGCTGCAGTAATCTGCGCCAGCGGACTGTAGCGCGTGCTCGCGTAGTCGCCGGCGGCGCGCAGCCATTGACCGTCCTCGCCCACGGCAGCCAGCGCGTGATGGTCGGAGTGGACGGCGACGATGATTGTGAGAAGCGCGACCAGCAATGCCACCCCGAGGGCGGCGACGCGCCGGCGGTGTCGACAACGTCCCGCATTCCACCAGTCCACGATCTCCTGCGCTCCCGGCACGCTGATCTGCAATTCACGCGCCCCTGAGGCATGTCGGTTGCAGCGTCGAAGGGGCGTGAAGAAGCTCCTGCACGTCGCCCTCGGCATCGTCACGAGCTTCGGCGGTTTCCTCGAAGCCGGTTCCATCACCACCTCGATCCAGGCCGGCGCCGAGTACGGCTATTCGCTGCTGTGGGTGCTGCTCGTCGGAACGATCTGCCTGGTCGCGCTGATCGAGATGTCCGGCCGGCTGGCGGCGATGAGCCATCACACGATCGCCGGCGCGATGCGCGAGCGCTTCGGACTGCGCTTCTTCGTGTTGCCGCTCGTCGGCGTCGTCGCCGTCAGTGTCCTGACCCTCGCCGCCGAGCTCGGCGCGGTGTGCATGGCGCTGCAACTCGCGACGGGGGTCAGCTTTCAATGGTGGGCGGTGCCGGTCATGGTGGCGCTCTGGCTCCTGCTCTGGCGCGGGAACTTCGGCGTCGTCGAAAACGGCGTGTCGCTGCTCGGCCTGGTGACCGTGGTGTTCCTGGTGGCGGCGGCTCGGCTACATCCGACGGTGCGCGAGATGGCCGCCGGCTTCGTGCCGTCGGGCGCTCCCTACGACGCGAGTCGCTACTGGTTCCTGGCCGTGAGCATCCTCGGCGCGACGCTGACGCCATATCTCTTCTACTTCTACTCATCGGGGGCGGTGGAGGACGGCTGGGAGCCGGACGACGTGCCGGCCAACCGCTTCGTGTCGACGTTCGGCATGGGATTCGGCGCGACGTTGGCGGCGGCCGTGCTGGTCGTGGCCGCGCTCGTGTTCATGCGCGGCGCCCGGCTCGAGTCGTTCGACCAGATGGCGCCGATGCTCACCGACGCGCTCGGACCGTGGGGATTTCCGCTGTTCGTGGCGGCGCTGGGCATCGCGTGCTTCGGCGCCGCGCTCGAGGTGGCCCTGGCGCTCGCCTACATGATCGCGCAGGGCTTCGGGTGGAACTGGGGCGAGAACGTACGGCCGCGCGAGGCCGCACGCTTCAGCGTCTCCTACACGGTGGCGCTCGTCCTGGCCGCGGCGCCGGCGGCGATCGGCCTCGATCCCCTGCGGCTGACCAACGTGGCGATGGCGCTCAACGCCGCCTGCCTGCCACTCGCGGTCGTGCCCTTTCTCGTGCTCATGAACGATCGCGAGTACGTCGGCGACCGGAGCAACAGCCGTCTCGGCAACGCGTTCGTGCTGGGCGTGGTCGTGCTCGCGTGTGTGCTCGCGATCGTGTCCGTGCCACTCGATCTGCTGGGAGGCTGAGCCGTGCTCTCTCTCGGGCGCGACGTGCTCGACAAGCAGCTGCTCGACGCCGAAGGGCGACCGTTCGGCAAGGTCGACGGCGTGGTGCTCGAGCTCCGCCCGGATGCGCCGCCGCGGGTGGTCGCGCTCGAAGTGGGCGCGGCGACGCGCCTGGCGCGGCTGCCCCGCTGGATGACGCGACCGCTCGGCCGCCTGGCGACGCGTGCGACCGCGACGCGCATCCCGCGCTCGGCGGTGTTGAGCGTCGCGCGAGAGATCCGCGTCGGCATCGACGCGACCGAGACGCCGGCGTGGCGCGTCGAGAAATGGCTCGCGCGTCTGATCGCGCGCATCCCCGGAGGCCGGTGATGGCGGAAATCCGGCTCGAGCATCTCCTCGGGCGGCGCGTGATCGATCGCCGTGGCCGCGTGGTCGGGCGGATCGAAGAGGTGCACGCCGAGCGTGAGGACGGTGAGTGGATCGTGCGCGAATACGTGCTGGGTGTCGGCGGACTCGTCGAGCGGCTGGCCGCGGGAGACCTCGTGGTGAGCCTGCTCGGAGGCTTCGCGCCCGAGCCGCAGCGTCACATCGTGCCGTGGGACGCGCTCGACCTCAGCGACACCGAGCGCCCGCGGCTGACGCGCCCGCTGGCCGAGCTGCCACGACGCGCGGCCTGAGCGCGCTCAGCGCTTCGAACGGACGGGCGAGTCGGGGGAGACGGCAGCGGCGGCGCCGTCGGTCTCGCGGGTCATGCGGCACTTGCCCTCGAAGGTCACGCCCTCCTCGACAACGACCACGGGCGCCTCTACGTCGCCGAACACCCGCGCCGTTCCGCGCAGCTCCACGCGCTCGCCGGCCAGCACGTTGCCGACGACCTCGCCGCTGATGAGCACGATGCCCGCGCGGATCGACGCGTTGACGACCGCCTTCTCGCCGATGATCAGCGTATCCGTGGAGATGATCTCGCCCTTGAACTTGCCGTTCAGCATCACCGTGCCGCTGAACGTGTACTTGCCCTCGATCTCGGAGGCCTCGTCGATGAACGCGGTGAGGTCGCCGCCGCGGGAGCTCGCCGTCTTGCCGTTCTTCTTACCGAACATGCGCCTCCTTTTCGAAGTGCCTGTCAGGGACACGCAGCGCGTGGGAGCCACGCGGCGAAAGGGGTCGAAGTCAGATGTAGCATTGCCGGCCGAACCGGGTCAATCCCCGACAGCGGCCGGCTCGGCGGTTGGTCGGGCGGCGAGCCGCACATACTCGAGGCCGAGCCACACGACGAAGAAGAGGCCCAGCTGGATCGACACGTTGTAGAAGAGCGGCAGCATATCCGCGGAAGCGAGCTCCAGGGCATAGCCGCCGGCGCCCACGACGGCGAGCAGGGCCATCGCGACGAGACGCAGGGGGTCGGCGGCGCCGTCGCGCCAGGCCAGGAGCACGAGCAGCACGAGGAACGAGTAGTAGTAGCCCGCCGGGCTCAGCGCGACGAAGACCAGCGGCACCGCATACATGATCGACTCCAGCGGCCGCGCCCGAAGCATCAGCGGCAGCGCGAGGAGGAAGTAGAGCGCGCCGGCGGCCGGCAGCACCCACGGCGCCGGACGCGCGGCCAACGCGGCGTCGTGGGCCACGAAGACGGTGCCGTCGGGCCGCTCGACCCACGGCGTCGCATGGAACACGAGCAGCGAGCCGAGGCCGACGTGGTTCGAGTACACGCCGCGATTGTGGCGCTCGATCTTGGCCACGAAATCCTCTGAGAGCGTGCGGGTGGCGGGCATCGCCACCAGGACGAGCGTCACCGCGGTCACCAGCACGGCCGCGGTGGCGAGGCAGCGCGCGAGCGCGGCGTCGCGCGCACCGGTGAGCCGCCCCTGCGCCCAGCTGACGACGAGCGGGATCAGGAAGAGGACCGGGAAGACGCGCGCGAGCACCGCGTAGCCGAAGCCGAGCCCGGCGACGACGCCCGCGCCGCGCGCGAGGCCGGCGGCGCCGATGAGCAGCGCGGCGGTCCAGTCCCACCGCAACGGCGAGCCGCCGATGAAGTCGAAGCGCGCGAAGAAGGAGAGCGCGAGGAACGCGAAGGCGAGGCTGGCCGCGAGACCCCCGAAGGCGCGGCGCACCGCCCAGAAGGCGATCGCCATGAGCGCGTAGTCGAGCGAGGTCAGCACGCCGAGCGCCGCCGCGGAGGCGGGCACCCAGCGCACGAGGACGTGCAGGGCCAGCGCGCGCGGCGGCGGATCGTTGTAGCCGTGGTCGACCAGCAGGGCGTCCCAATGATTGATGCGCGGGCCGAACACGCGCAGGTCGCGCTTGAACGCCTGCCAGCGCGCGGGCGCGAAGCGCGCCCGCACCGCCGCCGCGTCGAGCGTCGCGACGTCGCGAAGTGCGTACGTGGCGAGATCGCGGACCTGGCGGATCTGCGCGAACGCGCCGAGCTCGCGGCCCGCCACCCACGTCGCCTCGTAGAGCCGCGTATAGCCGAGCTCGGGCAGATACTTCGGCCCCATGAAATAGTGAAAGCTCTCGTGCCAGTGGATCGGGCTGCGATCGCGCACGTGGAACAAGCCGAGGTTCGGGTAGGCGAGCGCGGCCGCGACGGCCAGGATCGCCGCCACCACGGAGACGCGACGCGACGGCGTGCGGCTGGCCGCGAGCCAGAAAAAGACGCCGGCGAGTACCAGCAGCAGGACGAGACGGACGGCGCGGAATCCCTGGTAGGGATCCAGGGCGGTCAGAAGGAGCGGATGAGGCGCTCGACCCGTTCGTCGTGGGACTGGAACGGGTCCTTGCAGAGGATCGTCTCGCGCTCGGGGTCGTTGAGCTTCAGGTAGACCCAGTCGACGCGGTAGTCCTTGCCCTTGAGGTTGGCCTGCCGGATGAACTCACCGCGCAGTCGCGCGCGCGTGGTCTGCGGCGGCTCGTGCTTGGCGCGCTCGATGGTCTCGTCGTCGGTGATGCGGTCGACCATGTCCTTGCCGACGAGCTTGTAGTAGAGGCCGCGGTCGGGTCGGATGTCGTGGTACTGCAGGTCCATCAGCGAGATCTTCGGGTCGCGCCACGAGAGCCGATTGCGCGTCATGTAGCTCTCGATCCACTGGCGCTTGATGACCCAGTCCAGCTCGCGATCGAGCTGCATCGGGTCGGCCTCGAGCTTTTCCATCACCTCGGTCCAGCGCGCGAGCACGTCCTTGGACGCGGCGTCGGCGCTGATCGAATTGACGTAGCGCGTGGTGTACTCGAGGTACTCGAGCTGCATCTGCAGCGCGGAGATCGAGCGGCCGTCCTTGAGCTTGATCGTCTCCTTCAGCGTCGGGTCGTGAGAAATATCGCGGATGGCCTGCACCGGCGACTGCAAGGAGTAATCGCGGTCGAAGAAGCCATCTTCGATCATGTCAAGGACCAGCGCCGTCGTTCCAATTTTTAGATACGTCGCCACTTCCGACATATTCGAGTCGCCGACGATGACGTGGAGCCGGCGATAGCGCTCGGCATCGGCGTGCGGCTCGTCGCGCGTGTTGATGATCGG
>Ga0066675_10001327_pt1 | contig 10527 bp, 7 predicted proteins | sample GraSoiAngelo_124_FD_62295 | JGI IMG/M metagenome (GOLD analysis project Ga0066675, IMG submission 62295) | Grasslands soil microbial communities from the Angelo Coastal Reserve, California, USA - 14_0927_05_20cm | ecosystem: Environmental > Terrestrial > Soil > Grasslands | place: USA... | reverse complement strand
ATGCGAGCTATTATGATCCAGACGATCTGCACTTTCTGGAGCGCACGCTGCTGATCGGCGAACGCAAGACGTGAACCGTCGATACAATCTGTTTATTGCCAAGTAAATTGATAATTGCGACGGCGATGGGCATGGAGCTACGTCGAAATCGCCAGCCCTTTCCGCGAATTTTACTAATTGTAGGGCGAGGCCCCAGGTACGCCGTTCCATTATTCTCTGTCTAAACGCGGGGCAGCCTTTAAAATGCCTAGGCTGTCGCAACATAGCGTTCGATGTCGACTCAACGGTTTACCGACAGGCCCAAGCTGTTCGCCGATCCCGCGGCTTGCGCCGCTCAGACTAAGCAATTGCGCGAACAGCACATCGCGCCACTCACGGTATTCGTCGAGGCCCTTCGGGCTCAGGTCGGGCCCAGATTTAAGCATTCCCAATTTCGATCCATGGGATGGCGGTATCGATGCCGATATTCCATACTTACTCGAAGCTACCGGCCCAAAGCTGTACTCTCTGGCTTCATCTCGCGCAATAACCCAGACGAGACTGCGAAAAATTTCTTTGAGCTGAACGCTGAAGCGAAGGTTCCCCGAAAGCGAAGTGTGACGTGAAACATCGTGCCGTGGTACATCGGCGACGGCAAGCACGTGCGTCCCGCCAATCGGGCCGATCTGCGGGCGGAATTCGCGAGCTACCACGCCTTTTTTCTCTCCTTCCGAGGCTCCGCAGTCGTGCTTGTTGGACGCAAGGCCGAGCAAGCGCGCGTTGAGGTTAGAGATCTTATTCCCAAGGTCACGATCTTTGACTGTCCTCACCCAAGCCCACAATTTGTGAATATCGATCCCGCGAATCGCCGACGCATACTCAATGTCCTTCGCGACATCGCGAGTCTCACGGTTTCGAGCGTTAATACTCAAGCGATGTAGCTCATGCCACCAGCATCACGAGCACGGGTGGAGCTACGTGGAAACCGCCAAGCGCTTCCGCGAATTTTACTAGGTCTGTAGGGCAGGTGCTCCGCCTGCCACTACATATCGGCAACCGGAGCGGTTGCCCTACAATGTTTTTGCAAGTTCCTGCGCTCTTTCGCGCAACAATTCCGCTGTGTGCGCCATCTGTTCGTTCTCACTCATTCCAGGCTGTGTAAGCTCATAAACTTTATCGAACAACTCGCAGACTTCTCGATCTTTACTGGCGCGACCGACGATCGCGAAAACGCGCTTGCCAAGTTTTCGCGCCAGCCGCGCTACTCCGGCTGGCGTCTTTCCTTCGAGTGTTTGCCGATCCAGACTTCCCTCGCCTGTGATAACAACGTCGACATCTTTCATTTTCAATTCGAGCCCGATTGCTCCGGCAACAACATCGAAGCCCGGGCGAATTGTCGCGTTGCAAAGACTCATCAGCCCGAATCCGAGTCCGCCCGCCGCGCCCGCGCCAGCTTCATCGCGATAATCAACGCCAATTTTTTTCGAAACAACGTCGGCGAGTTTCGTCAACGCACGCTCGAGAACCTCAATCGTATTTTCGCTTGCGCCTTTCTGGGGACCAAAAACCCGCGTCGCACCATTTGCGCCGAGCAATGGATTCCCGACATCGACTGCCGCGACGATGGTTAACTGTGGAGGCAACCGTGTCGGCTGCGTTTTTGAATTTGCAGGCCATACGGTCCAAGCCGGCCTGGCATTCGCCGCTACAGGAGCCTCAATCTTTGTCAGGTTTTGCAATTCGCTCACCTCCCCGGTCAATTCCTTCGTATCCGCAAAAAATCGAAACCCAAGCGCACGGGCCATTCCGAATCCACCGTCATTTGTCGCGCTGCCGCCAAGGCCGATAATTATTTCGCGTGCGCTGCATTGCACTGCGTTCAAAATCATTTCTCCGATGCCGAATGTGTTCGCCAGGAGCGGATCTCGTTCACTCTCAGAAAGTCGCCGGATGCCGGCTGCTTCGCTCATTTCCATTACGGCGAGGTTGCGATTTTCGATCCACGCGTAACAGGCATCGATCTCGCGCCCGAGCGGATCATGCGCTTTGGATTGCAACCAGGAACCGCCGAGCGCATCGGAAATGACTTCAACTGTTCCCTCGCCGCCATCCGCCATCGGGACGATGTCGATCTTCGCATTGGGCAAAACATCGCGTAGCCCTTTCGCAATATTCTCGGCCACTTCGCGCGCATCGAGCGAGCGTTTGAATTTATCGGGCGCGATCAGAATGCGCATGAGACAGGTTTTTCGCCTGAGGCGCCTTTGTCATTCCGAGCAGAGCGCAGCGAAGTCGAGGAATCTCTCATTGTCGAATGGTAAGAGATACCTCGACTACGCTCGACATGACAAAAATGGCAAGAAGGACGCGCAATTACGTCAACTTCCGCTCTAAAATTTCGCCGGCCAATTGCGGATTCGCTTTTCCTTTCGAAAGTTTCATCACCTGGCCTTTGAGAAAATTGAGCGACGCCGCGTTGCCCGCTTTGAAATCTGCCGCTGGTTTCGGATTCGCGGCAATCACTTGATCACAGAGTGCTTCAATTGCGCTGACATCGCTTAATTGCTCGATTCCTTTTTCTTTCACGATGGCAGCAGCCGCTTTGCTGCTGGCGAACATTTCTGCAAAAACTTCCTTGCCTTGTTTGCCACTGATTTTACCGCTGTCGATTAGATTCACCAGCTCATCAAGCGCCTCCGGCGCCATCGGGCAATCATTGATGGTTTTACCCGCATTGCTCAATGCGTTTTGCAGATCGTTCAGAATCCAGTTGACGACGTTTTTTGGCCTCTTTGCGCCTTTAGCGGCAGCCTCGAAGTAGCGCGCAAGATCGAGGTCATTCGCCAGTACGCCCGCGTCATAGGGGCTCACCTGATATTGCTGCACGAAACGAGCGCGCTTCGCCTTCGGCAATTCCGGAACCCGCGCCCGCACATCGGCGAGCAATACTTCGCTCTTTACGGGAACGAGATCGGGGTCGGGAAAATAGCGATAATCGTGGGCGAACTCTTTTGTGCGCATGAGAAACGTTTCCCCGGCGATATCGTCCCAGCCCCGAGTTTCCTGTTCGAGTCTTCCGCCGTTCTCCAGCACCCCGGTTTGGCGTTGAATTTCGTAAGCAAGCGCGCGCCGGACCCCACTGATCGAGTTAATGTTTTTTATCTCGATTTTAACTCCAAGCTCCGCCTGCGTTGCTGGGCGGACGGAAATATTGCAGTCGCACCGAAGCTGTCCTTTCTCCATGTCAGCATCGCTCACCGCTCCGTAGATCAAAATTTGTTTGAGCGACGTTAAAAACGCGAACGCTTCCTCGGGCGAATTGATTTCCGGCTGCGTGACGATCTCCATCAACGGCGTGCCCGCCCGGTTGAAATCGATTCCGGTGCTGTTCTCGAAATGAGAACTCTTCGCGACATCTTCCTCCAGATGAATGCGCACGAGGCGCACCTCCTTATCGGGCGCCACGATATTTTTCTGCGCGTCTTTGGGGTAAGCAAGGTCGTGCAACGGTACGCTCCCGTTAGTGCAAATCGGCATGTCATATTGCGAAATCTGGTAATTTTTCGGCATGTCTGGATAAAAGTAATTTTTCCGGTCGAACTTGCAGACCGGCGCAATGTCGCATCCCAGCATAAGTCCGGTGAGCACGGTCATGCGCAGCGCTTCATGATTGATCACCGGCAACGCGCCGGGCAAACCGAGGCACACCGGGCAAGCGTGTGTGTTCGGCTCCGCCCCAAATTCAACAGGTGACGCGCAAAACATTTTCGAGCGCGTCTTCAGCTGGACGTGCACTTCAAGACCAATGGTGGTGATGTATTGCATTGCAATTACTTCTGGGTTGCATAATCCAAGGCCTTTTGGAGATCGAATTGTTTGATGCGATTTGCGAGTGCCTCATCATTTGCCGCATCGATGATGCGCTGGTCTTGGAGAAGATCGAGAAAGCGTCGCTGCGCGACCATTTCCCAGATTTCCGGATCATCCCGCAAGGCAACTATCTTGGGATGCTCGCTTAATTCGCGTGCGCCTGGAAACGTCAGAAATTTCTGCGCGCGTTCCGGGCTGGAAAATACACTGCCCACTTTCCCAAGCGTGTCATAAGTCCTGGGTGGAACGGGGTCGATCTGCTTGACCGCTTTTCCGAGCGGCCCAAGCTCGAGCGAATTCTTCAACCGTGCCAGCAATATGCCGAGTGCTGTAGATTCTCCGCTTGATCCCGAGAGATAACGTTGTCGCACATCAAGAGCATGTGCGGTTGCAGACTGGCCGCCGGACGAAGAACTCGCTTGGCCATGGACTTGCGCTTCCGCTATAGCGCCGACTGCACGAACGCTAGCCACCACCATCCAGAGAATAAAGGCGCCGAAAAACAATCCGACGATTGCGCCCGCAAATCCATAAATGAGCTGGATGAGCGTGGAACTTCGTTGACCAGTCCGCTTGAACAAAATCATTCCAATGCCACTCACGAGCGCGTAGATGGCAACGGCAAGCACGGCTCCGCCTACGATCGACAGCACGATATCTGGCATCTTAAAGAACGGCCGTACAATGGGGACAATCAGCCCGCCGCCAAAAAACGCAGCCGCATATGCGGCGGCAAGCGCAGCGACACGCACAAGCTGGCGGACCAAACCGAGTCGCCAACCGTGCACAACTTCGAACAAAATCAAAAGGACGGCGAATGAAACGAAGACTGCTTGCCAGAGCGGCGAGCCAGCCACCGACGGAATTGCGGATTGCGAATTGTCGATCGCGGATAGATGAACGCTCGGCATCTCCACGCTCACTGCTCTGCAATCCGCGATCCGAGATCCGCAATTGTAACCCCGAAAGCTTCGGGGTCTATAATTGCCCTTTGCCGCAACGCGTGATCGCAAAGCACGATGGCCGCCATCGCTTCCACGATTGGCACTGCCCGAGGAAGAACGCACGGATCATGGCGTCCCCGCGCACCGAGCCTTGTTTCCTTGTGCGACGCGGTAACCGTTTTCTGTTCGCGCGCAATCGTCGCAGTCGGCTTAAAGCCAACACGAAAATAAATTTCCTCGCCATTGCTGATCCCACCTTGGACGCCCCCGGAATTGTTAGTCGCTGTGCGGATTTTCCCACCGCGCATTTCAAATGGATCGTTATGCTCTGAGCCGCGCATGCGCGCGGCCGCAAACCCAGAGCCGATTTCAAATCCTTTAGTTGCTGGCAAGCTCAGCATCGCCTTCGCCAAGTCAGCCTCAAGCTTGTCAAAAACCGGCTCGCCGAGGCCAGGTGGAACGCCACGAACAACGCATTCAATCACGCCACCGACCGAATCGCCTTCGGCGCGAATTTGCTCGATGAGCGCCTCCATTCTCTTCGCCGACGTGGAGTCCGGACAGCAAACAACATTCCTGTCCACGTCCTTCATCTTGACGACGGAACGATTGACCTTCGCAATGACCTCATGAATCTGCGCAACGTAAGCAACGATCTCGAACTCCGAGTATAAGATCGACAATATCTTTTTCGCGACTGCGCCCGCCGCGACCCGTCCGATCGTCTCGCGCGCCGACGCGCGGCCGCCACCCTGCCAGTTTCGAATTCCGTATTTGGCCTCATATGTGAAATCGGCATGTGACGGCCGAAATGCCCTTTTCATTTGCGCATAATCTTCAGGCCGAGCGTCTTTGTTGCGCACCAGAACAGCGATCGGCGTGCCGAGTGTTTTTCCTGCAAAGACGCCAGAAACAATTTCGCACCGATCTTCCTCTTTCCGTTGCGTCGTAATTTTGCTTTGACCCGGGCGGCGACGATCCAGATCTCGTTGAATCTCCGCGTCGGAGATGTCGATGTTTGGCGGACACCCATCAATCACCACACCGACACCGCCGCCGTGCGATTCGCCAAACGTCGTGACGCGAAAAAGGTGACCGAACATATTGCCCATTCGCGTGAAAGATTAAACGAAATCGCGAGCAATTGTAGAGCGTTTCTGTGAAACGGCTTGGTAGGGCGCGACCGCCGGGCGCGCCGCGACGTTAACGTACGGCTCGGCGATCCGTCCCTACCATTTTCAGATCGCTTCAATCGCGGTTTTCAGGTCGTCGATTAGATCACGGACGTCCTCGACGCCAACCGACAGACGGACGAGCGAATCGGTTACTCCGAGCGCCTCACGTTGTTCCCTCGGCACCGACGCATGCGTCATGAGGACGGGATGATTGATGAGGCTCTCGACGCCGCCCAAACTTTCCGCAAGCGAAAACAGACGCGTATTCTCCAGAAAGCGTTTCGTCCCAGCGATATCGGCCTTTAGAACAATCGTCACCATGCCGCCAAAGCCGCGCATTTGCTGCCGGGCGAGGTCGTGCTGAGGATGCGATTTTAGTCCGGGGTAACTGACCGATTTTACTTGCGGTTGTTCCTCCAGCCAGCGCGCAATTTCAATCGCGTTGGAACAGTGTCGCTCCATGCGCAGTGCGAGCGTTTTCAAACTGCGCATGACCAGAAAGCTTTCGAACGGCCCCGCAATTGCGCCCACTGAATTTTGCAAAAGGGCAATCTGATCACCCAGCTCCTTGTTCTCGCCGACCACGACGACACCGCCGACTAGGTCAGAATGTCCGTTCAGATATTTGGTGGCGGAATGGATTACCAGATCGAAGCCGGCTTCGATCGGCCGCTGAATCCACGGAGTTGCGAACGTGTTATCGCAAACCGAAATGATTTCGTGCTCGCGCGCGGTTTTCGCGATCGCCTCCAGATCGATCAGCTTGAGCAGCGGGTTGCTCGGAGTCTCGATCCACACCATGCGTGTGTTTGATTTGATCACGCGCTCGAAGTCTTCTGCATCGGTAAGATCGATGTACGCGAAATCGAGATTGGCAGAGCGGCGCCGCACTTGATCGAACAACCGAAACGTGCCTCCGTAAAGATCGTCGCTTGCGACGATGTGCGAACTGCTCTCAAGCACCTCGAGCGCGGTTGCCATCGCGGCCAGTCCGGATGCGAATGCGAATCCGCGTGTGCCACCTTCCAGATCGGCAATGCATTTCTCGTAGGCAAGCCGTGTTGGATTAATGGAGCGCGCGTAATCGTAGCCCTTATGCTTACCTGGGCTCTTCTGCACATACGTGGATGTTGCGTAAATCGGCGTCATGATTGCGCCGGTGGACGGGTCGGGCTCCTGGCCGGCGTGAATCGCTCGCGTGGCAAACTCGTGCTGTTTTTTCATTTGGGTCTAACCTTAACCTCGGATGAGGCGGATTTCACTGATTAGTAGGTGGATCGAGCAGCCCCCTCGGCATGCCGGAGCGCTGCGAAGGCAGCTTGTTCGATGCTAAAATGATCTCGGGAGAGCCGAGACTTAAATAACATCGCCCGACGGAACGGTCGATCCACCGTTACGAATATTCCTGCGTCGACGGGACGGATGACTTCGGCATGTGAAGCCGCAAATAGGACAGCAAATCGGTGCGCGTGATCAGCCCAAGAAACTTATCGTCGTCCATCACTATGGCGACGCGACCGCGATCGAAAACCTTCAGCAGGTCATTGATTTTCGATTTTGGTGTGAGCGTTTCGAGCTTGTCGGTCATCGCATTTTTCACCGGATCGTTAAAGTGGGAAGGATCGCGGTGCACCTTCACGAGCACATCGGATTCATCAAGAATTCCAATGGCGCGCCCGCTTTGATCGACAACGGGCAGCTGCGAAACATCCGCGTCGCGCATGCGCTTGAATGCGGTGAGCAACGTGTCTGTCGGTCCGACTGAAATTACTTCGCCGGCCTCGTAACGATGTGAAATCAGATCGCTCAAGTCCCCGTGCGGCGGACGATGGATGAAACCCTGCTCCGCCATCCAGAAATCGTCGTACATCTTGGATAGATATTTGTTTCCCGTGTCGACCACGAAGCTCACGACGCGTTTCGGTTTCGTTTGTTCCCGGCAATAACGCAGCGCGCCGGCAAGGAGCGTGCCGGTGGATGAGCCGCCGAAAATCCCTTCTTTGCGCAACAGCTCGCGTACAGTTGCGAAACTTTCCTCGTCATCGATTTCGAATGCTTCCGTGACCAGCGACATGTCCGCGATGTCGGGAATGAAATCTTCGCCGATGCCTTCGACGGCCCAACTTCCTGCTTCTACCAGTTTGCCTGTCCGGACGTATTCGTAGAGAACAGAGCCAGTCGGATCGGCCAGAATCATTTCAATCCCGCGCCGTGGTTTTACACGATTGAAAAATCGGCCAAGGCCAGTCAGCGTCCCGCCGGAACCCACACCCACAACGACCGCGTCAACATCATGCCGCATCTGTTCCCAAATTTCCGGTCCGGTCGTGCGCTCGTGCGCAAGAGGATTTGCCGGATTGCCGAATTGGTTGACATAAAAACCCCCAGGGATTTCTTCGGCAAGTCGGGCAGCCACGTCCTGGTAATATTCCGGGTGGCCGCGCGTCACATCCGAACGGGTGATTCGTACTTCGGCGCCGAGCGCTTTCACGTGTGAAATTTTTTCCTGCGACATCTTGTCTGGAATGACGAGGAGGACGCGATAACCTTTCGCGCCGGCAACAAGCGCCAGGCCCAGGCCGGTATTCCCTGCCGTCGCTTCAATAACTGTGCCGCCGGGTCGCAATTTTCCCTCGCGCTCCGCCGCCTCGACCATCGAGAGCCCGATCCTGTCCTTAATCGAGCCGCCCGGATTTTGATTTTCCAGTTTCAGAAAAAGCTGACACGGCCCGGTGTCGATCTGTGTGACCTCGACCAGTGGCGTGTCGCCAATAAGCGAGAGAATCGCCGGCGGCTTGCTATGTGTTGGGATTGTAGCGGTCGAAGCTGCGGTCATTTCAAGTGCAAAAACTTTTCGTCGGAATTCTCGAACAGGGCTTTACCTGCCTCAGAAAATTTGGACCTACAGTGCCCCGCTCAAGGCCGTCTAAAGACAATATGCGAAGAAAGCAGGCTGGCTCAAGAGATGCGGCTGAGAGTAGCGTTGTGATTCCCGCGTCTCTCTTTGGCTGGCGACATTGACTGGGTTTCCACTCCCGTTTATCAATTCCTTAGAAGAGAAAGGATAACGAGATGAAGGCGTTGCGTACGGACTCGACGATTGAGTCCGAGCCGTCAGATTCACCGGTCGAGTAGAAGCCGCGAGCGCGTACGAAGATGTTCTGTCGAGTGGGCAAATCTTGGCCTGTCAGTTGCCAACCGCCGGCGATGCGGGTTGGAGTTGCGAGAGCATTGTAGTTGATGCCGTCGGTGGAAAGTTCAAAGGTAACACGGTCAACTTCGGGCGAGGCGCCACTGCGGTACCAGGTGATGGTCGTACCGTCGCTCGCGACAGTCAGCGCTTCTAATGCTGCATCCGTGTTCGTGAGCCGACCGATGGAGTTGCGCGGTGTAGTGCCAGTGCCGCCGTCGCCGAGGGTGGTGAAATTTCCACCGACCAAAATCTTGCCGTCGGCCTCAATCGCCAAAGCAAGAACAGCAAGGTTTGCCCCGGGATCAAAGCTCGTATCAAGCGTGCCGTCCGGATTGAGCCGTCCGACCTTGTTGCGCACCGTCGTGCCGGTACCACCGCCGCCGAGGGTAGTGAAATCCCCTGCGACCAAAATCCTGCCATCGGCTTGTACTGCCAGCTCTTCGACAAGGCCGTTCGCACCAGGGTTGAAGCTCGTGTCAAGCGTGCCGTCGGAATTAAGTCGCCCGAGATGGTTTCGCACCATTGTTACGCCGCCGCTGCGAAGCGTGGTGAAATCTCCGGCCACTAAAATCTTGCCGTCCACCTGCACTGCCAGACCACGCACGGATTGATCCGCACCAGGATTGAAGCTCGCATCAAGCGTGCCGTCCGGATTAAGTCGTCCGAGACGCTTGCGCGAAATTGTGCCGGTGCCACCGCCCCCGAGGGTGGTGAAATCGCCTCCCACTAAAATCTTGCCGTTCGCCTGCACCGCCAGAACACGGACAGGGCGGTTCGCGCCGGGATCGAAACCGGTGTCGACGGTGCCATCCGTATTTAATCGTCCGATCCTATTGCGCGGGGTGCTGCCGGATCCTGTGCCGGTGAGGGCGCTGAATGATCCACCGACCAGAATCTTTCCATCTGGTTGCAGTTCCAGAGCAAGGACAGGGCGGTTCGCACCGGGAACGAAGCCAGTGTCAACCGTGCCGTCCGCGTTAAGACGTCCAAGGCGGTTGCGCGCAGTAGTGCCGCCATTGCCGAGAGTGGTGAAAGATCCACCGGCCACAATCTTTCCGTCCGCTTGCACGGCGAGAGCCTGCACGGTGCTGTTCGCACCGGGATTGAAGCTGTTCTCGAGTGTCCCATCCGGATTAAGTCGCCCGAGCCGGCTGCGGGCAGTGTGCCCGATACCACCGCCCCCGAGGGTGGTGAAATCTCCTCCGAGTAATATCTTCCCGTCGGGTTGTAGCGCGACAGCGCGTACACTGCTATTCGCACCGGGATCGAAGTTGTTGTCCAGCGTGCCATCGGCATAAAGTCGTCCGATAAAGTTGCGCGTGTACATACCACTTCCGCCGCCACCGAGCGTGGTGAAAGATCCACC
>Ga0066675_10001325_pt1 | contig 10533 bp, 8 predicted proteins | sample GraSoiAngelo_124_FD_62295 | JGI IMG/M metagenome (GOLD analysis project Ga0066675, IMG submission 62295) | Grasslands soil microbial communities from the Angelo Coastal Reserve, California, USA - 14_0927_05_20cm | ecosystem: Environmental > Terrestrial > Soil > Grasslands | place: USA... | reverse complement strand
GTGCTCAGTTTCGATAACGAAGATCAAGCCCGTGCGCGTTGTCTCGAAAATAAAATTAATCGCGGCACCGAAGCCGCTCGGGCAGCGGTGGAAATCGCAAACGTTTTGTCGGACCTTGCAACAAACAAGGAGCGGCGGTCTCCAGTCCGCCGAAGGGACAATGGGTAAACGACGGCGAGCGCGAGAAGCCGCGGTTCAATATCATTTCTGGCGCGACCTTCAGCGCGGTGAAGGACCTGAGAAGATCGATGAATTCTGGGAATTTTGCCCGGCCGCGCCGCGTGTGCGCGAATTTGCACAGCCACTCATTGAAGGAATGGTGACGCATCTCCCGCAGATCGACGAACGCATTCGCCGTTATTGCGAGAATTACGAATTTCGCCGTATCTCAGCAGTCGATCGCAATATTCTGCGGCTGGCGATCTACGAGATGCTCTATCGCGACGACATTCCGCCGGTCGTCTCCATCAACGAGGCGATCGAACTGGCGAAAACATATGGCGGCGCGGAATCAGGCCGTTTTGTGAATGGGATTCTCGATCGGGTCCGCAAAGATTTGGATCGCCCTGCGCGTGAGGCAGTGAAAAAGGAACTGTAGCCGTCGCCATGTGGGCGACGCGGCCGGTTCTCTGCGCGCTTCGCGTAGCAAAGCGGCTACAGTAAAGACATGAAATTTCTCCAATCCCTCGCCCAGCAATTTGCCGGCAAACCGATCGATTGGGACGAGCTCGAAGAAGCGCTCATCCGGGCGGATCTCGGAGTTGCGATGACAACGCGCATCATCAAAACACTACAGGAACGCGAGGCTTGGTCTGTGCTTGGAATCGGCGACGTGATTAAAGCTGTGCGCGTGGAAATCGCACAGATTTTGGCGGCTCAGCCGAAGCCAATCCGTCGAGTGAATGACAAGCCAACTGTGATCTTGATTGTTGGTGTGAACGGCACTGGCAAGACAACGTCGACAGCAAAACTCGCGCATTATCTGCAGGCAGGGGCGATTGACCACAATCGCCCGGCGGAAGTGATGCTCGCCGCAGCCGATACGTTTCGCGCCGCAGCGATCGAGCAATTAGGCGTTTGGGCCGAAAGGCTCGGCGTTGAGATAATTCGCGGGCAGTATGGCGGCGATCCGGCTGCGCTTTGTTACGAAGCGTATGAGGCTGCGGCAAAGCGCAGAATCGATTTTTTGCTTTGCGACACGGCTGGTCGCCAACACACCAAAACGAACCTCATGGGCGAGTTGCAAAAGGTGAAACGCGCAATCAGCAAACTCGATCCGAATGCTCCCCAAGAGACACTGCTCGTGGTCGATGCAACCACTGGCGGTAACACGCTCAGTCAGGCCCGCGAATTTCACAATGCCCTGACACTGACAGGCCTCATCGTCACCAAACTCGATGGCAGCGGCAAAGGCGGGATCGTCGTCGCGATTCAGGATGAGCTTGGAATCCCCACGCGATTTGTCGGCACCGGAGAAAGGATCGACGATTTCGCGCCGTTCGATCGGCAAAAATACATCGAGGACTTGGTCTAAACGCAGCGGGGTGAACGATGTCATCTTGAGCAGAGTGAAGCGGAGTCGAAAGGAACATGACTGACCGAGTGCGCGCCGCGACTTCGAGATCGGCTATCCAGACTTCACCGAGCCGCTGCAGCGCAGCTAATGCGCGGCAGGAACAGATGCCGCCAATGGGAAAAACGCCAGGCTGACGAAGACCGCCGCAAACACACAGATCAAGTCGACGAGTAACATGGTGCTGAGCGCGTAGCGCGTATTCTTGATCTGCACACTCCCGAAGTACATGGCGAGGACGTAGAACGTCGTCTCCGCTGCGCATTGAAAGACGCACCCAAGGCGACCGGCGAAGGAGTCCGCGCCGTACGTGGACATCGCGTCGAGCAGGAATCCGCGGCTGCCGGCCGAGTTGAATGGCCGAAGGATTGCGATTGGCAGCGCATTCACGATTTGATCACTCACGTTGAGGGCGTGAAAGATCCACTTCAGTATGGCCGCGAACATGTCGAACAGTCCACTGTTTCGGAAAAGCGAGATCGCGACAAGCATGCCGAGGATATACGGGAAAATAATGCGCCCGACTTCCAGCCCGTTGTACGCGCCTTCGACGAACGACTTGAAGATCGTGGTGCCCTTTGCGGCGAATTGCTTCTCGCGCAACAGGCTGTAACCGAAAATTGCAAAGATAAGGCCGAGCAGCACCGCGCTCGAGAGGTTGCCCGTGAAATAGCTTTTGCCGATCAGATCCAGCCGCGTGATATAAACGAGCAAAACGGCGATAATGGCGGCGATTCCGCCAATTGCGATCACAAGTCCGGCCTTAAACAAATTGATCCGCTGGCGAATGCCGACGATTACGAGGGCCGCAACCGTGCCGATGAATGATGTGATAATGCACGGCAGCATCACATCGGCCGGGTTCCTGGCATGCGCCGCCGCGCGATAGCCGATAATCGAAGTCGGGAGGAGCGTCAGCCCGGCCGCGTGCAAACACATGAACATAATCTGCGGGTTGCTCGCCCTGTCCTTTTGATCGTTCAGCTCCTGGAGGCTCTTCATTGCCTTCAGGCCGAATGGTGTGGCCGCGCTGTCGAGTCCGAGGAAATTGGCTGCGAAATTCAAGGTCATGTAAGAGATCGACGGATGACCGCGCGGTACCTCCGGAAAAACGTGGACGAAAATCGGACTGAGTAGTTTTGCGACGCGTTCTGCGGCGCCGCTGTCGATCAGCAACTGCATGAGACCGGTGAAGAACGCCAGGTACGCAGCTAGCGGCAACAGGATATCAAAGAGCGTATTTTTGCATTGCGGCACGACGCCGTCAGCTGCCTGTTTGCCGGCGTAGACCTTCACCACGCCGTTGTCGATTACGTACTGCTCTTCGCCGACCGTGACTTTGTGATCGGGCGCGCTTTGCAAGCTGCTCTGCAATTCAGGCGGCAGCTTATCAATGTAATACTCACGCTGTAGCAGCGGATCGTCCTTCTTACCGCTCACGGCGAACTCGATGCTATAGAATCGGCCGCTGAAGAGCTGGATGAGGAGATAGGCAATGGAACAGAGAAAGAGAGCGACCCAAAATCTGCTTAATGCCATTTGGAGCTAATTCACGGGCTGAAATCGCGTCACGATTTCACTTAAAACAGTACGCTCCATTCGCCGCAAGCCAAAACCGAATCGCGGCCGCGGCACCGGGGACTAAATTGTCTTCTCACTGATTTTCGAAGAGCCGGCCAGCAGTTCTTCCTCTCGGTTACGAACTTGATTAAGGGCGGAAAATCCTGCCCAAATTTGCCGGAACACGCAGTTGCGCGTATGTTAGAGTGCAGCTAAAACGGGTAATCTCACGCGAGAAATCAGGGGGAAAGCAATGAACCGAACACAACTCACTTACAAACATTCGTACAAAACTCTGTGGTTTGGTCTGGCCGGCACGCTGGTCGTAATTGTCGGCTCGATTTTGTTCAGTTATGCTCAAACGCAGAAAAAAGAAGCCGAGAAAATGAATCCAACGAAAGAAGTTCCAAGCGACGCCGAATTGCGACAACAATTGACGAATGACCAGTACAAGGTGACGCGGCAATGCGGCACCGAAACGCCGTTTCACAACGCCTACTGGGACAATCATAAGCCCGGAATCTACGTCGACATCATCACGGGCGAGCCCCTCTTCAGTTCGCTGGACAAATTCGACAGCGGCACGGGTTGGCCCAGTTTCACCAAGCCGATCAAGTCAGAGAACGTAACGGAAAAGCGCGATTCTTCTTACGGAATGGAGCGCACCGAGGTTCGCGGGAAAACAAGCGATTCGCATCTCGGCCACGTTTTCGACGATGGTCCGGCCCCCGCTGGGCAACGTTACTGCGTCAATTCCGCCGCCTTGCGCTTCGTTTCGGTGGAGAAATTAAAGGAGGAAGGCTACGGCCAGTACCTTGCGCTCTTCCAACCACAGCAGACCGCGCAGCAGCAGCAAGGCGGAGAAGCGAAACCGCAAAGCAAATAGCGGTAGGGTCGGCGCGCTGCGCCGACCGGACGCCGCAGCGCGGCGTCCCTACCAACGAATCGTTTTGAAACACGGTACTCCGCGGGATAGGTTTGCTGATCCTCGATGACTAAAGACGACTTCGATTACGCGATTGAAAACACGCACGTGATCGTTGCTCCGGAGCGACAGATCGCAACGTTTGGCAGTACCAGCTTCGATTTTTATCTCATCTCAGAATTGATGGACCGGGTCGATCAGGTCCGGATTCGCAACGGAAAAATTCACGCTGAACGTCCGCAGATTCTGACTCCGGAGCATTATTGCCGACTGTTACTCGAGGGTTTCGGAGAAAAAGCGGAGCGCTATATCGAGCGGCTCCGCGAGCACGCTCGGAATATCGCGGTACTTCGTTATGGTTTTCAATTCCGCAAAACCGATCTAAGCGAGCAGACGCTTCGCGATTCAGTTGACGCGGTGATCAATCGCACCAGGCAAAACGTCGAAAGAAAAAACGAATCGCTTAGTGCAGTGATTCACGGCGTGGACGATGCCTGGGAGGTTTGCCTGCTCAAATTCACTATCGATCTGGTGGATCGGTCGTCGGGTGGTAATCTCGGCGATTTCCGGAAGCGGGGTTTGATTTGATGTGTCGGCTTGCGCAAGTGTGCCCCCCCTAATGACAACGAGCAAACCGCGATATGACTTTGATTTCGCTGTGGCCGGTGGCGGTCCTGCTGGCTCCTCGGCGGCGATCTCGCTGGCGCAGCGCGGTCATTCGGTTGTTCTATTTGAACGTGAGACTTTCCCGCGATTCCATATCGGTGAATCGTTGTTGTCGACGGCCAACGAAGCGTTTGCAGCTTTGGGTGTCACCGAACAGATAGAGGCCGCCTGTTTTCCAAACAAGTGGGGTGCGCGCCTCTTCACGCATGACGGCCAGAGCGGGCGGTATGTTAATTTCACTGACGTCCGGGAAGTCGCAAGGCCTCAGACGTACCAGGTGTGCCGCCAGGAATTCGATCGCATTCTGCTGGAGCGGGCGCGCGAAGTTGGCGTCGACGTTCGAGAAGGTTACAACGTGAGCGCGTGCGAATTTGCACCGGACGCGGCAACCGTCGACGTCGCGTCACGCGCGGACGCTGCGACGACGCGTATGCGAGTGCGGGCGTTGGTGGATGCAACGGGACGCGGAGGATTACTCGCCCGAAAATTCAATCTTCGCAGCGATGAACCGCGACTAGCGAACATCGCAGTCTTCGCCCATTACACCAACGTGCCGCGGCTGGAAGGGTCGCGCCCCGACGATATACGCCTGATCGCACGCAGCGACGCCGGATGGTTCTGGCTCATTCCCATTTCGAAAGAGTTAACGAGTGTCGGGGTAGTTCTACCAGTGCGCCTTTATCGCAGATTGGCGAAGGATTCGGCCGAAGAAACGCTGAATAGTGCGATCGCCGATACGCCGCTTGTTGCCGATTTAATGCGCAAGGCACGACGTGAGTGGCCAGTACGCGTCGAAAAAGATTTTTCGTATAGTGCCTCGGTGTATGCCGGCGATCGCTGGATTCTGGCTGGAGACGCCGGATTCTTTCTCGATCCCGTATTCTCAACAGGTGTGTCAGTCGCCATGGAATCAGGGATTGAAGCCGCTGCTGAGCTTCATCGGGCATTGATGAGAAATGACTTCTCCGCTTCGAGTTTCGCGGCGTTCTCCCGCCGTCACCGCAAACGATTCAAGACGTTTCGCCGGTTTGTTGTGGGATTCTACACTCCACAATTTCGCGATATTTTCTTCAGTCCCGAACCACCGAGTCTTATCTTCCGATCAGTCGTCACCATCCTCGCCGGTAGGTGGAACGCCAGTTTGTGGACTCGCTTTCTCAACCAGCTGTTTTTCTGCGCTGTATCGATACAGAAACGCTTTAATGTGACGCCGGCAGTTTTTCGGCGCGATCAAGATGCCGGTTACCCGAGCGAAACACACTCCGAAAAGACGTGTGCGCGAATAAATGCGCCTGCGCTGGCCAGCGCGCGGCGGCCACAGAGGCCACGCATGAATCATGTGCGGCCAAATTTCCAAAGTCACTGCGACATCGGCTGCGCCTGCGATGCGCGCGAAACGAACGGCGTCATCGAGTAACGTTTCAGCTGAACCGACCTGGATCAGCATCGGAGGAAACCCACTGACCTCGGCATATAGAGGTGAGACACGGGGATCGTTTCTTTCCACTCCTGCAGGAAGATATACATCGACCAATTCATTCAGATACGCTTTGTGGATGATCGGATCGACGCCGTCCTTTGTTGCGAGTGTCGAACCGGAGAGCGTTAGATCCGTCCACGGCGATACGAGCCACGCGCACGCGGGAAGTTCCTCGTGTGCATCGCGCAGTTGACTGATCAACCCAACCACCAATCCCGCGCCAGCACTGTCGCCGCCGATTGCGATGCGCGAAGCCGGGACATCGCATTCCCGTAGAAAATGCCAGGCCTTAACCGAGTCCTCGTACGCTGCGGGAAACGGATGCTCGGGAGCGAGCCTGTACGCAATGGCGAGGGTGCGCGTTCTCGCTGCGCGTCCTGCCTCCGTGACCATGCGGCGATGGCTCACAATTGAACCGGAGCAATAGCCGCCGCCGTGAAAAAGCAACAGGACGCGCGAGGGATCACTGGCCGGAACGATCGACCACTCGCCCTCGAGCCCAGTAATGTCCACAGGTTCAAGCTTCACGTCATCGGCCACCGGCCACACAGAGCCGATTTCATCGAGACGCTTTCGACGTTCAGGCCAGCCGACAGGACGCGGCTTTGAAGTTAGCAACGTACGCACCTTGTCGATTTCGCTTTGAGCCATTGTTTTTTTGATTGGTATTTCTCTTCCAGTTTAATCAGCGAAAACGAAATTTCATAACGTCATTCATGTGAGCGCCTAAAGCTGTAGAATCGATTCCGAACTGCTTGACCGCGCTTCACATCGTTGTTGCGTCCTGACCATGCCGCATTCGTACGATGCCATTGTCATCGGCGCGGGACACAACGGCCTGACCTGCGCCTGTTATCTGGCCAGGGCTGGGCTGAAGGTTCTCGTCCTTGAGCAATACCACACGGTTGGCGGAATGACCGTCACCGAAGAGGAAACGCTGCGCGGGTTCTGGTCGGACATTCACGCCAGCGGGTATCAGCTCGCAAATCTTTCACCCGTGCCGCGCGAATTGGGTTTGCTGGATCGGTACGAAATCATCGAACCAGACATCCCTTTCTCGCACGCTTTCCCCACCGGCGACATCATCAGCGTGCATCGCGACATCGAAAAGACCGTCGCGGATATCGCCCGCTATTCGGTTAAGGACGCCGCGACATGGCGCGTTTTGATGAACCGTTTCCTCGTGGAAAAGGATGCCATCACTGAGGCCATGTTTTCACCGCCTCCTTCGTTTCCGGTGGCAGCAGCCGACTTCGCCGCCTCGCCTGCGGGCATGGACGCCTATCGGTTTAGCATGCAGAGCGTGCGCTCGTGGGCGAACCAAACCTTCGAAGCCGAGGCAACGAAAACCTTGTTCGGGTCGTTCGCCACTTTTCTCGGCGCGTCGCCTGACGACGCCGGGGGCGCGGAGCTCGGCTGGCTGTTTGCTTCAGTATTGCAAAACGTCGGCAACAATCTGGTCAAAGGCGGTATGAACCGCGTCACGCTCGCGCTCGCTCAAGATCTGCGAGCCCATGGCGGAGAAATCCGCACGAACGCGCTTGTCGACAAAATTCTGGGCGATGCAAAACGTGCAACTGCTGTGCGCATGGAAAGCGGCGAAGAGATTCCAGCCGGTCAACTGATTGTCTCGAATGTTGATCCCGGTCATCTCGTAATCGATTTGCTCGGTGTCGGGATGATGGGACAAGAAATCGTCGATAAAATGCAGCGCTACGAATGGGGCGATTCGATTTTTGTCATGTTCGTTGCGCTCGAGAATCCAATTAACTACAAAGCGGGACCTGCGGCGCGCCAGTCCGCGCATGTTCACCTTAGCGAACGTTCGCTCGACTTTTTTGCGCGGATCTATCTGCAATGTCGCGCTGGCGCACTGCCTGCGGCGCCGATGATCGTGAGTTGGAATGATTCCGCCATAGATCCGAGCCGCGCGCCCGCCGGCCGGGCGCTGATGAAATTCGTGATCTTGAGTGTCCCATATGTCATCACTGGCGACGCCACTGGCAGAGTCCCGGCACGGACTTGGGACGAAGCGCGTGAACCGTACGCGGATTACTTAATTGACCTCATCACGGCCAACTACATTCCCGATTTGAAGGCGAAGATTCTGAAGCGCGTAGCGCATTCCCCGGTTGATGTCTCGCGCAGGATCATCAGCGCTGTTCGCGGCACGCTCGGACAGGGCGCGTTCCTCCCTTATCAAAACGGTTCGCTGCGCCCGATTCCCGAACTCGGACAATACAAAACACCAGTCTCTAACGTTTACTTGTGCAGCTCTGGAAGTCACCCCGGCCCGGGAGTGTCTATGGCACCCGGAAGAAATGCAGCACAGGTGATCTTTAGCGACTTGAGGTTGGATTTCAGCAGCGTTGCTCGGATCAGTCGGCGTGACTTGTGAACCAACCCAGTGAAATCGATGCGAAGACGCATCGCACTCCAAAGCACTTCGTGCGAAATTCAGCCGTAGGGTTTTCCATTTTCAGGGAGCGTTGCGACTGCGCGCGTCTTGCGCGTTGCTCGTTCGCTAAACTTTGCGCTTTCTTCATCCTGCTTGCCTTGGCATTCTGCCCGCTCTAGCGGCAAGTGAAAAATTATCTCCTACTCAATATCGGCATCCTTTATTGGATTTTTATCGCGCCGTTTAAGGGGCAATTTTTCAAGATCGCGCCGATTTTTCGGCAAATGGTTTTCATCGGGGTGCGTGCCGCACCCATGGTGGCGTTGACCGCGTTCAGCGTCGGAGTGACTCTGGCGATGCAGGCTGCGCATTCTCTCGAGAGTCTCGGCGCGCAGATATACATTCCAGACCTGGTGATGCTCACGCTCTTGCGCGAGATGGGGCCAGTGTTAATCGCGGTCATCGTGATCGGGCGTAGCGGCTCCGCAGTCGCCGCTGAGCTGGGCACAATGAAAGTTTCTGAGGAGATCGAGGCATTGGAGGTGATGGCGATTAACCCGGTCCAATACCTGGTCGTGCCGCGCGTTTTCGCCATGCTGGTGATGCTGCCGGCCTTGACCATCTTCGGAAATTACATCGGCATCCTGGGAGGCTGGGCGGTGTGCCGTTATGCCCTCGATTTCAACACCGCAGGCTACGTGCTGCGCGCGCTGGAAAGCGCAGAAACGTGGGATCTGTATTCAGGAATGATCAAAAGTGTGGTTTTTGCGTGGCTCGTAATCACAATAGCGTGCAATGCGGGGCTTAATGTCGAAGGCGGCGCGGAGGGCGTCGGTCAGTCCACCACGGCCTCGGTCGTGGAATCTTTGCTGGCGATGTTGGTAATGAACGCGATTCTCACCGGGATCTTCTTCTTCAGTGCATGAATGCAAACGGAGAAACTATCATCGAAGTAAACCATCTCGTTCGGAGATTCGGCGATCGCGCCGTGCTCGACGATATTTCCTTCAATGTGCATCGTGGCGATACGCTCGTGATCATGGGCGGAAGCGGTTGCGGCAAGAGCACTTTGCTCCGGCACATGATCGGCTCCATGAAGCCGACTTCGGGATCGGTGAAACTTTTCGGGGAAGAAGTTACGGGAATGAGTGAACGCGAGATTGAACGAGTGCGACTACGCTTTGGGATGCTATTCCAATCCGGCGCGCTACTGGCGTCTCTTACCGTGGGCGAAAACGTTGCGCTCCCGCTTTTACAGCATACCGACAAGTCCCCAGACCAGATTGAAGAAATCGTTAAGCAAAAACTTCAGATGGTTGGCCTAACCGGCTTTGAAGATCTCAGGCCGGATGAAATCAGTGGTGGGATGAAAAAACGCGTGGGCTTGGCGCGTGCGCTGGCGCTCGATCCTGAGTTGTTATTCAGCGATGAACCGACTTCGGGGCTCGATCCAATCATGACCGCTGTGGTAGACGAGTTAACGCTGAACCTCACCAAAGGCACTCACATGACCGCAGTGGTTGTGTCCCACGATATGACTAGCGCCTTTCGGATCGCTACGCGTATGATCATGCTTGGCCACGGGTCGATTGTGGCACAAGGAACACCCGATGAAATTCGGAATAGTCCAAACCCGGAAGTGCAACAATTTATCCACGGTAAACCTGACGGCCCGATTCCATTGAACCTTTCACAGGACGAGCACGAGCATCATCAGTATGTGAAGCCGCGTCCTTTCGCCTGGGCACGCGGCAGGTTCCATGGCAGAACGAGATGAAATGAATGACGAAGCTCGAATGACGAAGGAAAGACGAAGAACATGCGCGAGTCGTTAAATTGTTACAGCGTTACATCGGGTTTGCGATTCAACGATTTAACGATTCAACTTTTTAACGCGGCGAAGCCATTCGTCATTCGTCATTACACGACCA
>Ga0066675_10001322_pt1 | contig 10547 bp, 5 predicted proteins | sample GraSoiAngelo_124_FD_62295 | JGI IMG/M metagenome (GOLD analysis project Ga0066675, IMG submission 62295) | Grasslands soil microbial communities from the Angelo Coastal Reserve, California, USA - 14_0927_05_20cm | ecosystem: Environmental > Terrestrial > Soil > Grasslands | place: USA... | reverse complement strand
TCGTTCGAGAGAAACTTTTTTTTTGAAAGGGCACGGGCGAGACCTAGCGCAGCCATCAATTCGTCGAGGCATCCGTACGCGTCAACGCGCGTGTCACTTTTGGGCACACGCCGCCCGTACATGAGCGACGTTTCGCCTTTGTCGCCGGTTTTGGTTACGATCGACATCAGGAAAACTTTAGGGCGTTTGATTTGCTCGCGCCAGCTCGCTCACCCTTCGAGCTTCCCGTCTATGTCGCTCGGCTCTATTCTGTGAAACGCCAATCCGTTGGTGGCGTCTGACATACGCCCTACAAAGCACGCAGATGTTATCCGATCGCTGGCTGCGGCTCGGCTTCTTCGATTACGGCTGCACCGACCGGCTCGCCTTTCTCGACCAGTTTGATCTCCCGATGTTGGGCGAAACCCGTGCCTGCGGGAATCAAGTGGCCCATAATCACGTTCTCCTTGAATCCACGTAGCCTATCGACTTTACCTAGTGTTGCGGCTTCCGTCAGAACTCGGGTCGTGTCTTGGAACGATGCCGCCGAAATGAAGCTGTCCGTTTCCAATGACGCCTTCGTGATGCCGAGCAACACGGGAACGGCTTCGGCCGGTTTGCCACCTTTTTCGACGACCTTCTTGTTTTCTTCCTCGAAGCCGAGTTTGTCCACTTGATCCCCCCATAGGAGCGAAGTGTCGCCCGGGTCAGTGATTTTCACTTTGCGCAGCATTTGACGCACGATGATTTCGATGTGCTTGTCGTTGATCTCTACGCCTTGCAGGCGATAGACCTCCTGAACTTCGTTGACCAAATGCTCCTGCAATTCCTGCGGGCCGCAGACTTCCAAAATCTCGTGCGGTACGATTGGGCCTTCGGTAAGTTGCTGACCTTTTTTCACGAAATCACCTTTGAAGACGATGATGTGCTTCGTGAGCGGAATCAGATGCTCTTCCTCGGCTCCCGTCTCCGGGTCTTTTAAAATTAAGCGGCGTTTTCCGCGGACGGTCCCGCCCATTTCCACAATTCCATCGATCTTGGCGATCTCAGCTGCATCCTTCGGTCGGCGCGCCTCAAATAATTCAGCCACTCGCGGCAGACCGCCGGTAATGTCTTTGGTTTTCGCCACCTTCCGCGGCGTTTTCGCGAGCAACGCGCCGGCGCGCACTTTTTGGCCTTCTTCAACGACGACATGCGCGCCAGCCGGGATGGAATAGCTAGCGAGCACTTCCTTCTTGTCATCCACGATGACCACCTGCGGATGCAAATCTTCCTTATGCTCGATAATTACCGTTCCCATAAGGCCGGTTGCTTCATCGACATCGCGCTTGATGGTGACGCCCGCGATCATGTCGCGGAATTCGATCTTGCCGCCTTTATCGGTGAGAATCGGGATGTTGTACGGATCCCATTGCACAAGAACCTGACCTTCGACTTCAGGCTTGTTGGTGGTTTTGTCCCGAACGATTTTGCCATGTGCGTCTTTTTTTGGCCCCTTCACATGCGCTCCATTCGGAACCGTAATCATCGAGCCGATGACTACGTTGTGGCGCTCGAGTTCGCGGCCTTCTGCGTTGTGCACACTGATCGAGCCGTTCTTGTTCAAAACGATCCAGCTGCCATCGAGTGCTTGCACCGTTCGCAGTTCGTTAAATCGTACCGTGCCGTCATTGTCGGCTTTGATGATCGGTTGCTTGAACGTCTGGCTGGCCGTGCCGCCGATGTGGAATGTCCGCATGGTTAACTGCGTTCCCGGTTCGCCGATGGATTGCGCCGCAATGATACCGACTGCTTCGCCAAGTTTAACGAACTGGCCCGTAGCGAGATTGCGTCCATAGCACATCGCACACACGCCTCGGCCGCACTCGCAGGTAAGAACCGAACGAATCTTCAAGCTTTCCACGCCTACCCGCTGAAGCTCCGCGGCGATCTTTTCGTCGATCAACTCATTCGCCTTTACGATCTTTTTCCTTTTGTCCACCGGGTCGGCGATCGTTTCGCAACTGACGCGACCAATGATCCGCTGCGCAAGATCGACAACTTCCTCATCGCCCTCGTAAATCGAGCGCACAACAATTCCATTCACAGTTCCACAATCTTCTGCATTGATGATCACATCCTGCGCCGCGTCCACCAGCTTGCGAGTAAGGTAACCAGAGTCCGCCGTCTTGAGTGCCGTGTCGGCAAGCCCCTTGCGCGCACCGTGCGTGGAGATGAAGTACTCGAGTACGCTAAGGCCCTCGCGGAAGTTCGACGTGATTGGGCGCTCGATGATTTCGCCGCTCGGCTTGGCCATTAAGCCGCGCATGCCAGCGAGCTGACGGACCTGTTGCCGATTGCCGCGCGCGCCGGAATCGACCATTAAATAGACCGGATTTAATTCTCTGCGGCCCTCGTTGTGCTCGAGGGTACGGAACATCACACTGGAAATCTCGTCGCCGGCATGAGTCCAGATGTCGATGATCTTGTTGTAACGCTCGCCGTCGGTGATGATGCCTTTGCGGTATTGCTGCTCAACCTGACGGATTTGCTTGTAGGCGTTTTCCAGCTCGGTCTGTTTCTCTTTTGGAATGATCATGTCCGAAATTCCAATCGAAATGCCAGCCCTGGTTGCCTCGGTAAACCCGAGTTCTTTCAACTTGTCTAAAGTCGCGACCGTTTCTCCAGGCCCCGCGATCTGATAACAGCGCCAGATGATGTCGCTCAGCTGTTTTTTCCCTGCGGGCTTGTTGAAAAAACCAATATCCTTCGGCCAAATCTCGTTAAACACGACACGGCCCGCCGTGGTCTCGATAGTTTTGGCCTGGGCGTCTCCATAAATCGTTTGCAGGCCAAAATCAGGATTCTTAAACCGGATGCGATCATGCGTGCGAATGGTTCCTTCCGTCATGGCAAATTCCACCTCAGCTGCATCGGTAAAGAGTGGAAGGCGCCCGTCGCCGTCGCCTCCGGCAGCGCGCCGTGGATTCTGGGTCAGATAGTAGCAGCCAAGGGTGATGTCTTGCGATGGCGTGGTGATCGGCTTGCCGCTCGACGGTGAGAAAATATTGTTCGGCGCAAGCATGAGCATACGTGCCTCCAATTGCGCTTCCACCGAGAGTGGCACGTGTACCGCCATCTGGTCGCCATCGAAGTCTGCGTTGTAAGCCGTGCAGACAAGCGGATGAATGCGAATGGCTTCGCCTTCGATTAGTAATGGCTCGAATGCTTGGATCGACAAGCGATGCAAGGTCGGTGCGCGATTAAGAAGCACCGGATGGCCCTTTGTCACTTCCTCCAGAATATCCCAAACCTCCGGCGTCTGCCGCTCAATCATTTTCTTCGCGCTGCGCACGGTATGGACGTAGCCGAGGTCTTTGAGCCGACGAATAATGAAAGGTTCGAAAAGAACCAGTGCCATTTTCTTTGGCAAACCGCACTGGTGAAGTTTCAACTCCGGGCCGATGACGATGACCGACCGACCAGAGTAGTCGACGCGCTTGCCGAGCAAATTTTGGCGGAAACGTCCGCCCTTGCCCTTGAGCATGTCGCTTAGCGATTTGAGCGGTCGATTGCCTGCGCCGGTGACCGCGCGACCATGCCGACCATTGTCAAACAAAGCGTCCACCGCTTCCTGCAACATTCTTTTTTCGTTGCGAATGATGACGTCCGGCGTCTTGAGCATGAGCAGATTTTTGAGCCGGTTGTTGCGATTAATCACCCGGCGATAAAGATCGTTTAGGTCAGAGGTCGCAAAGCGGCCACCTTCGAGGGGAACCAACGGTCGCAAATCCGGTGGGATAACTGGCAACACATCGAGAATCATCCACTCCGGACGCGCGTGCGAATGCTGGAAACCTTGAACGAGCTTGAGCCGTTTTGCGAGTTTCTTACGAATCTGTTTGCTCTTAGTCGCGCTCATCGCTTTCTCGAGCTCTTTGTTGAGTTTGTTGAGATCGATTTCGGCGAGAAGTTTCTTGATCGCTTCCGCGCCCATGCCCGCGACGAAATCTTCGCCATACTGCTCTTGCGCTTCACGATACTCCACTTCGTTCAGCAATTGTGCTTTCTGCAACGGCGTCTTGCCCGGATCGATCACAATGTAGTCCTCGTAGTAGATCACGCGTTCGAGTTGACGCGCGGTCATATCGAGCATCAGCCCAATGCGTGACGGCATGCATTTGTAAAACCAAATGTGCGAAACCGGCACCGCCAATTCGATGTGGCCCATTCGTTCCCGTCGGACGCGGGCAAGCGTGACTTCCACACCGCACCGGTCGCAGATCACGCCTTTATGCTTGATACGCTTGTATTTTCCGCATGAGCATTCCCAATCGCGCGTCGGCCCGAAAATTCGCTCGCAGAAAAGACCGCCTTTCTCCGGTTTAAACGTGCGGTAATTGATGGTTTCAGGATTTTTGACCTCCCCTTTGCTCCAGGAACGCATTGTGTCGCTCGATGCGACGCCAATAGCAACTTGATCAAAACCTACGGGCCGCTCTTCGCCCACTAATTCACGCCAGGAATGTTCGTTCATGATTACTTTCGCTAATAGTCGATCTTAAAAATTATGTAACGCTCTCCAGAAAGCCGGTCGGAGCCCGGCCGCCGACCTTTACGTCGAGACCAAGGCTTTGCATTTCCTTAATGAGCACGTTGAAAGATTCCGGCGTGCCAGCCTCCAGCGAGTTGTCACCTTTGACAATGGATTCATAAATGCGGGTGCGCCCCTGCACATCATCGGATTTGACCGTGAGCAGCTCCTGCAAGGTGTAGGCCGCCCCGTAAGCTTCCAACGCCCAAACTTCCATTTCGCCAAAGCGCTGTCCGCCATATTGCGCCTTGCCGCCCAGCGGTTGCTGAGTCACAAGCGAGTATGGCCCCACGGCACGGGCGTGAATCTTATCTGCCACCAAATGGCCTAGTTTCATCATGTAGATATGGCCAACCACCACTTCTTGGTCGAAAGGGTCGCCTGTACGCCCATCAAAGAGCCGCGCCTTGCCGGTTTCCTGCACCCAAGTAAATCCTTCCTTCTTCCTGGCATCCCGCAGATATTCGCGGATCTGTTTCTCTGCGATCCCATCAAACACCGGAGAAGCAACCTTGAAACCGAGCGCCTTGGCAGCAACCCCGAGGTGAGTTTCCAGCACTTGGCCTACATTCATCCGGCTCGGCACACCCAGTGGATTCAAGACAATGTCAACCGGCGTTCCATCCGCAAGAAACGGCATGTCTTCTTCGGGAACGATACGGGCAACCACGCCTTTGTTCCCGTGGCGACCGGCCATCTTATCGCCAACGCTGAGTTTGCGCTTGCTCGCGATATAAACTTTGACTTGTTTGATGATGCCCGGATCGATGTCGTCGCCGCTCTCAACCCGGTCCATAGAGCGTTCGCGTTCGAGATCCAGTTCTGTGAATTTGTGCGCGTAAGAGCCAACGATCTCGCGGATTTTGTTACGAATCGGACTCGGATCGATCTCGATGTGATCGTGAGCCATCGCCAACTTGCGCAGGAGCGTTTTCGTGATTTTGCGATTCGCAGGGATAATGATTTCGCCATTCTCCGCGTTAACCACGTCAAGGGGGACCTTTTCGCCCAATAAAATATTTGAAAGCGCATCGGTCAGCTGCTCCGTCAAGTCCTCCTTCTTGCGTTTGTATTCCTCATTGATCGTCTTGAGCTGCCGTTTTGTTTCCGCTGGCGTTAATTTTTCGCGAGAGACCTCCCGGCGAGAAGAAATTTTGACATCCATCACAATCCCGTACGTGCCCGAAGGGACGGTGAGCGACGTGTCTTTGACGTCCGCGGCCTTCTCACCAAAAATCGCCCGCAGTAAGCGCTCTTCCGGGGCCAATTCCGTTTCGCTCTTTGGGGTAATCTTGCCAACGAGGATGTCGCCCGGCTTTACTTCCGCGCCGACCCTGATTACGCCGTCTGGGCCCAAATTACGCAGAGCTTCCTCGCTGACATTTGGGATATCGCGTGTGATTTCCTCCGGACCGAGCTTCGTGTCGCGCGCGCCGATCTCGAATTCATCGATGTGGATGGAAGTGTAAATGTCTTCCTTCACGACCTTCTCCGAGATCATGATGGCGTCTTCGAAATTGTAACCATTCCACGGCATAAACGCGACGAGCACATTGCGGCCGAGGGCGAGCTCGCCATGATCAGTATTGGGACCGTCGGCAATGACCTGACCGCGTTTCACGTGCTGCCCTTTTCGGACGATCGGTTTCTGATTCACGCAGGTTCCAGCGTTCGAGCGCATGAATTTGCGCAACTCGTAAACATGAATCCCAGCTTCCGGATCTGTTTTGAGCTTCCTTTTGCCCTCCGGTAAATCGCCGTCTTTCGTGACGACAATTTGATCTGCAGTAACCGACGCAACCTTGCCGATGTCAGCTGCCAAAACAACGGCATGGGAATCTCGCGCTACTTTTTCCTCCAGCCCGGTTCCCACCAGTGGCGCCTCTGAAACGATCAGCGGCACCCCTTGGCGTTGCATGTTGGAACCCATCAGCGCGCGGTTCGCATCGTCATGTTCCAGAAATGGGATGAGGCCCGCCGCCACCGACACAAGCTGTTTTGGCGACACGTCCATGTAATGCACCTTCGAAGGATCGACTTCGAGGAAATCGCCTCTATAGCGCACCGAAACTTTTTCCCCCGTGAAATGACCGCGTCCATCGATCGGAGCATTCGCCTGCGCGACAAGGAAGTTTTCCTCCCGGTCTGCGGTGAGATATTCAATTTGGTCCGTGACCCGGCCATTCACGACCTTGCGATAAGGGGTTTCGATAAAGCCGAATTCATTGATACGCGCGAACGTGCTCATGGAACTGATCAGGCCGATGTTTGGACCTTCCGGCGTTTCGATCGGACAAATACGACCGTAGTGCGATGGATGAACGTCACGCACCTCGAATCCGGCGCGCTCACGGCTTAGGCCCCCAGGCCCAAGAGCCGATAGACGGCGTTTGTGAGTCAGTTCCGCCAGGGGATTAGTTTGATCCATGAACTGCGAAAGCTGCGAGCGGCCAAAAAAATCTCGGATAACCGCGCTGAGCGCTTTGGGATTGATCAGCTTCTGCGGCGTCATTCCGTCCACATTAATGTCGAACAGCGTCATACGCTCTTTGACCAAACGTTCCGTGCGGGCAAGCCCAATTCGGCATTGGTTCGCCAGTAACTCGCCTACCGTGCGCACCCGCCGGCTGCCCAGATGATCGATGTCATCGAGCGTCCCTTCGCCGCGCCGCAAATTGATTAGATACTTAATTGCCGCGATAAAATCTTTGTCCGTGAGAATCCGCTCGCCAGCGTCGATATTGATCGCAAGTTTCTGGTTGATCTTGTAGCGGCCGACGCGCCCAAGGTCGTATTTCTTAGGATCGAAAAAGAGCCTCTTGAGCAAAGCCCGGGCATTCGCCACCGTCGGCGGATCGCCGGGGCGGAGACGCCGATAAATATCCTTCAGCGCTTCTTCCTGATCGTGCGCCGGATCTTTTCGGAGCGCTTTCACGATGGTGTCATCGTTCGAGATGTCGATCACTTTTACCTCGTGAATCTTCAGCGCCATGATCTGGCGGATGGTTGCCAGGGTGAGCGGCTCATAGGCGCGAGCCACCGTTACTTCACCGTCGCGGATCTCCGCCGTGAGCACTTTGTTGGCCAGCATTTCTTCATCAAGCTTGTCGTTCAACTTCAGCGTCTCGATACTGTAAAAAAGCTTGATGATCTCTTCGTCGGACCCGTAGCCAAGCGCGCGCAGAAATGTGGTGGCAAGAAATTTGCGGCGGCGTTTGCGTCGATCGAGATAGATGTACAACAGATCGGCTGTATCGAATTGCACCTCAATCCAGGAACCGCGGTCCGGGATGATGCGAAAGCTGTAAAGCACCTTACCGTTGAGGTGGACAGTTGATTCGAAAGCGATTCCCGGTGAGCGGTGCAACTGGCTCACTACGACGCGCTCAGCGCCGTTAATCACAAAAGTGCCTTGTGGCGTCATGAGGGGGATTTCGCCCATGTAAACTTTCTCTTCCTTCGTCCCCTTTTCTTCGCGCAACTGGAACGTGACATGCAACGGCGCGCTGTACGTTTGGCCTTCGCGCTGCGCTTCTAGCGCGGTCAATTTCGGTTCGCCGATTTCGTAATGGCTAAAATCGAGCACGGCTTTTTCATCGTAGCTCTCGATCGGAAAAACCTCCTTAAAGACCGCTTGCAGCCCTTGGGTTTTGCGTTTCGAAAATGAAACGTTTTTCTGCAAAAAATCGGCGTATGAATTGAGTTGAACCTCAATCAGATTGGGCGGTTCGATGCTCTCCTTAATGTTACCGAAGTAAATGCGTTCCGACATAATTCCCAAAGCCACGAGTTTTTAACCCTTGTCGCAACGCCAGCAAATCACGGCTGGCGCTGGCAAGCTTTTACCGGATCAACGACGAAAGAGGGGCACAGAAATAACACCAAAACAGGGGCCTGTCGAATAGATAACCTCTGTTTTGCTGCCAATTCTGTATTCTGCCGTCGAGTGCCGAGTTAAAAATAAACTTCACCTGCTCTGCACGAGAGTGAGTTTAATCCAAAACGACTGTAGCGCAAGTCTAAAAATAGCAGCACGACTCTCGATTTAACGGCACTATCGATTCGAGAAGTATGAACTAGCATACGCCTCCTTAAAACGAACCGCAGCTATCAAAATTGAGCAGCGCTGCCCATGAATCAGCCGCGCTTCACTTAATTTCCACTTTTGCGCCGGCGGCCTCGATTTTTTTCTTGATCTCCTCGGCCTCCTGCTTCGTCACGCCCTCTTTGATTGTCTTGGGTGCGCCTTCAACCAGCGCTTTGGCTTCCGCCAGACCCAAACCTGGCACAGCGCCGCGAACTTCCTTGATCACTCCAATCTTGTTCGCGCCCATTTCTTTCAGGATTACGTCAAACGTTGTCTTCTCTTCCGCCGCCGGAGCTGCGGTTCCCCCAGGTCCGCCCGCTACCGCAGGGCCAGCCGCCAGAGCCACCGGAGCGGCGGCGCTCACGCCCCATTTTTCTTCGAGTTGTTTTACTAATCCAGCAATCTCGAGCACTGACAAGCTGCTGAGTTGCTCCACTAATTTATCTGTATCTGCCATTTTATTTCCTCCAATTGCCGCCTCCGAAAGCCTTCGAAGGATTAAGCTCGACAGCCGCCGATCCGGACAGTTTCGTTTGGTTAATCGCACCGTCAAAAGGCGGCGCGAAATCTTCTATGCGCTCGCCTCCGCTGGTTTTCCTTCCTTTCGAGCTCTTGCATTCAGCAACCGGGCCAATGCTGCACCGGGCTCGTTCAACAAACGGACTAACTTCGTGGCTGGCGACAAAAGTAATCCAAGTAATTGCGCCTGCAAAACCTCCCATGCCGGCAGTTCCGCCAACATTTCCAATTCGTCCGTGGAAAGAACAGTCCGATCGACAAAACCGATCTTTAGTGCGGCAATTTTAAACTCAGTTGCGAAAGTCTTAAAAATCTTAGCGACGGGAGCGACGTCTTTCTCGCCAGTGACAACAGCTGTTTGGCCTACCAGCTTTTCGCTTACTTCTGGGAAGCCGCAATCGCTCATGGCGCGCCTCAGAAAATTATTTTTCACCACGTGCACTTGCGCGCCCACTGGGGCAAGCCTGTTGCGCAATTCACCAAAATCGCCGACCTTCATGTGTTCGTAATCGGTCACCAGCACAAAAGGGGAGCGCTTCAATTTCTCGGACAAATCCGAAACGATGCTGGCTTTTTCTGGTCGCATATTGTCGAACCTAGTTATTGTCCATCTTACGTACCGCTCAAATACGGCGCTGGATCGACGTGGATACCCGGCGACATCGTCGCACTAATTGTGAGTCCTTCAAGGTAGCGTCCCTTGGCCGTCGCCGGACGGGCCCGTACAACAGCCTCGATCACTGCGTTCCCATTTTCCACGAGCGCTTTTTCTTCAAACGAAAATTTGCCGACCGCTACCGCGACATTGCCGTTCTTGTCCAGTTTGAATTCTACGCGACCAGCCTTCACTTCCCGCACTGCGTTCGCCACGTCTTCGGTCACCGTTCCTGCCTTTGGATTTGGCATTAGCCCATGCGGTCCGAGAACTTTTCCGAGCTTTCGGACTTCGCCCATTGCCCCCGGGGTCGCTATCGCAACATCGAAATCCTGAAAACCTTCCTGGCACTTCTGAATCACGTCTTTCATCCCGACATAATCTGCACCTGCATTGCGCGCTGCTTGCGCAGCTGCGCCCTCGGCGAAAACAAGCACGCGCACCTGTTTTCCACTGCCATGGGGCAGTGGGCAGGTCCCGCGCACCATTTGATCAGATTGCTTCGGGTCGACTCCAAGCCGGAAAGAAAGCGTCACCGTCTGATCGAATTTCGTCGGTGAAAACTTTTTTAGCGTTGCGACCGCATCGGCCAAACGATAAGGCTTTGTTCGGTCCAATTGTTGCGTCGCTACACGATAGCGTTTGCTTCGATTTCTTTGCATTTTCTGTGCAGTTCAAATGCTCGCTCACTGACTATGGCAAGAAGGCTCCGGCCTGAAAGTAGCCTCGCTCAA
>Ga0066675_10001310_pt1 | contig 10590 bp, 8 predicted proteins | sample GraSoiAngelo_124_FD_62295 | JGI IMG/M metagenome (GOLD analysis project Ga0066675, IMG submission 62295) | Grasslands soil microbial communities from the Angelo Coastal Reserve, California, USA - 14_0927_05_20cm | ecosystem: Environmental > Terrestrial > Soil > Grasslands | place: USA... | reverse complement strand
GTCCTATCTAGCTACAACAGCACCCCAGGTCTGACCGTTACGCTGCCTTCGATAAACGGGATTCCTGACGGCTGGTCTATGGGCTTCGCTACAGACAACAACAAGGGTCTGATGGTCCAGGTGAACAACACCAGCGGTGGTCACATCGTATGGCCGGGTTCCGGCGGGTCGCAGACATCATTGGCGATGGCTAACACCAGCCAGGGCGCTTATGAGTTCATGGTGCTCCAGTATGACGGCAGCGGCATTTTCCGAGTGCTCGAAGCGACGCCAGCGACCGCGCAGGCGATCGGCATGGTCGGCGCCGCCGGGATCAGCCACTGGAGCTTCCCTACGGTCAGCTCTTATACTGCGACAGTTGCCGACAATGGCAATGTAATATCGAGCCTCAACAGTCCTGCCTCGTTCTTGGCGATCACATTGCCGTCGACGACGGCCGTGCCGATGGGATGGACGATCGGGATCGCCACAGACGGCAACAAGACCGCCGCCGTGCAAACCAATTCCAGTTCAGGCGGGCGAATTCTCTACCCGGGAAGTGGCGCAACCACTACTACGGCCTCCCTCGCAGGAGCAAACTACGAATTTCTCGTTCTGCAATTCGATGGAGGAAATTTCCGAGTTATCCAGGCAACACCGGCAACCGCCACATTGATGGGGATTAGCGGCAACGCCCCGGGGATCAACCGTTGGAGCTTTCCGGCGACCAGCACGTATGCCGCCTCTCAAAGCGACATCGGCAACGCCTTGTCCAGTTACAACACCCCGACCAGCACCCTGGCCGTGACTCTGCCGGCGACGACTGCGATAAGTGCCGGCTGGATGATGGGTTTTGCGACCGACAACGGCAAGACCATGACTGTTCAAGTCAATGGCACCTCCGGCGGACGCATCCTATATCCGGCCGGGGCGACCGGCTCTGCGGGCAGCTCGGTGACCCTTGCGCCAATCAACTACGAATTTATGGCGTTGCAATTCGACGGCGGCAATTTCCGGATAGTGTCGATTACACCACGCAGTGCCTCGGCGCTTGGCATGTTCGGGCATCCGATTACGACAGGGGCAACCCCGGCGCTCGGCTCGGGGTCTAGCGATTGTGGGACCTCGCCATCGATCGGCGGCAACGACAGTGCCGGGCGGGTGATCGTTGGCGCTGGCAATGGCGGCCGTTGCACGATCACATTCGCATCGCCATGGCTGAACCCTCCGGTTTGCTCGGCTTTCGACGAAACCACGGCAACCCTTGTAAGGCCAACAGCCAGTTCGACTACTGGCATGGTGCTCACCGGGGCCTTCGCTGCCGGCGATGTTCTTGCCTATAGCTGCCTCGGTTTTCAATGATCAGGATGGAGTTGCTCTGATGCCTGCTCCTGACCGCAAGCGGACCTCATTGGCGTCATATACTTGGGGTGGCTGGGGAAGTCAGAACGACGTCACTCGATTTCGCGATGTTTTTCAGCCCGACGGCGGGAGCTTTTCTCCCAGTTATCCGCTGGTTCCGCCGGAGCGCGAGCAGGTACGCCTCTGGGATTATCCAGTCGGCTACAATGCGATCTACACGCCGCGCTCCTACGAAGCGATTGGGTTCGACGAACTGAGGGCGCTCGCCGAAAGTCACGACATCACTCGCCTCGCGATTGAAACTCGGAAGGACCAGATCGAAAAGCTCGACTGGACGATCAAGTCTCGCAACGAGAAGACACCTAACGAAGACGCCGCCTCGCGGATTGACCATTTGACCGAGTTCTGGCGAAGCCCCGACGGCGAACGACCTTTCGCAACCTGGCTTCGCGAGGCGCTTGAAGACGTCCTTGTGCTCGACGCGGCCGCATTCGAAATACGCCGTAACCTCGGCGGCAAGATTATCGGGCTCGACGTTGTCGACGGCTCGACGGTCAAAGTGCTGCTCGATGATACCGGTCGGCGGCCCCGGCCACCGGCCCCGGCCTACGAACAGGTCATTCACGGGCGACCTTGGCGTCTCCTGACCAACAACGAGCTGATGTACCTCCCGCGGAACCCACGGCCGCACAAGGCGTACGGTTTCAGCCCTGTCGAGCAGATCGTGACGACGGTCAATATTGCGTTGCGCCGCCAAGCGATGCAGTTGCAACACTTTACCGAGGGCAATGTTCCGCCCGGTCTGCTTAACGCTCCGGACGGGTGGAGTCCCGAGCAGATCCGCCAGTTCCAGGAGTGGTTCGACTCAATTCTGGCGGGAAATACGGCTAATCGCACCCGCCTCGTCTGGGGTCCCAGTGGCGCCAAATACCAGGCCTTCAAGGAGGCGCCCTACAAGGACGATTTCGACGAGTGGCTGGCGCGGATCGTCTGTTATGCATTCTCATTGCCGCCCACCGCCTTTACCCCGCAAGTCAACCGGGCCACGGCGCAAACTGCGCAGGAAGCAGCCCTAGAAGAAGGGCTCGCGCCCTTGCTCGGGTGGGTCAAGCGGTTGGTCGACGGCGTCATTCAGACCAGGATGGGACAGGTCGATCTCGAATTTGCCTGGTCGAATAGCCGGCCGACAAATTCAAAGGACCAGGCAATGATCCTCAGCAGTTATGTCAAAGACGGGATTTACACGCTCAATGAGGCGCGCGACATTTTGGGAATGCCCCCGGTCGCAGGCCGGGACGAGCCGATGTTTTCGATCGCGCGAGGACCCGTGCTGCTGGGCGAAGCCGATGGAAAAAATCGGAGTCCGCAAGCAGATAATTAGGTTCGTCGCCGCATTCGTCGGCGAAATCGGTCCGCAGGATAAGCTACCGACTTGCACCAACATTAATATTTGCTCGAGCCCAATGAATAGGCACGCTAGGAGCCCTTAATGAGTGTTCTGCCCTCCGACATCGTCGTGTATGGTTCGGTTAACATGCCTGAGGCGGATGGCGCGATTAACGGCGGACCTGTTGATTTTAGCCGTCGTGTCGCATTCTACGATATCGCCCCGGCGGGCAACTTAGACGTAATGTCGAGTTCAGCCAGCGACACGGCCACCAAGATTACCTTCTACGGTCGTGACGCGACCGGCGTGATACAGAACCAAACCTTAAGCTTGAATGGACAGACTTGGGTAACCGGTTCTCAGTCGCTGGAGCGGCTGCTGTACGCCGCTTTGTCGGGAGCCACCGCAAACGGTCCCGCCGCCAATCCGGGAGGCACGGCTGCGGTTGGCGACGTGGCGCTTGCGGCGCACAGCTGTGTATTGCCGACTGGTTCAGTCACCACTGACGCAACGGCTCGAAACGCGCAGAGCGGATCCGCCAATCACACGGGGACGACCCCGGCCTTATTCAAGTTGCAGGCGGGTGACGCAGCCAGCGTCTCCCCCGGACAGGTGATCTGGATCAGGAGCGGCACCGGCGCGAACCAGCTGCGTCAAATCATCGCCGCATCGGGTTACGGCACCGATGTGGTGGCCGTCAGCCGCGATTGGGCCACGATCCCGGACAACACGACCACTTACAAAATTCTCCAAGGAATGCTCTTTGAGATCTCGCCCAATCCCGTTACAGCCATTACCCGTCTGTTCTCAAATACAGCAGCAGATGGACCGGCCGGCACGCAGCGCACATATTACGAAAAGGTTTTTGTTGTCAATAATAACACTGGCACCGCGCTGACCGGAGCACAGATCGAGGTCGCGAGCGAGACGCCGAGCCTACCCTCGGGCGCTCAGTTGGATTTAGCGTTGACTACGGTTCTGAACGACACCGGCACTGCCGCTAATCGTCAAGCCGCGGTTTCTTCGGGCATCGGATCGTTCATCTCGCAGCCCGCCTTCGTCAGTGTGCCTGGTCCGGCAAACCTGCCTTCGGGTGCAGCACCCAACAGTTCCGGCGCTCAAGGTGTGTGGTTGCGGTTGGCCTTACCGGCCGGGACCGCGACCTACAAGGGCTGGGCCGACCTGCGGACTCAAGGAGCCACGACGTAACGGTCTCGCTACTCGGCTTGGTCAAGTCTTAGTGTAGAATAAGGCCAGGTCGGCTCGAAAATTTTCACTCTTCTTCACTCGTAGTTAAAGTAAATGATGAAAACCGAGCCATGACGTTAGCTACCTACCTTGCGGTCTTCTACGCAACCGAGAGCAAAATTCTTCGTCGAAAGGTCATCCCCGATGACGATATGGCGGTGGCGCAGCTACGCCCTGAACCGGGCGAGAGCGTGCTTCTGCTTCCGCTCACCCGCCCCTATGACGACGCGGCCTGTCGAGCCGCAATTGCTGAAACGACGAGTTGCAAGCCACCCAGCGGGCGATGCTGCGTCGTCGACAAATCAGGCACCGTCGTTGCAGTCTGTAATGCCGACCCCGCGCTCGATTTACATCCGCAAGGGCAGCTCGTCGCAAATGAAAATGCGGTGCCCGGTGACCGCTTTATTAGCGGGGCGTTTTCGCGCCCATTTGAGATTTCATAGGCTCGGCGGCGGAACCCGGCTGCCCAACAGCCTCGTGGTCCTGATGTGACGCAAATCTATATCATCTCCGGCACATCCTGGATGGTCCCGTCGGATTGGTCGAACACCAATACGATCGAGACGATCGGCGGCGGTGGCGGCGGTCAGACGGCGAACGTCACCTTTAGCGGCTCGGGCGGCGGCGGCGGGGGCTATTCCCAGATCAGCAATCTGACCGGCCTCAGCGGCAGCATCACGGTACAAGTCGGAACGGCTGGCTCAGCCGGCGTGGCTGGTGGCGATACCTGGTTTAACGGGGCAACTCTCGGCGGCTCCTCGGTTGGTGCCAAAGGCGGCGGTGGCGGGGGCGACAATTCGGGCGGTGGCGGAGGCGCGTCTGGTGGCGGTCTCGGAACAACCAAACATTCCGGCGGGACTGGTGGCGCGCCAGGCGGGTCGAACCCCTATTCCGGATCGGGCGGTGGCGGCGCGGCCGGGCCGAACGGTGATGGCGGGACCGGCGGCGGTCTGAGCAATAATCCTACCAACGGTGCCGGCGGCGGTGGTGGCAATGGTAATGGCGGCACCGGCGTAAGTCCCAATAACACCATCTTCGGCGGTGATGGCGGCAACGGTAGTGGCGGCAACGGTGGCGGGACCGGTGACACCGGTAGCGGCGCGGGTAGCGGCACGTCCGGGACCGGCGGCGGCGGGGGCGGCGGAAAATACCTTTCGAGTTCCCTTGGCGGGAATGGCGCCGGTGGCTCCGAGTTCGACGGTAATCACGGCTCGGGCGGCGGTGGCGGCGGTGGCGGTGGCCGCGACTTTGGTGCCGCCACCGCTGCGGGGAGTGGCAGCATAGGCGCCGATTACGGCGGCGGGGGCGGCGGCGGGTATCCGGAGAGTGGTACCGCCTGGGGCATGGGGGGCTCTGGCGGGAACGGTGTCGTTGTCATCACCTACACGCCCGCAATCAGCGCCACGATAGTGGCGGAGTCTCGGAATGCGATGGAGCATCAAGCGGTAAGCGGCATCGATAATTTTGAGGCGGTCGAATTTGGCCAATCTATCCCGAGCGATATCGCAATGCCGACGGAAGGACGCCAAGAAATTCGTGGCGATGGCGAAACACCGATTGAAGCTTCCTGTGCTGCTCTTCGCAGCTCGCCGTTCCCGCTTCAATGGGCGGGTTCCTTGGCCTTCTATACGGACGCCCTGATGCCGCTCGAAACCGCCGCGGCGTTACACCGCGATACGCTCGGCATCGTCGAATTTGCCTGCGTTACCTCGACCGACCTGCGATTCCGGCTTGAGCTGCTCACTATTCCGGGCAGTGAGGCGCTCCTTCCTGCAGAATCGCTGACGGACGGCGCACGCATTTCAGCGGATGGGCCGCTCAGTTTGGAGTGGGTAGGCCCTCCGCCCCTGCTGATCGTTGCACCGGAACGGCTGTTGCGCTCACCCGGCAGGGTCCGCGTACTTGCGGCGCCCGGCAGTATTCACCCGCTCAGAGGTGATTGAGGTTTTCGGAATGCGCATCACTACGCCTTTTGCGCCGATCGAGGTTGGTGAAGCCGATTATTTTGCTTTCGATTTCACACCGGATGTGGGTACGGCTACGATCGTATCGACGAGCTGGAACTGCGCACTGGGCCCCTACGAGACGGCGATCGATCCGACACCGCAGTCGCGGGTTTTCTCGGTTTCCACGCAAACTGCTATTCAAATGCGTTCACCGATGGACGGATCGCTGCAGACGCGTACTGGGGCGTTTTCCGTCGGCCTGATCGGGGGTATGCCGGTCTCGGCAGCTGGCGGAAATTACATCCTCGAGGCCACCGCCAATTTGAGCGACGGGCGTGTGCTGAAGCTCAATTCGACGGTGCAATGCAAGCTGCCGGGGCCCTGACCATTCGGCAGACCGGTGGCGCTTGTGCGGTTACAAAACTAAATCTGGGATTTCCATTATGCGGCTTTACGGCGCAATCCAGAAGGTCGAGCCTCAGGATGACGGGACCGTGCGAGTGTATGGGATCGCGACATCCGAGGCCGTAGACGAACAGGGAGAGGTCGTGCGGGCGAATGCCATTCGCGCGGCTATCCCGGACTACATGCGTTTTCCCGCTCTTCGCGAGATGCATCAGCTCTCCGCCGCCGGAACGACGCTCGAAGCCGAGGTATGCGAGGACGGCACCACCCGCATTGTCGCCCATGTCGTCGACCCGATCGCGGTGGCCAAGGTAAGAAATCAGGTCTATCGGGGCTTCTCCATTGGCGGGCGCGTCACGCGGCGCGAGGCCGGCAAGCCGAACACCATCACCGGCCTCGTGTTAAACGAAATTTCTTTGGTCGATCGACCCGCGAATCCAGAAGCCATTTTTGATTGCTGGAAAGCATCGGCGACCGCGAATCCTCCTCTTGGCGTCGCAGAACCGGTTGCCGCGGAAGCCGGACCCACAGATACAGAACAGCTCCCGGTGGCACCGCAACCGTTCAATGTCCCAATCCAGATCTGGGCCTGCACTGTTCCCGGTCACCGTCATATGGCCAAGGCGGAGGCGCTCAAATGCCTTGAGGGCGGCATCGCACCAGCGGAAGACCGGCGCGCGACCGCCGCCGAAGCGGCGAATTTGGCTGGTGATGAAGCCCTCGGCTCGAAAAACGTCCGTGAGAACATCATCACCGCCTGGAAAGAGAAAATCGGAACCGAAGGTCCCCCCTCCGCCGAAGATCTCGGCAAGGCACCTGGGGCTTCCCCGACGACAGCTCTGCGCGATGCCAATCAGATCGCTCGCGTGATTGCGGAGCTCGACTGGTTGAGGGGCGCCCTGGAACTTGAAGCGGCCACCGAGATCGATGAGTCGCCGGAGCCGGTGCGACTGCAGGCGATCATCACGGAACTTTGTGATTTCCTCAGCTCTCTGGCAAACCAGGAGGCACGTGAAATCCTGGGCGATGCGGAAACCGACGGCTCGCCACTTCCATCGACAATGCGTGGGATGCCGGGTATGGCCGATGTGTACGACCTTAAACGCGCCGCCGTTTTTCGCCGGAAGGACCACTCCAAAATGCCGCAGCTCGCTGGCGGCGCCATTGCGAAGGCCAAGCATTCGCGGGGCGACCAGGCACTGCTGGATACGGCCCATTTCGCCTGCGACCAATGTCTGAAATTCGGAGCGCTATCGGTCGATGAGCAGGCGAATATGGAGCAGGCACGCGATTATCTGCAGAAAGCTGGCGCCGCGCCCGCCCCGCTCTGGCCCCCCGCAAGAAATGAAGATGACGTTCTTTCGCCAGTTTCGCTGGAATGCCCTGTGGGTGACAATCCCGAGCTTGATACTGTGAAAGTGCCCGCCGCCGTCGCCAAGGTGCTCTGCAAACGGCAACAGGCTCAACAGAACCTGATGGATTTGGCTCATGAATGCCTCCAGGCGCTGACCGACGCGTGTGTTTGCGAAAAGGCCACGAAGTTGGGGGCGCGCCATTCAAAGGAGATGATGGGGCTTTTCAAAGCATCGCATCGTCATCTGGTTGCGGCCGGGGCAAGATGCGACGCGGCAGGTATAGGCGAACCGCGCGCGGCAAAACCAGCGAAACTGCTCCGCGATGAACCGGCCGAAAAGGCGGCGCTGGCAAAGGTTCTGGGGGAGGTTGTTCCGATGATCGAGCGGCTTACAAAACGAGTCGACGAGATTGCACGGACACCGATGCCTCCCTTAACCATGGCAACGGGCACTATTTCGATATCGAAGCAGCAGGACCGCCAACGCAATATTGGCAGCGGCGAGCTGGAACTGTCGCCAGAAGCGATCGCCGCAGCACTCGCCAAGATGAGCAAAGAGGAACAAACGCTGACGCTAATAAAAGCCAGCTACGCGACTCCGATTCGAATTGCCGGCTCAGCTGCCGATAAACCTTAAGTTTTGCGATCACCGACGCCGGGGAGCAACTCGCTCGAGGCGTTGACGGTCACGTACACAACACCATCGGCCCAACAGCATTCGCCGAGCCCGGTGCTTTGCCGGGCTTTTTTTTGCCCCCCTTCTCTGGGAGGAATTTGATGAACTCAATCACTCAAGAATCGCTGGAGCTCATGAAAGGGGCTTTGGCACAGCCGGATTTTCGATTGGCCAAATCGATTTCGACTGCGACCGGGTTATTGGCCTTTGACCTTCAGGCGCCAGCGAAGAACCTCTATCCATTTGTCACTCCACTCAGGAACATCGTTCCACGCGTCGGCGGCGGCGTCGGCTCCGCAACCAATTGGCGGCAAGTTAACGCGATCATCGGCTCCGGCTTCGATTCGATGGGGTGGGTGCCGGAAGGCCAACGCTCGGGCCAGATGTCGTATTCGACCTCGAACAAAACCTCCGCCTTCGTCACGATCGGGGAGGAAGACGCGGCAACTTTCGAAGCAATTTCCGCGGGCCGGACCTTCGAAGATATCCAGGCCATGATGGCTTTCCGTCTTCTGCAAAAGATGATGTTGAAGGAGGAGATGGCGATCCTCGCCGGCAATGCGTCATTGACGCTCGGTACGCCTTCTACTCCGACCCTATCGGCATCAGGCGCCGGGGCAACGCTGCCGGCGGCGACTTATTTCGTCAAAGTTGTGGCGCTGACCCTCGAAGGCTACCATAACACGAGCGTATTGGGCGGTGTTGCGACCGCCAAGACCGTGACCGGAGCCGACGGCAAGGCTTTCACATTGTCCGGCGGCTCCTCGAACATCAGCGCCGAGGCAAGTCAGGCCGTGACACTCGGTCAGACGCTGTTCTGCTCAGTCAACCCGGTCCCGGGTGCGGTCGCGTATGCTTGGTATATGTCAACCACCAGCAGCAGCGAGACGTTGCAGGCCATCACGACAATCAACAGTCTAGCTGTCGCGGCGCCACTCAGCGCCGGCAACCAGGCGCAAACCGTTATTACTGGCGACAACTCTGCCAACCCGAGTTACGCCTATGACGGACTCTTGACCACGGCGGTGAAACCGGGGTCGAATGCCTACGTCAATGTCATGCCGACCGGGACGGCAGGGACTGGCACACCTCTGACTGCATCGGGCCGCGGCTCGGTTGTCGAGATCGACACGATGTTCCAAAAGATGTGGGACAATTTTCAGGTCTCGCCGACGGTTCTCTTTGTCAACTCGCAGGAGTTGAAGAACATAACGGCAAAAGTGTTGTCGAACGCCTCGGGTCCATTACTGCGCTACGATAGTCCCGCTGACGGCAGCGACGGGGAGTATCAGCTGACGGCGTCCGGAGTCGTTCAGTTTTATTACAATCCCTTCGCCCTGAATGGGGGCCTGCGCATTCCGATTCGAATTCACCCGAAGGTGCCGCCCGGAACGGTCATCGGTTGGGCGGAGAACCTGCCCATCCAGTACCAGTCGAACGAGGTACCGAACGTTGCCGAAATCAAGACGCGGCAAGACTATTACCAAATCGATTGGCCTATCGTCACGCGCCAGCGCCAAATCGGGGTTTATGCCGAGGAAGTACTGGCCGTCTATGCTCCCTTTGCGATGGGCGTCATCTGCAACATCGCAAACGGCTGACGCTGATGCTCGACATCCCGGCGCATTCTTTGATAGCGTCTGTTGTGCCAGCCCCCGGGTCAATCCTGGGGGTCTTGCTCGGCGGAGACTTGATACCGTTGCGCGCTGCTTTTGGCCAAGATGAGGCGAACCACGGGGCAGTGCGGTATTTGGTCGATGACAACGGCTTGGTCCGCGTGCCCCTGGGAGCTGTGGACCCCTTGACGACAATCGGGGGGTTCGTAATGGCACAGACCCGCGACAAAGCGATTTCCGTCGGCGTGCTAACGCTGCACCACGACGACGCTGCGGGGTGCTCCTATGCCGGCCGTCAATTTCTCGGCGACTCGAACGGGGACGTGCTCGTGCCGGCCGAAGCCGCCTCCGAGCTCTTGGCGCATGGGTTCGTCCCTGTTTTTAAGGACATGAAATCGTTGCCGAGCAACCGTTCCAAAAAGGCCTGATCCAGTGGCCTTCGGGGATCTGACGACGCTCGCCGACGTCAAGGGGTGGCTGCAGACCGGGCAGGCTGCCTTTCCGGCAACCGACGACGCACTGCTTGCCCGTCTAATCGCGGCGGCAAGTCAATATATTCAGACTTGGCTGAATCGCCGGATCGCATCGGCTGATTACCTCGAAATACGCGACGGAAC
>Ga0066675_10001304_pt1 | contig 10622 bp, 10 predicted proteins | sample GraSoiAngelo_124_FD_62295 | JGI IMG/M metagenome (GOLD analysis project Ga0066675, IMG submission 62295) | Grasslands soil microbial communities from the Angelo Coastal Reserve, California, USA - 14_0927_05_20cm | ecosystem: Environmental > Terrestrial > Soil > Grasslands | place: USA... | reverse complement strand
CATCGCCCGCGCTCTCGGCGTTGGTATCGTGTTCGATCGAGAGGCAATATTTTTGCGACTCCCGGCGAGGCAAGCAGAAGGGAAGGGTCTTCAAGTGGAGAAGTACCGATGAGCACTCGGACTAGGCACGATTGCGAGATCTGTACATGGGCCGACGAAATGCTCGGGCAAGAGGCGACTGATCCAGCGATGGCGGAATCTACGCTGGCTCACGTCGGCATTGGTCTTTAGGAGCACCTAGCACAGATCCAACAACGTCTACGCGAAGTGGACCGGAGATACCTTGCGTCACGCAGGGCCGGGCAGCGAAACGGCGCGTGGTGGCTGTACATCGATCAAAGGCTACCGTCGACATCTACGGCCATCTGGTCCCCGGATCGAACAGGCAACCGGTCGATCGGCTCGACGTAACCGGCCGCAACCCCTGCGCGACCGGCGGAGCGGATCAGATCGAGGGTCGTGTGGTAACTGTCGGAGAAGAATTATTGGTGGAGCTGAGGGGAGTCGAACCCCTGACCCCAAGACTGCCAGCCTTGTGCTCTCCCAACTGAGCTACAGCCCCACGCGAGAGGTCACGTTACAGGGTGGCGCGGAATGTTGTCAAGGAATGGTGCCGGGGGCGGGATTCGAACCCGCACGCCCTTACGGGCATCCGATTTTGAATCGGACGCGGATGCCTGGTTTCGCCACCCCGGCACCTCACGTGACCGCCGTATTGTACAGCCATCCGACCCTCGGCCGACCTGTTGGGCGTAGCGGGCTGTAGCCCAGAGGCAAGAGGAAACGTTCAGCTTTCGCGCGCTTCCGCGCGAGACAAGGGACGTTTGGCGCATAGTACATCCAGCCGATCAGCCGGATCGAATCCGCTTTTGCGTAGCGAAGCCTCCAGAGCGAGCGTCGTCCTTGCGTTCTCCGCTCGTCGATGACGCCGTCAACTCCAACGAGCGTGGAGATCTTGGCACAGATCCAATGTAGGAATGGCCGACTCGCAGAGACGAGCGATACGTACAGACGCTCGTAGACATAGTGCTCCCTCTTGGCTGCGTGATAGCGGTCCGTGTACACGAGGACGGTACCATCACCGTCGATACAGCCTCGGAAAAAGTCGGTGAAGTATTCGTCTGGAACGATAAGTGGACCAAGCGTCAAGCTCTTCGCTGGGGTCAGGCCGAGCTCGACGAGCCAGTCATAGAAATCTCGATCCCTCCACTGAATGTGATAACAGCGACCGTTCGTATATGGGGTGATCGAATTCATCAGATGGAGGCACCGTCGTACAGTGTCTAGCAAGTCGACATCGTTCGTTGCCAACGATAGACCCCACCGCTTGCGTGATAGGTTCCCGTCGGTGGCCATCAGGCCGACGACATACGCGAGGTCGGCTGTCCATTCAGCTCCTCGTTCGAACCACGCAGGCTGGACACGCCCTGTGCCCGGAAGCGGCCCTCTACGCCTCGCCCGAAACGCCAGATCCCTGAACCGGCGAGCGATGGTTGTCGGCGACACCCCGAACTTCCCCGCGACCTGCGTGATCGTCAATCTCTGGGTGACGTAGAGCTCACGCAGCTCCGCTTCGTCTATTGCTGCACGCGGGTTTGTTCCCGTCGGAAGGGTGGCCATCGATTCACGCTGCCGCGACGAGATGTACCCTCTTGCTTCTGGCTGGAGGCGCGGCATCCACCCCTCCAGCGTCGCGCGGACGGGACGCCCAGTCACTGCCTCAAATTAGATACGCCGGCCTCTTGCGGGCTCCAGCTCAAACACCAGCAGCGGTAACGTCCTTCCCCGAGGCGTCGACGGAACCTCGCTAACCAGGTGCGCGCCCATCCGTCGGTAGAAGCCCACGGCGAAGGGATCCGACGCGATCCTGAGCTGGCGCGCCCCGTCGGGCCGGAGCGTGCCGACGGCGTCCGCGAAGAGGCGCGCGCCGACGCCCCGGCCCATGTGCGCGGGAAGAACCCAGAAGTGCTCGAGATCCCGCACGGCGCCCGCGCCGGAAATCGCGTAGAAGCCGAGCACGCGGCCGTCGCGGACCGCGCACCGGACGGGGTGGCGCTCGACGAACGCCGGCGCGACGGTGAGCGCGTCGCGCCAGCGCGCGATCCACGCCTCGGGATACTTCCAGTGGCGCTTCGCGGCGTGGGCCAGGCGCGTCAGCACGGGCGCCTCCGACGCGAGCGCGCGACGGACCACCACGTCCACGGACGTAGTAAACTACAGCCGGCCATGGGAGAGCTATCGTTCGCCGAGGACGTCCAACAGCTCGCGTACGGGGACGGCGCCGTGCTACGAGGCGAGGGCATCCTCGCGATCACGAAGGCGCTCCTCCAGTCGGGGGTGAGCTACGTCGGCGGCTATCCGGGCGCGCCGGTGTCGTACCTGATCGACGTTCTCGCCGACGCGAACGAGCCTGTCTTGAAGCCGCTCGGCATCTACTTCGAGCAATCCGGGAGCGAGGCGGCCGCCGCGGCGCTGCTCGGCGCCTCGATCAACTACCCGATGCGCGGCGCGGTCACCTGGAAATCGGTCGTCGGCACCAACGTCGCGTCCGACGCGCTGTCGCACGTGGCGTCGGCCGGGGTCATCGGTGGTGCGCTCATCGTCATCGGCGAGGACTACGGCGAGGGCGCCTCGATCCTCCAGGAGCGCACGCACTCCACCGCGCTGAAGTCGTCGGTCCCGCTCCTCGATCCGCGGAACAGCCTGGAGTCGTTCGCGCGCTTCGCCGAAGAGGGCTTCGGCCTCTCGGAGGCGTGCAACGAGCCGGTCTTCTTCTCGATCCGCATCCGCGCCTGCCACATGCGCGGCACCCTCCGGTGCAAGGACAACGTGCGCCCACGCATCAGCGTGCTCTCGCCGCTCACCGCGCCGAGCTTCAGCCTGGAGCGGATCAACCTGCCGCCCTTCACGTATCAGATGGAAGCGCGGAAGTTCGAGACGCGGCTGCCGGCCGCGCGCCGTTACATCGTCGAGCACCGGCTCAACGAGCACTTCCCCGGCAACGAGACGCACGTGGGCATCGTGATGCAGGGCGGTCTCTGGAACACGACGCTCCGTGGCCTCCACGTGCTCGGCGTGGCCGACACGCGTGGCCGCACGCCGGTGCCGCTCCTCGTGCTGAACGCCATCCACCCGCTCGTGCCGGAGGAGCTGATCGCGTTCATGCGGGGCAAGCGGCGCCTCCTCGTGGTCGAGGAGGGAATGCCGAACTACATCGAGCGCGAGCTCGGGGCGCTCGCCCACGACGCGAAGCTCGACGTCGAGATCCACGGCAAGGACGTGTTCTCGCCGCACGGCGAGTACGTCCCGCAGCTCGTCATCGGCGGGCTCCGGCGCTTCCTCGTCGAGACGGGGCTCGCGTCGCAGTCGGCGGCGGCGATCGACGCGCGGCATCACGCGCTCAACGCGCATCGGGAGGCGGTCGGTGCCGTGCTGCCGCAGCCGGTCGCCAAGCGCCCGCCGTCGTTCTGCACGGGCTGCCCCGAGCGGCCGGTGTTTAGCGCGATGAAGATCCTCCGCGAGCGCGAGCCGGAGATCGGCGACACGCACGTGTCGGCCGACATCGGCTGCTCGACCTTCTCGACGCAGGCGCCGTTCAACGTCGGCAACTCGGTCCTCGGCTACGGGATGGGGCTCGCCTCGTCGAGCGCCGTCGCGCCCCTGTTCGGCCGGCGGATCGTCTCGGTCATGGGCGACGGCGGCTTCTGGCACAACGGCCTCACCAACGGGGTCGCGAACGCGATGGGCAACAAGCAGGACTCGGTGCTGGTGATCCTCGACAACTTCTACGCGGCCGCGACGGGCCAGCACCACGTGCCGTCCACCGGAACCAACGCGCGACGGGAGCCGGTGGCGATGACGATCCTCGACGCGCTGCGCGGCCTCGGCGTGCCGTGGATCCGCACCGTGAACTCCTACCGCATCGCCGAGGTGATGAAGACGCTGCGCGAGGCGCTGACGACGCGGGTGCCCGGGCTCAAGGTCATCATCGCCCGGAACGAGTGCATGCTCGAGCGCCAGCGGCGCGAGAAGCCCCGCGCGCGCAAGGCGCTCGCGGCGGGCGAGGAGGTCGTCCAGCCGCGCTTCGGCGTGGACCCTGACGTCTGCACGGGCGACCACTCGTGCATGCGCCTGAACGGCTGTCCCTCGCTGACGCTCCGGGACAATCCCGACCCGCTCCGCGACGACCCGGTCGCGCACGTCGACGACACGTGCGTCGGCTGCGGCGTGTGCGGCGAGGTCGCGCACGCGGCCGTCCTCTGCCCCTCGTTCTACGAGGTGAAGGTGGTCGAGAACCCGTCGCGCTGGACGCGGGTCCTGGCCGGCGCGCGCCGGGCGGTGATCCGCCGCCTCGCCGCCGTCCCCGTGTGAGCGACCCGCGGGTCCTGAGCGTCCTGATCCCGGCCGTCGGCGGCCAGGGGGGCGGCGTCCTCCTCGACTGGGTCGTGGATGCGGCGCTGCTCGACGGCTATCCGGTCCAGGGGACGTCGATCCCGGGCGTCGCGCAGCGGACCGGCTCGACCACCTACTACATCGAGCTGTGCGACGCGCGCGACGCCGAGCCGCCGGTCTTCTCGCTCTATCCGGTGCCCGGCGCCCTCGACGTGCTGCTCGCCGCGGAGTTCCTGGAGGTCGGGCGGATGATCGAGCTCGGCTTCCCGTCGCCCGCGCGCACCACGATCGTCGCGAGCACGCACCGCCTGTACTCGATCCACGAGAAGATCGTGACCGGGCGCGGGATCTACCCGAGCGAGGACCTCCAGCGCGCGGCGCGCGCGTTCTCGCGCGCGCTCTACGCCTTCGACGCCCTCGCGCTGGCGCGCGAGCACGGGACGGAGGCGAACGCGGTCCTGCTCGGGGCCCTCGCCGCCGCGGGCGCGCTGCCGATCCGCGCCGACGCGTTCCGCGAGGCGATTCGCCGGAAAGGGGTTCAGGTCGGCGCCAACCTCCGCGGCTTCGATGCAGGGCTCGCCGCCGCCCAACGCCTCACGTCGACGAGCGCGGCCCCGGCGTCGCTCGCCGTCGCGGCGGGCCGGCCGGCAGCGGTGACCGACGCCGACGCGGCGGGGCTGACCGCGGGCTTCCCGGCGGAGCTCCGGCCGGTGCTCGGCCAGGCGATCGAACGGCTCACCGAGTATCAGAACCGCGCGTACGTCGAGCGTTACCTCGTGCGGCTGCGCCCCTTCGTCGCTCTCGACGACCCCACGCTGCTGGGCCTCCTCGCGCGGAGCCTCGCGGTCTGGATGACGTACGAGGACGCGATCCGGGTCGCCCAGCTGAAAACCCGCTGGAGCCGGTTCGAGCGAATTCGTATGGAGAAGGGCGTGACGCGGGGCGAGATCGTCGTCACCGACTATCTCAAGCCCGACCTCGACGAGATCTGGGGGATCCTGCCGCGTCGGCTGGTGGCGCCGTTCGCGCGCTGGGCCGAGCGCCGCTGGCCGCGCGGCCGGCCGACCCTCGGCCAGCACGTCCGCACGACGACCGTCACGGGCTACCTGCGCGTCTGGCTCCTGACGCTCCTGCGTCCGCTCCGGCCGGTCTCCTATCGCGCCCACGACGAGCACGCGCGGATGGAGCGGTGGCTCGCCGCCGTCGCCCGGTGCGCCGCCTGGGACCGCCCGCTCGCGCGGGAGGTCGCGCGCGCGGCGCAACTCGTGAAGGGCTACGGCGACGTGCGGCGGCGCATGACCGGTCACTTCGACCGCCTGCTCGGCGTCGTTATGCGCGTGGCGGAGCTCGAGGCGGCGAACGGGGGCGGGTTCGAGGCCGCGCGGACGCTCGCGGCGCGGTACCGCACGCTCGTGCTGCAGGGCCCCGAAGGGGAAGCGCAGGCCGCGGCGCTCGCCGACCAGACGCTCGCGCGCTAGGCTCCGACGCGCCGCTGGATCAGGGCGTTGAGTCGGTCCAACGACCGGGAGTCCAGGTTCACGAACGCGAAGGCGTGGCCGTCCGCGTCCGCGCGCATCACCAGCGACATCACGGTGATGGCCGTCCCGCCATCGGGCGGGGTGAACGTGAGCTTGACCGCGGTGCGGGGCGAGAGGGTGGTCCGGAGGCGCGCCTTCATCCCCATGACGCCGAGCTCGAGGCTGGTCGCGTGGTGCTCGGTGCCGTTGTACTCCATGACGTGCACGGGGAGCGCGTACGGCGCCCGCGGCTGCCCCCGGCGGTCGGGGCGGGGCGCGCCCGTGGCGGACCGGCTCATCGCGACCGGCTCGAGATACATCAGGACCTCGCTCAGGCGCTCGAGCTGCACGGGCTTGCCGACGAAGTCGGCCGCGCCGAGGTGCAGGCACTCACGGGCCTGGCTCTCGGTGACCACGCCCGAGACGGCGACCACGGGCACGCCGAGCTCCTTCACGGGACGGAGCTGGAGGAACTCGAGACCGCTCATGCCCGGGAGGTGGATGTCGAGGATGATCGCGTCCGGACGCTCCGTCCGGAGCTGGCCGAGCGCCGCCTCTGCGGTGTGCACGACGAGCGGCAGGTGGCCCAGCTCGAGGAGGAAGTCACGGAACACGTCGGCCAGGTCCGGCTCGTCCTCGACGACCAGCACACGCATCACGCGCGAAGTCTAGCACGAGAGCTGCGGCACCCCCACCCTCGGCGGCGCCGGTGCGCCGCCGAGGGTGCGTGTTATACTCGCGTCCCGGATCGTCACGAAGGAGGCATCGTGTCGGGCTACCTGCCCGTGCTGATTTTCGGCTTGTTCATCGTGGGGTTCGGCCTCGTGTCACTCGCCGTGGCACGACTCCTCAGGCCCAGTCGCCCCGACGCGGTGAAGCTCATGAACTACGAGTGCGGCGCCGTGCCGATCGGCCAGGCGTGGAGCCAGTTCCCCGTCGGGTTCTACCTGGTCGCGCTGATCTTCATCGTCTTCGACGCGCTCGCGGTGTTCCTCTTCCCGTGGGTGCTCGTGCTGAGGGCGCTCGGCCTCAGCGCCTTCGGGGTGATGGCGGGGTTCGTCGCGATCATCGGGCTCGGCTGGGTCTACGCCTACCGGGAGGGCGTGCTCGAGTGGAAGTGAGGCCGCCAGTCCCGCAGGTCCCGCCGGCGGTCTGGAGCGAGTTCAAGGATCTCCAGGAGTGGGAGAAGCACCACCAGGAGCGGGGAACCGACGACAAGACGTCGAACACCCTGGCCGCCATCGCGGACGCGATCCACCACATGCCGGGCGGGTGGATCGTCACGACGTCGACCGATAAGATCTTCAACTGGGCGCGCCAGTCGTCCATCTGGCCCGTGACGTTCGGCCTCGCATGCTGCGCGATCGAGATGATGGCGACCTTCGCCTCGCGCTTCGACGTGGAGCGCTTCGGCATGGTCCCGTGGGCGTCGCCGCGCCACTCCGACCTCATGATCGTCTCCGGCACCGTGACCATCAAGATGGCGCCGATGCTCAAGCGCATCTACGACCAGATGCCCGACCCGAAGTGGGTCGTCTCGATGGGCTCGTGCGCGAACTCCGGCGGGCCGTTCCGCCACGGCTATCACGTCGTGAAGGGCGTGGACCGCGTGGTGCCCGTCGACGTCTACGTCCCCGGCTGTCCGCCTACCCCCGACTCGCTCATGTACGGCCTGCTGAAGCTGAAGGAGCAGGTCGCCGAGTTTCAGAAGACCGGGCAGCGCTCGACCACCGCCGACCGCGAGTGAGCATGACCAGCGCCGACGCGAGCGCGCGAATCCGGGAGAGGTTTGGCGTCGAGCCGACCGCCGAGGGTGGGGCCCTCGGCGTCGCGCTCCCGCGCGAGCGCTGGCTCGCGTTCGGCCGCTTCGCGAGCGACGAGCTCGGCTGCCGGTACTTCAACTGGCTGTCGGCGATCGACTGGAAGGAACAAGGACTCGAGGTGCTGTGCCGCGTGGAGAACCTCGACGCAGGGCTTGTCGTGACGGCGCGGACGAAGCTCGGCGCGAGGGAGACGCGCTGCGCGTCGCTCGTCCCCGTCTGGCGCGGCGCCGACTGGATGGAGCGGGAGTGCTACGACATGTTCGGCGTCGTCTTCGAGGGCCATCCCGATCCGCGACGCATCCTCCTCGCCGAGGACTGGGAGGGTCATCCGCTCCGGAAGGACTACGCCGTCGACACGCCCCTGGCGCCCTATCGATGAGCCCCCAAGGACGATGAGCCACCACGGAAGGAGCCGCGCATGATCTACGAGCTCAGGACCTACACGCTGGTGCCGGGCAAGCAGGGCGAGTACCTCAAGCTCAACCAGGAGATCGGCCGACGGACGCGTGGTGACAAGTACGGCAAGCTCGAGGGCGCGTGGACCACGGAGTTCGGGCTGCTCAACCAGTACGTGCACCTCTGGAACTACCCGAGCCTCGACGAGCGCGATCGGCTGCGCGCCGAGCTCATGAAGAACGAGGACTGGACCCAGGGGTACGTCCCGAAGATCCGGCCGATGATGCTCGCCCAGGAGAATAAGATCCTCTCCCACGTGCTGCCGCTCACGCCGCCCCCCGACGCCGGCCACGTGTACGAGCTTCGCTGGTACCGCGCGCATCCCGGCAAAGCGGCGGAGTGGCTCGGTCACTTCAAGGCGATCATGCCCGTGCGCGAGAAGTACTCGAAGAACGTCGGCCTCTGGCAGACGGAGATGGGGCAGCTCAACGAGGTCGTCCACCTCTGGGCATACCGCGACCTGAACCACCGCGGCGAGGTCCGGGGCAACGCGCTGAAGGACCCGGAGTGGCAGAAGTTCCTCGCCGCGTCGGCGCCGCTGCTCGTCGAGATGCGATCGGTCATCCTCAACCCCACCGCCGTCTCCCCGATGCGCTAGATGGCGGTCGACGCGCGGCAGATCGTCGAGATCGGCTACGGGGGCAGCGAACGCCTCACGATGAACATGGGGCCGCAGCACCCGTCCGCCCACGGCGTCTTCCGCGCGGTCCTGACGCTCGAGGGGGAGACGGTCGTCGCCGTCGACGCGGTGATCGGTTATCTCCACCGCTGCCACGAGAAGCTCGGCGAGACGCTCACGTACGTGCAGTACCCCTCCATCGCCTCGAAGACCGACTACGTCGCCGCGATGACCTCCGAGCTCGCGTACGTCTCCGCCGTGGAGAAGCTCGGCACGTTCGAGGTGCCGAAGCGCGCGCAGTACCTCAGGGTGATCGCCGCCGAGCTCCAGCGGGTCGCCTCGCACTGCCTCTGGCTCGGCACCTGGTGCATGGACATGGGCGGCGCCCTCGGCGGCGGCGCGACGGTGTTCCTCTACTGCATCCGCGAGCGCGAGCTGATCCTCGACCGCTTCGAGGAGCTGACGGGCGCGCGCCTCCTGTACGGCTTCCACCAGGTCGGCGGGACCCGCTACGACGTGCCCGCGGGCTGGGACGCGAAGGTACGCGAGACCGTCGGCGTCATCGAGCAGCGGATCGACGAGTACGAGGCGATGCTCGAGGGCAACCCGTTCTTCCTCGCGCGCGCCCGGGGCGTCGGGGTGATCTCGCGCGCGCTCGCGGAGGAGGTCGGGGTCTCGGGGCCCCTCATCCGCGGCTCGGGCGTGAGCTACGACATCCGCCGTGCCGAGCCCTACTCCTCCTACCAGGATTTCGACTTCCGCGTGCCCGTCGAGACGGCGGGGGACTGCTACGCCCGGTACCGCGTTCGGATGGTCGAGTTCCGCGAGTCCATCAAGATCGTCCGCCAGGCGCTGGACGGGCTACCCGCGGGGCCGATCTCGTCGCGGCCGGGCGTGAAGTCGGTGGGGCAGATCCGGGTGCCGAAGGGCGAGGCGTACGCGCGCATCGAGGGCGCCCGGGGCGAGGTCGGTTGCTACCTGGTCAGCGACGGCGGCCCCAAGCCCTACCGTATGAAGTGGCGGGGTGCGTCGTTCTCGAATCTCGCCGTGCTGCCGCACATCATTCCGGGGCACAAGGTCGCGGACGTCGTGGCAATCATGGGCTCCGTGGACCCCGTCTTCGGCGAGGTGGATCGGTGAGCGTCAGCGCGTCGCTCGCCGCGTCCTGACCATGCCGCTCCTTGCGTGGCACGCGCTCATGGCGTTCATCGTCCTGAACGCCATTCTCGGGCTCGTCGCCTACGTGACGCTCCTCGAGCGGAAGTTCGCGGCGCGCATGCAGTCGCGGATCGGCCCCTACTACGTCGGCCGCCCCCACGGCTGGCTCCAGCCGATCGCCGACGCGCTCAAGCTCATGCTAAAGGAGGACGTGGTCCCGACGGCGGCGGACCGCGGCGTCTACAACCTCGCGCCGATCGTGTTCCTCGTGCCGTGCATCCTGATCTACGCCACGATCCCCTTCGCGCCGGACCTCGGCGTCGCCGACCTCAACATCGGCGTGCTCTTCTTCCTCGCAGTGTCCTCGCTCGAGATCGTGGGGCTCTTCATGGGGGGCTGGGGCTCGAACAACAAATACGCCCTGCTCTCGGCGATGCGCGCCGTGAACCAGATCATCTCGTACGACTTGCCGTTCATCTTCGCGGCCCTCGTACCGGTGCTCCTGGCGGGCTCGCTCCAGATGTCGACGATCGTCGCCGCGCAGCAGGGCCTCTGGTTCGTCGCGTATCCCGTGTTCGGTCAGCTCGCATTCGTCGCGTTCGTGGTCGCGACGCTCGCCGCCGAGAACCGGGTGCCGTTCGACATCCTCGAGGCGGA
>Ga0066675_10001301_pt1 | contig 10631 bp, 8 predicted proteins | sample GraSoiAngelo_124_FD_62295 | JGI IMG/M metagenome (GOLD analysis project Ga0066675, IMG submission 62295) | Grasslands soil microbial communities from the Angelo Coastal Reserve, California, USA - 14_0927_05_20cm | ecosystem: Environmental > Terrestrial > Soil > Grasslands | place: USA... | reverse complement strand
GCGCCGTAGCCGGTCTGGAACCACATGTAATTGATCGCGGCGTCCACCAGGCGTCCGTCGCCGCTCACGGCGATGGATCCGGGCAGCGAGAAGAGCTGAACGACGTCGGAGACGCTGGTGCCGCCAGGCTTGATGCGAGCGATACCGCCGCTCGCATTGAAACCGAACAGACCGTTATACGAGTACGTGTTGAACGGCACGTAGACTGTTCCATCCCGTGCGATCGCCACCGACACGGCGAAATTGAACACATCCAGTTCGGGCGACACTTCAGGCGCGAAGGGCGTGCCGACGACGGACAGTGTCTTGGTGTCCGAGATCTGAAGGACGGTCACGTCGCCGGAAGCGACGTACAAGAACGATCCGTTCGGCGTCACCGCGAGGCCTCCGTCGCTGCCGCCGACGAAGATCGAATCGCCCGGCATGTTGGTCCCGAGATCGATGACCTGCACGACGCCGGCGTCGGTCAACACGAAGGCCGAATCTCCCTGCGATCGGACGGCGACGCTCTGCGGCGAGGCCGCAACCGGAATCGTGATCGTGTCGTTACAGGCGTTGGTTGTGATGCACGCCTCGCTCGTATCGATGACCGATATCGAGAACGGCGCGCCACTGTTGGTGACGAACGCCTTCGCGCCGTCCTGCGAGAGGACCACCTGGGTTGGAGCCGTACCGACCGCGATACTCTTCACGGCCGTGCTGTCGCCGGTGTTGAACACCACGACGCGATTGTTCGCGGTGTCGGAGACGAAGGTGTGTGTCTGCGCCGCGGCTTCGGTTGATCCCAGGCCGACGAAGAGCGCGGCGAGAAATAAAACTGCGGTGAAGCTCTGCTGCATCCTGGTCGGCCCGTTCGTGTGCCTCATGCGCGAGTCCTCGTTGTGACGGTCAGACCGTCGTGTAGCGGTTGTCGTCCCGGGAAGAGATGAAATTCGGTTACCCATCACGTACTTTCTTACACACCGCGTAATCATTTGCTGCCCGTCGCTTTCGCGTCGGTGCAAGCGTCTACGCGAAATCGAAGTCGCGCCCGCGCGACTGCAATTAAAACGCCGCGCACCGCGCGATTTGCGTGTGCATCTCGAAAAACGTGCAAGCGATCGGAACGCCACCTTCGTGAGGTCGCCGACAAGTGCTGGCGAATCGCCGATCCCATCGCCGCGACGTTTGTCTGCTGCCGCGAAGACTTTTCCAGCGAGCACACCGGGATCATTGGTTCTTTCAGAGGCACCGTCTTTGCCGCGTGCAGCCGCATGCTGGCGCAGGCCCTCACGCTGACGCTGCCGAACTCGCGCACACGCTCGGTGTGGATCCTCGCGCTGTTCGCCGCCGTCCAGGTCGCAGACGCCGTGATGACGTTCGACGCCGTCGAGCGATTCGGCTTTGCCGCAGAAGGGAATCCCGTTCTCCTCTTCTACATGTCGACATTCGGTCTCGGCGTGACGCTGATCGGCGCCAAAGCGCTCGCCATCGTCCTCGCGACCGCTCTCCACATCCGCGCACATCATCTGACGCTCGCCCTGTTGACGCTCGTCTATGTTGTCGCGGCGATGGCGCCCTGGGCGTGGGTGCTCGGCACCCTGACGCGCTGACCACAGCCCCCATCGTCTTCTCTCGACTGCTTCATTCACCGGTGGACGCATTCGACTATCGCCGGTGAATAAGACGTGTCAACCATGCCAGGCGGAACACCGGCCAAGACACTCATGGGTGTGCTGGCCTCACGCCGCTCGACCCGCCGACGTTTGCCGCGGTTTCCGCCGCCCTCTTCGCGGCGGCGGCGGCCGCCGCCTACCTGCCGGCCCGACGCGCCAGGCGAATCAGCGCGGCCACCGCATTGCGCGCGGCGGAGCAGAGAGAAGTTATTACTGGCTAATCGTTCCGTTTGGCGCCATCGTGAAAGCGAAACCCGGCTCGTCGCCGTTGCCGGGCGTAGTCGCGTTCTGGACCAGCGGCACGTCATTCACCGAAACGTTTCTCGTCACCGCTCCCGTAGGATTCTCGTCGCACGCGTTCTGGTCATTTATTCGGAACGACATCCGCATGTTGATAGGCACATCCGTGAACCCGATCTCGTACCGATCTGGTTGAATGGGTTGCAGCGGGATGGCGGCGAAGTTACGCCAGCTCGGATGGATGTGAGTCGCGCCCACGGCATCGGCGCACGACTGTGCCGACGGCGGAAGATCGGATCGTCGCGTCGTCGCGGCTGCCAACACGATGCGGACCGAGCCGGGTTGCGTCGGGGGAGGCGAGGGCCCGTTCGCTTGATCGCAACCCGTTGTTGCGAGGCTCACGGCGGCGGCCACAACCAGACGCCTCAAGTGCATCGCCGGAGCATACTGCGAACACGTCGTGCGGCGACCCAGCCGATCAACAATCAGCGATCGTTTCCGAGGCCGGCGACGGCGCCGTCGGGCATATCCTTGAATTCATGGCATTCGATAGTTATCGAATCGTTCTCACAGCTGCGCTTCTCGCGGCGGGATGCTCGCGGTCGGCGGAGCCGTCACGCTGGCCGGCCGGCACGATCGTGGATCTCTCGCACGATTACAGCGATCAGACAATCTTCTGGCCAACCGCCGAATCGTTCAGGCTCGAGAAGGTCGCCGACGGCGTGACGCCGCAGGGCTACTACTATGCCGCGAATAACTTCGCTGCAGCGGAGCACGGCGGCACGCACATCGATGCGCCCGTCCATTTCGCGAAGGGCCACTGGTCTGTCGACCAGATTCCGCTGGACCGCCTGATCGGCGACGTCGTCGTGATCGACGTCACCTCGCCGGGCGCGAGGCAGCCGGACTATCGCGTGACGATGGACGACTTCACCGCGTGGGAAAAAGGGAACGGGGAGATCGCGGCGGGCGCCATCGTCCTCGTTCGCACCGGATATTCGAAGTACTGGCCGGACGCCGTGAAATACCTCGGCACGGCCGAGCGCGGCGAAGGCGCCGTGCCGAAGCTGCATTTTCCGGGGCTTCATCCCAACGCCGCGAAATGGCTCGCCGAGGCGCGGAGGATCAAGGCCGTCGGAATCGACACGGCCAGCATCGACTACGGGCAGTCGACGATGTACGAAACCCACCGGATCCTGTACGAGCGCGATATCCCGGCGTTCGAGAACATGACCAATCTCGATCGGCTTCCTGCGCGCGGCGCCATCATCGTCGCGCTGCCGATGAAGATCAAAGGCGGCAGCGGCGCGCCGCTGCGCGCGATCGCAATCCTCCCGGCTCGCTAGTCAGCGATCGTCAGTCCGTTACGCGCGCGTCACTCGCACGGGTTGAACCGGTAGCCGACCCATGGTTCGGTAATCAGATAGGACGGCGACGATGGCACCGGTTCGACCTTCCTGCGCAGCTGCGCGATGAGGACGCGCAGGTACTCGGAGTGCACCTCTATTTCTATTACGAGGTGTGACGACCCGGCTCTCGCGCCCGCGATCCGCGTCGTGACGAGCATCGCGTTCTTCCGCGGCGGCCGCCGCGTGTTCGAGACGACGCCGGTCGTGGCGACTGCGCTCAACGGCAGCGACCGTAAGGGCGTCAGATTTCAGTTCGATGCAGCTGTTCGTCAAAGGTTAAGGATTACCGTCCGTCGATGCTGAACGCGAAGAGCTGCCGATTCCCGCTGCCTTCCACACCGGACCTGGAGTAACCCGAGCCCCAATAGACAGTACCGTTCACGACGGCCGGTCCGGAATTGACCGAGCTGCCGGCGCCGAACTGCCACAGAATCGCGCCGGTCGCGGCGTCCAGCGCGAACATCTGATTCTGGCTCGCGAGCTTCGCCATCGACGAGGCGTACACGACACCGTTTGCGACCGTAATCGGAGCGAGGTCCCACACGCCGACGACGCCCAGTCCAGGCAACGTCTCCACCTGCGGATCAGCCGTCTGCCACAGGATCCTTCCGGTGATCGGATCGAGCGCCGCCCATGAGCCGCCGGTGGCGGTGAGGTTCGTGATCACGCTGTTTTCGGTCAGCTTGTAGGGAATGTGATGATGATTCGTGATCGACGCGTAGATGCGGTTGCCATCGAACGCCGTGCCCCACTCCATGCCGCCCTGATCGCCGCCGGGACCGATGAGCGTGTTCCAGATGAACTCTCCGGTCTTCGCGTCGAGAAGCGTGTAGAAGCCGCTCTTCCCTCCGAGGCCGACGACGTCGCGCCAGTGCCCGTCCATCCGCAGCCGCATGACGTTCACGCCCGAGCCGCCGATGTCCCATTTTTCGCCGTCGGATTCCGGAGCGCACCATGTCACTGTGGGCGGCTGTCCGCCGCACGCCTGCAGCCACGGACCGCGACCCTGCACACGGTATGACCACTGTGGCTCGCCTGTCTTGAGATCGAAGGCGACAACGGATTTCAAGAAGGAACCCGGCTGTTCGCACGATTCGGTGAAGCCGCCGTGGGCCGCATGGCACGCGGTGACGCTCGCGGGTTCGGTGTACGGCTGTCCGAAAGTGCCGTACACGAGGCCCGCAGGAAGATTGACCGCGGGCGGCGAGAACATCGTGGCGCCGGCGTAGCCTCCGGAAACGCCGCCGTTGTCGGGAAGCGAGTAGCTGCGCCAGAGGATGCGGCCCGTCTGCGCTTGGAGAGCGACGATCGCGCCGCGGAACGTCGCGTTTGGTCCCGCCGCCCCGGACGCGGACACGCCGGTGTAGATGGTGTCGCCGGCGAGGACCGGCGAGCCGGTCATGATGCCCTTGGGGTCCGGATGCACCTGGGTCATCCAGCGAAGCTCTCCGGTCTTCGCATCGATGCCCAGCATGTTCGGATGCCGGAGATCGCCGACCACCAGCGTGTTGCCCGCGACCGACGGACTCGTGCGCACGACGTCGCCGGGGATTCCGGTGTAGTCCGACACCGAATGCGACCAAATCACTTGTCCGGTCTCGGCGTCGAGCTTCCACAGCATGCCGCCGAAATCGCCGAAGTACACCGCTCCGTTCACGACCGCTGGCGTCGCGGAAACGTCGCCCGCGATGGTCGCGACCCACTTCAGCGCGAGGCGATTGGCGTTTGCTGGTCCGATGGTGTGCTCGAGCGGCTGATTGCGGCTGTTCGTGGAATCGTTGCCGATCATCCCCCAACCCGGTCCACCGCCGACGACGGCCAGTGTCCGCACGGCGCCCGCCAGCGCTGCGAGCAGAGCGACGGAGAGCGCGAACCGCGAGAGTTGCCGAGCGATCATGAGTCCTCCCTCAGAAATCACGAGGTCGAGAGCGACGAGGCACATCCTACGGCAAAAAACTGGTGCTCGGTGCATCGGCGTCGAAGCGTAATCAGAGTTTTACGCAACGACGATCGCCATCCGCACCGCTTGCGCGTCGCCGCCGCGCGACAGCAGTTGATCGCGGGTGGAGCTCGGAGAGTTTGCGTGACTCGCATTCATCTGGCAGACAAAACGGTTCACGCTGCGACTTCACAACTACTGCTCGCGCAAAATGGTCCACAGTGGCAGCACGTCTGTTGCACATTCGCATTTTCAGCGAGAAACCGGCATTCACCGGTGCCACACTCAAAAGCTTGGAACGAGGAGGTACCGTGACGAGAAAGATTCTGTTCTGCTCAGCGGTGTTCACCGTCGTTGCAATCTGTGATGGCATGTTCACGTCTCGCCTCGGCGCGAGTGGTGGTAGTAGCACTGCTACGACGGAGAGCGTGATATGGCCTGGAACGTTAGGCGGCAACTCGAGCCAGGCGTACGGAGCGTCCTCCACTGGTTCGGTCGTCGTGGGATACGCGTCCAACGCCAGCGGACAGTACCGCGCGTTTCGGTGGACGGCGGCAGGCGGGATGCAAGACCTCGGCGACTTCGGGTATGCCTTTGCCGAAGCGTACGGCGTTTCCGGCGACGGGTCGGTCGTCGTCGGTCAGGCATGGGACGCCAACTTTCAACAACGTGCCTTTCGGTGGACGGCTGCAGGCGGCCTGCAGGACCTCGGTACGCTGGGAGGGCCGTATGCCGAGGCGGCGAAGGTCTCCGCGAACGGTTTGGTCATCGTCGGAGATTCGTGGGACGCCAGCAGTAACCAGCATGCGTTCCGGTGGAGCACAACGTCGAGCATGCAGGATCTCGGTACCTTCGGCGGCTACGACAGCGGCGCGTATGGAGTCTCCGCTGATGGTTCGGTGGTCGTCGGGTACGCAAGCGACGCCAACGGGCAGCCTCACGCCTTTCGCTGGACTGCGGCGACCGGGATTCAGTATCTCGGGACCTTGGGCGGCCTCGAGAGCGCGGCCTTTGGTGTGTCAGCGGACGGCTCGGTCGTCATCGGAAGGTCCACCAACGCCGCCAACACGCGGCGTGCCTTTCGCTGGACCGCGGCGGGCGGGATGAAAGATCTCGGCAGCCTGGGCGGCGTCGGCAGCGAGGCGTTCGACGTTTCCGCCGACGGATCAATCGTCGTCGGCGATGCACAGGACGCCAGCGGACAGTCGCGTGCGTTTCGATGGACCGCGTCGACCGGGATGCAGAGTCTGAGCGCTCTCTACTCCGGATCGATCGGGAGCGGCTCGTATCTGGCTTTCGCCAATGGCATCTCCGCCGATGGACAACATGTCGTCGGTTATGGCTACAACCAGCGGAACGCCCGCTACGAGGCCTTCGTGACGAATTGAACGGCCTGACGCTATTCGCTTCGAAGTGAAATCAGAAGATCAGTGCGCGCCGCCTGCCGCGCCGTGGGAAGCACGGCGGCGGCGCCAGCGGCCATCAGCACGGCCGCAGCGACGCTGACGCTCAGCACGTCGAAACGATCGGCGGCGACGATCAGGCCGCCGAGCGCGCGCGACGCCCAGATCGACAACAAACCTCCGACCGCCAGGCCGGATGCCACGATCAGCGCGCCCTGGCGGAGGGTCGCGGTGAAGATGCGCATCGGATCCGCGCCCAGGGCCATGCGAAGCGCGAGCTCCGCACGCCGGGACGAGACATCGTGCGCGACGACGCCGAACAGTCCAATCGCGCCGAGCGCGACCGCGAGCAGCGCGAATCCCATGAACGTTGCCGTCAGCACACGCCGTGCGGGCACACCGGGCGACGCCCGGACGATGTCGCGCATCGATCGCGTGTTGTAGACAGGCAAGTTGCGGTCGAGCCGCGCGACTTCTTCGCCGACCGTGGCGATCACGTCCGCGTCCGGGCGCACGCTTCGGACGACGATGATGCTGGAGCGCGAGGGTGACTGCAGCGCGGAGAGATAGACGGTCGAAGCCATGGCTTCATCGAGCGCGCGATGCTTGACGTCGCCGACGACGCCGATGATTTCCGCCATCGTTGCGGCTGCCGCCAGCTCGACTTGACGGCCGATTGCCGGTTCGTGCGCGAAGAGGCGCGCCGCCAGCGACTGGCTCACAAGAACGCGTGGCGGCGCCGTGGCGTTGTCGCCCGCGTCGAACGACCGGCCGGCAACCACGGGGATCCGCATCACATCGAAGTAGGCTGGAGCCGCTGCGCGCACCACGGCTTCGCGTCCTGCATCCGTCAGCCGCACCCTCACCAGACTGCGTCCGCGATCGTGCGTGAGCGGAATTTCGTCGACGAGTGAAATGGTGCGCGATCCGAGACGCTCCTCCAATTGGCTCTGAAGCGTCGAGTAGAACGACGCCACCCGGTCGTTGCTGGTGTAGATCGCCGCCGGCAGCGAAACCTGCAGCGCCAACACGCCGTCAGCGTCAAAGCCCGGATTCATCTCGAGGATTCCGACAAGGCTCCGGCCGAGGATCATCATGGACACGAGCAGCACGAACGCGACCGCAACCTCCGCGGTGACGAACGTCCGGCGCAAGGACAGCTCGCGCGGCGGCGCCGTGGCTCCCCGACGCAGCACATCGACGATGCTTTGCCGCGACGCCACCAGGACCGGCAGCGATCCGCAGATCCACGCGCAGACCGCCGCGGCGATCGAGACGGCGCCGACGACCCGCCAGCTCACGGTCACGACGCGGTTCGCGACACCGCCGAACTGCGCGAGCGCGAGGCGCCCCACAGTCGGCGTAATCCATACGGCGAGCAGTACACCGCCAACGATTCCCAGGGCGACGAGCGCCTCTGCCTCCGACAGCAACTGCCTCGCGATGTCGGAGCGGCGCGCGCCGAGCGCGGTTCGTACTGCCAGCTCGCGCCGGCGATCGATCGATCGCACGATCAGCAGCCCCGCGAGATTGGTAAAGGCGACGAGTATCGCCACCGCAGCCGCCGCGGCGAGAAGGCCGAGCGTTCGCGCAGCGCTGCCCGTTATCGCGGCGGCGATACCAGTCGAGACGACGCGCGCGGGCGAAGACGCGGTGCGACTGACCTCGTCCAGCGCCGTTCGCAGGTACTCGGGTGAGACATTGCGTGCGACGCGAGCCACGACGCCCACGCGGTAGCCGGTGCGCGCCGCCCGGGCAGCCGTCATCGGAAGGGGCCGCCAGATCTCACACGGGTTGAGCGCAAAGAAGAATTGTTCCGGCAGCACGCCGACAATCGTATGGGTCTGGCCGCCGAGCACGAGCTGCCGGCCGATGACGTTGGAATCGGCCGCCAGCTTTCCGCGCCAGAAGGCGTGGCTGACGATCGCGACCGGCTGACCGACATCGTCGCGATCGAACGTGCGACCAAGCGCGGGCGCCACGCCGAGCAGCGTCAGAAATCCTGGCGTGACGTCGTTCGCGCTCAGGCGCACCGCCGCGCCGAGCTCTGTCAGCGTGAGGTTCGTTCCGTCGAATGCTTCGAGCGCAGCCAGCGATCCGGCGCGCTCCTGCCAGGCCTGGAACGTCGCGTAGCTCACGACTCGTGGGGCTGAGGCGAGGTCGTCGATCGGGATCTCGCCGATGGTGAAGAGGGCAGCGGGATTGGCGAACGGAGGTGGCGTGAGCAGCACGTCATCGACGACTGCGAAGATCGACGCGCCGGCGCCGAGCGTGAGCGACAGCGTGAGGATGGCCGCCGCCGCACTGGCCGGCGAGCGGCGAAGCGTCCGTGCGACATGCAGAAGGTCAAGGCGCACCGGCGCAGTCTAATGCCTTTTCGCTTGTTGGCCCTCCACGCCGGCGATACCACTCGATCCACGTGCCGTGAGGGCGGCCAACGGTCCGCGTAAAGGGTTCAACCCGCCCCTGCCGTTCGTCCACAACCTTCTGTTCCTCGCCCTTCCTGCGGACACCGGGCCAGCCTCGCCGAGCGCCCTGCGCGAAGGCGGGCGAAAGGAAAGGAGCCGCGGCGCGCGGCATCACATCTTCTCCGCAATCGCGATGAATCTTGCCGCGAAGTCCGGCGCATCGTGGCAGAGGATCCATCGGCCTTGAACAGACGACAGAGCCGCAACGAGAATCACCGCACGCCGCTGCATTTCGCCCTGCTGATGAACCGCCAGGAGATGATCGCGCTCCTCCTGGAGCCGGGCGCCGATCCGCTGTCCGTCGACGGCTCCGGCCAGCCGGTTGCGTTCTATAAGGAAGGAACGACGGAGGAAGAACGCGCGAAGATCCGCGAAGAGTTGACGCATCTGAGTGCCATGGCCGCCATCGTGCCGTCACGGCTCCACGCAAGCCGGCGGCGAAAGCGCGAAGCGCGCGAGAATCTTCTCCACGCTGCTGTCACACCTCGAGCCGAAGCACCGACCGAGAAGCAAACCGTCAGGATTTCGTCCGATCGCCTGTTCGAACACCGGCTTCAGATTCCGGTCATCGACACGGAAGACCTGAACGGGAGGCTCCTTTTGGGAAGCCTTGTAGTCGAAGACGTTCTTTCGTTCGTGGCTTGCACGGCCCTCGATCGCAAGCACTTGCCTGGTCACTCCGATGTGAGCGTGCGCACCAATTCCAAATCGATGGTGCCGCCAAACGTGACGTTGCACGGAGTGCAAATCCGGCCGATGAGGAGGTGTTCTCGGCGAATGTCGCAAGACTGCGATTGAGCCAGTGCTCCTGCCCGTTCGGCTAGACGCAATTCGCAATCACCTTCTTGTTGGGTTGCGTGTCACCAGCCATCACAGAATTTGCAGGAGGTTCACAAAGCCACAAGGCTCAGGATGGCACGTCGAAGGGCTGAGGCGAGTGGCGTAGCCAGTCACCTAATGTTGATAGCGCCGCACGCTGGCAGGTCATGAGCAGGTGCCCTATCTCAAAGCGATTTCTGTCGCGAAACTGTCGCAAATCCTATGGTTTGGTGCTCCTCGGGTTCATCTTTGAGCGAAAGCAGATTCCCCATATCAGCGTGACTCGTCGTCGAAGCGGCCTCGAGCATCCGTCGTCTCCGCGGCCCGGTCACCGACGCGTCGGAGCACCACGTCGCGGACACGGCCACCACTTGGTTGGATGCGCCTATGCCAGCAAGCTGACGCTTGCTCGGCAACGGCCAAGCCACCATCGAAAGATCGGGGATGACAAAGAGTCATTCCACAACAGCATGACGCGCGTTCTCCTCGGCGCTGGTTGAGCCCTTCCGGCCTTGGTCGACCGCTTCCACCGGCGACAACCCTCTCGTTTCGCTAACCCGCAGATGGGTGCTGCGCTCGCGGCGATCTTAGGGGGTCTTCGTCACGATCGGCAGCCGGATCGAGCCGGCAAGCGTAAGACGTGCGTCCTCGCGCCCGTCTGGCTCGAACGCTTCTCCAAACATCACGGTCCATTGCGG
>Ga0066675_10001300_pt1 | contig 10631 bp, 8 predicted proteins | sample GraSoiAngelo_124_FD_62295 | JGI IMG/M metagenome (GOLD analysis project Ga0066675, IMG submission 62295) | Grasslands soil microbial communities from the Angelo Coastal Reserve, California, USA - 14_0927_05_20cm | ecosystem: Environmental > Terrestrial > Soil > Grasslands | place: USA... | reverse complement strand
TGTCTCGACGCGGTCGTCAAGGCGGCGTGCGAGCGTGAGGGCGTCCGCGCGGAGCTCGAGCACTACTGGCGCGTGCCGTACACGCCGTTCGCGCCGGACGTGGTCGCCGCCGTCGAGCGCGCGGCCAAGGCGGCCGGCGCGCGCTACCGCCACATCCTCTCGGGCGCCGGGCACGACGCCCAGTACATGGCGGCCATCGGTCCGACGGGGATGATCTTCGTGCCCTCGCGCGGCGGCCGCAGCCACTGCGAGGAGGAGTTCACGCCGATGGACGACATCGAGCACGGCGCGACGGCGCTCTTCCTCGCCGTCGTCGACCTCGCTGGCGGGTGAATCACCCTCGCAATAGCAGCAGCACTCCGAGCGCGGCGGCCACGTTGTTGAGGATGTGCGCCGCCATGTTCGGCAGCAGGCTGCCGGTGCGCTCGTACGCGATCGCCCACAGGAGTCCGCTCAGGAACACGCTGCCGAACCCGGCCGCGCCGTAGCCGTGCGCGATCGCGAAGATCGCCGCGCTGAGGGTGGCGGCGATCGGCCACGCCAGGCGGCGCCGCAGCGTCGCGTACAGCATCCCGCGGAACACGATCTCCTCGAACACCGGCGCGAACACGACGGTGCCGAGGAGACTGGCGCCCGCGATCAGCGGCCCGCCCCACGCGAGATCCTCGTCGAACCACTCCGTCCAATGGGCCGACATGTGCGTCGCTTCGCTCAAGAAGCCCAGCGCGAGGTCGGTCGCGGTGCCCATCCCCACGAGCAGCGCGATCGTCCACGCGAGCGCGCGCCAGCCGCCGGGCGCGGGCACCCAGCCGAGTCCGCGGGCAAGCCCGACGCCGGCCGGCGCGAACAGGCGGCGTCGCGCGAGCCACAGCAGCGGCGCGTACATGAGCGGCATGCTGAGGGTGGCCAGCAGCGGATCGTTGGGGCCTCGCCAGCGGCCGACGAAATACACGGCGACGAGCACGAGCACGCCGCCGCCCGCGCCGCGGACGAGCACCACGAGCCCCTCGCCGAGCCGCCACGGCGGCGGCACCAGGGCGCTGTCCACGCGCACGGGACGGCCGCGGAAGATGATCACGAGACCCGCAAGCCCCAGCCCGAGCACGATGAGCTCGGCGGCCGTCAGCGCGCGCACCCGTCGAAGCAGCGGCGCGGTCCGCGCGCGCGCTGATGTCACGATCGCCTCGCGCGCGGTCGAGTCGCCGGCGCGGTCGGCGAGGCGTAGGAGGAGCCGGTCGCGGAACCAGCCGGGCTCGAGCATTCGCGCGGCCGTCTCGCGCAGGCGCCCGAGCGCGCCGTCGAGCGGCGCATCGAGATAGGCCGCCGCCAGCACGTCGGCGCGCGCGCTATCGCCGCGCGCCCGCCAGCGCTCCACCGTGTCGAGGACCTCGTCGATGCGCCCGGCCTCGCCATAGAGGACCGCGAGCCGGACCTGCACGCCGGGATCGCCGGGGATGGCGTCGGAGAGCTCCTCGTACCAGGCGATCGCCTCGTCGAGCTCGTTGCGACCGTCGGTCACCGTGAGCTCGTAGAAGCGGCGCTCCCACATCGCCGCGCGCGTGAGGGCATCGTCGAGATCCATCGTGCGCTCGACGATCAGCGTCAGCGCGCGCGGCGGATCCTCGATGCTGTCGAGACGGCTGCCGGCCAGATGGACGTGCACCGCGAGCGCGACGAACGCGGCCAGCAGACAGCCGGCGACGCCGGTGAGGAGCGCGCCCATCCAGCGTCGCCGTCGCGGCGTGGCCACGACGACGTCGGGGAGCGGCGGCGTGGCGTCCAGACGCTACTCGGCCGGCGGAAGCGCGTCGCCCAGGACGTACGGCGCGGCGGCGCGCCGGCGCACGCGCAGCCGTACCATCACCGGCAGGTGATCGGAGGCGACGCGTGCGAGGCGGCTTCGATGCACGTGAAAGGCCTCGCCCTCGAGCTCGACGTCCCAATAGATCCGGTCGAGCCGGAACAGCGGGAACACGGCGGGATGGGTCCGGCGCATACGCCGCATCGGCGACTTGAACTCCAGGCGAAGCCCGCGCGTGACGGGTCCGCGGTGCCACTCGTTGAAGTCGCCCATCACGACGCGCGGGCCGCCGCACGAGCCGGCGCGGATGAAGCCCGCCAGCAGCTCGAGCTGCGCGCGCCGCTCGCGGAAGGCGAGCCCGAAGTGGCAGTTGAAGATGTGCAGCGTCACGTCGTCGACCGCGAGATCCACGCGTAGACAGCCGCGCGGCTCGCGCAGGCCGTGGCTGAGGTCGTGGCGGACGGAGCCGAGCACCGGAAGCCGCGTGAGGATCGCGTTGCCGTACGTGCCGGCGCCGTACGGGCGCGTCTCGCCCATCACCAGCTCCATGCCGAGCTTGCTCGCCAGGTACGCCGCCTGATCCGCCATCGGCATGATGTTGCCGTCCTGACGGATGACCTCCTGCAGCCCGATGACGTCAGGGTTCATCTCGGCGATGACCACGCCGAGACGATCGAGATCGCGGCGGCGATCGAGACCCACACCACGATGGATGTTGTAGGAGGCGATGATGATCGGCGTCACGCCGCGGGCTCGCGCTCGACGTCCTCGACGTAGCGCACGAAGTGCGGATAGAGCTGGATGGGATGGTTGAGCGGCTCCGGCAACCGCACGCCGGGCGGCGCCACCACGAACGTGTGCAGCTCTTCCGGCGACGGTCCCGCGTGCGCGCCGGCCTCGGCGATGTACGACACGTGCCCGGAGGACGCATCGATGCCGTAGACCACGAGATCGCCGGCGCTCGGCATCGCCATGAGATCGGCGACGGCGGAGACGACCAGCGGCGCGTCGGCGCGCGCCGCGAACGGTCCCGGCTCGGCGAGGCTCAGGCGGTAGCGCTTGCCGCGCCAGAAACACACCGGCCCGCCGCCGCCGCGCACGAAGACGTAGCCGACGCCCGGATGGCGCGACAGATCCTCGGCCAGTCCGGGCCATCGCTCCTCGATCCGCTCGATGGGCAGCGCCGCCTCCTCGTCGACGAAGTAGATGAACGCATTCGGCCCGGCCGCGATGACGCGGACATTGTCGCGCTCGTGCGCCTCCTTCACCTCACCGAGGATCCACGGAAAGCCGTCCTCGATGTAGTTGAAGAATCGCTGGAAGTACCCTGGCGCGCGGCCCATACGGAGGGCCTTGATGCCGCTGGCGAGGCGGTGGCGCCCGGCCGGACGCTCGGGACCGACGGGGCGGGCCCCGGCGGGTGTGAAGAAGTCCTCGAAGATCACGCGCTCGAAGCGCCGCCCGCCGCTGAGCTGGCCGAAGGGCTTGGTCAGCGCCTGCCCGTGATCGGACAGGATATAAAGGTCGTACGCGTGCTCGGGCACGCGACGGCACACGCGCCAGATCTGCTTGATCGCGTCGTCGATGCGCCGCAGGCTGCGCAGCGCACGCGGGTGCCGCGGCCCGTAGGCGTGTGAGACGACGTCGTAGTCGAGATAGTTGACGTAGATCGACGGCACGCCGGCGTAGACGTCACGCGCGACGGCGAGCGTGAAGAGCTCCCGCACCCAGACCGAGAGCCCGAGCTTGATGGCCAGCCACTTCCACCCGCGCGCCCACTCGCCCACCGGGTCGGCGAGCAGGCGCAGCACGGCGCGCGCGAGCTCGACGACGGTGATCACCGTGCTCTTGAGCGCGACCCAGAGCAGCACGATGATGGCCGATAGCGCCGCGAGCAGGCCGCTGCCGCTCGGCCGCTTCATGATCGCGAACGTAAACAGGTTCTGCAGAGCGCCGCCGGTGAACACGCAACCATAGCAGGCGCCGCCCTCGACGATGCCGCGACGACCGCTCGCCTGCGCGCGCTCCACGCGCGCGGCGTCGCCCGCGCGTGGGAAGTACACGTCCTCGCGCTGCCGCTTGTCGTGATAGTGGAAGCCGGGGATGTCCGGCCGCACGCCGTACATCGCGGCAAGCTGGAAGGAAGGCGTCGACGAAGGCAGACCGACGAACATCGGATGCACTCGCCAGCCGGCGCGCTCGATCACCCGGCGCAGGAACGGCATGCGCCCCTCCGCCAGCGCCTGCTCCAGCACGCCGCGCGAGAGTCCGTCGATCTGGACGACGAGCAGGCGGCGGCGTCCCGGGGTAGGCGCACGTCCGCGCCGGGCGCGCCGAACGAGGCGATCGACGAAACGCTGGAGGGCGAGCACCAGGTCGTCGAGAGGCATCGGATTTCATTGTACTATCGCATCCGCGATGGACCTCCACCCGAACGTCGTCGCCGCCGTGCGGCGGTTCGTCGAGGAGGCTGTGCGGCCCGCCGCGCCCGAGCTCGAGCACGCCGACACGTACCCGCACGCCCTGGTCGACCGGATGCGGGCCCTCGGCCTGTTCGGCGCGCTGGTGCCGCGCGAGTACGGCGGTCTCGGCCTCGACGTCACGACGTACGCCCGCGTGATCGAGGAGCTGTGCCGGGGCTGGATGTCCCTCGCCGGCGTCATCAACAGCCACACGATGGCCGCGCTGATCGTGCTGCATCACGGCACCGAGGCCCAGCGCCGCCGGCTGCTGCCGCGCTTCGCCACCGGCGAGGCGCGCGGCGGTCTGTGCCTCACCGAGCCGCACGCGGGCTCGGACGTGCAGGCGATTCGCACGCGGGCGATCCAGCGCGGCGAGACCTACGTGATCACCGGCACGAAGATGTTCGTGACCAACGGTCGCGAGGGCAACACGTTCGCGCTGCTGGCCGTCACCGATCCCTTCGCCCAGCCGCGCCACCGCGGCATGTCGTGCTTCATCATCGAGAAGGGCGCGCCCGGCCTCGCCGTGGTGAAGTCGATCGGCAAGCTCGGCTACAAGGGCGTCGACACCGCCGAGCTGGTTTTCGAGGACTTCCCCTGCTCGGCCGCGAATCTCGTCGGCGGCGTCGAGGGACGCGGCTTCGGCCAGGTCATGAGCGGTCTCGAGGCGGGGCGGATCAACATCGCGGCACGCGCGGTCGGCGTCGCGCGCGCCGCGTACGAGGAAGCCGCCGCGTGCCGGGCCGGCGCGGCGCGCCTCGAGGACATGGCGGCCCGCGTGGACGCCGCGCGTCTGCTGACGTATTGGGCGGCGGGCATGAAGGATCGCGCCGAGCGCTGCGACCTCGAAGCCGGCATGGCGAAGCTCTTCGCCTCCGAAACGGCGCAGGAGGTCGCCCTCGACGCGGTCCGCCTCTGCGGAACCTCCACCGCGATGCTCATCGAACGCTGCTATCGCGACACGCCGCTGATGATCATCGGTGAGGGCACCAACGAGATCCAGCGCACGATCATCGCGCGCCAGCTCGTCGAGCGGCACGGCGAGCGCGGCGGCGCGCTCGTCTCGCGCGAGGGCGAGCCCGAGGAGCGCCGGCAGATGCTGCTCGCGGTGCGCCAGGTCGTCGACAAGAGCGTGGCGCCGGTGGCCGCCGAGCACGATCGCGCCGGCGACATCCCGGACGAGATCGTCGCCCAGCTGGCCGATCTCGGCGTGTTCGCCGCGCTGGTCCCGGCCGCGCACGGCGGTCTCGGACTGGACCCCGCGACGTGGACGATGATGATCGAGGAAGTCGCGCGCGTGTGGGCGGCGCCGGCGCTGCTGGCCGTCGAGCAGGGCGCCGTGGCGTATGGCCTCGGCCTCGCGGGTGGCGAGAGCGCACGTCAGCTGAGCGCGCTGGCGCGCGCGGAGACGCTCGCCGCCGTCGTGCCGTTGCCCGAGGCGCTCGTCCGGTACCAGGACTCCGCGTGCGTGCTCGACGGCACCACGCCGCCCATCGCTCACGCTCGACGCGCCGGGCTCCTGGCCCTGGCGCTCGCGGACGGCAGCGCGTGGTGGCTCGTGCCCGTGTCGATGACCGGCGTCACGCTCGTGGCCGCCGCGGCCGATCTGGGGCTGCGCGGCGCCCCGCCGGCGGCGGTGGTCCTGCGCGGCGTGCGGCTGCCCGTCTCGCGTCCCTCGGTCTCGGCGCCATCCCTGCTCGCCGTGATGGACCTCGGCGTCGGCGCGGTCGCGGTAGGCCTGGGCCAGGCCGCGTTCGAGGCGGCGCTGCGCTACTCGCAGCAGCGCACGACGTTCGGCAAGGCGATCTGTCAGCACCAGGCCGTGCAGCTCAAGCTCGCCGACATGGCGACGCGGCTCACCGCCGCGCGCCTGCTGGTCGGTGACGCGGCCGGCACGCTGGCGCGCGACGGTCACGCGGCGGCGCGCCGCGCGCGGAGCTTCGCGGTCGACGCCGCGATCGGCGTCACGCTCGAGTCCATGCGCATCCACGGCGGCTACGGCTACACGACGGAGTTCGCCGTCGAGCGGTATTACCGCGACGCGGCCGCGCTGCTGACCGCGCCGGCACGCGCCACCGGCTGATGCCCTACGGGCGGTACTTCGAAGAGTTCAAGGTCGGCGAGGTCATCAAGCACTGGCCCGGCCGCACCATCAACGAGGCGGACTGCACGTGGTTCGCGCTGCTGACGATGAATCAGCATCCGATCCACAGCGACGCGCACTATGCGGCAACGCAGACCCAGCACGGCCAGCGGCTCGTGCTCGGCCCGCTCGTGTTCTCGATCGGCATCGGCATGACCGTGGCCGACGTCTCCGGGAAGGCCATCGCCAACCTCGAGATCGAGAAGATCATCCACGAGGCGCCGACCTTCATCGGCGACACACTCTATTCCGAGTCCACCGTGCTCGCCACGCGCGACTCCTCACGCGGCGACCGCGGGACGGTCACCGTCGAAACGCGCGTGCGCAATCAGCGCGGCGAGCGCGTGATGACGTTCACGCGGACGGCGCTCATTCCCAAGCGCAATCACGCCACCCTGGGAGAGCAAGCGCAGCCGGGACCATCGTGAACAGGCCACCTCCGTTACAGAATCTGCGCATCCTCGCCGTCTCGCAGTTCGGTGCCGGCCCGTTCGGCACCCAGTTCCTGGCCGACCTCGGCGCGGAGATCATCAAGATCGAGGATCCCGCCGTCGGCGGCGACGTCGCTCGCCACGTCGGTCCGTACGCCGCCGACGGCGATTCGCTCTATTTCCAGTCGTTCAACCGCGGCACGAGGTCGATCACGCTCGACCTCAAGCATCCGCAAGGTTTCGCGGTGCTGCGCGATCTCGCCCGCGTCTCGCACGCCGTGTACAACAACCTGCGCGGCGACCTGCCCGAGACGCTCGGCCTCACGTACGCGGCGCTCAAGGACGCCAACCCCGCGCTGGTGTGCTGCTCGCTCTCGGGCTACGGCCGGAGCGGACCACGCGCGGCGGAGCCGGCCTTCGACTACCTGATCCAGGGCTACGCCGGCTGGATGTCGGTGACCGGCGAGCCCGACGGGCCGCCGGGCAAGTGCGGCGTCTCGGTCGTGGACTTCGCGGCCGGCTACGCGTCCATGGCGGCGCTGCTCGCGGGACTCTGGGACGCGCAGCGCACCGGCGTGGGGCGCGACATCGAGCTGTCGCTGCTCGACACGGCGGTCAGCATGCTCTCCTACTATGCGATCTGGGCGCTGAACCGCGACTGGGAGCCCGCGCGCGTCGAGGACTCCGGGCATCAATCGCTCGTGCCCGCCCAGAACTTTCCCACCCGCGACGGCTGGATCGTCGTCTTCTGCAACAAGGAGAAGTTCTGGACGAGCCTGATCGAGGCGATGGAGCTGCCGGAGGTCGCGCGCGATCCGCGCTTCGCGACGTTTGCCGACCGATCGGTGCACAAGGCGGCGCTCGTGCCGATCCTCGGCGCCCGCTTCGCCGAGCGGCCGACGGCGGAATGGCTCGCGCGCCTGCGCGGCCGAGTGCCGTGCGCGCCGGTGAACACGATCGCGCAGGCCCTCGCCGACGAGCAGGTCGCCGCGCGCGACATGATCGTGGAGGTCAAGCACCCGCGCTTCGGCGTGCTGCGCGAAGTCGGCACGCCGGTGAAGACCGAGGGCGCCGTGGCGAATCTGAGCCCGGCACCCGCGCTGGGACAGCACACCGACGAGATCCTCGGCGCGCTGCTGCACTACGACGCCGGCCGCATCGCCGCCCTGCGTGCATCGGGCGCGTTGGGCTGAGACGTTCGCCGCCCCGGCCTGCCGGCTGCGCCGGCTTGCCCGCTCACTTAAACTTCCCGTATGCCGGAGCGGACGCTTACGGCGCCCGAAGTCGAGGACGCCACCGACGCGGAGGTGGCTCCGCCGTGGATGACGATCCTGCACAACTGCGACTGTCACACCTTCGAGCAGGTCGTGAAACAGTTACAGAAGGCGATCGCCTGCAGCGAGAGCGAGGGCTGGGAGATCGCCTGGCAAGTGCACAACACCGGCAAGGCGGTCGTGAAGATCGGGCCCGAGAAGGAGTGCGTGCGCGTCGGCAACATCCTGGCCGCGATCGGCCTCGTCGTTACCGTCGTCCAGTCCTGAGCGTTTCGCGCTCGGCCGCTACATCACCGGCCCGATGATCCAGGGCGCGAACTCTTCCTCGCCCACGCCGCTGAGCTCGCTCTTCGTCCGCTTGCCCGACGCCGCCGCGACGATCTCCTCGAAGATCTGACGGCCGACGACCGGCAGCGGCGTGCCCTCGAGAATCACGCCGCAGTTGATGTCCATGTCTTCGTCCATGTGGCGGTACATGAGGGAGTTGGTCGCGAGCTTGATCGACGGCACGGGCTTGCAGCCGAACACCGAGCCGCGGCCGGTCGTGAAGCAGATCAGATTGCAGCCGCCGGCGACGAGGCCGGTGATCGACACCGGGTCGTGGCCTGGCGTGTCCATGAAGACGAAGCCGCGGGTCGTGATGGGCTCACCGTACTGGAAGACGTCCATCATCGGCGTCGTCCCGCCCTTGGTGACGCCGCCCAGCGATTTCTCGAAGACCGTCGTGATGCCTCCCGCCTTGTTGCCGGGCGCCGGATTGTTGTCCATCGCCTCGATGCCGCGGCAGTACCACTCCCACCACTTGTAGCGGTCGATGAGCTTCTTGGCGACGCCCTCGTTGATGGCCCGTCGAATCAGCAGGTGCTCGGCCCCGTAGATCTCCGGCGTCTCGGCGAGCACGCCGGTACCGCCGTAACGGACGAGCTCGTCCACGGCCCAGCCGAGCGCCGGGTTAGCCGTCATGCCGGAGTTGGCGTCGGAGCCGCCGCAATTGGTGGCCAGGCAGATCTCCGACACCGGCTGCTTCGTGCGCTTGACGTCGTTGGCAACCGGCAGCAGGCGGGCGACCTCGGCCGCTGCACGCTCGACGGTCTTTCGGATGCCGCCCGCCTCCTGGATGTTGACCAGGTACGGCTTGCGCTCGGGGTGCCCCGGCACGGACATTTTCTGGCGCTCGACCATCACGGCGGCCTGGTTCACCTCGCAGCCGAGGCCGATCAGGATGTAGGCGGCGACGTTGGGATGCTTGGCGTAGCCCGCGAGCACGCGCTGCAGTGCCAGATGGTCCTCGCCGAACAGCTTGGTGCCGCAGCCGGACTTGTGCGTGATGGCCAGGACCCCGTCGATGTTCGGGTAGTCGCGCGAGACGTCGCGGAACTTGTCCTTCACGAACTGGCTCACGCTGGCCGAGCAGTTGACGCCCGAGATGATCGCCACGTAGTTTCGGGTGCCCACCCGGCCGTCCTCGCGCAGATAGCCGTCGAAGTGACGCATCTTTTCGCGCGGATAGAACTCCACCGGCGTGACGTCGACGCCCACCTCGTAGCGGTCGGCGGCAAGCTCGCCGATGTCCAGGTTCTGGGTGTGCACGTGCTCGCCGACCGCGATGTCCTGGGTCGCGAAGCCGATCACCTGGCCATAGCGTCGTACCGGCTCGCCTCGGCGGACGGCGTGCCGAGCGATCTTGTGACCGGGCTTGATGTCCTGGCGCGCCTCGATGCGGGTGCCGGCGTCGTCGAAGATGGCACCCTTGTCGAGGGGGGCCTTGGCAACGGCGACGTCGTCTTCGGGCTTGAGCACGATCGCGCGGTCGGTCAGCGGCATGATGGTAGCCATGGGGTTCAAAATATACTCCCGTGCGTCGGGCCCAGAAGGCCTGCTATAGTCGGGAAGCTGATGACAATCCGTCGAGTCATTTTGGCCGTAGACGACGACCCCCGCGTGCTCGACGCTTACCAGGCAATTCTCGAACGTCGTTACGACGTCCTCACCGCTCCCGACGGACGCGCCGCGCTCGAGATCCTCCAGCAGCGCACCGTGGACCTGGTGCTGCTCGACATGCTCATGCCCGGCCTCAACGGCCTCGGCGTGCTCGAGGCGATGAAACGGCTGAGCATCGAGACGAACGTCGTGATGGTGAGCGGCCTGAACGACACGCTGTCGGCCCTCGAAGCGCTGCGGCTGGGCGCGAGCGACTATCTCAGCAAGCCGTTCGATGTGGGCCACCTGTATCAGGTGATTCGCCGGCTGACCGAGGACCCCGACGCGAGCGAGGCCCCCGGCCGCTCGCGCGCGCTTCCGCACGCGCTGATCGTGACCGAGGACGCCGGCCTGCGGGCGGGCCTGGCGGTTGCGCTACGCACGCGTGGTCGCGTCGACGCGGTCGCCGACACGAACGCCGCGCTGTCCGTGCTGCAACGCACGCGGCCCGACGTCGTGATCGTCTCCGACGAGACGGTGGCCGCCGAGATCGGCACGCACGGGAGTGTGGTACCCATCGTGCTGATCGCCGCCCGGCGC